>Ga0307479_10003194_pt1 | contig 14906 bp, 14 predicted proteins | sample atmos_gasesECM4C_FD_203743 | JGI IMG/M metagenome (GOLD analysis project Ga0307479, IMG submission 203743) | Hardwood forest soil microbial communities from Morgan-Monroe State Forest, Indiana, United States - atmos_gasesECM4C_515 | ecosystem: Environmental > Terrestrial > Soil > Temperate... | reverse complement strand
GACCCCCAGTTTCTCCACGAGTCGCAACCGATAAGGATTAACATCGGTGACGACGACATGGCGTGCCCCGGCGTGGCGTGCGACGGCGGCGGCCATGATGCCGATCGGGCCAGCCCCGGTCACTAGCACATCTTCGCCTAAGACCGGGAAAGAGAGCGCGGTGTGGACCGCATTGCCAAAGGGATCAAAAATGGCGGCAATCTCAGGCTTGATGCTGGGATCGTGCCTCCAGATGTTGGTCATGGGCAAGACGATGTACTCAGCGAAAGCTCCGGGGCGGTTTACGCCGACGCCCTGGGTGTGGGCGCACAGATGCCGCCGGCCGGCGAGGCAATTGCGGCAACGGCCGCAGATCACATGGCCTTCGCCGCTGACCAACTCACCGACGTGGAAGTCAGCGACATTTGCGCCAACCTCGACCACTTCCCCGACGAATTCATGTCCGATCGCCATGGGCAGCGGGATGGTTTGCTGGGCCCACTCATCCCATTCGTAGATATGGAGATCGGTTCCACAAATCCCGGTAAGAAGAACCCGCACTTTGACGTCGTTGATGCCGAGTTCCGGCTCGGGTAGATCCTCGAGCCATAGACCGCGACTACCACGACTTTTTACGAGGGCTTTCACGAGAGGCGCCTTTCGAGTTGCCGTTTCTTCGGACGATCCTCAGGTTCCGCGGCCATTAATTGCACGGCTCTTGACTCCTGAAGAACTTGACGAAACCGAGCAACAATGTTCGCGCGGCAAGCGGACTGAGAGCTCAGGGCAGCGACCCGCTTGAGGGTCGAGAGCTCACGCGCACGGTCAATCACGGGAACGCCCGATTGTTTCTTGACATGGGCGAGCTCACGGGCCCGTTGAAATCGTTTTTCGACGAGCGCCACGAGTTGGCGGTCAATCTCGTCTAGGGCGGAGCGGCAGTCCGTTATTTGAGAGTTCATGATTAAGAAACGTGTCCTCAGAATATGGAAGCACCCAGTCGCAAACGCTTAATTGCCCATTAACACTTCGCGACATTGACCGCGAGGCCCGCGAGCGAAGTCTCCTTATATTGTGCCTGCATGTCCCGTCCGGTGGCGTCCTTCAGAATTTGTTTCAGGTGTTTGACGTGTGTTCCGACCTGGGGCCTCAATTCACGGCTGCCTGCTCTGCGTGATTAGTCGAGAGGTGTCGAGGGGGATTCGCAATTGGGTTCCTGGCGGGTCGGAGTGAAGGTTAAAGGTAGATCCCTTCGACTGGGACTCAGCTGCTCTCACGCGGTCTTTGGGCGGAATCGCCGGCAAGTGGAAACTGAAAATCATCTGCCATCTCTTCGGGGGCACCAAGCGCTTTAGCGAACTGCGCCGGTTGTTGCCGGGAATCAGCCGCGGCCTTTCACGTACGAATTGCGTCATCTCGAAGCCGACCGTATAATCCAGCGCACCCAATATCCCACCATACCCCGACGGTTGAGTACAAGCTCACTAGCTGGGGAGTCGCCCTGCGACCCGTATTGATTGCATTGCACCGCAGGTCGAACAGCCAAAATCTGGAAGTGGATGCTGCGCATCCACGGAAAAGCGATGGATCACGTCTATGAGTGTCGTACCAGGACAAGGAAATTCTCCCTTGAATCAATAAGGGGAAAGTGTCGAACGGACTGCACTCCGATTACCGTATGCTGTCGATCGCAACCCAGCCCACCCTTCGTGGCGACGCCATGCCGTGGTTTTTGGTCGACTTTCCCGCTTTCGCCAGAAGCAGTGTTCGCCACGGGTAAGGACCTAGTAGACACTCACTTGAAGCCACTGCTGCGCAAAAGAGAATACCTTAAGATTCGCTTCTCGCTGAGACCAAGAAAGCGAGTGCTCCAGAATCGAGTCCAGGATCCAGACACATCCAATGGCCACGAGGGTAGACTCGGGTTCCCGTGTTCCGTAAGCGTAACATTCTGAGGGTGTTCGTGGGGTGGAGGCTTACGTGCTTATTCTCAGTTAGTGTCCGCGGGCGCGTACCTCGACTCCTTGATGACGAGGGAAGCCAGCTGGCCACGAACTCAAGGCATCGATTATGACTCCAGACATGGCGTTTGATTGCTTGCTCGTCTCAAGAGACACCGCAGCCCTCTCGACGATGGCGCGGTTACTAGACAATCTTTCGATCCACACCAATATCTGTGTGACCGCCTCGAGGGCTGCGGAATTGCTACCGCAACGCTCGATTGACCTGGTCGTGCTCGATTGGAACGCCGACGAAGCGTCCAAAGAACTCTTGCAGGCGATCTGGAATCGGCGCACGCGTTGGAAGACGACGATCGTCGCGATTTCGGATCAGGATCGTCCAATACCGGGTGTCCACCTTGTGCTCCGGAAGCCGTTCACCATCGAATCCGGGACCGACTTGTTGAAGCACGCATACTCCAGAATGGTCCGTGACTTCCGTCGCGCCGCCCGGCACGCCGTGATGAGCTCTGCGACCGCGACCGACGAGACCAATCGCACCATCCCTATCATCGTCTTGGACATAGGCCAAAACGGATTAGGACTGCGCACCAAAACCAGAGAGCAACTGATGGTTGGCACGGTATTAACCTTTTCCCTGTCGCTGCCCAACGCAACAAGAAGCATTCAGGTGGAGGCTTGCGTTTTGTGGAATCGCGAGCACGGTGTGGCCGGCTGCGAGTTTGTCCGCATCCCTCCCGTCGACCGCGACATCCTTCGGGAGTGGCTGTCCAACAAGTGCAGTGCAGAAACCCGCAATTACCGTCGAGGGTCCGCTGGATCGGTTGGAACTAGAGTCTCGCTAGGGACCACCTGCCTCGGGTACCTTCCTTCTGAATCTCCCGAGCCGACCGTCCGCGTCATCGCCCGTCGCGTTGGGGATCAAGCCGCCGATTCGCGTCGGGACGGTCTCAAGTATTCGGCTTCCCCGCCAAGGTCGCCAGATCCAAGCGGCGACCAGGAGCGCCGGAAACAGACACAACACAGATATTCCGATCAGCTTATTCCGGAATAGCCCTACCGTCGTTGACGCCGCAGCAAGAAATACGCAGGCGGCCATTACCGGCAACGCGGTGGCAGCAATGTGGTCTCTCGCCTCGAGCAGCACAAATCCCAAGAACCAAAGCGCCAAGGCAAACATCGCCCACTTTCCCAGAGAGACTGGCCGGGGCAGCGGACCGTCTTTGACGGCGCCGGATGCCAGGATGCGAAATTGCCCAAGCAGCCTGAGGTTCTCCCAATAATCGAGAACAGCGGCAACCACGATGGTCACTTCCACAGCCAGGCTGCGGGCTGACGCTCGAGAACACGCGGCTGCGAGGGAGATAAACGTAAGGCAGTACAGGACGACGAACGCGAAATCCATGTAAGTGTTCAGCTGCATGCCCCTGATGTTCGTCGCGCGCTCCGCTTGCTCAACGATGGCTGTGAATTGCCGTTCCGAATCGGCTAGTTCGAGCATGACAATGGGGCTGTCGAGCCGTCCAACCGCACCCGAAGCCCGAGATTTGTCGAATCGAGACGCTTCAAAGGCCATGACCACCGCCCAAACCATGGTCGCGATTAAGAGTCCTCAGAGGATAGGTTCTATTTTTTAGCCAACTCTCAGAATTTCGGCTGGCTGCGCAGGATCGGTTCTGGACGCGGCGCCCCATCTTTCGAGAAGCTTTGGTTACCGTGCCCAGACTGCCAGGATTGGGAGAGGTTCACCAGCTGCGTCAACGCGGCGAGCATGAGTTGGCGAAGACTTTGAGACCTCGGTTGGTAATGCGGTGGAACCTTGGTGCCCCGTATATAGTCTTGCCCTTCCGTGTCCTGGGACAACGGATGTGTCCAGGAATGATCGAGATCATTCAGGTATCTTTCGAGGGCACACATAGTAATCCTGTACCTCGCATACATGTGGGACGAGAAGTCGAAATGCTTCAGGATCATTTGACCGGCGATTCTACCTCGATCGCTCAGATTGTCGATCACGGAACGCGGCATGTTCAGGTTCAAGCCGCCCTCATCGGGGCGCAACTTGATATGTACGATGCGATCCCGATAACCAGCAGCAGTAGCCTGAAGATTGTCTCTCCAGTCCTGCATCGTGTTTAGGATGGCGCCCAAGAAACCGCAGAGTCGCTCCCAATTTGAGCCCTGGTCAAAGTCGTTGAGCAGCAACTGAGAGCCCGATCGTGGCCGTGGCGGAAACCACACCAATTGCTCATTCGACTTTGCGTTCTGGGAGCGGTCTGGCTGCAAATCGATGCCGAATGTGGGCCACCTCGGCAATGGAGAGTCAAAAAAGTGCATCGGGAAGTTGCTGCAAATTCCCCCGTCGGAAAACCAACAGAGGTCGGCATTGACATGAATCGCAGGCTTGGACTCCTCAAGGTCGGTCCGGTCCGTCTCATCCGCAGTGGTCTTATGTGGGTAATCCGGTAGATAGAGAGGAACGGCACTCAACAGAACCGGGAAGCTCAGACTCATTCGGGCGGCAACCACCACCGGAAGGTCGGCTCCCTCGGGCAATCGGTGGAGAACATCTCCTTTGCGGGACCTAACCGTCTCGTTCGGCTTGGGCGGAGACTTTGCGATCATCTGTTGCACGACGGATTCTGGAAACAGCTCCTTGAATTGGTTCTCGTCGAAATAGAAAGCGTGGGATTCGAAGGGAATCGTAAAGGGACGCCCGAGCGTGAGGTTGGTGGTCACGACCTGCAGATTGATCGCTGGTCCGGTCAGGGTCTCTCCCGCCATCGCTGGGGCTTTCCAAAGGTCCCCAAAGGTCAAAGGAGTGGCGAGATCCTTGCCCGCCACAGTTTGAATCTGCTCGTGGAGCCAATTGGTGAGCGGCGGACCACCCTTACTCTGACGATCAAACCCCGAGCAAAAGCCGAATCCGTTTTTTACCGTCGTCTCGAGTGCATCGATGCCTGCGCCGATCAGAACCATCGCGGCACTGGTGACGGTGATCCACAAAAATCCAAGCACCCCATACACTGCCAACGGACCTCGACAAATAAGGAAAAGTAAGACGGGCACAGCGGCACCGCAGAGCATCCCGAGCAGCGCCGATCCCCAGAACTGACGGAGGAGAGTCCAGACCCCTGTGAAGATCCGCGCAGGAACTGACTTTGCCTTCAGGACGGCCAGGACAACGCGGAATATCCGGGCGGTGGCAGTCGAAGGCTGAAACAACCTCAACAATAAACCGTCCGTTCCCAGTTTTCCGGGGAGTCGACCGAGCAAGTCGTAGGCTGAGGGATTATCGCTACGTCGTCCAAATTCGGCTGCTGCAGTGACGACCGCTGCCACGGCTCCAGCCGAGGTGCCACCGATGTTTCTGAAGAGATACCTTTGAGAGAGCTCGGTGATGGCGAGCGGATAGACTACCCCACTCGTGATCCCGCCCTTCATGACCAAATCACAATATTCGACGGTTGGGTCTGATGGGTCTGACGAGGAATCCATTCATTGTCCTCCACACGAACGAAACGCTCACTTTGTCGCTTGGTGCCGAGAGATTCACGTTGACATATCAGAACGATAGGTCAAAAGTGGCAAAACCAGGGGCCGTAGGTCCTCACAACGCACTAGGGAGTTTGAAATTTGGATGCGAGCCCTCTCCCGCTCCAAAGCCGATATAGCCACGGATGACGATCGTGTCTTGGACCTTGAAGTAGACACCCACACCGACGTCATGCCGTAAGTGGGCCAGGTCCAAATCGCCTGGAGTCAGGGCCACCTTGCCCAGATCATACAAGCCATAGAGACCGATGGGGCCCTGAATGTTGTGATAGAACTCCGCTTGCAGCAAAATACGATTGGGTGCGCGCAGCCGGTAATCGACCAAGCCCCGGAGGGTATCGACACCGTCGAGATCGGTGCCTCCCAAGGTCGGCTGGAGGTAGAAGGGCACGAAGTGGGTGGAAGGGACGTAGGAGGCAGTCAACAGCTCCTTAAGAACCAACTGTCCCATACTGCACTGCTCGCCGACGATCGGTTCACAGAAGATGTTCTTCCACCAGGGGGTCTTCAGCTCGGCCAATTTGCGACGAAGATCAAAGGACGTGTTGGCCGACTGGCTGAGACGGTTGAAACTATAGGTGCCCGTGTCGAGGTCGCTGAAGCGATCGTAGGCGATGCGGCCTTCTGTCACGTTCCAAGTTTGACTACTCTTCACTGGCGTGTGAAGGCGCAAATAGCCTTGATAGTTCATGAAGCCAGGCTGCGTTGAAACCCCAGGCGCTCCTTGATTTCCGTAGCTTTGAGCGACCGCCGGGGTTGTCGTCCCGGAGACTCCTTTTATGGTTGGCACGAGCCATTGAACCGTGCCGCCAGCGGCGAACCAACTGAGAATCGGCCAGTCAGTGGAAGCGCCAACTTTGTCTTGGAGCTGGCGATAGACGGCGAGTCCCAGCAGAGTCGTAGTCGGGCCGATGCCATAGAAATTCTGTTTTGCGAGGTTGGCTCGCGAAACGTAACCACTGATCGTGATTTGATCCTCAAACCGGTGAGACTTGGTCGCATCGGCTTGCCCGATCGCCGGCATCTTGAAGTCGTAGCGGCCCTCCATCAAGTAGAAATTTGTAAAGGAATAGAGCCCTCGAATGTGTAGGTCGCTTTCTGCGCCGACATGATCGGGCTTGGAGGATGGATGCATGAAAGTGTATTTCAACCCCAACCCAAGAGCCACACTGCTTCCCGGAGCAATGCTGCCAATTTCCGGGCCAGGTGGTTTGAGACCGTAGACGGTAACGGCACAACCTTCGACGTCGCTCCAGACCTTGGTATCTTTGGCGTCGGAGCAATTCTTATGGGCATCGTCCCAGCTCGTGGACCAATCGTCCTTCAGAATCTTCCACAGTCGATTCTGCGCATAGAGTGGCAATGCGCTGAACAGCAACCCGTAAGCGAGCGCGCAAAGGAGGAGTCTGGTCGGTCTAGTGGTTGACATTGGAAGGGCCTCCCTTCCCTTGGCCACTGAGCGCGGCCGCGACTTTGGAGACGTACACTCCGGCGGAGTGCTCATCGTGAATCTGGGAAGGATCGGTTCTCGTTTTGAGCTCAGGAGGCAGGCGGCTTTCGAGTTCGGCGGCATGTTGAACCGCGACGTGCTGCAGAGCAGAAAGAGGAGCGGGAGGGGCAGGCGTGACCGCTGCGACGGCTGCGGTCGATTGATTCTGGGCGGCCGCAAAATTGGGCTGCTCCATACGAGGTGCCGCGTTCAAATCCAAGAGCGAGTCGAATGTGTTCGCGACTTGGGCGCGTTTTCCCAGTGCGTCCGACGGCCAGGCGTTGCCGGCAAAGAGCTTCATGGCCGTGGCAATCAAGGAAGTATGGTCATAGATGGTCGGGTCGATCTTGCCTGGAGTGATATACGGGGAAATCACCACTGCAGGAACGCGAGGCCCCAGTTGTGTGAAGTCAAACGGCGGCGCCGGACACGATATCGAGTCGGGAGAACAAGCGATGGGTACCGCCGGAACAGTATTGTGGCCTGGTGGGGGGACGTGATCGAACAAGCCACCATGTTCATCGTAGACGATCACCAAGATGCTCGTCTTCCACACGTCATCGTTGCTGCGCAAGTCGTCATAGACGGAGTGAATGAATCCTTCTCCAGCGGCAACGTCATGGTCTGGGTGCTGGTCATTGGCGGGCAAGGACGAACCGACCGTCTGGGTGTGATAGCGAGGCTCGATGAAACAGTAACTCGGCAGTTTGTTTTGGCGACAAAGCTCGCCAAACCGGCTGTACTCCGCAAAAAACCGCGCTTGGTTGTGGAGCAGAAGCCCTTCAAAACTCAGCGCTGCCGTCCAGTCCTCGTAAAAGATCGCCGAGCTGACTGGCGGATTTAGATTGAAGAGCACTTCATAGACGGTTCGGAAGCCACCCAGGAAGTCGGGCGAGAGGGAATCGAGCCTACCCCGGGTAGTGCCGGCATGTGCGTACAGACGATTCGCCAAGGTCGGGCCAGGGACCGAGGAAAACCAATGGTCGCACACGGCATAGGAACGCGCCAGGGTCGCGAGAATCGCAAGATTGGTAGAGGCAAAGCAATTCATGACGGCAGTGGCTCCTGCAGGCCCTCCGGTGTAGCGTTCATAGTTCCGGACAAACCCGGACATATCGGCTTGCTGTCCCGCCGCTGGTGGGTAAGTCCCGAACATCTGCTCCATTACGTCCTGAAAATCGTGACGCGGATCAATACCGAGGTCTCCCGAGTAGCGGGCTTGGTCATTGACGCGCACGGGCTCGCCCGTCGAGTCGCGATTTAGTTCCGTACCGTCGAGACCCTCAATGAGGTAGTCCTTGGATCGCATAAAGCCGAGCATGTGATCAAGGGAACGGTTCTCCATCATCAACACGACAAGATGTTTGATCTGGGCGGGCATCGATTGTCTCCTCCGGGAACGATATGCGTACTGGGGATGGCCCAATGAGCCCGTGAAAGACGTTCGCTCGAATGCTAACTACAGCCGATAAAACGAGTAACTCAAAGCCATTTGGCGACACCCCCGTGATGGGAGCACGTACCTTGTCGGGTACGGCTAGAGCTGTAAACTCCATCACGGCACTGCGCGGTAGCTCCCGGTGGCGGGCCTGAGCAATGCTCCGGCCGGGGAACAGTCTGCCCTTTGCGATTTACTTACGTACCGTTACTTGTGCAGGTGACCTTACTGTGGCTGGATGGGTTCGGACTTGTCGCGGTTGTCGCACTGGAACTCGGCTGATGTTGGGTCTGAGTCTGGGAAACGACCGGCAGGGAAAAGAGAAATGCGGATACAGCAAGAACGCGAGCAATTTGGCACGCAAGGCGGGCGGGGCGCATAGTCTCCTCCGCAAGTCGGAGTGACTCGCTCCCCCTCAAAGCAAGTCGGGGCAATCCGAAAGATAGCGAATAATACATCACCTCGGCCGAAGCACAATGGCAAAAATGGGCCGGACGACGAAAAGATGCACTGGAGTGATCTCAACAACGTAACCTACCCCGAATACCGTATGGACTGGCAATTTGTACCAACAAAAGGACACTATTATTCCTGCGTTAATTTCCTAATTCGCATGGATGAGCCACTCCTCGGAACCGATCCCAGGCATGACACGGTCGATCAAGTCATGTGGATCTAAGAGTCGTCGAACCGCTGAAAAGCGGTTACGGAATGTCCGCACTTCAAATCGTCCGACCCCGGCAAACTCGATCAGCCTTGTCGAGCAGCAAATCCTCATCGCCCCGACGCAAGAAACGGGGGCAGAGACAGCCCGGGAATCGCTAACGTCTTTTACCAGATTGTCGTCACGGCCTTCGAAGCAAGAATGTCCGTATCAGCGGTGACCAAAGGAAGCCCTTCCACTCGAGCCGTCGCGCCAATTAGCCGGTCCTGGGGGTCTTTGGGATAGTCGGAGGGAAGCTGCACAGCATGGACAGCAATTTCAGGAGTAATGGGACGAATAATCACCTTCGAAACGCAGCCCCGTACGAACGCTTCTACGGTGCCCGATACTTGAACTCTGCCATTTTCGGCGAGCCACGCCAATTCCCACAAAGTAATCGAGGCGACGGCAACTCCGTCTTTTGCCCGCGCATCCAGGATCGCCTCCCGAGCCTTCTTAGAGAGCTTCTTTGGATCCAAAGACATCCAAAGAAGCACATGAGTATCCAGGAGGATCATTTGGACTTCCAATCCTCCGCAGGCACCGAATGGATGATGTCACCCACGATTTTTGCTTTACCTGTCATATGGCCGAAGATCTCGTCGCCTTTCTTGCGCACTGCAACGAGTTTGGCAACGGGTTTGCCCCGCTTCGTAATCAGCACCGGCTCTCCGCTCTGTTGCACGTCGTCCATTACGGCTAGACACTTGGACTTGAACTCTCCCGCAGCCATTTCCTTCATGGTTTTTCTCCCATCCTCGCAAGTGGTCACGATATCATGACCATGATCATAACACAAGGCCTATAGACAGCCGTGACGAGGACCGACGCCGAGATCTCCGGAGTAGCGGGCTTGGTCATATTCACGGTGATTTGTCTCCCGGCGTAAGCGTTCGAGATCCTGACCATGATGCTGGCTATGATGTTGCCGAGGCGGATCCATCTCCGGCCGAGAAAGTCTCCGTGATCAGTACCGGCACAAGGCAGTTCAGGACCGTCCCTGGAAATCGCCTCGCATATTCCACAAGTTTTGAGCGCTTGAGGTGGCTGAAATCTAATTCATCGAGCGTCGGTTCCACTCCATCCTGAAGCTTTAGGTAGATCCAATCGAGCAGCGCCTTCTCAGGCTCGGCGATTTGATAGCTGGAATATCGAGTCTCTTTCTCCTTGAATCCCCAATACAAGCGGGGGCTGATGCCCCGATACCTGATTGCGATGCTGTCCCCCCTAAATTCATACGGGCGCTCCACCGTCACACAGGTCAAGACGCGGGGCAATTGAGTGCTGATCCCGTATTCCCGGAGCGCCGAGTCGAGCGAAATGTACGCACGGGTACGCAGCACGTTCACCACGTCTTTCGGTGACGCTTCGAGGGCAAGTCGGTTGAAATAAATCTTACTACCGACATGCTCGACCAGGCCTCTTTCTGCTTGCCGCGACAGTGCTTGGGTCACAGAGGGATAGCCAACGCGATATTTCTGAGCCAGCTCATCCGCGCGCAGAACAGAACTCTTCTTAGCTTCCTCTCGAATTACTGTTACCCAGTCAATATTCTTCTTTCCGGTTCTCAAGTGCCTACAGCCAATCTCGGTATAGGTCAGAAAGAGCGTCCCGAAGACGCTTGCATCCGTCTTCTGCAAGGCCATCGAAAACAGCTGGCGGCAGAGGCGGCTTTAATTCGGTGCGGCAGTGTTTATCGTCAATCCACTCGATCCGCTTCACGATGTCTTCAGTTTCAATTTCGTGACTGGACAGCGTGTCGCTCAGATGACCTTTTAGGGTTTCGACGAGCGCCGCGCCTCTACTCCTCAGCTGATGAATGTCATAGGCATCGCGGGCCTTCACGAACTTGCGGAGAAGGAAACACTCCGCCTTTTGGAGTAAGAGAAACTCCCGCGAAGCGGATTTGACCTTTGCGAATTCCTTGTCGTCAATGGCTACGTTGTGCTCTTCGATTTCACTCTCCAGCACAGACCCAAATCGATTGAGGTCTACGGTGAAGAGTGGCTGCCCGTTCTGGCTCCGTACCCAGGGTTTTACTTCTGGACCTGTTCCGGCAATCGCCTCGAATTGCAGCGGCGCACAATGAAGAGCCTCTGCCGCCGGCGTGAGTCCTTTGTCAAGGGATTCGCGAACATCATCTCGGGTCGGTGGCTCTGCGGTTCTTGAGAGTAGATCGATGTCTGCCGAATGGCGAACGCTCGTGAAAGAACACCAAAGTCGATCCGCCGAACAACAGAAGCGAGTCGGGAAAATCCTGAAAGAGCACACCGGTCGCTACGCTCATTAGCGCCAGCAATTCCGCCTGCTCAGAGGGAAATCCCCTTTCTTTGAATGAGGCGATCTGAGATGCAATATTCACAGCTAAACAGTAGCATATATGCTATGTTAATGAAATATAGTTTAGATGCTTATTCACATAAGTAGTATATACACATCTTTATCGCGTTATAGTAAGCATCGTCTGCGAATAGGCGAACGCAAGACGAACACGATTTGGGGCTTGCAAAAAGCAAACACCCAACGGCACAGTTCGTTCAGCAGCTCGGAGTCGCGTCGTTTCTCGCGCGCGGCTCGGGGGCCGCACCACCGCTACGATCAGGCCGCGTAAGACAATATCTTCGCAAACGATCTCCACGGCTTCCACAGCTCTCCGATCTTGAAAGTGACGAGCTTGAGCCGGAGTCACCCCTCAACAACGGCGCAATACCGTCACCGCCAAGTTAGCATCTATTCGGGCCACAAGAGATTTGCGAACCTATCCTTTTTCTGGTGCGACTTGGATTGTGGCGAGCCACAGTACAGTTGGCGTTGCAATTCCGAGTACGCGGCGGTCGCGCGGGCCCTTCCCGGGTTAGCGCTTTAGCTTATAGACTCGGACATAGTCGAAATCCATGAAAAAGCCCGCGGCATTTTCGGCGGAGATGCCGATTTGGGCAGCGGCGCCAAGATCGTGTTGCCAAGTTCCACCACGCGTCCAGTGTTCGTCGTCATTGCTGGTGTACGCGGTATAGAGCTCAGTTCCATCGCTCCCTGTGCGCTTCACAATGCGTAGCCAAGTGGTCTCGGCTGCGGGTCCAACGACCATGTTGCCATAGATTGGATAGTTCGGTGGGACGGGACCCATCTGCTTGCCAAATTCGGTCTGGCGCGTGTCGAAATCGGGAAAGACATCCATTTTGATACTGTTCTGATCATCTCCATAAATGAACAGCGTGCCTTGCGCGAAGTTATAGCAACACGAATTATCGAACGGAACCCCGGTGGTGAGCTTCGCTTCGACCATGTAATCGCCGTTGGGAGCAGGTTCACCTAGAATGGCAACGTGCTGCGGGTCGCCGTTCTCGTCAGGTCCCATTGTCTCTACCTCGTAGGAGCTTCCTGTAAGCGTGTAGGCGTTATTAGCGTTTGGATGGATGAAATGCCACTGCGGCGACAGACTCGTTGAATTGAATTCATCGGACAGTGCGGCGATTTCCTGCCCTGGTTCGTCGTCAGGTGCGACAAGGGGTTGGTAATGGCTCTTCTGCCAGGGTTGGGCAACGGGACCGGGTTGTGGAGTGTCAGAGGCCCAATAGCCGCCCCGAACTTCCGGCCAATCGTCCACCCAGTCTATGGGGTCGAACAGCGCAGGTCGCCGGGTGAAGCCTGGATATCCAGAAAAATAAGGACTTTGGCGGTTGACCGCGTGGTAGAGCATATAGTCCTGGCCAGATTCGTCTTCGAACACGACATTGCCGCCGGGACCAACCCACTCATTTCCGTTGGACGCGATGGAGAAAGAACCGCCGGGCGCAAACGTGTTGAGCGGGATTCCATTCTTATCGAGGAAGGGACCGGTGGGACTGAGAGAGCGGCCAACTAAGACGCTATATCCAGTGAGGGGACCGTTACAGCAGTTCGTGCTGGAAACGAAGAGATAGTAGTAGCCATCATGTTGCCAGAAATTGGCGCCTTCGAATCGGTTGTCGATAGCGATCTGCTGCTCAGAAGATCGATCAGAGGTGAGGCCGTCGGCTGAAAGCTTGCGGATACTGACGCCGCCATTGTAGCTCCCATAGGAGATGTAGCGTTGGCCTGAGCCGTCCTGCACCTCGTCGGGATCGATGACTGCGCGGAGAAATGAGTTGTTATATGGATTGGGCTCTGGAGCTACGACAGGTTTGCCGCTATCTGTCCACGGTCCTGCGGGACTGGTGCTGGTTGCCACGCCGATCGCAGAACCGCCCTGCGCGGTGGTGGGAGCAACGTAATACAAATAGTATTGATTGTTGAAATGCTTGACAGCTGGCGCCCAAAGATTTGTGGTGACGTTCCCCATCCACGCTGGAAGAGATTGCAACACATCACCGATATAGGTCCAGTGAATGAGATCAACAGACCTGTAGGATGAAATGAGGTGATTCTTGAGATTTCCGTTCGCGTCCTTATCGTTGCTATTGAGCGGATCTCCAGTGCAGTAGAGGTACCAGACGATAAAGCGATGATGGTTTTGGTTGATGATCGCAGGATCTGGGCAGCTCACCGCCGGCCCGGTTTTGGGATCAAAAAGGGAGAGCGGATTTGTGTAGGTGGTAGAAGGTGGAACCAGGAGCGCTCGTTGTGCTTGGACAGGGGTTTGAGCGTGGGTCGGCAAAGAACAGACGGCGAACGCAGCCGCAGCAAGGACTGCAAATATTCTCTCGGTTGAACGCATAAATGCTCCTTTCCAGGTTAGCTCGAAGTGGACTGAAAATGAAGTGGTTTCATGCCTGCCGAGCCTCTGTTCAGCGTCCAGAAAGTTCAGCACTCGGGCGATTGCAAAGCGGATCCAAATTCTGCGGGGCAGCACTCCACGCGCGAGCGTGGAATAAAAAAACTCTGGCACAAGAATACGAAGATCGGTGTCCCGAGTTGCTGAGGGCCCCGTCGCATCGAACTTCGCATCGTGGTGCGCTGCGCCACTTTAATATTCATTAATGGAAATACACATCGTCCCAGTTCTATTGCTGACATTGATTAAGGGGGGAGAGAGACCAGGGATCGACTGCTACGGTAGAAAAGAAGCAGCTGCGGAAACGCACTCCTGAGCAGTCCCCCAACTTTTGCTTCCACCATCTGCGGCAGGCGATGGCGCTCGTGGGCCTGCCGGAAAAGGAGTTCTTTCGTGGCGCTCGTAACGCACGGTCAACCAACGCAGCTCCCTAAGACAATGCGGCGTTTTTTCAACAACTCGCGACGATCTAGCTTCATGGTGTCACTCCGTGATTAAGACGGAAAAAGTGGGGCTGTAAGGTGTAGGGCACGGTCTTAAGACCGTGCCCCGATGTAGATCGTCACGAGCACGTGATGCCGGACTGGGCGGAAGCGACGACGATGTCGATGCTTGGTCCCTTGACATGCAGTGCATTGACTGTGATGGATCCGGCGTTCCCGCTCGGCGAGCTCGTCTGCTCGTTGACGATGAGGCTAATGCCGCCTGGCAACGAGATGGCGAGGTTGGGGTTGGATACGACGATCGATTGGCCCGCGGCGACCAAGCCGACGAGCTCAGCATTCCCGCTGACGGCCGCTTGCCCGCCGCTGCAGGTGGCGCTGGAGTTCGATTTCACCACATCGGCAGCAATCAGACCACCCAACAGGTTTAGGTTCGCGACGGACGATTGCGACTGGCTGCTAGTGCCACCGCCAGACGTGGTACTTTTCAGCGCGTCAGCGGAGGCTAAGCCCAAGACATTGATGCTCGCTAGAGACGTATTCAGATTCCCGCCGCTTGCGGCAAGCGGTCCAGTATCTGAGAGG
>Ga0307479_10003193_pt1 | contig 14908 bp, 15 predicted proteins | sample atmos_gasesECM4C_FD_203743 | JGI IMG/M metagenome (GOLD analysis project Ga0307479, IMG submission 203743) | Hardwood forest soil microbial communities from Morgan-Monroe State Forest, Indiana, United States - atmos_gasesECM4C_515 | ecosystem: Environmental > Terrestrial > Soil > Temperate... | reverse complement strand
GGGTGGGCTTGCGATAAGACCTCATATCGCGAGCGTGTTTGGTTGAACCGGACCTCCGTGTCCGCCGGGGCTCACGCCTTGGCGACGCACGGGCCAGGACCGTGAGGCTTTCGGTCGGAAACAACTCTCTTCGGCCCCTACAAACTCGTCCACGGTTCGAATCAGGCAGCGCCGGTGGCGACCGCTGGCACCGCAGCGCGAGCGGCGTAGAGCTGCGTGCGCAAATCGCGCGCGACCTTCTCTGCGATCGCCATTGTTGTCAGCGCCGGGTAGGTGGATGGTGGTGTCGGCATGATCGACGCGTCGGCCACGCTCAGGCCACCGACGGCGCGCACGGCACCGCTCTCGTCCACGACGGCCTTCGGATCGCTTCGCGGGCCCATGCGCACCGTGCCGTTGGCGTGGTTGTAGGGGCCGACGCCCCCCTTTAGGACTCGTGTGAGCGCGTCCGCGTCGTCGCCGACGGCGTCGCCAGGGAACACCTCGCCGCGGTACAGCGAAGCGAGCGGCGCAGTGCGGGCCAGCCTGCGTGCCAAGCGGATCCCTTCGACCATCGAAGCGACGTCCCACGGGTCGGCGAGCAGATTGACGTCGATCCGAGGCGGAACCTTGGGGTCCCGCGAGGCGAGAGTCACTCGCCCCCGTGACCGCGGCTTGAGCAGCGCGACGGCGAACTCGAACGTGACGCCGGTCGGGCTCATCGCACCCGGGGTGTATGTGGTCGGGAATACGTGCAGCCACGGGCGACCCGCGCTGCCGGGTTCGGCGACGGTCATCATCGTCTGCAGGGGCGGCTTCCGCTCCATGAGATTGGCGGGATCGGCCGCGAACACCACGGCAAAGAACGGCTGCTCGGCGAGGTGCGCGCCGACGCCCGGGACATCAGCGACCAAGTCGATTCCGAGCGAGGTCAGCTCATCCGCCGGTCCGATCCCCGAGCGCATCAAGATCGCTGGGCTGCCGTACACGCCGGCGCTGAGGACAACGTGCCCGGCATGCAGCATCTCGCCGGATGTGAGCATCACGCCAACCGCCCGTCCTTCTTCGATGACCAAGCGATCGACCTCCGCCTCGCCGCGGATCTCGAGGTTCGTGCGCTGGCGCACGCGCTCGAGATACGCCATCGAGGCGTTCTGACGGACGCCGTCGACGACGTTGCGCGCGACCACGCCAACGCCGATGTGATCGGGGCCGTTCACGTCCTCAACCCGCCGAAAACCGCTTGCGGTCGCCGCGCGGATGAACGAGCGATGCAGCAGGGTCAAACGATCCGTGTCGCGGCGGATCGGCACCGGCCCCCCTCGACCGTGGTAGCGCACGTCGCCCTCGGGGTCATCCTCCAGGCGGCGGAAATCGTCGAGCAGCTGCTCGAAGGACCACCCCGGGTTGCCCAGGCGTGACCACTCGTCGAGTCCTCGGGTGTACCGCGTCCCGCGGCAGCGGCGTTGTGAGTCGTCGAGCCGCCGATCACCTTCGCCCGCGGCACCGGGATCGGGCGCCCGAGGGCTCCCGGTTCGCTCTGGTAGCCCCACTCATGGGAGCTCGGAAACCCGTCGGCGTCGAGCAGGTCCTCGGGCACGTCGTGCGTCGCCGCGTAGTCAGGGCCCGCCTCAAGCAGCAGCACCCGCACCGACGAGTCCTCGCTCAAGCGGGCGCCGAGCACGCTCCCCGCTGCCCCGCCCCCGACGATCAGGAAATCTACGCTGTCGCCATCGCGGTTATGTGACGAATCAAACATGTCCTTCTTCCTTTGGGTTATTGGCGGGTGTGTGGGCAATGAGGAGTTTCAGAGCTTCGATCTCGTCCGCCTGCTGCGCGGCGGTGAGTTCGACGTCCGCGCGGCGCCCGGCGGCAGTAGACGCACGGCGCTCACGCGCCCGTACCGCGGGCCTTGTGCTCCATCAACTGCAGCGTCACTCCGAACGTCGTCTGCGGCGCCGTGAAGATGAAGTGGACCTCGTCGGTCTCGAACTCGCCCTGCAAGATGACGCCTCGGCGTGTCAACTCGGCTTTCGTGTCTTCGAGGTCGTCGACTTCAATTCCGAAGTGGCCGATAACCGCGGTCTCGCCGCGCCCGAGCTTTGGCATGCCGAAACCGGCAGCGCGGACCTCGATCAACTCTAAAGTCGATTCGCCGCACAGCAGAACTTGCAAGTCGATGTCGTCGGCGACAAAACGCTCGCCAACAGGTCTGCCATCAACGGTCTCGCCAGCCCGGGCGACGGTTTCGTCGATATTGCGCACGACGATTCCGATGTGATCCAACCCAAGTAGCTTCATGGACCTTATTCCTCCTCTGACTCGCTGTTTCCGTTGTTGTCGTGCACTGAGAGCAAGCTCCGTATTCCGTATCCCTCGGCTGAGCGCGAAGCGATCACGACCCGTGCGCCTGCGCGCGCGCGAAGCTCGGTGATCGCCCCGCCGAGGCCGCGACCGGCGCCGGCGACGATTGCCGTCCGGCCCGCGAGTCGCAATTGGTTAGCGCCCCCAAGTACGAGGACGTTGCAAGGAGCGTTTGTCATTCTCTGAGCATGCAGGCTCGATTGGAAGCTGATCAATGTGCTTGACGCTCTATTTACTGCGTGAGACGCTTAGGTCGTGGACGTTCTGCAAGCCCACCTTGCAAGGGCTCGCGCCTCCGGCGGGGCCTTCGCGCTTTCGGTGACCCAACCCCCGTGGGGCCTGCGCCTACCCGGCACGATCCCGCTAACCGTGCACGCGGTCATCCAGGGGCGGATGTGGCTATGGCTCGACGACTCGCGATCCCCGCTGGAGCTGGCGCCCGGGGACATAGCGCTCGTCCGCGGCGGCCTCGATCACTTCATCGCCCACGAGCCCAACGCCGCCTGCCTGCGGTTGGAACAATTCAAGGCACGCCACGGAGACGACGACCGCCGCCCGCGCGGCAGCGCGAACGTCTTCGTGTGCGGTGCGTACGTGTTCTCAGGCGACGTCGGCAGAGGACTACTGGATGCCCTTCCAGCTGTCCTGACTCTGTCGGCCGCGGCGAACGACCCCCTACACGACATCGTCGGTCTGCTGTCATCCGAGCTCAGCACCTCCGCACCGGGTCAACAGACCGTGCTCGACCGATTACTCGACATCCTGCTCGTGCTCGCGATTCGCGCCTCGTTCGAGCGGAGCGCGCACGCGCCTCGCTGGTACCAGGCCTCCGCTGACCCGAGGCTCGGCCCAGCCCTGACCGCCATGCACGCCGACGCCGCGCACGCCTGGACCGTGCCGGAGCTCGCAGCTCTCAGCCGGCTCTCACGCGCCGCGTTCGCCCGCATCTTTCAGCTCGCACTCGGGCAGGCGCCCATGCAGTACCTGACCGAATGGCGGATGACCCTGGCACGAGACCAACTACGCGCCGGCGAGCTAACGCTCGCACAGATCGGCGCACGCACCGGCTACGCCTCCCCCTATGCCTTCGCCGCGGCGTTCCGACGCCACCACGGAGTTCCACCCGGTCAATGGCGACAAAAGCACACGACAAGCCCGCAAGCCGCGTAGGCGGACGATCGTTTATGCGAGCTTCCTGATCGAAGGTCCAGGCGGCGCCTTTCAGGAGTCGACGTTCTCATCTTGAGGGTCGAATCAGAGGTGCTTGAGAGACCATGCCGGATCACATCCGTATCACCCGATTGGTCAGGATCCTTGAAAAGCCAGGTCTTCAGGCTCGAGCGGCCCTCGAATCGACCCACACCAGTCAACACAGCCAGCCAGGTGCACTTGACGCCAAGATCAAGGAGCTGATGCACCTCGCTCCTGTGCTCGCAATGCTGATTATTGACCGCCGTGATTCCCTGACCACTACAGAGGAGAGGGTGGTGGGGCGTTTCGAGCAGTCGGAATGTTCGGCGATGCCCTGCGATTGGACTTGCTGTGACCGAGGCTTCTGAGCTGGAGCAGTTTCGAGCAGAAAAAGACGAGTTCTATCAATATGACCGCCGATCGCCGTTGACGCCAGATCAGCAACGCGATTTCAAAGGGCTTTCGTACTTCCCCGAGAACAGTGCTCTGGTCATCAAGGCCAGGATCGACCGGAACGTTCAACCTGGTGCTATTCATATGGAAACCACCAAGGGAGAACAGCAGGCCTTCCGACGGTACGGCGTGGTGCATTTCAAGGTGGACGGCCTGCCGGCACAAGTGACTCTCTACGCATCCGAGGGAGGCTCGCACGATTTGTTCCTGCCCTTCAGGGATGCAACCTCGGGCAAACAAAGCTACGGAGCCGGCCGCTACCTCGACCTACACGCTCACGAGGATGAGGTGGTGGTCGATTTCAACTACGCCTACAACCCTAACTGCGCGTACAACCCTGACTGGAATTGCCCGCTACCGCCGGCGGAGAACTGGCTCAAGGTTCCAATCCGCGCCGGTGAGATGAAGTTCTTGGATCCGGCCGAGGGCTCTGGCCACCACGCTGAGGACTTAGGGTCCCGCTGAGGAGCAGGACCGAACTCCGAAAGCAAAGCTCGCCGAGCCGACATTTTCGTTAATTGGACTCCGGGCCCCACACCGCAAACGGTTTTGAAAACCTGCACGTGCGCCGGATCGTCGAGTACAGAGCAACTTCCTTTTCACGAATGATGGAGTGCGTCGGCTTCCGCCAACCGCACCTCTGAGCGGATGATGAGGACGATCTTCCCTCGAATGTGCCGTTGCTCGAGTAACTCATAAGCCTGTCGTACGTCTCGAAGGGCAAAGGTGGCTGCGACTGGGACTTCGAGTTGTTGTCGCTCGATGAGGGATGCCAGCTGCGAGATGACTGAACCGACGTCGTCGACTGAGGACATTCCGTCCACATGGGCCCCATGTCGTGCCCCAGCGTCCCAATCGATGGTTGTCTCCACTCGACCCGGCGCCACACCCAGTTCGTCGACTGCCAAATCAACATAGCCACCCCCGAAGCAGTCGATGAAGGCGTGGATCCCATCGGGCGCAGCGGCGCGAAGGCGATCCGCAAGACCTTCGCCATAGACGACAGGTCTCGTACCCATAGATTCCAGCCAGCCAGAGTTCGCCCTTCCGGCGATGCCTATTACCGTCGCCCCCAAGTTGCGTGCGAGCTGAATCGCGATCGATCCCACACCGCCAGCGGCTCCCGAGATGGCCACAACCTCGCCGGGTTTCAGCCCGACGGACTCAACGGCTGCCCACGCTGTAGTGCCGGCCACATACAAGGAGGCGGCCGCCACCCAGGGCACACCGGAAGGTTTGGGCACTACCTGATCCGCAGGCAAGCTGACCGCCTCTGCGTGACTGGACCTCTCGTCACTCCAACCGATTACCTCGTCCCCGACGGCAACCCCGTTCACCCCATCGCCCAGCTCGGCTACCACACCGGCCAGATCGCTACCTTCCCCGGACGGAAAGGTAGCCGGGAAACGGTCGCGGAGCAGTCCATTTCGGATTGCGGCTTCGCCCAGGTTGATGGCTGCCGCGACCACGTCCACCACCACCCGGCCAGGTGCAGCAAGTGGACGGGGGACCTCGACCACTTTGAGGACTTCAGCATCCCCATAGTGATCAAAGCGAACCGCCTGCATCGACAAGCCGGCCACGGACGGCTCAACTCGCATCCCAATTCAGGTATTCCACTCTTTGGTTCGCGGCCGCAGGTGCCGCTATCAGCTCTTGGCAAGAGGGGCGACTGGAGCCTTCGTCGTCCGGCTCGAGTAGGCGTTCGACGGAGACGTCGTAGCAAACAAAGCTACCGAGCGGGTCGTTATCTCGACCTACACCTCAAGCAGCTCACGTTGTCGTCGATTTCTGCTACGCCTGCAACCCGAACTGCGGATACAACCCGGACTGGAATTGCCCGCTCCCGCCGACGGAGAACTGACACGTGGTTCCAATCCGCGCCGGTGAGATGAGGTTCCTGGATCCGGCCGAGGGCTCGGGCGACCCCCACTGAGCGCTTAAACGTCCGGCTAAGAAACAGGACCGAGCTGATTTCCCCCTTCCGTACGTTTCGACAACACCCTGGCCCTTCAGTCATTTGCGCTCAGTGGCTCAGTCATCGGGCCGCTAAAAAGCAGTCGCACACCAGAAGCGGCACGACGGCCGGCGAGCCTAGCTTGCTGGACATGAGCACAACAAGCACGACGACAGCAGCCCTTCCCGATTACGCGCCAGTTCCCCGGTCCGCCCTTGGCCCCGCCCTCAACGAGCAGGGCTACTACGTCGGACGCGTGGAGCGAAATCTGTATTGGGTCACCGACGGCACCTACCAGTCCGCGTTCCTGACGACGAAAGATGGCGTTGTCCTGTTCGACGCGCCGCCGACGATAGGAAACAACATCCGGCGTGCGGTGGACGAGATCGCGGCAGCCAACGGCGTCAGCAACAAGGTGACCCACCTCGTCTACTCGCATCATCACGCCGACCACGCAGGGGCCTCTTCAGTGTTCGACAAGAATGTCGTTCGCATCGGTCATGAGGAGACCCGCCGGCTCCTGCTTAGGGACAACGACCCGGCGCGGCCGGCGCCGGAAGAAACCTTTGGCGACCGCCGCACGCTGAAGATCGGCGGCGAGCGCATAGAGCTGGCGTGGCATGGCTCCAACCACTCTCCGGACAACATCTTCATTCACTTTCCGGAGCACGACACGCTGATGCTCATCGATATCGTCAACCCGGGATGGGCGCCGGTTTACATATCGAATCTCACTGAGGACGTGCCAGGGTATGTCGCGGCGCCGGCCACTGCGCTGACCTACCCCTGGAAGCACTACATCGGAGGCCACCTCGGCAGGCTCGGAACGCGCGACGACGTGGTTCTCCACCAGCAGTACATGGCGGACATCGACGCCAGCGTCAGGCAAGCGCTACCCAAGGTCGATCCAACACCTTTCTTCCAGAAGTACGGCGAAAACACCTGGGCCGCGGTCAAGGGCTACCTGGACGCCTGCACCGACGCCGCGGCGGCGCCAGTGATCGAGAAGTATCGGAGCGTTCTCGCGGCAGCGGACGTCTTCACTCCGAGCACCACGTTCTGGGTCATGGAGTCGATCCGGCTTGATCTCGGCTTCGCTTCCGACGTTCACCCGTAAGCCAGAGGAGGAGGTTTGTCACCATGGCCACCGACGTTGTTGCGTCTAGTACTGCGATTCGCGACCAAGTAGGCGACCATCTGCTCACGCCAAAGAACTCGGCGCTGGTCGTGATCGACTACCAGCCGAGCCAGCTGGCGGGCGTGAGGTCCATGGACCGTGATTTGCTGCTCAAGAACGTTGCCTCGACCGCGAAGGTCGCGAAGCTGTTTGGCGTACCGATCGTGCACTCGACCATCAACGTGAAGACGGGCCGGGGCCAACCCACACTTCCGCCGCTGGCCGAGGTGCTCGCAAACAACCCGCCAATCGACCGCACCTCGACCAATGCATGGGAAGACACGGACTTCCTCAGCGCCGTACGCGCGACAGGTCGGCGCAAGCTCATCATCTGCGCCCTCTGGACCGAGATCTGCATGGCCTTTCCCGCGCTTGACGCAATGCGGGAGGGCTACGAGGTCTATCCGGTCGTCGACGCGATCGGCGGCACATCCATCGAGGCCCACCGCGCGGGCCTCGAGCGCGTGGTTCAAGCGGGTGCGAAGCCCACCAGCTGGGTCGCGCTCGCGGTAGAGCTTCAGCGCGATTGGGGCCGCCTGGAAACGGTGCAGGAAGTCGTCCAGATCGTTCTCACCGAACGGCTGCTCAAGGAGGAGTGAAGCGTCATTCGCGCGGAAATGGACCGTGCCCGCCCAGCAGTGGCGCCGACTGAGACTCGGCGCCACTGGTCCGGCACCACCATGTCTGAGACAGAGGCGGCGGCCGGCGTCCTTCGAGCCAAACGAGAGCAGCCCGGACGAAAGCGCAAGGGGGACGCCGCGTGCGCCGACCCGACAGCGCGGGACCACGCTGTGCAGCGGGCTTACGGAGCGACCACCCTCCAACCGAGGACGAGATGGTCGAGATAGGCGAGCGATGGCGCCCGCGTCGGAGCCTCGCGGTGAGCTACCCAATCTCGGCCGAATTCGAGTAAGGGAACCTGATGCAACAAGAAAACGTCAAGAGCGTCGGGATCATCGGTGCGGGCCGGCTCGGTCAGGCGATGGCACAAACGGCGCGCCGTGCCGGCCGGCAGGTCGTAATCGCGAACAGTCGAGGACCGCAGTCGCTGACCTCACTCGTGGGGGAGCTGGGCGAAGGCGTGTCGGCCGGGACGGTCAAGGCTGCCGCAGCCGCGGACATCGTCGTGCTAGCAGTTATGTGGCAGGATGTTTCGCAGGCCGTCAAGGGGCTCGAGTGGGATGCTCGGATCGTGATCGACCCGACCAACGACTTTGAGCGCAGCGATCTGGACGGACGCACATCGAGCGAGGTCGTCGCCGAGCTCGTCGGCCCCGCACGGGTCGTTAAAGCCGCGAACACACTCCGGGCCGCGATACTCGGTTCCGACCCCCACCAGGCAGGAGGCCAGCGGGTGATCTTCCTCTCAGGCGACGACGCCGATGCCAAGGCTGAGGTCGTTGCGCTGTTCGAAGACGCTGGTTTCTTTGTCATTGACCTCGGCGGCTTGCGTGAGGGCGGCCTTATGCAGCAGGTGGGCGCCCCACTGGCTGGCCACAACCTGATCCGCCTCCCTTAGAGCGCGACTCTCGGGCCGACTACTTCGTAAGCGCAGCTTCCATCGAGGCGAGGGCCTGAGCAAGGTCTGATCGGGAGACGATCCCCAGCTTCGGAAACGCGCGGTATAGATGTGATCCAACGGTGCGATGCGACAGGAACAACCGGTCGGCGATCTCCTTGTTGGAGAGTCCCGAAGCCGCCATTTGAGCGACCTGCAACTCTTGTGGTGACAATGGTTGCAGGGGCGAACTTGCGGCCCGTTTCGGAGAACTCCGCTCGCCCGAAGCCCGCAGCTCCGCGCGCGCTTTGTCCGCCCAGGGCCGCACATCGATTGCCTCAAACGCATCCCGAGCCGCCCTCAAGTGCGGCCTCGATTCCGTGATCCGGCGCTGCCTTCGCAGCCAGCTGCCGAACGACAACTGCAGTAGCGCGTAATCGAACGGCCATCTGGGCTCCGCGTTCATGGCTGCCTCATACAGCCGCTCCGCATCCGAGTCGTCAGCCAGGGCCGCGCGTGCGTAACGCAGGCCCACATGGAGCAGCGCCGCCGGCGTCCTCTGGCCAAGTGATTCGATGCTCGCCATGAGGTGCTCGGCGTCCTCTCGGAGTCCGGCCTGGATTGCCGAACTGACGACATATCCAACGGCGGCATACGACTCGAGTTCGTTGAATGCCGCGTCATTCGGATCGAACATGCGCACGAAGTGCCTGTACGCATCAGCATTTCGTCCGGCGGTCATTGCGGTGAGGCCTCGCGCCAGCTGAATGACTGACAGTAGATCACTCATTCGCAGCGGGAGAACAGCCGCCTCCGCTTCCGATGCGAGCCTTTCGGCGACAGCCTCTTCGCCTCGCAGTCCGGCGAGCAAGGCCATGGCGATCTGACTGCCTGTGAAATACACCGGCTGCGCGGTCTCACCGGCAAGGCTATGGGCCTCTTCGGCGTCGCGATTCGCGTCGCTGAACCGACCAAGATGAATCTCGGCCCACGCGCGCGGGCTCAGAGTCTGCGTGAGAAGGCCAAGCCTCCCCTGCGCCCGCAGTCCCTGTGCCGCCTGGTCGAGCAGCGCCAACGCCTGACCAAAGTCGCCTGCGGCGTAGGCCGCGATCCCCAGAATGTGCATTTGCGAAGCGTCAGCCACATCTGTTCGGGACATCTGCTCAACACGACTTGAAACACGCTCGCCCATATCGACCGGAGAGGCCAGCGAAAGAATGGCTAACGCTCTTGCATCAGGTTCGTTGCCTGTGAGCTGCTCCACAGTCCTCACGACCAGATCTCTGGCCGCAAGCCCCGGCTCGGCCCACCAACACCGCAGTGCCGCCCCCTGGAGGAGCTTGAGGGCGAGGTCGCGATCTCCTGCGGCGGCCACGTCTTGCGCTACCTTCGCGAGCTTGACGACCGCTGTCGCGTCACCTGGGACTCCGTCGTTGAAGATCTCGCGCAGCCACGTCATCCGCGCTTCGTCGTGGCGGGTCAGCTCCAGACCTGTCGCGGAGTCAAGCAGCCGACGAACAGCCGGTGGGTCGCCCAATTGGAAGGCCAACTCGGCTGCGGCCAAGAGCCGGCGCGCCTTGGCGCTGGCATCGGGGGTCAGAGATGAGGCAAGTTCGAGAGCGCCGAGCGCCGTCGCGGTTGCCCCACGATTCTGTGCTCGGGCAGCGGCGGCTTCGAGATCTGCCGCCGCCGCCTCATCGGCACCGAGCACCGACATGGCGCGATGCCAGGCGCGCCGGTCCGGATCAGCAATCACCTCGGCCAATGCCAGGTGGGCGTCTCGGCGCTGTCCAGCGCTCGCCGCCTGGTCAAGAGCTGAGCGAATGAGCGGATGCCGAAAGCGAACGCTCGACCCGACGATTGATATCAAGCTCGCCTCGAGTGCAGGCTGCAGAACGTCGACCGTGACCTCTTCGTGTGCCTGGATACGCGTCGCGCCCAGCACTTCGTTGAGTATCGGGTCCCTGTCGAGCGCGACCAGCAACAGCGCCGACTGCGTGAGTTTCGGAAGTCGCTCGGCCTGGGCAGAGAAGGCGCGCTCCAGACGGTCTGTCAAAGGCAACCTTCGTAAAGCGAGATCACGACCGTCGGTCCCTTCCTCCCTTACCGCGCGCGCGAGTTCGATCAGCGCCAGGGGGTTGCCGAGCGCTTCGCCGAGAATCAAGCGGCGCGTCTGATGATCCAGGTCGGGCGCGATCGAATCAATCAGTTCTCTCGACCCTTTGTCGTTTAACGGCCCGACACGAATCTCGGGCAGATGCGCCGATCGAACCGGGCTCTGGAACCCCTCACGAAGGCCGATGACGAGAAGGATGTGCGTCGACTCGAGGCGGCGGGCGAGAAAGCTGAGAACGGATGTGGTTGGCCGGTCGAGCCATTGAACATCGTCCGCTGTGACAACGATTGGCTTGTCATCCGCGACTTCGACGATCAGGTTGAGAGTGGCCAAAGCGACCAGGAAGATCTCGGGTGGTGCTCCAGCCCGCATTCCCAAGGCTGTGAGCAGGGCGGTCTTCTGAGGAGCCGGAAGCCTCCCAGCCGAGGCGAGCACCGGCTGAAGAAGCTGATGGAGTCCGGCATAGGGAAGGTCAGCCTCGCTCTGCAAACCCGTGATGGCCAGCAATCTGTAGCGGTTGCGCGCGGCGACGGCGACGGCTTCCAGAAGTGACGTCTTTCCGATCCCGGCAGCTCCGGTGACCAGCAACGATCCCCCACGTTCCGAGGCCTGCGCAAGCGCGGCATCGAGCTGAGTCATCTCGACCTCGCGCCCGATCAGCTTCGTGACAACCATCGGCTCTCCCTCCACGGATCTTAGAGACGGACCGGGTTAAGTCACTCGTTGCGGCCGGGGCGGGCTTTATGAATTCCATGGTGTCAGTCGCTGAAACCAAGTTCTCACCGTCACCTGCCGCACTGATTCAAAGCAACGACCCCCAAAAACGCCCGGCTGACCCTGTTCATCAGGTCAATTGGCATAAACAGGTATGTACGCGCGGGTTTTGCACGGTGTGCAGGTCAAGTCCTCCGCCTAGCGTCAGTCGCACGAGCCGGTCGAACACCGGCCGACATGAGGAACTGACCTTGCAGATTCAGAAAACCGTCCAGTCCGTCTCCGTTCGGGTCATCGTGCTGGCGTTTGCTCTCTTGGCCGCCTTGCTGTTGGCGAGCGCGGCGGGCTACCTCATCAGGGGAGGAATCCCATCGACTAGCTCAGCTGTTGACGCACCGGCCACCATTCATTTCCAGCAGATGACCGACAACCAGATGGAGCGCGCGCAGGTCCGCGCGCAGGCTTCGCCAGAGCTGACTTCTCCGTACGGAGTCGGTCACTAGACCTTGCGGAAAGCGCCTTCTAGCCACTGGCCGCCCTCATTGCGGGGGCGGCTCAGTGCTTGAGGATGCTGATGGTCGTCCAGTAGTTCTCGTATAGAGAATTGCCCCCGGCTCCCCTGACCCAGGGCTTGATGAGCTGAACGGCGTTTTGATAGAGCAGAGCAGGGCACGCGGCGTCGTCGGCCAGCAGCTGTCCGGCCTTCTTGTAATCCCTCAATGCTGCATCAGGGCGCTCCTTGTCAGCGGCCGCCACAAGGCTTTGAAACTGCGGGTCGACGACGGCGACGTGACACTGATTGTTGATATTGGAGAACCAGTTGTGCGGACTGTCGTAGTCAGCCGCGAATGCGCCGATGGTGACGTCAAACAAGCCCGCAGCCGCCTTGCGCGAAATTGTGGAGCTTTCGCCGAAGTCGAGCTGCACAGTGAGTCCAAGAGTCGATTGCCATTCAGCCTGGATCTCTGTGGCCAGCGCAATGAAATCTGGAAAGGTGCCTATGCGCACAGTGCGCTTTGTGCCCGTCGGATCCCAGGAACGAAGTAGAGCGAGGGCTGCGCTGACATCGCGCTTCGCATTGAGATCGGCGGCCTCACCGAGGTAGCCGGACAGGCCCTTCAGGATGAGGCCGCCCGTGGCCGGCTCGCATTGGGCTCCTCCGAAGCAGATGGCTGCCAGCCGGGCGCGATCCAGGGCCAGGCTGAGAGCTCGCCGCACCGGCAGGTCCGCCGGTGTGTCAAGGCGGCCCTCCGCTCGGAAACGGAGATGGCTCGTATCAAGCCATGGACGCATGTGCAGCTCGCCCGCGAGATGGCTGTCGACCCGATAGCTTGCGATGGTCTCGTCGCTGACCTGGCGAAAGTCGTCGGTGGGTGCGTAACCCACGATGTCGAACTCGCCCGCTCTGTAGCGGCTCTCCGCGACCGCTCGATCCGCTACAACGTCGACGTGGACACGCTTCAGACGGCCCGTGGATCCACCCCACCAGTTCTCCACCAGTTCGAAGTCGAGTGACTTACCTTTTTCTCGGCCGGTCATCTTGAATGCGCCGGTCCCGACCAGACCCTCAGGCGTCGTCCACCAGGTGTCCTCGCCCATGCGAGACACCACACTTCTGTCGACCACCGCCGCAGCCCAAAGTCCCAATTCAACCAGCCAGTACCCGGCCGGCTTCGTGAGCGTCGCGACGATCGTGTAATCGTCGGTTTTCCGTAGTCCCAACAAAGTTGGCGCGCGCCCTGCTTGCACGTCTTCGTACCCCTGAATTGCTTCGAAGATGGACGCGCTCGGATATACATCGCCATTCAGGCTCGCCACCCGGTTCCAGCTGTAGAGAATGTCCGCGGCGGTGACGCTGTCGCCGTTGGAGAAACGGACGTCGGTGCGGAGGCGGAACGTCCATGTGAGACCGTCCGGGGAAATTTCCGGCATGCCTTTTGCAAGATCCGGTACCTCGACAAGGTCGTCACGAAAGCGGTACAGGCCGCCGAAGACGTTTCGTGCGAGGCTGAGCTCGACGGTTGGCTGGTGGATCTTGGCCGGGTCGAGTGTCAGCACGTCGCTCGGAGCCACCAGGTGCAAGACTTGGTTGGAGTCAAATTGCACGGCCTGCGGCGACGATTCGCATCCGCTCAGAAAGAGACCCAGACTTGCGAATAGTCCAAGAGCACGCCTGGTCATTGATGCAGCCTCACGATGCGATCGTTGTCTGCGTCCGCGACGTACACGTACCCGCGCGAGTCGACAGCAACGCCGAGAGGGGAGCTGAGCGCAATTCCCGGCGTCGCGACAGTGGTCATGGTGCCACTGGCGTCGACTCGCAACACTCGACTTGTTCCCCTGTCGGCAATGAAGACGTCGCCCAGGTCATCTACAGCGATGGCCACCGGCAGGCTAAGCGTCGCGCCTGGGCCGGCAACACTACTGATCTTTCCATCCCCACTCACCTTGCGGACCCGATGGTTTCCTGTGTCAGCGATGTAGAGCGTGCTGGTTCCTTGTTCGATCGCCAGGCCAGTCGGGCCACTCAATTGCGCTATCAACGCAAAGTCACCGTCGCCGGAGTTTCCACTCACGCCGGTGCCGGCGAAGGCGTGAATCTTGCCCAGGGGGTCGATGAAGCGCACGCGGTTGGTGCCACTGTCGGCGATGTAGAGATTGCCCTTCGGGTCGATGGCCAGCCCGCGCGGGAACCAGAGTTGAGCGTTGGTGGCGAGTTCCTCGTCGCCTGACCCACCGGCGACACCCGTGCCGGCGATCGTTGTGATCGTCCCGTTGATCGTGACTTTACGAATGCGGTGGTTGCCGTAATCGGCGATGTAAACATTCCCGGCCGTGTCCACTGCCAGGCCTTGAGCTTGCGTGCTCGGAAAGACAAAGAGGCTCAGCATTGCGCTTGTGGCGGATTCGCCGTCACCCGAAAAGCCGTTGGTGCCCGTGCCGGCAACGAGGCTGGCCTTTCCGTCGCTGATCCGGTGGACCTGGTCGCCGTCCATGACCAGGACGGCGCCCTTGGCGTCGATTGCGACCCCGTTCGGCCGGCTCAAGCCGTCCGCGATCGTGAGGGCGGCAGGCGCTCCGGTTTGGGGCGCCAGCTTCAGGGCAAGCAGCCCAGCGCCCAGCAGGCCGGCGGCGATGATCGCGACTCCGATCCAGCGCGCTGCTGTGCCGCTGACGACGAGGCTCCGTTGGTTCGGAGCTGGCGCAACCACCTCGGCTGCGCTGGCCTTCGGGGCGCTGACCGGGAGAGCCGCTCGCGCATCGAGGGTCGCCGCCCATGCCGCGATCTGGGCCCGCGTCGAAAAGCCAAGCTTGTTGCAGATCTGAGCGACGTGGCCTTCAGCGGTGCGCTGAGAGATAAAGAGGGTGCTCGCGATCTCCTTGTTGGTAAGCCCTTGCGTCACCAACCGGGCGACCTCGAGTTCCCGCTTGCTGAGGCGGTGCTTCGGACTGAGTTCG
>Ga0307479_10003192_pt1 | contig 14916 bp, 14 predicted proteins | sample atmos_gasesECM4C_FD_203743 | JGI IMG/M metagenome (GOLD analysis project Ga0307479, IMG submission 203743) | Hardwood forest soil microbial communities from Morgan-Monroe State Forest, Indiana, United States - atmos_gasesECM4C_515 | ecosystem: Environmental > Terrestrial > Soil > Temperate... | reverse complement strand
GCCCCCCGCGCTGCATCCGCCCCCCAACGCCAGCAGGAAACCGAAGCAACCGAGAACGAGATTCCTCATGGCCCCCTCCTTTGTTGCCTGCAGGCTGCGCCCCGCCAGGCGGGGCCCGCTAGTGCAGAATCTGAACCGCCCATTGACGCCGGCGCAGGGCGGGGAGCTAGATGTCCGGCATGAAGGGCTACGGCCAGTTCTGCCCGGTCGCGCTGGCCAGCGAGCTGTTCGCCCAGCGGTGGACACCGCTCATCCTGCGCGAGCTCCTGCACGGCGGCGCGCGCTTCAATCAGCTGCATCGGGGGATCCCGCTCATCTCCCGCGGGCTCCTGGTCCAGCGGCTGCTGTTGTTGATCGACGCCGGCGTGGTGGAGCGGGCGCGGGGCCCGGTGTACCGCCTGACGGCCGCGGGCACCGAGTTCGCTCCGATCATCGAGGGCCTCGGCACCTGGGGGCAGCGCTGGATGCGCGAGCTGCACCGCGAAGACCTGAGCGTCGACTTCCTCATGTGGAGCATCCGGCGGCGGATCCATCGCGACCGGCTCCCGCCCGGGCGGACGGTGGTGCAGTTCCGGTTCAGCGGAGTGGTGCCGGCCAAGAGCCGTTTCTGGCTCGTGCTGAGCAGGAGCGAGGTCGACCTGTGCCTGGAGGATCCGGGCTTCGACGTCGACCTCATCGTCGAGACCGGCGTGCGCGCCATGGTGGAGGTATGGCGGGGGCTGTCCACGTTCGCGGACGTCTTGCGCGAGGGGCGGCTGCGCCTGGAAGGCCGCCGCGAGTTACGCAAAGCGTTCCCCGGCTGGTTGATGCTGAGCAAGTTCGCCGTCGTGCCTGCGCCCGCGCGCGCCGGGATGCGCTGAACTTCCCGCAGTCACGGCTGACCTCTCGCGTTGTGATTAACTCGCTGGACAACATCGCCTATGACGACGTGCATGGGCTGGCGCCGGTAGATACGTTTCCGAATTACGATGGTCCGGACGTTCCATCTTTGTCCCAAGCCGACAAGGACGCCCCGCAACACGAAGGCCCCGGCTCGGAGAGGTTCTCTGAAACCGGGGCCTTGGATTGGAGCGGAACACCGGGTTCGAACCGGCGACCTTCGCCTTGGCAAGGCGCTGACGAGGATGTGCACGGAGATGCAACGCGAGTCAAGCCGCTGGAATCCAAGGCGCTCGCGGAGCCGGCGAGCACGGGAGTTTTGCAGGCCGATGCAGCCGGAATCAACGGCGTTACTGACGCCGGACTGACGGAGACCTTCGTCGGCAGCATCCCAGACGACCGCCTGTTCACCGTCGCCGAGGTGGCAGAGCTTTTGAAGGTCCCGAAGTCCGCCGTCTACTCCGCCTGCGACCGCCGAGATCTTCAGTACGTGAAGTTCGAGGGGGCGGTACAAGTCGAGGGCCGCGATCTGAAAGCGTGGCTTGCGGCGCGTCACGCCTGAACAATGCCGTTGCGAATCGCGTAGCGAACGACATCTGCGACCGAATGGCAGCCGAGCTTGGCCATCAAGTTCGAGCGGTGCCCCTCCACCGTCTTGACTCCCAGATCGAGCGCGATGGCGATCTGCTTGCTCGAATGTCCCTCGGCAATGAGTTGCAGGATTTCGCGTTCGCGCGCGGTCAGGCCAGGGCCGCCGGGGACGTCCCCGGAACGTCCTCGTTTCAGGTAGTCGGCGAGTAGAACCTCCGAGGCTCGCGAAGTGAAGAATGGCTTGTGCGCGGCGACGCTCGCCACCGCGTCCAAGAGCAGCCGGCCAACGTCTGACTTGAGGACGTACCCACGCGCCCCCGCGTCGAGCGCCTCGCGGACCAACTTCTCGGAGTCATGCATGCTGAGCACCAACACCTCGACTCGAGGCAGCGCGCGCAGGATCCTCCGCGTCGCTTCCAGCCCGTTGAGCAAGGGCATGGAGATGTCGATCACGACGACGTCTGGCTTGAGCGCCAGCGCTTGCTCAACCGCGTCTCCGCCAGTAGCCGCCTCGCCGCACACTTCGTAGCCAGGCTCCAGGAGCGAGCGTACGCCTCGGCGCAGCATCTCGTGGTCGTCGGCGACGAGAACGCGAATCATGAATCGGTCCCCACTGCTGGTAGAACGGCACGGACCATCGTTCCGGCGGGGCCTGATTCAAGCTCGAGCCGGCCGCCGAGCTGGCGGACGCGTTCCTGCATTCCCGCGATGCCGACGCCCACCGAAGCGGGACCCGTTGCGCGAAGCCGCTCGAGCACGGCGGGAGCGATTCCCTGTCCGCGATCTGCGACCTCGACCGCTACTTCCATCCCGCGCAGCTCGATCCGAATCGACACCGTGGGGCTGCGCGAGTGGCGCTGCACGTTGATCAAGCTTTCCTGGACGAGACGGAAGATGGCGGTCTCCACCTCGTCTTTCAGCCGGCCCGCCGACGGTGAAATATGCAACTCGGCATCGAGCCCGCTGCGGGCGGCGAAGCCATCCACGTACCATCGGAGCGTCGAGGCGAGGCTACCCTGGTCGAGCTGCGCGCCTTGCAGCAGGTGGGCCAGCGTTCGCAACTCGCGGGAGCAGTCGTCGGCCAACTCGATGCTGTCGGCCAGAGCCTTGCTGGCTCGCGGCGCGAGCGGCTGTTCGCGCTGGATGACCTGCAAGTTGGCGGCGAGCGCCGCTGCGGTCTGCGCCGCCGTCTCATGCACCAGATGCGCCATCCGGCGCCGCTCCTCGTCTTGCAGCCGGAGCAGCTGGCCCGAGAGCCGGCTCAGCAGGCGCTCGGCGTGTTTGCGCCCGTCGGCGTCCTGGATGAAGCCGAGAACATAGTGGCCCGCGTTCCCCGGCACGAGCACCGCTCCGGTTCGCGCCCAGACGGCCGTCCCGTCTCTTCTCAAGTATCGCTTTTCGATGTCGACGACGCCGGCGCGCCCACTGACCAGCGCAGCGAATTGGCTCCTGGTCGCTTCGCGATCGTCAGGATGAGTGAGTTCGATCACGACTCGGCCAGCCAACTCGCCCTCGGAGTAACCAAGAAATCGTGCGAAGGCGCCGTTCGCGCGCAGGAGCCTGCCTTCGGTCGACACCATCACCATGCCGATGTTGATCGAACCAAAGATGAGGCGGTGGCTCACGTCGTTCGCGCTCAACTCGGGGTTGGCCTTGGCGCGCTCGATGGCCCATCCGAGCACGGTGCAGATCTCTCCTAGAAGATCGAACAGCCGCTCGTCCGAGGAGATGGAGCCCGCGTGAAAGAACTCGAGCGCGCCCACCAGCCCGCCGTCGACTAGGATCGGGCAGAAGACACCCCAGCGGATCCCGCACTCGGTCGCAACTTGCGCGCGGAGAAACCCGGGCTCCTTGGTGAGGTCATCGATTGCAAACGGCTGGCGCGCCTCGAAGAGGCGGAGCTGGATGTTGCTCCAGGCCACCGACTCCGTGGCACGGCGAAACGCGTCGAACCGGTCGGGAGCGTCGCAGTGCCAGTAGTGGCCCGGTGCCGCGAGCGCCGACTCGGTCACGGATACGAAAGCATGGCCCACCTGACAGCCGATCGCGCGGCAAGTGCCGACGACCGCCGTCCGAATGGCGCGCTCGACTTGCGCCCTTTCTTTGGCGGCGTCGAGAACATCGCGCAGGACTTGCGCGAGCGCCTCCCCCCTGTCGTTGTTCATGCGCGTACGACTGATGCCGGAAACGGCAAGACGATTCAGGTGCCGCTTCGGATCCCAGGCAATCCCGCGCCTGGATCGAGGGCATTACCCGGTGCCCCGGGGGCAGGGCGGCAAAGATAATCGCTGTCGCTGCCGGCAAGGCGCTCTCGAGCAAAGCGAGGTCCGGGACCGATGCAAGCCAGTCCAGAGCGGATCATCCTCGTCGTCGACGACGACGAAGCGGTGCGCGACGGCCTGCAGCGCGTGCTGGAGCAAGAGAGCTACACCGTCCTGCAGGCTGAAAGCGCGAAGCAGGCCCTGAGTCTGATGACGAAGAATCGCGTGCACATTCTCATCAGCGACTACGAGATGCCGGGGACGAGCGGCCTCGAGCTGCTCAAGATCGTCCGCGCGCGCCATCCGCACGTCTGTCGGATCATGCTCACGGCGCACGGCGACCCTCACCTCCTGATCCGCTCGATCAACGAGGGCGAGGTCCATCGTTTCATCGAGAAGCCCTGGGACAACATCCTCCTCAAGGTGACGCTGTTCTTCGCCTTCGAGACGCTGGCGCTGGAGGAAGAGAACCGGCGCCTCATCGAGCAAGTCCAGCGCCAGATCGCCTTCATCCGCGAGTTGGAGACGCGGGTTCCGGGCATCTCCCTGCTCACGCGCGACGAGAAGGGCGAAATCAGCCTCGCCCCGACCGGCTCGCCGTCCGAGATCCGTTGAATGGACGCCGGCAATGTTCCCGCACAGCCACCGTTGATCCTCGTCGTCGACGACGAGCGTCGCAACCGCGCCGTGCTGCGCGGCCATCTTTCGGGTGCCGGCTATCGCGTCATCGAGGCCGGGTCCGGCGAGGAGGCGATCGAGATGGTGACGAGCAACGCGCCCGAGTTGGTGCTGCTCGACGTGATGATGCCGGACGCCAATGGTTTCGACCTGTGCCGGCGCATCAAGGGAATGCCCTTCGAGACGCTGCTCCCCGTGGTCCTGGTCACCTCTCTCGACGGGCAGAGTGACAAGTACGCGGGCTTCGAGAACGGCGCCGACGAGTACCTCGTGAAGCCAGTCGACCGGCGCCAGCTGCTCCTGCGGGTGCGCGGACTCTTGCGCCTTCGGGAGCAGGACAAGCTCATCCGCCAGCAGGTCGAGAATCTGCGGCGCCTGCAGGCTGCGAAGGACGACCTGGTCTCGCTCCTGGTCCACGACATGCGCAGCCCTCTAGCCGGGCAGATCTCGCTTCTTCAGATCATCGAGGAAGAGCATCGCGGACCGGAGCACGAGGCCCTGCGCAAGGACGTGGGCCAGGCGCTGATCGCGGCGCAACGGCTGGCCGATGCTCTCGAGGAAGCACTGCGAGTCCGCCTTCTCGAGGAGGAGCGGCTGCCCATCCAACGGGAGGAGATCGAGCTGGCCGATCTCTTGCGGCAGGCGGTGGAGACGGTCGAGGGCGTCGCACGGCGGCGCGGCGTGCAGATCTCGATGGCGGTCGAGGGCGACCGGGTCGTCTCGGCCGATCCGCGCCTGCTCCGCCGGTCGCTGGAAAACCTGCTCTCCAACGGCCTCAAGTACACGCCTTCCGGTGGGGACGTCGCGGTCCGAGCGCGGAACAAAGGTGGAGATCTCGAGATCGAGGTCGCCGACCGCGGTCCGGGAGTGCCGGACGAATTGAAGGAAGTGATGTTCGAGAAGTTCGGCTCCCTCGAGGCGCGCAAGGGGAAAGCGCGCCGCGGGATCGGGCTCGGCTTGTATCTGGTGAAGCTCGTCGCCAGTGAGCACGGCGGCGCAGTCGAGGTACACGACCGCCCGGGAGGCGGCGCCGTATTCGCGCTGCGGCTACCGAGGGAGGTCCAGTGACGGCGTTCTCCTTTGCTCGCTGGCCGCTGCGCCGGAAGATGCTCGCGCTCCTGCTCTTCGCTTCCGCGCTGCCGCTGCTGGTGACCGCCGTCATCGAAGCCCGCGACGTGCGCAGTCAGGTGCGCGAGTCTTCCGTCGCGCTCTTGCAAGCGCGCGCGGACGAGCTGCGAGGCGAGCTGGACGATTTCCACAACGGCTTCCTGCGGGCGGCCAGGCGTCTCGCGCGCTACCCCGAGGTGAAGGCCGCGCTCACCGCCGCCCGCTCTGACCGGGCAACGCGCTGGGCAGCGGTCGAGGCCACCGCGCGGGCGTACATCGAGACGGACGGACGGATCGAACGCGTCGGAATCCTCGACGACAGCGGCAACGTCATCGTCGGCCCTTCCACCCGGCCGGACCGCGACGAGCCACTCCGCCGGCTGGCCCTGGACGCGGAGCGAGGACCGGGCTCCGGCGTCATCTCCGAGGTGTACGCCGGACCGGCCGGGAGCGGAGAGCAATCGTTCATCTCGTACGCGGCTGCGGTGCAGGATGGCGGCAAGAGCATGGGCGCGGTGGTGATCACCGTGCGCGCCGCGGCCTTCTGGAGCCTGGTTGAGCGCGGCAACGGGCGGGCGGGGCCGGGCAGCTTCTCGGTCGTCTACGACGAGCTGGGAATCCGCATCGCCCACAGCTTCAACCAGAAGGAGGTCTTTCACGCGGGCGGCAATCTCGACCCCATGCTCATCGAGCAGCTCGTCGCACGCCGGCGCTTCGGCTCGCGGACGCGCGAGCTCCTCGAGCAGCCCTCGCCGATGGAGGCGGAGTTCACGCGCGTCACCGGAGCTCCGTCGAGCGAGCTGGTCTTTCGCGGCTTCTCGCCCGCCAACCAGCAGTTCAACGTGGGAGTCACCGCACGGCTGAAGACCGCGCCCTGGACGCTCTTCTATCTGGTCCCCGAGTCGGTGCTGGAGATTCCGGCGCGGAGGCTGTTGGGAAACACGGCAGCGGCCAACGGCCTGGTGATGGTGGTGGCGCTTGCGGCCGGCTTGATCCTCGCCGCGCGCATTCTCCGTCCCGTCGATGCCATGTCCGCCGCGGCAGCCGCGATCAGCGGCGGCGATCTGAACGCCCGCGTGCCGCCGCAGCCGCCGGACGAGCTCGGCCGGCTGGCCGAGACGTTCAACCGGATGGTCGGCGAGCTGCGCAAAGGGCAGGACCACCTGGAGGCGATGGTCGAGGAACGCACCGACGCGCTGCGGGAGGCGAACCTCCAGCTCGAGCAGCGCAACCAGAAGCTCGCGAAGCATGCTTCCGATCTGGCGGCGCGGCAGGCGCGCGAGTCCGCCTTTCGCGAAGCGCTGGCCGAGATGGGAGCCGAAGGCACTTCGCAGTACGTGATCGCCCGCGCGCTGCGCAAGATCTCGTCCGTGCTTCATCCGCTGGTGCTGGTCTGCTACAGGCGAATCGAGGCCACGCTCTCTCCCATCGCGTCGATCGGTGCAGCCCGCAGCGACGGCGCCATGCCGGCGCCGCTTTCCGGACACGCCGAGGAGGCGCTGCGCACCCGGCGGGCGCTGGTCGTATCTCCGCTGCCCCCCGGAGCAGAGTTGCGCTTCGAGGCCGCCCTCGCCGGAGGTCAGGTGCCCGCGCTCGCGCTCGTTCCGCTGGCGGTCGGCGAGCGCGACATCGGGCTCCTCGCCTGCGCCACCGCGGGGACCATTGCGCCCGACGCGCTCTCGTTCCTCGAGGAGTTCGCCGTGCCGCTCGCGCTCACCATCGCCCGGCAGGACCTGCACGAGAAGACGGAGAGGTACGCCGCCGAGACGGCGCGCTACGCGGCGGATCTTTCCCAGCGCAACGAGGAGCTGCGCAAGCAGGCCGCCGAGCTGTCCTTCCAGAGCCAGAAGCTCAAAGAGCAGCAGGTCCTTCTCGAGCTGAAGAATCGCGAGGTCGAGCGCGCCAACCAGCTCAAGTCGGAGTTCCTCGCCAACATGTCGCACGAGCTGCGCACGCCGCTCAATGCGGTGATCGGCTTCTCCGAGCTGCTCCTCGACGACCGCTCCACTCTCTCGCCGGAGCAAGCCGGATTCGTCGAGGACATCCACGGGAGCGGGCGTCATCTCTTGACCTTGATCAACTCGGTGCTCGATCTGGCCAAGATCGAAGCCGGGCACGTCACGCTGGAACCGGAGCCGCTCCTGCCTGACGAAGAGATCGACAGCGTCTGCACGCTGATGTCGGCGGTCGCCCTCAAGAAGGAGGTGCAGATCCTCCAGGAGGTCCAGGCCCGCCGGCGCGTTCACGCCGATCGGATGAAGTTGCACCAGGTGCTCCTCAACCTGATTTCCAACGCGGTCAAGTTCAGCCCCGCCAAGGCGCGCGTCGTCGTCAGCGCCAGCGACGAGGGCGGGATGGTCCGGTTCCGCGTCGCGGACGAGGGGCCCGGCATTCCGCCGGAGCTGCTGAACGATCTCTTCCGGCCTTTCGTGCAGGGCGAGCGCGCGCTGGCGAAGAAGCACGAAGGGACCGGGCTCGGTCTCGCGATCAGCAAGCGGTTGGTCGAGCAGCACGGCGGCGAGATGTCCGTCGAAACGGAGGTGGGCAAGGGATCGACCTTCTCCTTCACGATGCCCCTGGCCGCCGCGAAAGAGGAGAAGAGTGACCACCCCGCTCCGAGCATCGTCCCGTCGCTTCCGCTGGTCCGACGCGAGAAGCGCGGGGCCCCTAGCCCGCTCATCCTGGTGGTCGAGGACGACCAGGCCAATGCGCGCTTGCTCCGCAAGCACCTCGAAGGCGAGGGCTACACCATCGTCGCGGCGGCAAACGCGGCCCAGGCGCTCGACGCCGCGAGGCAGCGCCATCCCGGCGCAATCCTCCTCGACTTGATCCTCCCCGACGGAAAAGACGGGCTGGCCGCGCTGGCCGAGCTCAAGGCCGATCCCAAGACCGCCGCCATTCCCGTCCTGGTGGTGACGGTGCTCCCGGAAAAGCAGCGGGCTCTGGAGCTTGGCGCCGCGGACTTCTTCCTCAAGCCCATCGAGCCCAGGTTGCTCCTGGCGCGTCTGGAGCGGGTTCTCGATGGCGAAGCCCAGACGCAGGGCTTCGCGAAATCGACCGTCCTGGTGGCGGACGACAAGGAGAAGAACCGCGAGCTGGCTCGCATCCTGCTCGAACGCCGCGGCCATCGCGTGCTGCTCGCCGAGGACGGCGCCCAGGCGCTACGCCTGGTGCGCGAGCACGGGCCCGCCCTCGCGCTGCTCGATCTCGCGATGCCGGAGAAAGATGGATACGAGGTCGCGCGCGAGTTGAAGGCAGACCCGCGGACCTCCGGCATCCCTCTCGTGGCGTTCACCGCCTTCGCCATGCGAGGCGACCAGGACCGCGCGGCGGCCGCGGGTTTCGACGCCTATGTCTCGAAGCCCGTGGAGAGAGCGGCCCTCGAGAGCGTGATGGCGCGCTTCCTCGGCCCCCCCGCAGCGCCGGCGGCCAGCGGATGATGGTCTCCTCCGCCAGGGCGCTGATCGTCGACGACCTCGCCGCCAATCGTGCGCTGCTCGCCAGGAGGCTGTCGCGCCTGCGTCTGGAGGTGGCCGAGGCCGCAAGCGGCCAGGAAGCTCTCGATCTGTTGCGCGCACAGCCGTTCGACATCGTTCTTCTCGACGTGATGATGCCCGAGCTCGACGGGTGCCAGACGCTTGGCTTCATCAAGTCGGACCCCAGGCTGCGCGAGATCCCCGTGCTCATGGTCTCGGCGCTGGACGAGCTGTCCAGCGTGGTCCGCTGCATCGAGCTGGGGGCCGACGACTATCTCCCCAAGCCTTTCGAAGGGGCGATCCTCGACGCGCGCGTCGCCGCCTGCCTGGAGAAGAAGCGCCTGCGCGACAGCGAGAGAGCCTTGGTCGAGGACCTGCGCCAGGAGCGCAACCGCTCCGAGGAGCTGCTTCTGAATGTCCTCCCGAAAGAGATCGCCGGGCGTCTCAAAAACGGCGAGAGCAGCATCGCCGACAACTTCTCCGAAGTCACCATCCTCTTCGCCGACCTGGTAGGCTTCACCGAGCTCGCCAGCCGCCTGGCCCCAAGAGAAACGGTTCGGCTGCTCGACTCCATCTTCTCCGGCTTCGACGCGCTCGCCGGCCGACACCGCTTGGAGAAGATCAAGACCATGGGCGACGCCTATCTGGTCGCCGGCGGAATCCCCGTCCCGCGCCCCGATCACGCCGAGGCCGTGGCCGAGATGGCCCTCGGCATGCGCGACGTCGTGCAGGCGTGTGGCGCCAGCTCGGGCGAGACACTCTGCATCCGGATCGGAATCGCCAGCGGCCCGGTGGTGGCCGGCGTCATCGGCAAGAAGAAGTTCATCTACGATCTGTGGGGCGATGCGGTGAACACGGCGAGCCGGATGGAGTCGCACGGCGTCGCTGGCCGCATCCAGGTGAGCGCCTCCACGCACCGCCTCCTCGGCGATCGATATCGCTGCGCCGAGCGGGGACCGATCGCCGTCAAGGGCAAAGGGCCGATGCTGACCTATTTTCTTCTGGGCCGGGAAGAGCGGCTGGAATCGACCGGCTGAACGAGGATCCTGTCGAGGCGCTGGGTCGCAATGGTCTTGAGCCGTTTCGACCGAATACGCCTGATCCACTCGCGCGCTGCCCGTCGGCGAAACGCGGGTGGCAACTCGAGCTCGGGCAACGATGCGAAGAGCCGTCCGCGCGTTGGCGAGAGATAGAGGAAGTCGACCAACGCCTTCTCGGGCTCGGCGAGCTTGATGCCCGACTCGAGCACTTCGAAGCCATCGAAAAAGGACGGCTGGACATGGTGAATGCTGTAGGTGCCGAGTGCGGTTTCGACTCGCGCGCTGCGGGCCAGCGAGACCAGGTAGATCATCGAGGGTATTTGCTCGATCATCCCGTGCTGATAGAGCGCCGTCTGCAGCGACAAGTAGGCGGGGTAAGGAGCGGTCACGTATTCGGCCAGCGCGAGCCGATCGGGTTGCTCCGCCAGTGCCCAGACTCCCTTCCTCAGCGGCGTCACGAGACCGGCGCCTGCGAGCCGTTTCAGCATGTGGCTAGCTGCACTTGCGGAGAGCCCGAGCACCGCTGCGGCGTCGGCAGTCGTCGCTGCAGGAACGCGCAGGCGTTTCAGCCGGCCGAGCGCCTCGCTCGCGTTCATCGAATTGCCTTCTCGAGAAATTCGACGACTTGCGACTGAAGAGCATCCCAGGCCTCGCGCGAGCCGAGCGCTTCGATCTGGTCTGGCTTCAAGTAGGAGACGACCTGTGCCTTGTAGTCGCCATGGGAAACCTCCATGCAGCGCTCGATCGCCTTGGGGATCTGTGGGCGCGCGGACCGTAGGACTTCGATGTTTCCGGCCGCCTTTGCGACGAGCACGCTCAGGTCGAACACGTCCCGCGCTTGCACCGTGCTGCGATGAATGAGAGCTCCGATCTTCTGTCGTATCGCCGCCGCGAGCGGATAGTGCGGTGCGAGCAGCGGCATCAAGCCGTATTCGGCAAGCACGCTCGTGGCGAGCGGTTCGACGCGCGATTCCTCGGTGGTCTTGCGCCGAGAGAACTCGATCTTCGTGTGCAGCGGGAGCGCGCGCCCTTCCGCGGCGAGCGTGACTTTCCAGCGTTGCGTCGTCTCGGTTTGCTTCGGCGCGCTGGTTTCCACTGCTGCGATGCCGCGGCTCCTGAGCGTCATCACCAGCGGCGGTCCGGCGAGGATTTTCGTGACTTTCTCTTTCAGCGTATGGACCGGCAGCTTCGTGACGTCGAGATCAATGTCCTCCGAGTACCGATCGCTCTCGAAAAAGAATCGCAGGTTGCAGCCACCTTTGATTGCGAAGCGGTCCTTGTCCGGACCTGCGCAGAGCAGCCGGACGAATTGAAGATGGAAGAGTTCGACGATCTGGCGGTCCGAAAGCATGGGTTTATGAAAATCATGATTCTGAAATTAGTGTCAAGTACACGTATTCTTGGAATCGGCATTTTGGGCAAATCTTGCCCGTCCTACTGACGCCGGACTGACGCTTTTCGTCGCAACCGGCGGAGACGTCGTGAGAACCCTTCTGAATCTGGAGCCTTTCGCGAGGCGACCCAACCGACGACCTTCGCCTTGCGCGGCGACAAGAATGAAAATGCCCGGACCTCGATAACCATCCGAGATCCGGGCGGGATTGGAGCGGAACACCGGGTTCGAACCGGCGACCTTCGCCTTGGCAACGAGGCTGCCCGGCATTCACGAATCTCCCCTACCCTCCACGAACCAGCACGACCCTCCGGTTTCCTTCGGGTCTTCCGAGCGCACCCACGACCCCGGTTCCATGAATCTCCACGCGGATTCTCTAGCCTCATGTGCCCAGCATGTGCCACGCCGCCAGTCGCGGAGTCGCCGGGCGTCGCTCGATGTGACCCAGGTTTCTGAGTTGCTTGGCTGCTCGACTGCGCACGTTTACGACCTCTGCGAGCGCTCCGAGTTGCCCCACTACCGGGACCTCCAGAACGCAATCAGGTTCGACTGCCGAGAGCTGGGGAGGGCGCTGGACCTGACCACGGAAGGCCCGACCCGCGGAAACCCCCAAGACAACTGAGGCGCGGGAACGGCGAGCCCGTTCAGGTGCTGGCGATGAACCTCCTCGCGCAATCCAGGCGCGAAGCCCCTTGCTAGCGCACGGACCGGTTCAAGATCGACCGACGTGGTCTTGATCTCGCTGCCAGGCCGCCGGCGAAACGCCGACCATCTGCTTGAAGACCCGGCAAAGATGGCTCTGTTCGGCAAATCCCAACGCCAGTGCGATCTGCGCCTGCGACATCGAGCGCGACCGTAGAAGCTGCTGCGCCTTTGCAATGCGCGCATTCAATTGCCAGCGATGCGGCGACAAGCCGGTCGAGGCTTTGAACGCGCGCGCGAAGTGCCATTGCGAGAGGCCCGTCAGGTTGGCCAGCACCGCGAGCCTCACCGGCTCGGAGAGATGCTCCATGAGGTAATCGGTGGCGCGCCGGACTTGCAACGCCGGCAGGCGGCCGACTGGTCGGGCTGCGGGCTCAGCACTGAGGCGTAGGAAGTCGATACAAACCGCGACCGTGAGCGCATCGACATAGAGCTGGTTGAACTGTTCGGGCTTTCTGCATTCGTCAGCCAGGCACTCCGCGAGCAACCGAAGCCGGTCGTCGCGGAAAAAACGCGGCTGCTGCACAGTGATCAGCTTCTGCCCCAAGGACTCGGAAACGCGCGGCAGATCGAGATCCAGCATGACCCCTGCGGCCCATCTCGCTCCCTCGGTGTATCCCCAGAACCGCGCGCCGGCGGGAGTAAAGCAGATCGATCGAGGACCATACGGCGGGGGCTCGTCCCGCTTCAGTCGTGTCTCGGCAGTTCCGCGATCGTGCCCGAGAGGGATGGAGAGGCTCGCCTGTGGCGGGTCCGAAAAGTCCACCCATGTTGGCTCGCCAGTCATGTCGACGTCGATGACCTGAATCGCGACGTCGTTCGAGACGCGGCTGATGGAGCGTTCGGCTGCGACTGCGTGCACCGGGCGAGCAATCCCCGCATCTAAGTGCATGCCGGCCTCCGAACCGCGATCGTGTTCGGTCGGATGTGCCTTGTCAAACAGGACCGCAAGATTCGTCAAAAGGCGTCACGAACTGCCAAGACCCCCGATCGGAGACCACCTAGCTTCGCATGGCTCGGGAGGTCCCCCATGAAGCCCGAGGTGAACGGTTTCGCAATCGTGTACGGGCGTGAGGGCTCGCATGGACCGGGACGCTCGGATCGGCCGCTGCCTCCAAGGCGTTGAATCGATCCGTTGCATCAGCCGTGTCTCGAACGACGTCCTTGTACAGGCCATCGATGTCGACACAACCCTTGAGCCCGGGTGGGCGGACTATTCGGTCCGGACGCACGCGAGCCTCTCGGTCCATCTCCGGCACATCGGCGGAAAGGCCGAGCTGCGGCTGCAGCGGGACGAGCCTGCACCGGACGGACCGCTCTCGATGTGCTTGACGCCCGCCGGAGCGCCAGTCTGGGGACATACTCACGGAACGACCTGGGCGGCGGGCGTCAAGATCGATTTCGATCTGCGGCGCGCTTCCGAAGCACTGGGGCAAAAGCTGATCGTGCCGCAGGAGCCGCGCGCCTTTCGCAACGATCGGCTTCGGTTGCTCGCAGATCGTCTGGCCGATGAGTGCCGAAAGCCCGAGCGGTTCAATCAGCTCTATTTCGATGCGCTCATCGTCGCGGTGTGCATCGACTTACTCCGCCTCGGCACAGAGCCCGCCGTCCAGCGCATCGGCCGCCTCGCGGGGTGGCAGGTCAAGCGCGTCACCGAGTACATCCTCGAGCATCTGTCCGAGCCGGTGAGGCTCGCGGCGCTGGCCAGCTTGATCAGGCTATCGCAGTGGCACTTCGCGCGCGCATTCAAGGCGTCGACCGGTCTGTCGCCACATCGATGGCTCTTGAACGCCCGCATTGCAAAAGCGCAGCAGCTTCTTCTGTCGCGCTCGATGTCGCAGGCGCAGATCGCAGTCGCGTTGGGATTTTCCGAACAGAGCCATCTTTGCCGCGTCTTCAAGCAGACGGTCGGCGTTTCGCCGGCGGCCTGGCAGCGGGACCGCGGCGCGACATAGCCGCACGATTCGTCAAGGCGCGCCACGAACCGCCAAGATCATCCGTCGCGCAAGACTTAGTCTCGCCTGCGGTCAAGCAGAGGAGGAGGCGCCATGCGAAAGGAGATCGGTTTCGACATGATCCGCCGGCTCTTCTTGGGTCCCACTGCTCGCCGCCTGCTCGCACGCCAGGCCCCCACCGTGCTCGCGTGAGGCTCAGCGACAACACGATCCTCGTCGCCGGCGGCACGAGCGGCATCGGGCGTGCCCTCGCCGCGCAACTCTACCTCCGCGGCAATCACGTGATCATCGCGGGTCGTCGGCAGGCGTTGCTCGAGTCGATCACGACCGCGCATCCGGGCATGCACGGGATTCAGCTCGACCTCGCCGACCCGCGGACGATCGAAGCGTGCGTCGTCCGCGTTAGGGAGCCGACCCACACATGATCGCTCGCTCGATCCAGATTCGACAAAGGAGACACGTATGAAGAATCACGTTTGGCTCATCACTGGGAGCTCTCGCGGTCTCGGCCGTGCGCTCGCCGAGGCAGTCCTGACGGCAGGACACAAGCTCGTCGCTACCGCACGGAATCCGAAACAGCTCTCGCCGCTGGTCGAGCGCTACGGCGACCAAATTCGCGCGGTAGCTCTCGACGTCACAGACGAGCGCGCCGCGGCGGCAGCGATCCAGGCGGCAGTCGACTCGTTCGGCCGTCTCGACGTGCTCGTCAACAACGCTGGCTACGGCGACCTCGCTTCGATCGAAGACACGAGCATGAAGGACTTCCGCGCGCAGATCGAAACGAATCTGTTCGGCGTGATCAACGTGACCAAGGCTGCGATTCCGCTGATGCGG
>Ga0307479_10003191_pt1 | contig 14917 bp, 9 predicted proteins | sample atmos_gasesECM4C_FD_203743 | JGI IMG/M metagenome (GOLD analysis project Ga0307479, IMG submission 203743) | Hardwood forest soil microbial communities from Morgan-Monroe State Forest, Indiana, United States - atmos_gasesECM4C_515 | ecosystem: Environmental > Terrestrial > Soil > Temperate... | reverse complement strand
TCGTATCCGTGAAGTTGCCCCAGCCTCAGTTCGAAGGACAGACCAAAGGCAAGCTCAATAGCGACATCAAAGGCCAGGTGGAGCAGCTTGTCAATGAGCGGCTAGGGGAATACTTCGATAAGCACACCACTGTCGCGCGCCGCATTATCGGAAAGTGCATTGACGCGGCGCGAGCGCGTGAGGCAGCCCGCAAGGCGCGCGAGCTCACCCGCCGCAAATCCGCCATGGATTCCGGAGGCTTGCCCGGGAAGCTGGCGGATTGCCAGGAGCGCGATCCCGCCAGATGCGAAGTCTTTATCGTCGAGGGCGAATCGGCAGGCGGGTCAGCCAAACAGGGCCGTGACCGCCGCTATCAAGCCATTTTGCCGCTCAAGGGCAAAATCTTGAACGTGGAGAAGGCGCGCTACGACAAGATGCTGGGCCACGAAGAAATCCGCGCCATCATCACGGCGCTCGGAACGGGAATCGGCAAGGATGACTTCGATGCCAGCCGCTTACGCTATCACAAAGTGATTCTGATGACCGATGCGGACGTGGACGGCAGCCATATTCGCACTTTGTTGCTGACGTTTTTCTTCCGTCACATGAAGGAACTTATCGAGCGTGGGCATATATATATCGCACAGCCTCCGCTCTACCGAGTCAAGCGTGGGAAAATGGATCGTTACATCCGCGACGAGCGCGACTTCTCGCAAGAGCTGATGCGGCGCGCCACCGAGGACCACATCGTCAAGGCCAAAGAGGGCGTCGCCCTAGAAGGCACCGCGCTGACCAGATTCCTTCTCGATGTGCAGGAATATGACCAGATCGCGGCCAAGATGCTCCGGCGGCTGCGGGAACGTGCCCTGGTGGACTTGGTCGCGGCAAGCGATCTCGAGAAGAAAGCCGATTTTGAAGATAAGAAGGAGCTCGAGAAACTTCTGAAAGCCATCGAGAAAGCCAAGCTCAAAGTGGACGCAAAGATCGTCTACGACGAGGAGCACAGCCTACACGAAGTGGTACTGGGTACTGATTCCGGGGTGTGGGGGCGAATTAATTGGGCGCTTGCTTCCAGGCCCGATTGGAAACGGCTGCGCACTCTCGGCCGCGCCATATTGGCTTCCGATAAGCCGCCGTTTACTGTTTCTCGCAATGGCGACAAAGTGACGAAAGAGAATGCGGCCGCGGTGCTCGCTTTTGTTCTTGAGGACGCGAAGAAAGACTTCACCATCACACGGTTCAAGGGCTTGGGCGAAATGAATCCCGAACAGCTTTGGGCCACCACCATGAACGCCGAGACTCGCACGCTGCTGAAAGTGAAGCTCGAAGACGTGGTCGAGGCGGAGAAGATGTTCACCACACTGATGGGCGAAAACGTCGAGGAGCGCCGCAAATTCATCGAAGACAACGCCCTCGATGTCCAGAACCTCGACATCTGAGATTTAGCAGGCGCACTAGAAAGGAAGCCAAAGGCAAATGGCAGAGGAAAAAACGCCAGCCATTTTAATTCCGGTGGATATAGAAGCCGAGATGAGGAAGTCCTATCTCGACTACGCCATGAGCGTGATCATCGGACGCGCGCTGCCTGACGTGCGCGACGGCCTTAAGCCCGTGCACCGGCGCATTCTGTATGGCATGCACGAGATGAGCTTGACTTCCACGCGCCCCTACCGCAAGTGCGCCAAGATCGTCGGCGAGGTCCTAGGCAAGTTCCATCCGCACGGCGATGCGCCTGTCTATGACGCCCTGGTGCGCATGGCGCAGCCTTTCAGCATGCGTTATCCGCTTGTCGATGGGCAGGGCAATTTCGGCTCGGTCGATGGCGACCCGCCCGCGGCCATGCGTTACACCGAAGCGCGGCTGGCGCGCATCAGCGAAGAGTTGTTGGCGGATATCGATCGCGAGACCGTCGATTTCACTCCCAATTTTGATGAGACCGAACACGAGCCGGTCGTACTTCCCACGCGTGTGCCCAACCTGCTGGTAAACGGCGCGACCGGCATCGCCGTCGGCATGGCCACGAACATTCCTCCGCACAACCTGAAGGAAATCATCGACGCCACAGTCTTGATGGTGGAAAAGCCGGACGTTTCGCTCAAGGAAGTAATGAGGCTCGTTCCCGGTCCTGACTTCCCCACGGGCGGATACATCGCCGGCCGCGATGGCATCGAGCAGGCCTACAAAAAAGGCCGCGGCAGCTTCATCATGCGCGCCAAGGCTTCCATCGAGCAGGTCGGCAAAGACCGCGAGAATATCGTCATCACCGAAATTCCCTACCAGGTGAATAAGGCGCGCCTTGTCGAGCGCATCGCTGATCTCGTGCAAAGCAAAAAAATCGAGGGTATCTCCGACGTGCGAGACGAGTCCGATCGCGAAGGCATGCGCGTCGTTGTCGAAATCAAGCGGGGCGAAGAAGCTCAGCTCGTCCTGAACCATCTCTACAAGCTCACGCAGATGCAGGAATCGTTCGGCATGATCCTGCTGGCGATCACCGGCGGCCAGCCGCGCGAAATGGGCTTGCTCGAGCTGTTGCGGCTCTTCCTTGAACATCGCCGGGAAGTGGTGATTCGCCGCACGCGCTACGACCTGCGCAAAGCCGAAGAGCGCGAGCATATCTTGCTGGGGTATCACATCGCCGTCGATCATCTGGACAGCGCCATCAAGATTATCCGGGGTTCTGCGAGCCGCGCGAATGCGCGCGAGAATTTGCACGCCTATTTTTCTAACAAGTCAGTAGAAATCATCTCCGGCGCGCGTGGGGAGAAGAAGGAAACTCTCAAAGGCGTCAAACTCGACGCCAAGAAATATGGACTTTCAGGCGATGTAATCGGCCTCAGCCTTATCCAGATTGACGCCATCCTGGAACTGCAATTGCATCGTTTGACGCGCCTTTCCATTGACGACATCCTGAAGGAACTTGCCGACATCCGCGCGAAGATCGCCGAGCTCAAGGAAATTCTGGCCAGCGAAAAGAAATTGAAGCAGGTAATCGTCTCCGAACTGCAGGATGTTCAAAAGGAATTCGGCGATGCGCGGCGCACGCAAATCGTCGACGCTGTGGATGAGATCAAGGTCGAAGACCTGATCGCCGATACGGATATGGCTATTACGATCAGCCACGCGGGATACATCAAGCGCACGCCGGTGGACGTCTATCGCCATCAATCCCGCGGCGGAAAGGGCCGTATCGGCGCACGTACGCGCGAAGAGGATTTCGTCCAGCATCTCTTTATCGCTTCGGCGCACAGTTATATTTTGCTTTTCAGTTCCAAGGGCCGCGTTTTTTGGCTGAAGGTCTACGAAATTCCCGAAGCCGCTGCAGCCACGCGCGGCAGGGCCATCACCAGTCTTGTGAAATTCCAGGAGGACGAACATCTCACCGCGCTTGTACCGGCGCGCAATCTGGAGGAGACGGGCCGCTACGTCTTTTTCGCCACCCGTAACGGCACGGTGAAGAAAACGGAGCTCGCGGAATTCAGCAATCCGCGGCCCTCCGGGATTATTGCCATTAGTCTTGAGGCCAAAGATGAGTTGATTGGCGTAAAGCTCACTGACGGTAAACAGATGATCTTTCTCGCCAGCCATGAAGGCCAGGCCATCCTGTTCCGTGAAACGGAAGTTCGCGCCATGGGCCGGCAGGCCGGCGGAGTCAACGGCATGGATCTCGGCAAGGACGATTACGTCGTCAGCATGGATGCGGTGAAAGTGGATTTTGAGATCATCCGCAAGGAATCGAAGAAAGAAACAGAAAATCTCGATGAGCTTGAAAACGAAGCGATCAAGGATTCGCTCACTTCGCTCATGCTCACGATCTCCGAAAAGGGCTACGGCAAGCGAACTCCGCTCGCCGAATACCGCATCACCTCGCGTGGCGGCAAAGGTGTGATCAATCTGAAGAGCACCGACCGCAACGGGGCGGTAGTCGCTGCTCTGCAGGCCAGCGAAGATTCCGACGTGATGATCATCACCGAGTTCGGAAAGATCATCCGTGTGCACTCCAATGAGATTCGCGAGGCGGGGCGGTCCACGCAGGGCGTGCGCCTGCTTCGCCTCGATGATGAGGATAAAATCGCCGCAGCCGCTATTCTCGAAGAGGAAAGCAACGGCGCCGATGTGGCTGGCGGCACCCCAGCCGCAGCGCCGGGCGGGACCAAAGAGGAAGAAAAGTCCTGAATGCGTTATTACGCGCCGGGTGAACTGAGGTAGTAGCCCGGTCGTGAGCGCACCGCCAGCGCGCGCCGAGCGCCTACTAGCACTCGAATTTCGTGGTATCCGGCAGTGTTTGTCCCCGTAGGACGGTAGCTGAGCGTATATTGCGCGTGCAGCTCCCCACCGACCTCGTCAATAGCCTTCTCGATCGAAGCATCCTTTACGGTAGATTGGTAGAGCCCCCCGGTCGCCGCCGTCGCCACCTCCAACGGACGTTCCTTGACAGCGGCCTCCGCGTGCTGCACCAGCCACGCCGCTAATGCCATAAGATCGATATTTCCGGAGCGCTGCTCTTCTGTAGTGGGCGTCTGGGGTGTGCCCGGAATACCCGGCTGGCCGAATACGCCTGGCGGCGTCGCGGATGGCGGAGACCCGCTCTTTTGCGCGCCTCGAGCTTCGGCGGCGGTGGTCGAAAGGCCCACGGAATAGATGGTGATGTTCTCAAGCTGGGCATCTCTCAAAACCTGGCCCAGCTTTTCTTCGCTGCCCGAATCCACTGCTTCCGCCACTGTGATGATCACGCGCCGCCGGACCGCCGGCCGGTTCTTGAGCATGCCCACCGCGCTCGAAAGCGCGTCATAGAGCCGCGTTCCTGAAGTGCCAGGCTTCAGATTATTGATGGTCTTTTCAATGGCGTCATGGTCCGCCGTGAAATCTTGCAGATGATTCACCTGGTCGTCATAGCCGATCACCGCTGCATCACCATTTTCGCCGACGACGGTCTCGGTAAACAAAACGCCCGTTTTGCGAAGGGCCGGGAGCAGCGCTTGGATTCGCGAACTCGTCTCCATGACGATTACAACGGATAGCGGCGCGCCTCCTATATCGAACGCTTCGAGCTTCTGTTCCACGCCATTATCGAAAATGTGAAAATCCCTTTCGTCAAGATCCAGCACCAACTCGCCTTTGGCATCCCGCACAACGACTGGAGCGTTCACCAGGTCCACGCGCACGCGTATCGACTGATCCAGCGGCTTTTGGCCCGGCGCTTGCGGCTTTTGAATTGCCTGTCCCGGTGTTGGAGGAATGGGTCCGGAGGGAGCCTGGGCCAGCGCGTAGGTGCCCGCCAATAATGCGAATCCTGCCACCACTGCCACAAGTGGCGTTAGTTTCTGTCCCTGTGTAATACCTTTCATGTTCCGCCTCCGGCCCTTTGGGGCTTTTGGCCCTGTTACAAGTTTACTAGATTGGACGCCTGCTGAGCCGCTTACGTTGGATTGACCTTACTGCCCCACGTAGAATGATGGCTCGTCTAATTTCCCTCTGGAGGATTCATGGCTCGTCGTCATCAAACGCCGCAGCAGCCCGCCTATCGCGATGCTCTTTTCATGGAAAGCGTCGCCGCGCGGCCGGTGCGCATTCTTACCGAATATCTCGACCCTCTTGTTCGATTGCGGCGCGAAGAGGTCGGTGACACTATTGTTATATTTGGATCGGCTCGGATTGTCGGGCGTGACCGGGCCCTGGCCCATCTGAGGCGTCTGAAGAGTCTCAAGGGCAAGGAGACGCCCCGTCGTCGCCTGGCCCTCCGCGATGCCCGCGCGGCTCTGTCGATGTCCCGCTATTACGAAGAGGCGCGGGAGCTTGCACACCGCATCACTGCATGGTCCCTCACCCTCGGCGAACATCCACGCCGTTTCGTAGTCTGTTCCGGCGGCGGGCCCGGCATCATGGAAGCCGCCAACCGCGGCGCCGCCGAAGCCGGCGGCAAAACGGTCGGCCTGTCCATCGAACTGCCGCACGAGCAGTGGCCCAATTCCTACATCAGCCCGGGGCTTAATTTTCAGTTTCACTATTTCTTTATGCGCAAGCTGTGGTTCGCCCAACTCGCCAAGGCACTCATCGTTTTTCCCGGCGGCTTCGGCACCATGGATGAGCTTTGGGAAATGCTCACATTGATGCAGACGGGCAAGCTGCAGCGCCGCAATCTGATCTTGATTTACGGCCGGCGCTATTGGAATCGGGTGATCGACTGGCGGGAGATGCTTAATTGGGGCACTATCAACCGGCGAGAATACAATCTTCTGCAGTTTGCCGATAGCGTCGACGAGGCCTTCGAGCGCATTCGCAGCGGCCTTGAAGAGTTCCAGATGTCTCCGGATACGGTGTTTTACGAGTAGGTCAAAGCACAGTACGGCGAACCGTACATGCGTCGCTGACGACTGAGGCCCGCAGCCAAGGGCCGCACCCGGGTGCTCCGGATCCGGCCCTTTTTTAGTTCAGGATTCCGACTGCTTCCCCTGCGAAAATCGCCTCAAACCGTCGCTTTTCATCGCGATCGTGCACCAGCACGATGGGAGCGACCTGAAGGGACTTGCGGCAGGTCTTGCAAGTGGCCGCTTCGCCATGCATGTCCTGCAGGAAGCCGTCGATGAAGTGATACTCCGCAAGCGCCCGACGGGCCGCTTTCATTCCTTTGTGCCCGCAGGACGGACAGACAAATTCCACCAGATCCTCCTGTGGATCCCGATCCAACGCGGCCCAACCTGTGTAGCGAACCCCTACGATCTCTTCCAGATGAGAAGTGCGATTCATGGCCAAAGTCCTCAATTCTATGATTAACGACAAACGTATAGATGCGAGGTTGCAGGGAATTGATGCAGCTGGCTCGGGATTTTTAGCTCTTTCTTCTAATTCGAATAGTCAGAAGAGGTGGAGGAGAGGTTGTGCCGTCGAACTTACCCTCGGATTCTGGGTTCTAAAGTAGAGGTTCCCTGGAGTACTTGGCAATGACCCTTCGGGTCTCATCTCGAAGCCGCAATACTTCCGCCAAGTCGCGTCCATTCGAGGCAGCGGAGGGGACCAGAGCAGGACAGACCGTCACAGTGATTCGCGACGGTTTAGGCAGCCAGGTGCCATCCTGTAGGAAGCGCCGCGCACCCCGCAGCGCCACAGGGACAATTGGCTTTCCGGTCTTGACCGCCGCCCGGAACGCTCCCGATTGAAAGTGGCGCACGCCGGGTTGGGCTGTGAATGTTCCCTCTGCGAAGATAAACAAAGATTCGCCTCGAAGCAGGGTTTGCTCCATTTGCTCCACTAAGCGCGAGCGCTCCCGCAGCTTGCCGCGCTCGAAGGCGAAATGGCCGATTTTGCGCAGAAAAGTCCCGATGAAAAGCATATCGTTGATTTCGTCTTTAGCCACAAAGTGATAGTTCGTTTCGAATAGCGCCATCACCACCAGAACATCGCTATAGCTGGTGTGATTGCTGACGTAGACGCACGCACCATGGGCATCCATGTGCTCCTGTCCTTCCAGATCAATCCGGCAGCCGACGAGCCAAAAATAAATTCCCAGAGCTATAGAAGTCATGCGTGCCGCCGGCTGTCCCCGCGGCATCAGGTGGAGTATGAGCCACGCCAGCACCACCCAGATCAAAAACACTGTCGCGGCGTAAACTCCGTAAATCGCCTCCAAAACCCGCCAAAGAAGCGGCCGCTGGCTGGAGATGACCTGGGTAGTAGCACCCTGTTGGGCGGGAGGTTCTTCGACCGTGTCGGCGCTTTCGTTGCCCGTTGCCCCGGAGAGTGCCACGATGACGTCTTCCACCGTCTTCGCCTCCGCAATAGCAGCCTCCGGAATCGACATCCCCAAGTCCCGTTCAAGACGCGACAAAAGTTCCACGCGTTCAATGCTTCCCAGCCCGAGGTTGATATCCAGGCTCGTGGATGCTTGCAGCGTTGCGCTCGCTGTGGGATTGCCTAATTCGCGCAGGAGGTCGCGAATGATCGCGAAGACCAGAGCTTCGATCCTTGCGCGATCCGAACGGGGGATGAGGGTCGCCACAGCCGGATTCTACTCAATAACGTGCTTTTGTGTTTGCAGCCTGACGGAGACCGGTTTCTAAATAGGCGCTACTAGCCGAGAGAAGGGCATCGGAGACCGGTCAAACGCCGTTTTGGATGCGAATGGCCACTTTGATGTGACCTGTGGCTCGATTTTGCGATCCCAGGCGCACTGCCAAACTGCTGAGAAATCTGGCGGTATCTCTTTGGAAGGATTGATGATGAAGCGGGTTGGGAAGCTGCCTACGACTTCGATCGCTCGGAGCCGTCGTCCCCGCAGCGGCTCCCAACCCGAGCACGAGAATCGCAACCGATGTCGAATCCGGCCAATGGATCACTAGCCCCAAAAAAGAGGTACCGGCGTTTTAGTACGACTGGTGCAGTTGGGCGGAGTTCGTCTTACTTGGGGGAGCCACTTCGTGCCGTACGATGAGTCAGGCGCAATGTAACGTTGGCATCACGGCCCGCAGGGACCCAGACGTTGTGTTCCCACTCTGAAGTCATCCCCAGGCCTTGGGCGCGCACCTCGTACAAGCCCTGCCGAAGGCGAGCGATCCGGAAGTGCCCGCTCCCATCGGCTCGCACGGCGTGCGGTGCCCTGCCGTCCGCTGTTTGCCAAAATACCTCCGCGAATGCCACTCGAGCTCCCTTGCCGCTAAGTACAACTCCATCCAGGGCGCCTTCGACACTTCGGCTGTGCGCCAAAATTGGGGGCAACAATAGAAGAAGGGGTAACGCGGCAAAGCGAAGCTTGCGCACGGCTCACCTCGAACCAGCTTCTAGCCATTCTACCGTGCCTCAGCGCAGGCTAGTCAGCAGTGGGACTAAACGATTAACTGCTCGTAAGGCCACACGGTGCAGAGCTGATCCCGGCGACGGAGTTGCAGCCTTTCCCCCGTATCGGTATTGTTGCCACTTCTCAGGGACGCACCTCCAACAGGAGACTTGATGCCGCGCTACCTCACGCTGCACACGCTCGCTTGCCTAACCCGCCAAGGCGCCACCCAGCTTACCGAGCGCCTGTTTTCTTCTGGCCGCATCAAAGCGCGCCGCGTGCAGGTAAACATGATGGAAGGGAAGATGCTCGTCGAATTCGAAGCGCCCGATCGCGAGACGCTTCAAGCGTGGCTCGAATCACAGGCCTTCCATTACGAGTGGCTTTTGCGAGTCGAATTCGAATCTGAATCGGGCACACTCGTCCCCGTATCTTGAGCACCCCTATTTTTGAAATTGATCGTTAATTCTTGTTGGCGAAAATGCTCGGGTGTTCGCGCCGGAGTACGGCGATCGCCTCTTCCGGCGGTCCTACGCGCGCGTATTCGCTGTATTCCATACGCTCGTGAATGTTCAAGCTGAAAAGAAATTTACGCCCATCGAAGTCATAGCCATAGCGGGACGGCATCCACAGGTTGGGTTCTACCTCGCGCTGCTCGAAACTAAATTGTCCCCCGCGATAGAGCTTGGCAATGAGTCCCGCGCCCCATGAAACATCGTCGGTCAACTGCGCATCGGCCCGGATGAGCTGCGCGCTCGATTCGTCCACCCACGCTGTGCCGCTGCTGTGCGCGTAAAGCACGGCGTATCGTGCTGACGACCGATACGTCGGATCGGGCGTAAACGTCAGCTTCACCGCTGGGCGGCCATTAACCGAGACGCGCCCTGCCCACCGAAAAATAAATGCCTTTCCGATAGCACGAACCATATCGGCCCGCTCGTGCATGTGCCGTGCTGTTTCGTAGAAATTAGGGATGTGCGGGTCCCGTCCATTGGCTTCAGCAAGCAGAGCCTGGGCCGCGCCATGCCATTGCTGTTCAAGATAGGCTGCATCGCTCGTCTTGCCGTCGCGCTGCAACTCTACCCGAATGATTCCGTCACCTGCCGGAATGACCCTGGAAAAGAGGTCCCTGTCGGGCTCTTTGCCATTACCGTGGAAGACGGAATGTTCGGTGCGCGCGTATTGGTGGAGCAGAAGATCGTTACGCCGTTGATTTTCAACGGCCTGATTGACGAGATCATGAATCTGCTGCGCCGTGAGGGGTGTTTCGGAGTAGTTCCCGTCTTCATGCTCTGGCTCGCCTGGAGGCAACGCCGCAGGCCAGGCAGCGTAGACAGTCATCCCCGCTGCCAGAATGGCCAACAAACCGAAGCCAACCTGTATGCGTTGCCGCATCCTGATCCTCGCCGGGTAGGTGTCCCGGCGGCCGGGTGGGTAGTCCGAGCCATTATCTCACTAAGTTCCCAGGACCGAAACCCATCCGAGCCATCACTGTGTCGGGAGTTCAAGCACGGCATGGACCGTTCTCCCGACGATTGGTTGCCCCTGCAATTTGAGATGATAAGGGAAGAAAAAGGGACGACTCACAGCTTCCACATATGTGGCGTGTTTGAAATGGCACCACAATATGTAGACATTTTGAACAACATCCCCTCAAGACTTTGTGCAAATCGCTCCGCTTTTTCCTTGACAAGACTTTGCCGCACCGCTATCGTGCGAACCCAGATTCGGGAGACCACGGCTGTGCCACCGGATTGCGTTAGGCTCCGGTAAAACAGCCAGGCGCCAGCCCGGGTTCACCGAGACAACTAGACAAAACCGATGTCGCCGCGTCCGGGCGTTGGGTGCCCGGAATCGGCGATTTCGAAGGTAGCCACCCCTCCAAAATAAGGGTGGCCTTTTGACTTTTTGGCGTCTCGAGTCTGATCTGAGGTCGTTCGAATCGAGCGGTTTCCGCCGGAGAAGCGGAAGCAGCGTCCAGGCGGATGGCTCATTTGCTTGGTAAAATATAAGGGTTCCCATCCTGGGGGAACCCCAACCTACGCGGAGGCGAGATGGCGGAACCCCAGATGGCGCTCCAGAACGACAATCCGGTTATGACCTCGACCACACCACAAACGCGTCCAAAAGTCGGTTTGGACTTTAAGCGCTATTTTACCGATGGGCGTGTTTCTCCTTTCGATGCTGTCGAATGGGAAAGGCGCGTCGCCCAGATCGGTAATGAAAAGGGGCAGGTGATCTTCCGCCAGGAAAACGTGGAGGTACCGAAATCCTGGTCGCAGACCGCAACGAATATCGTTTCTTCGAAGTACTTCCACGGAAAGCCGGACACGTCGCAGCGTGAAAACTCTGTGCGCCAGTTGATTAGCCGCGTAGTCGACACAATTGTGGATTGGGGCGAGATCGGCGGTTATTTCGCTTCGCCTGCTGCCCGCGATGCCTTCTCTGACGACCTTACCCATCTCCTGGTCCAGCAAAAAATGAGCTTCAATTCGCCTGTGTGGTTCAACGTCGGCGTGCAGGCGAAGCCTCAATGCTCGGCATGCTTCATCAACTCGGTCCAGGACGATATGAAATCGATCATGGACTTGGTGAAGACCGAAGGCATGCTCTTCAAATGGGGCTCGGGCACGGGCACAAACTTTTCCGCGCTGCGCGGGAGCCGTGAAGCGCTCTCCGGCGGTGGCATTGCCTCCGGGCCGGTGAGTTTCATGAAGGGGTTTGATGCTTTTGCCGGCGTGATCAAGAGCGGAGGAAAAACCCGGCGCGCGGCCAAGATGGTCATCCTGAACGCCGACCATCCCGACATCGTGAAGTTCGTGGATAGCAAGATGCGCGAAGAGCGCAAGGCGCACGTGCTGATCGAGCAGGGCTACGACAGCTCGATCGACGGCGAAGCGTATAGCTCCGTCTTCTTTCAGAACGCCAATCACTCCGTGCGTGTAACCGACGAATTCATGCAGGCCGTCGAAGCGGACCGCGACTGGTGGACCCGCAATGTTACCGATGGCTCGCCCGCCGAGAAGCTTCGCGCCCGCGATCTTTTGAAGAAGATCTCCGAATCGGCCTGGCATTGCGGCGATCCCGGGATGCAGTACGACTCCACCGTCAATCGTTGGCACACCTGCAAAGCTACGGCGCGCATTAATGCTTCGAATCCATGCTCGGAATACATGTTCTTGGACGATACGGCTTGCAACCTGGCTTCGCTGAACTTGATGAAGTTCCTGGGGCCGAATGGCGCGTTTGATGTCGAGGCTTTTCGCCACGCCGTCGATATCACCATTACGGCACAGGAAATTTTGGTCGATAATGCCAGCTATCCGACGCCCAGGATTGCGGAAAATTCTCACAAGTTCCGCCCGCTGGGATTGGGATACGCGAATCTCGGCGCTCTGCTGATGTCCCTGGCCCTGCCTTACGATTCAGAAGGAGGCCGGGACATGGCCGGCGCGATTACGGGGCTGATGTGCGGTGAAGCATATGCTCAGTCAGCTCGCATCGCCGAGCGACTCGGTCCATTCCCGGGATTTGCGGTCAATCGCGAGCCCATGCTGGACGTCATTCGAATGCACCGCGATTCTGTGCGGCCGATTAAGCCAGAAAATGTACAAGCTCCTCTGCTGGCGGGAGCGCGTCAGGCATGGGACGACGCTCTCGCGCTCGGCGAACGGCATGGCTACAAGAATTCGCAAGTCACGGTACTCGCGCCCACCGGCACTATCGGCTTCATGATGGATTGCGATACGACCGGAATCGAGCCGGATCTGGCTTTGGTGAAATATAAGAAGCTCGTGGGTGGCGGCGTCATCAAAATCGTCAACAACACGGTTCCGCAGGCGCTGATGAGGCTCGGATATTCGCCCGAACAGAGCTCACAGATAGTTACGCACATCGATCTTGAGGGCACGATAGAAGGCGCGCCCGGCCTCAAGCCGGAACACTTGGCCGTCTTTGATTGCTCGCTGGCTCCTGCTGGTGGCGGCCGGTCAATTGCCTGGCAAGGTCATCTGAAGATGATGGCCGCCGCGCAGCCCTTCCTCTCGGGAGCGATCAGCAAGACCATCAATATGCCCGAGGAATCCACGGTTGAGGACGTCATGCAGGCCTATACAGAATCCTGGAAGCTGGGACTGAAAGCCGTGGCCATCTATCGGGATAATTCCAAGCGCACACAGCCGCTTTCTGCCGCCGGCGCCAAGAAGGAATCCGCCGCGGTTGTAAAAACCGAGGAATCTGCCGCCGCTCAGCAACGGGAGCTTTTCCTACCTAACGTGCACCGGCGTAAGCTGCCCAGCGAGCGCCAGTCGCTCACCCACAAATTCTCCGTCGGCGGGCATGAGGGATATATCACCGTCGGCATGTACGAAGACGGGACGCCGGGTGAAATCTTCATCAAGATGTCGAAGGAAGGCTCAACGCTCTCCGGCTTCATGGACGGATTTGCGCTGTCGGTCTCGATCGGACTGCAATACGGCGTGCCTCTCAAGGCGCTGGTGGATAAATTCATCAATACGCGCTTCGAGCCCTCCGGCTATACCGGGCATAAGTCGATACCGTATGCAAAGTCGGTTCTCGATTACATTGGCCGCTGGCTCGGGGGAAGGTTCATTTCCGCGGATTATCTGACGCAGAATGGCGAGACCGCCGCGCCTCCCGCCATGACGGCGCCGATCGCTAGCTCTTCCGCCGTGAGGGTAGCCGTTCCGGAGGAATCGGTGCGTTCCCAGGTTGCCCTTGACGGCGCGCCTACCTGCGCCGAATGCGGCATGCTTATGACGCCAAACGGCGGCTGCTACAAGTGTGAAAACTGCGGCAGCACGTCCGGCTGCAGTTAAGTCGTTCGAACAGCTGGGATGCGGTTTTCAAGTAATTGCTAAGCCGCGATCAGGTGGGATCCTTCGAGGTTAAAAATTAAAAGGGGCCCGCGCCGGGCCCCTTTATTCCACCCCATAATGTAGCAACAACCTCACCCGCCATTCCCGCTCTCCGCGCGGGAAGCATTCCCCCCGGGAAACAGTGCCATCATAGGTGCACGCTCCATGCCAGTTTTCGTGGCTCCCTTGCAACTTGTATAACTCATGCGGTATTAGTAAGTTACATGAGTATTACTGACTTTAGGTTTAGAAGCCAGGCTCAATATCTATGGTTTTTCACAGACCAAGCTCACTCATAATACGGTCTTTGGGAGGAGGCGGTACTGGTCCCTTTCAATCACGTTCCAAGTGCGGATTTCAGCGCGTTCGCAAGCCGCTCCGCCCAGTGCTGCACGTCTTCGGCGCGCTCGGCTTCGACCATGACTCGGGCTTTCGGCTCCGTGCCCGAGTAACGCACTACGACACGGCCCGAGTCTCGCAATGCTTGTGTAGCCTCTTGCAGCGCTTGCGAGACTTCAGCGAGGGATTCGAGCGGGGGTTTTGCGCGCACCTTAACGTTCAAAATGGTTTGTGGATACACACGGAGACCCTTCATAAGCCGATCCAAAGGTCCCAGAAGGGCAACCAGACACGCGACTTTGAGCGCAGTAAGCAAGCCGTCACCTGTGGTTGCGTCATCGAGGAAGATCACGTGTCCGGATTGCTCACCGCCGAGGTTCGCGCCGCTGCGCAACATCTCCTCGAGCACATAACGGTCGCCGACGGGCACGCGCACGAGCGCAAGGCCCTCGGCGGCCAACGCGTGCTCCAGACCTAGATTTGCCATGGTAGTGCCCACGATTGCTTTGCCCTTTAGTTTTCCCGTGGAACGCAGATAGCGCGCCGCCATGAGCAGCACACCGTCTCCGTCGACGACGCGCCCCGAAGCGCTGACAAACAGGGCTCGGTCGGCATCCCCATCAAAAGCTACGCCCAGTGCCGCACCCGCTTCTGGAACGCTCTTTTGCAAGCTCTCCGGATACAGGGACCCGCAGTTTGCATTAATGTTGCGTCCGTCGGGCTTGACGTGAAGCGCGATTACGTTTGCGCCGAGTGAGCGGAATAGGTCTGGGGCCAGTGAGCTGGCTGCGCCGTTGGCGCAGTCGAGAACAATCTTCAGCCCGGAGAGACTCGCTCCAGGAAGCATGCAGCCACGCAGGAATTCGAGATAATCCTCATCCAGTTTTCTGTCCGGGGTAAGCCGCAAGGCCAAGGCAGGCGGCCTGCCATTCCGATGCCGCAGAATCTCAGTTTC
>Ga0307479_10003190_pt1 | contig 14919 bp, 11 predicted proteins | sample atmos_gasesECM4C_FD_203743 | JGI IMG/M metagenome (GOLD analysis project Ga0307479, IMG submission 203743) | Hardwood forest soil microbial communities from Morgan-Monroe State Forest, Indiana, United States - atmos_gasesECM4C_515 | ecosystem: Environmental > Terrestrial > Soil > Temperate... | reverse complement strand
TGAAGCCGCCGATGAAGCTCAAGCAGGCCATCATCAGCCGGCTCAAGATCATGGCCGAGCTGGACATCGCCGAGCGCCGCCTGCCGCAGGACGGCCGCATCAAGCTCAAGCTGGGCAAGGGGCGCGAGATGGACTTCCGCGTCTCCGTCTGCCCCACGCTCTTTGGCGAGAAGGTCGTGCTCCGCCTCCTGGACAAGTCGAACCTCCAGCTCGACATGACCAAGCTCGGCTTCGACATCGAGCCGCTCAAGCTCTTCAAGGAAGCCATCGACCGTCCGTACGGGATGGTGCTGGTGACAGGCCCCACCGGCTCGGGCAAGACGACCACGCTCTACTCGGCGCTCTCCGAGCTGAACAAGACCTCCGACAACATCAGCACCGCGGAAGATCCGGTGGAGTTCAACTTCGCCGGCATCAACCAGGTGCAGATGCACGAGGACATCGGCCTCAACTTCGCGGCCGCGCTGCGCAGCTTTCTCCGCCAGGACCCCGACATCATCATGGTGGGCGAGATCCGCGACTTCGAGACGGCGGAAATCGGCATCAAGGCCGCGCTCACCGGCCACCTCGTGCTCAGTACGCTGCACACCAACGACGCGCCGGGCACCGTCAGCCGCCTCCTCAACATGGGAATCGAGCCCTTCCTGGTGACCTCCGCGGTGAACCTCATCCTCGCCCAGCGACTCGCGCGCAAGCTGTGCCAGGAGTGCAAGAAGCCGGTGGACGTGCCGCAAGCCGCGCTCACCGACATCGGCGTCAAGCCGGAGGAGATCGGCAGCTTCCAGGTCTTCGAGCCGGGCGGCTGCCGCACCTGCAACGACCGCGGCTACAAGGGCCGCGTCGCTCTGTACGAGGTGATGCCGCTCTGGGACAGCGTCAAGGAGCTGGTCATCAACGGCGCCTCCACCGCGGAATTGAAGGCGGAAGCCATCCGCTTGGGCATGCAGACGCTGCGCATGGCGGCCATCGCCAAGCTCAAGATCGGCCTGACCAGCATCGAAGAAGTGGTCGGGAACACGGCGCCTGATACCATGAGGTGAAATGCCGAACCTGCATCAGCTCCTGAAAGCCATGGTGGAGAAGGGGTCCTCCGACCTCCACATCACCACCGGCTCGCCTCCGCAGCTGCGCATCGACGGTAGCCTCGTGCCCTTGAAGACGCCGCCGCTCACGCCGGTGGAGACCAAGCAGCTCTGCTACTCCATCCTCGCCGACGCGCAGAAGCACAAGTTCGAGGAGGAGAACGAGCTGGACTTGAGCTTCGGCGTCAAGGGCCTCTCGCGCTTCCGCGCCAACCTCTTCATGCAGCGCGGCGCCGTGGCGGCCGCGTTCCGCACCATCCCCTTCAAGATCCTCACCTTCCAGGAGCTGGGGCTTCCGCCCATCATCGCCGAGCTGTCCAAGCGGCCGCGCGGGCTGGTGCTGGTGACCGGCCCCACCGGCTCGGGCAAGAGCACCACGCTGGCTTCGATCATCGACAAGATCAACACCGAGCGGCACGAGCACATCGTCACCATCGAAGACCCCATCGAGTACCTGCACCCGCACAAGAACTGCGTCGTCAACCAGAGAGAAGTCGGCGCCGACACGCATTCGTTCAAGAAAGCTCTCAAGTATATTTTGCGTCAGGACCCCGACGTGGTGTTGGTCGGCGAGATGCGAGATCTGGAAACCATCGAGGCCGCGCTGGTGATCAGCGAGACCGGCCACCTGGCCTTCGGCACGCTGCACACCAACAGCTGCGTGCAGACCATCAACCGCATCCTCGACGTCTTCCCGCCCTACCAGCAGCCGCAGATCCGCGCGCAGCTCAGCTTCGTGCTCGAAGGCGTGGTGACGCAGAACCTGATCGCCAAGGGCAACGGCCCCGGCCGCGTGCTGGCCATCGAGGTGATGGTGCCCAACGCCGCCATCCGCAACCTGATTCGCGAAGACAAAGTACACCAGATATACTCTCAGATGCAGGTAGGACAGTCCAAGTTCGGCATGCAGACCTTCAACCAGTCGCTGGCGAACCTGATCCAGCGCGGCATCATCTCCCTCGAGGAGGGACTCGGCCGCTCTTCCGACGCGGAAGAGCTGCGCAACATTCTCGCTTCCGGCGTGAAGCCGGGTGTCAACCGTCCCGTGCAGGCCCGGTAAGGAGAAGGCATGGCCACCGCACCCGCAGCAGCAGCCAAAGCGGCACCCAAACAGCAAGCCGCCCCCAAGCTGCCCGTCTGGGTCTGGGAGGGAAAGACCAAGACCGGCGAGATCAAGAAGGGCGAGGTGGAGGCGCCGGACGAAGGGGCAGTGCAGCAGCGCCTGCGGGCGATGGCGCTGCAGAACGTCAAGATCAAGAAGAAGCCGATGCAGATCAGCTTCAAGCTGCCTGGGATGGGCGGCGTGGGGCAGAAGGACCTGGTCATCTTCACCCGGCAGTTCGCCACCATGATCGACGCCGGCCTTCCCCTGGTGCAGTGCCTGGACATCCTCGGCACCCAGCTCGACAACATGGCCTTCCGCGACGTGCTGATGAAGGTGAAGAACAAGGTCGAGTCGGGATCGACCCTGGCCGACGCGCTCGGCGATCATCCCAAGGTCTTCGACACCCTCTACGTGCAGCTGGTGGCGGCCGGAGAGATCGGCGGCATCCTCGACACCATCTTGAACCGCCTCGCGCAGTACATCGAAAAGAACGAGAAGCTGAAGGGCAAGGTCAAGAGCGCCATGGTGTACCCGGCCGTGGTGCTCGTCGTCGCCGTCGGCGTCACGGTGGTGCTGCTCCTCTTCGTCACCCCCACCTTCGAGAAGATGTTCAAGGACTTCGGCGGCGCGATGCCGGCGCCCACCCAGATCGTCATCGATCTCTCCAAGTGGCTGCAGCACTACGGCCTCTATCTGGCCGGCTCCATCGTCGCCGTTGTCTTCGCCTTCCGCGCCTATCTGCAGTGGCCCAAGGGCCGGCAGCAGTGGGACGCTTTCGTCATCCGCACCCCCATCTTCGGGCCGCTGGTGCGCAAGGTGGCGGTGGCGCGTTTCACCCGCACGCTCGGCACCATGATCTCCTCGGGCGTGCCCATCCTGGATGCGCTGGAGGTGGTGGCCAAGACCGCCGGCAACAGCGTGGTGGAGAAGGCCATCCGCTACGTGAAGGAGAAGATCTCCGAGGGCAAGACCATCGTGCAGCCGCTGGCCGAGACCAAGGTGTTCCCGCCCATGGTGGTGCAGATGATCGGCGTGGGCGAGGCCACCGGCGCCATGGATCAGATGCTCACCAAGATCGCCGACTTCTACGACGACGAGGTCGACGCCGCGGTGGCCGCGCTGACCAGCTTGATCGAGCCGGTGATGATGGTCTTCCTCGGCGGAGTGGTGGGCGGCTTCCTGGTGGCCATGTACCTGCCCATCTTCTCCATCGCGGGCTCAGTCAAGTAACGCCGATGGCGGCTGACGGGCTGTACAAGAAGCTCGTCCTCCTCACCGGAATCCGGCTGGCGGTGGGCACGGCGCTGCTCATCGCCACCGCTTGGCTGACGCTGGGCGTTGCCGGAGGCGGCGCGTTCCCCCGCGCGGTCGAGGCCTCGCTCTACGCCATCATCGCCAGCATGTACGTGGCCTCGCTGGTGGCCACGTTCCTGCTCCGCACCGGGCGCAATCTCACGGTGGTGGGGCACTTCCAGATCGCGGCCGACGTGGTGGCGGCCACCGGGCTGGTCTACCTCACCGGCGGCGCAGAGAGTATATTTACTATACTCTACCCACTGGCGATCGTCAGCGGTGCCATCGGCCTGGGCCGGCGCGGGGCGGCGGTGGGCGCGGCCGCCTCGTCCATCGCCTTCTGCCTGTTGGCCTGGAGCACCGACGCGGGCTTCCTCGAGCCGGCGGCGTACCTGGAGCGCGCGCCGCTCCCTTCCGGCCGCCTGGCGGTGGTGATGGCCGCCAACCTCTCCGCTTTCCTCCTGGTCGGCGCGCTCTCGGCCTTTCTCGCCGAGCAGCTGCAGGGCGCGCGCACCCGCCTGGCCGCGAGCGAGACGCGGCTGGAGGCGCTGGAGGCCATCTACTCCGCGGTGGTGCGATCGATCGGCAGCGGCATCCTCACCACCGACGAGACGGGCCGCATCACCTATCTCAATCCCGCCGCCGAGGCGCTCACCGGCATCGCCGACGCGCAGGCGCGAAGCCAGGAGCTGCAGGCGCTCCTGCCCGAGCTGGCCGACGCGGTCTCGCGCAAGCCGGCGCAGAGCGAGGTGCAGCTGCGCGCGCGCGACGGCGTCGAGCGCATCGTCGGCTACGCGGTGGCGCCGCTGTCGGGCTCGCCGCCCGGGCAGGTAATCCTCTTTCAGGACCTCACCGAGCTGCGGCAGATGGAGGCCGCGGTGCGCCGCTCCGATAGACTTGCAGTCGTGGGAGGCCTGGCCGCCGGCCTGGCGCACGAGATCCGGAATCCATTGGCCTCGATGTGCGGCTCGATCGAGATGCTGGGCGGGTCGCCCCACCTCGACGAGAAGGAGCGCCGGCTGATGCACGTGGTGCTCAGCGAGGCCGAGCGGCTGGAAGCGCTGGTGCGCGACTTCCTCTCCTTCGCCCGGCCCGCCTCGCCCGAGCTCACCGCGCTGCCGGGCGCGCGCGCGGTGGCCGAGACGGTGGATCTCTTCCGGCCGCAGGCGGCGGGGCGCGGCATCGAGCTGCAGACCAGCGCCGACGAGTCGCTGCTGGTCCGCGCCGACGCGCGGCAGTTCCGGCAGGTCCTCTGGAACCTGCTCGGCAACGCCGCCGACGCCACGCCTTCCGGAGGCCTGGTGCGCGTGCGCCTGGCCCGCCACGGCAGCCATGCGCTCCTCGAGGTGGCCGACTCGGGCGAGGGCATCGCCCCCGAGGACCTGGGGCGCATCTTCGATCCCTTCTTCACCACCAAGGAGCGCGGCACCGGCCTGGGCCTGGCCGTCGTGCACCGCATCGTCGAGGCGCACGGCGGCGAGCTGTCGGTGCGCAGCGAGCCCGGCAAGGGCAGCACCTTTCGCGTCGCGCTCCCCTTGGCCGACACCGCGCGCATCGGGGCGCAGGCCTGATGGCGCGCATCCTGGTGGTGGACGACAAGCAGTCGATGCGGGTGATGCTCGAGGCGCGGCTGGCCGGCCAGGGCCACGCGGTGGAGACCGCCGCGGACGTGGCCTCGGTCGCTCGCGCTCTCGAAGGCGCGCCCTTCGACGTGGTGGTCACCGACCTGCGCATCGGCCGCGGCGGCGACGGCCTCGACGTGGTCCGCCGGGTGAAGTCGCGCCAGCCGGAGGCCGAGGTCATCCTCATGACCGCCTACGGCAGCGACGAGGTGCGCGAGCAGGCGCTCTTGCTCGGCGCCTACGGCTACCTGGAGAAGAGCCCCAACCTCGCCTCGGAGATGGTGGCGCTGGTCAAGGCCGCGCTCGCCAAGCGCCAGCTCGCGCAGGACAACGCGCTGTTGCGCGATCAGCTGGCGGCGCGGAGCCGCTTCGAAGGGATGGTCGGGCGCGGCCCCGCCATGCAGTCGGTGTTCTCCTTGATCGAGAAGGTCGCGCCGGCGCGGACCACGGTGCTCATCACCGGCGAGAGCGGAGTCGGCAAGGAGCTGGTGGCGCGGGCGCTTCACGCGCGCAGCACGCGCGGCGAGAAGCCGTTCGTGCCGGTGAACTGCGGCGCCATTCCCGAGGGGCTGATCGAGACCGAGCTGTTCGGCCACGCCAAGGGGGCGTTCACCGGCGCGCAGGCCGCCAAGCTGGGGCTCTTCCAGGCGGCGCAGGAGGGCACGCTCTTCCTCGACGAGATCGGGGAGCTGCCGGCCGCGCTGCAAGTCAAGCTGTTGCGCGCCATCCAGGAGCGGCGCATCCGGCCGGTGGGCGAGAACGCCGACCTGGAAGTGGACGTGCGCCTGGTGGCCGCCACCAATCGCGACCTGGCGGCGGAGGTGCGGAGCGGGCGCTTTCGCGAGGACCTCTACTACCGGCTGAACGTGGTGCAGATCCGCGTCCCGCCGCTGCGCGAGCGGCGCGAAGACGTGCTGCCCCTCGCCGAGCACTTCCTCAAGCGCTTCGCCGCCGAGCACGGGCGGCCGTTGCCACGCCTCTCGGCGGCGGCGATGCGGCGATTCGACGACCATCCGTTTCCCGGCAACGTGCGCGAGCTGGAGAACCTGATCGAGCGGGCGGTGGCGCTCTCCACCGGCGAGGAGGTCACCGTCGACGCGCTGCCGGCGGCGCTCCGGCGCGGCAGCGCTCCGGCGCTGGCGGCCGAGGGCCCGCTCCCGGAGAAGTTCTCGCTGGAGGCATACCTGGAAGGCATCGAGCGCGACCTCATCGACCGCGCCCTGGCCGACGCGCACGGAGTGAAGAAGGATGCCGCGGCGCTGCTGGGGCTGACCTTCCGGCAGTTCCGCCACCGGGTGAAGAAGCTCGAAGGCCAACCCGACGACGACTCGGAAGACAGCGACGCCGGAGTGTGACTACCCGAGGTCGCGCCGCGCGAAGATGAAGATGGCGAGCAGGAGCACCAGCGCCGCGTAGACCAGCCCGTACGCCGCCGAGTGCCAGACGAAGGATGCGGCCGCCGTCAGCTCGTTGGCCGCCTGCGCCTTGAGGTTGAGCAGCTCCAGATCCGGCAGCAAGAAATAGAACCCGCGCGCCAACGTGCGCGCCGCCTCGCTCTGCGACCGCTGCGCGAACGCTTCCAGATCGGAGAGCAGGTGCCCGATGAGGAAGACGGAGAAGGCGAAGGCGCTGGCGAGAATCGGGGTGGAGAAGCTGGCGAAGAGGAGCGCCACCGCCGAGAGCACGTAGAGCTCGACGGCGATGAGCAGCGCCGCCTCGATCACCGTGGCGCTCAGGCCGTACCCGGCCAGCCGCAACACCACCGCCAGCACCACCAGCATCAGCGCGACGTTCACCGCCAACAGCCCGGTCAGCCCCAGGTAGCGGCCCAGGCAGAACGCCCACCGCGGCACCGGCTTGGCCAGCGTGGGGAGGATGGTCTTGCGCTCCACCTCTCCCGCCACCAGCCCCACGCCGATGACGATGGCCATGATCGCTCCGGCGATCTCGATGGCCGCGAGCCCCATGTCGACGATGACGCGGACCCAGCTGCCGATGGTGAGCTGCGCGACGAAGAGCGACCCGCCGATGAACAGCGCGGCGAAGACGAGCAGGTTGTAGAGCAGCTTGCTGCGCACCAGCTCGCGGACGGTGTTGCCGCTGATGGCGGCGACCACTCGGACCATCAATGCACCTCGAGGTGTGCGCCGCCGTAGACGCGCAGGCGCTCGGCGGCGGTGGAGCGCGCGTGGCCGGAGTCGTCGAGCAGATACCGCCCGCCGTGCGGCTCCTCCGGTTCGAAGGGCAGGTCGCCCGCGGCCACCAGCGCGGCCAGGGACGGCGGGAACGATCCGCGCTCCCCTTTGTAGCGCAGCGCCGCCGCCTCGATGCGGCGCAGGTCGCGCTCCATCAACAGCGCGTCGACCCGCGCCTTCCACTCGCGCCGGGTCTCCTCCTCGTTGGCCTGCGCCAGCATGGTCTGCGCCAGCTGCAGCGCCGTCTCCAGCTCGCCGCCATGTGCCGCGACTCGCGTCGCGAGCAGCCCGAGGTACGGCGGAGAGCCCTCGGCCTGCGTCGCCAGGGAAAGGTTCTTGGCGGCGCGGGCATAGTCGTGCAGGTAGTAGCTCTGCAAGAAGCCGAGCTGGAACGGGATGTGCCAGTCGTCGGGCCGCTCGCGCGCGCCGCGCTCGAGGACGCTCACCGCCGCGAGCACCCCTAGCGCCTGGCCGTCCACCGTCTCGTGCGGCAGCGCCGTGCCGGCGAAGCGATAGGCGCCGGCGAACTTGGGGTCCACCTCGACAGAGTAGTCGAGCAGCCGCTCCAGCCGCCGGTCTTGCGCGCGATAGCGCTCGGCCCTCAGCTTTCCACTGCGCGTGCCCAGCACCTGGATCGCCTCCAGGAAAGTGAAGTCGGCGAGCAGCGAGCGGAAGCCGAACGCCAGCGATCGCGAGACCTCGCCGGGGATGGGGGGCACGTCGAGCTGCGTCTCCGCCGGCGGGGGCGCGGTCCTCTCTGCCGAGCGGCGCAGGACGGCGGCCGCGGCGGCAAGGGAGAGAAGGGCGACGGTGGCGAGGGCCCAGCGGGCAGAGCGCACCGCCGGATGCTACCAAACGCGCAAGACAAAAAAAGGGCGGGGACGGCAGTTGCCGCCCCCGCCCGGTTTCGTTCACGAGTCGTTACTGGCTGACGTCGTTCACTTCGTTGGACGGCTCGCCCGCGGGGTTGTTGCCCGCATCGGCGCAGGTGCCGGACATGACGCGCGAGGCGCTCGAGATCGACCACAGGTCCAGCGTCGTGTCGGCGTCGATGTTGCCCTCGGCCATGGCCATGAATTCCGGCTGCGAGTCGGTGAACAGGCCAAGGACGGTGACCGCGCTGGTGCACACTAGAGCCGGCGCGGTCGCGAGGTCTGCCCCGGTGCCGTACTTGAATCCATCAACGCCGATGGCGGTGTAGCTGGTGGCCTGCGTCACCACGGAGGCATCGCGGTTCTCGACCACCGCCGTCGAGGAGAGGAAGTAGGCGTAGCGGTTGTTCCGCTCCGGCTCGAAGCCGACTTCACCGGTGAGGGTCGAGAAGCGGTCCTTCTCCTGGAAGAAGGCCTTCTGCGCGGTGAAGATCGCCTTCATGTTCGCCTTGGCCTCGGCCTGCTTCGACCGTGCCTGGAACTTGATGAAGTTGGGGATGGCGATGGCCGCAAGGATGCCGATGATCGCGACGACGATCATCAGCTCGATGAGGGTGAAGCCTTTCTGAAGCTTCTTGATCATGGGTTGGACTCCCGTTGGGGTCTGACGACAGCGGCACACTACAGCAAGCCACAGGCCATGCAAAAAAATTCTGCATCTCAGGGGCTTCGGCGATCCGACGCGGTCCGCACTGACACCGAATGACCCGCGGCTGACAGGAATTGTCACCGCTGCCGGCGTTGCCACGCGACCGCCGCGACCAACGCGGTTGCCGCGGCGATGGCGGCCCACAGTCCCGGCACGAGGCCGCGCGGAACGAAGCGCAGCTCGACGGTGGCCGGGCCGGGCGGAAGGACCACTCCGAGCGCCGCCAGGTCCGTCTCCAACACCGGCGCCGCACGGCCGTCGATCGAGGCGCGCCAACCCGGGTCGAAGTGCTCGCCCACCACCAGGAGGCCCGGGCCCTGTGCGCGCACCTGCATGCGCTCGGGCGACCTCCGCTCGAGCGTGGCCGGCCCGCTTTGACCCTCGACCACCTGCGGGGCGTCGCCGCCGCGGAGCACCGCGCTCGAACGCGCCCGGAAATCGGGAGCGGAGATGATCGCGACAGCATCGTCCACGCTGCCCGCCCGCACTGCCCGTCCGGCCACGAACGCGCGCGGATGCACGACGTACTCGCGCACCCAGTATCCCTTCCCAGCTTTCCGGAAGAATCGCGACCGCGCGAATTCCTCGCTGAACGCTTCCGGCATCTCCACCGCGTAGCGCACGCCGAAGAGATCGAAATACACCTCCGGGGTCTCCGAGAGGGCCCGCTTGTAGATGGGGTCGCCGACCGAGAAATAGGCATCGATGGCTTCGATGCCCACCGCGGCGCTGTGCTGGGGCATGAGCGCTTCCGCGCTGCTCACCTCAGCGGTGAGGCGGCCGGGAAATCCGCGTAGAGCGGGGGGCGATGCGTTGTTGACGAAGATGCGCCACCGCCCGGCGCTGCGGCCCGCGACCGTGATCATCCGCTCGGCCAGATCGAAGGGACCGCGCACGTACTCGACCGGACAGCGGTAGAGCAGTCCGCCGGCGGAGGCGAAGACCGAGGCGGCGCAGGTGAGCGCTCCCAGCGCCAGCACCTCGCGCTGCCGCAGCCAGCGCCAGAGAGCCACGCCGCCGAGTGCAGCCGCGAGCGCCGCGGTGTCGGAGAGGCCGGAGCGCAGATCTCGCAGGAAGTCCAGCGCCAGCTTGGGCGAGTGCGAGGTGCCGTACGGCACCAGAGCGGCAGCGAAGGCGGTGGTGTGCGCGCCGACCGCCGCTCCTCCCGCCAGGCAGAGCGCCGAAAGGCCCGCCGCCGCCGCCGCCAGCCATGCGGCGGAGCGCCGGGAGCCGGCGAGCGCGAAGTCCGCTCCCACCGCCGCCGCCAGCGCGAAGAGCAGCGAGGCCGGGGCGATCAGCTTCTCCGCGTAGCGGAAGAATCCTTCCAGCGGCAAGAGGCCGAGGACGCCAGGCTCGATGCCCAGCGCCTCGCCGGTGGACGCCAGCGCGAACAGCAGCGCGCCGCCGAGCAGGAGCCGCCCCTTGCGTCCGGCGAACGCCGCCGCGGCCGCAAGCAGGAGAGCCGGCGCGCCCATGACGATGGAGTCGGAGAACGCCGCCTCTCCTTCGGACGCGAAGTACTCGCTGTACGTCGAGAAGGACTTGCCCGGCTCGGGATGCGCCTCGGGGGAGTCGTCGAAAGCGCTCGGCACCAACAGGCCTGCGAGGCGCAGGGGATGGTTGGCGAAGGCCAGCCGCTCATGGAAGGTCACGCCGCTCGCGCGATCGCTGCGCTTGAGCTCGGCCAGCGCCGGCAGCAGCGCCGGCGCTCCCAGGCACAGCGCCAGCGCCCCGCAGCACGCCACCAGCCCGAGGTTGCGCGCCGCCTGCCGCGGCCGCTGCGCCTGCAAGAGCGCCCAGGCGCCCGAGAGGATTCCCGCGATCCACATCGACTGCGGCTCGCCTGCGAGCGCGATCAGCGCCACCGCCGCGCCCGCCCAGGCGAAGCGGCCCACCGCGGGCTTCTCCACGAAGCCCAGCACCGCGTCCACCGCCAGCGGCACGCTCCCCGCCCCGAGCGCGAAGGGCAGGTTCGAGCCGGTCATGGAGACCAGGTATCCGCAGCCTCCGTAGGCGATGGCCGCCGCCAGCGAGCCAAAGTCGCGCGCGCCGAGACGCCGCGCCAGCCACCACGCGCCGATGCCCCCGAGCAGCGGCCCCAGCATGTGGTTGAGCTTGAAGGCGAGATCGAAAGGGAAGGCGAGATAGAGCAGCGTCGCGGGATGGAACAGGCCCGGTGTGACCTGCCCCAACAGCGAGACGCCCGCCTCGGTCATGGTGTCCCAGAGCGGCAGGTGCCCGGCGCGCAGGTGCTGGGCGATGTAGAGCTTCACCGGGTAATAGAGCCGTCCGGTGTCGCGGTAGTAGAGCTGCACCGCCGGGTCGAGCGTCGAGGCGAAGAAGAGCGCGAACAACGCCAGTCCGAACAGCGCGGGCCCGGCGCGGCGAAGGAAGGGCATCGCGCACGCAAGTTAACGCAGTTTGCCGGCGGCGCGTGCTACAGAATGTCCCATGGACGCGCAGGTCCGGGCCGAGCAGCTGAGCAAGGTCTACCGCGTCGGGTTCTGGGCGCGGCGGGTGCGGGCCATCGAGGGCCTCTCCTTCGAGGTGCGGCCGCGCGAGATCTTCGGCCTCTTGGGCCCCAACGGCGCCGGCAAGACCACCACCATCAAGATCCTGCTCGGATTCGTGCGGCCCTCTTCTGGGCGGGCCTTCATCTCCGGAGCGCCGGCGGGGACGCTGCAGTCCCGGCGCAAGCTCGGCTACCTGCCGGAGAACCCGGCGCTCTACGAGTTCCTGCGCGGCGACGAGTACCTCGTGTTCGCCGGCCGCCTGGCCGGCCTGACCTCGCGCGACGCCAAGGCGCAGGCGGCCAAGCTGCTCGAGCGCGTGGGTCTGGCGGGCCGCGCCGACAAGCCCATCCGCAAGTTCTCCAAGGGCATGGTGCAGCGGCTCGGGCTGGCGCAGGCTCTGATGGGCGATCCGGAGACGCTCATCCTCGACGAGCCGATGAGCGGCCTCGATCCCATCGGCCGCAAGGACGTGCGCGACATCATCCTCGCGCTGCGCGAGGAGGGCCGCACGGTGCTCTTCTCCACGCACATCCTCTCCGACGTCGAGGCCATCTGCGATCGGGTCGGCATCCTGGTCGAGGGCCGGCTCACGGACTGCGGATCGCTCACCGACCTGGTCGCGCCGGGTGCGCGCGCGGTGGAGCTGGTGGTGGAGAACGTCGCGCCCGAGCTGGTCGAGCGCTTGCGCAACTCCGGCGCGGGCCTGTTGCAACGCGATCGCAGCACGGTGCTCACCTTTCCCGCCGAGGAGCCGGCGCGCGAGGCGCTCAAGGCCGTGATCGGCGCGGGCGGCACGGTGATCGGGTTCACTCCCCACCGGCGCTCGCTGGAGGAGCTGTTCGTCGCCCGGGCGCGGGGAAAGGCTGTCACCTCCTGATGGGGGCCATCGCCAAGGGCCTGCCGGTGGCCTTCCACCTCTGGGTCTTCTGCATCGGCGCGGTGGTGGGGAGCTTCCTCAACGTGGTCATCGCGCGGGTGCCCAGGGGCGAGAGCATCGTCTCGCCAGGGAGCCGCTGCCCGCGCTGCGGGAATCCCATCGCCTGGTACGACAACATCCCGCTGCTCTCCTGGCTCCTGTTGCGAGCGAAGTGCCGCAAGTGCGGGCAGCCCATCAGCGTGCGCTACCCGCTGGTCGAGCTGCTCACGGCGGTGCTGGCGGTGGCGGTGGTGCGCCAGTTCGGGCCCACCCCGCTCGCGCTGGGGATGTTCGTCTTCGCCGCCGCGCTGGTGGCGCTGGCGTACATCGACATGGACAGCTGGCTGTTGCCGCACCAGATCACCTGGCCGCTTTTGGCGGCGGGCCTCGCCTCTCCGCTCTGGAACCGGCCGCTCGGTTTCGTGGCCAGCCTCATCGGCGCCGGGGCCGGGTTCGCACTCTTCGCCGCCATCGCGCTGATCGGCGAGCGGGTGCTCAAGCGCGAGACCATGGGTTGGGGCGACGTGTGGTTGCTCGCCGGCATCGGAGCGTGGCTGGGCTGGCAGGCGCTGTTCCCGGTGGTGATGCTCTCGGCGCTGCAGGGGAGCGTGGTCGGAATCGTGCTCATCGCGGCCGGCCGCGATCCGGCGGCGCGAGAGACGCAGCCGCCGCCTGCCGAGGCTGCGCCGGCGGCGGTCAACCCCGACGACGACTGGGTTCCGCCCAAGCACGCCGTGCCCTACGGGCCGTTCCTCTCGCTGGCGGCGTTGGAGGTGCTGCTCTTCGGGCAAAGGCTTTCCGCGCTCGCCGACCATCTCTTGCGCAGGCTGGTTGCGTGAGCCTGCGGCTGCGGCTCCTCGCCATCGTGCTGGCGGCGGCGCTGTTGCCGATCGCGCCCTTGGCCATCGCGTTGCTCTTGCAGGTCCGCGACGCCGTCTACGCGCGGCAGCTGGCCGACGCCCGCGCGAAGGTTTCCGCTCTGGCGGCGACGGCCAGGGCTTGTCCCGACCGCGCGTGCACCGAGGGCGTGGCGCGGGCTGCAGGGGCCAAGCTGAAGCTCCGGCCCTGCACGTCGCGAACAGCGCGCAAGGGAGACGCGATGATCCTGTGCGAGGAGCTCTCGCCGGGCTTGAGCTTCGAGGTGCCCGAATCGCTCACGCCCGTGCGCGATCAGCTCGACGCGCTCGACCGGCGCCTCCTGGTCACGCTGGCGTTCTTCGTCGTGCTCCTGGTGGCGGTGGCGGTGTGGCTCCTCGAGCGCGGCGTGGTGCGGCGGCTCTCGGAGATCGACCTCGCGCTGGGGCTCGTCGGAGAGCAAGGCGGCCCACAGCTCTTGCCCGAGGGCGGCGATGCGGTGGGACGCGTCGGGGCGGCCGTGAACCGGCTCACGCAGCGGCTGCAAGAGGAGCGCGCCCGCACCCGCGCGCAGATCGAGGAGCTGCGCGCCGCCCGCGAGGAAGTGCTGCGCGCCAGCAGTCTGGCCAGCGTGGGGCGGCTGGCGGCGGGCGTGGCGCACGAGGTGGGAAATCCCGTCTCCGCCCTCATCGGCTACTCGGCGCTGATGCGCGAGCGGCTGGCGCAAGGCAAGGACGTGGCCGAGTACGCCGCGCGGGTGGAGCGCGAGGCGGCGCGCATCGACCGCATCGTGCGCGACCTGCTCGATCTGGCGCGGCCGCCGGCTGAGCTGTTGCCCATCGACCTGCGGCGCGCGGTCGAGGCGGCCCGCGAGTCGGTCGAGCCGCAGCACCCGGGCGTGAAGTTCGAGGTGGAGGTGCCGGCGGACCTGCCCAGGGTGGCGGGCGAGGAGCATTACGTCGCGCAAGTCTTCGTCAACCTGCTCACCAACGCGGCGCGCGCCGGCGCGACCCGCGTGCGCATCGCCGGCGCCGTCGAGGACGGCAGCGCGCGGGTGCTGGTCGAGGACGACGGCAGGGGCATTCCCGCGGAGGCCATGGCGCGGCTCTTCGAGCCCTTCTTCACCCTCGCTGCGCCGGGGCAGGGCACCGGCCTTGGCCTCGCCCTCTGCCATGCCACCATGGAGCGCATCGGCGGCGCCATCTCCGCGTGCAACCGCGAGGGGAGCCCGGGCGCGATCTTCGAGCTGCGCTTCCGCCTCGCTTAGCGCAGCGGCTCGATGTGCAGCGACTGCGCATCGAGGACGAACGCCGGCCGGTCGGGAAAGTATTCGAGCAGCTCGCGGTCGCGCGCGCCCTTGTCGATGGCGCGCACCAGCTGTGCGCGGGCCAGGTCGGGCTCGTTGTAGGTGAGGTCGAAGTTGAAATTCCAATCCGGCGGGTAGTGCACGAAGACCAGCGCGTGCCGCTCGCGCAGCCAGGCGAAGGCCGGCTCCCAGTAGGCATAGGCCATGTCGCGCTGCGGAGGATGCGCTACTGCAGCCGCCGCCTGCGGCAACACCGAGGCGCCCGCCAGGAGCGCCACAAGCGTCAGCGCGATGGTCCCCGCCATCGCCACCGCCCGCCGCCGCGCTTGCAGAACCGCCCTGACCGCCAGCTCCGCGCCGGCGGCCGCGGCGAGCAGGTACCAGGGCGTCATCTCCAGATGGTAGGTCATCCAGCCGGCGTGGAAGGAGAGCTGCATGAGGAAGTACGCCG
>Ga0307479_10003189_pt1 | contig 14923 bp, 12 predicted proteins | sample atmos_gasesECM4C_FD_203743 | JGI IMG/M metagenome (GOLD analysis project Ga0307479, IMG submission 203743) | Hardwood forest soil microbial communities from Morgan-Monroe State Forest, Indiana, United States - atmos_gasesECM4C_515 | ecosystem: Environmental > Terrestrial > Soil > Temperate... | reverse complement strand
AACTGTAATGCTAGGCCGCGTGCTCATGAGCCATATGCGCGTTGTTGCGCAGGGCCTCAATGATGCGGGCGCGCTGATCGAGATCGCGCCCGAATTTACGGATATCGAGGAGGTGCAGTTCAGCGCTGGAATACCCGAGCCACTCGCGGATGCGTGAATTGTGGAACAGCAAAGGGAATGCGGCTGCTGATGGATATCGCTGCAGCGCAACCGCGGGCTTCCAAGCTGGACGCCAGTCTTGCCATCAGCTAAGCGAATGCGGAGGCCACCATGCGCTTGCGCGACTGCTACAACTTCCACGACTTCCGCAAGCTGGCTCAGCAACGCCTGCCCGGCCCGATCTTCGACTACATCGATGGCGCGGCTGACGACGAGACAACTCTTCGCCAGAATACCGCAAGCTTCGAGCGTTGCGACCTGGTGCCCAATGTCCTGCGCGGCGTGCAAGACATCGATATGTCGGTGACCGTCATGGGCCAGAAGCTGGCCATGCCGCTTTACTGTTCCCCGACCGCGCTGCAACGGCTGTTCCACCACACCGGCGAGCGCGCCGTTGCCGCTGCTGCGGCAAAATTCGGCACGATGTTCGGCGTGTCCTCGCTCGGGACGGTAAGCCTTGAGGAACTGCGCAAGGCGCACGATACGCCGCAGGTCTATCAATTCTATTTTCACCGGGATCGCGGCCTCAACCGCGTCATGATGCAACGCGCCAAGGAAGCCGGCGTCGAGGTCATGATGCTGACGGTGGACAGCATCACCGGCGGCAATCGGGAACGCGACCTGCGCACCGGGTTTTCGATTCCGTTTCGGCTGACGCTTGGCGGCATGTATCAGTTCGCGATCAAGCCGATGTGGGGCATCAACTACCTTACCCATGAGAGCTTTAAGCTGCCGCAGCTCGACCGGCATCTCGACATGAGCGGCGGTGCCATGTCGATCGGTCGCTATTTCACCGAAATGCTCGACCCTTCCATGGATTGGGACGACGTGGCTGAAATGGTGAAGCAATGGAACGGCCAATTCTGCCTGAAGGGCATCATGTCCGTGGCGGATGCGAAGCGCGCCGTTCAAATCGGATGCACCGGCATCGTGGTGTCCAACCATGGCGGTCGGCAGCTCGACGGCTCGCGCGCCGGGTTCGATCAGCTGGCTGAAATCGTGGATGCCGTGGGCGACCAGATTGACGTGATCATGGATGGCGGAGTCCAGCGCGGAACCCATGTCCTGAAAGCGCTGTCGCTGGGCGCCAAAGCCGTTGGCGTCGGGCGTTTCTATCTCTACCCTCTCGCCGCGGCCGGCCAGGCCGGCGTCGAGCGCGCGCTCGGCCTGATGCGGACCGAGATCGAGCGCGGAATGAAGCTGATGGGGTGCTCATCGGTCGATCAGTTGTCACGCGAAAACCTGCGGTTCAGATAACGGCTCGTGAACGCCCCTGATGTCCCGAATTGGGTCTTGCCCGTGTCGCCCTGCGTGTCAATTCCGGTCGTCCGGCAGCACCGGCAGCGGCGATACCTCGACGCCTTCCTCGATCAGCGAGCGCGCTTCGTCCGGCGACGCCTCGCCGTAGATCGGGCGATGCTCGATCTCGCCGTAATGCATCTTGCGCGCCTCGTTGGGGAAGCTCTCGCCGACATTGTCGGCGTTCTTGACGATGTGGTCGCGCAATTCTTTCAGCTTGGCGCGCAGCTCGCGCTCCTGCGCCATCAGCAGCGGCGTCGATGTCGTCGCCGTTTCCGCGGCTACCGGCGCGGGGGCTGAACTCTCGCGGCCCTTCTTGCTCACGATCCGCGGCGCCATGATGGCTTTTTCGATTCCGTGCGAACCGCAGACCGGACAGCTCACGAGCTTGCGCTTCACTTGCGTATCGTAGGCGGAAGAGTCCTGGAACCAGCTTTCGAACGCGTGATCGTGCTCGCAGCGGAGCGTGTATCGGATCATGCCGATCCCCGCACCAGATGCAGATGTTCCGGGCCCGCTTTCGGATCGGCGACGCTGAAGCGCCGGCCATGCTGCAGCGAAGGCACGGTCTTGCGTGCGGTCTCGACCTTCGAGGGATCGATTTTGGCCAGGAATACGCCGGGCTCGACGCCGCCTTCGGCGAGGACCTCGCCCCAGGGGGCGATGATCAGCGAGTGACCAAACGTCTCGCGCTTGTTCTCGTGCAGGCCGGCTTGCGCCGCGGCAAACACGAAGCAGCTAGTTTCAATGGCGCGCGCCCGCAACAGCACATGCCAATGCGCTTCACCGGTCTTGCGGGTGAAGGCGGAAGGCACGGTGAGGAAAGCAGCGCCGCTCTCGGCGAGCGCCCGGTACAGCGCCGGGAAGCGCACGTCGTAGCAGATCGTCAACCCGATGCGCCCCCACGGCAGGTCGGAGATGACGGCGGTTTCGCCCGGCTGGTAGTTGGCCGATTCGCGATAGCTCTCGCCGTCAGGCAGATCGATATCGAACATATGGATCTTGTCGTAGCTTGCGAGCACGTTGCCGTCCGGTCCGATCAGGAACGAGCGGTTGACCGCCTTCTCGGGGGAAAAGCGCAGCGCCAGCGAGCCGATATGAAGATAGATCTTCAGCTCAGCCGCGAGCGCGCGATAGGCCTTGAGCGAAAGGTCGTCCTCTTCGCTCGCAAGGTGCTCGAACAGCGCTTTGCGATTCAACTGCATCATGTTGCTGACTTCGGGCGTCAGCACATAGTCGGCGCCCTCGGCGGCCGCCTGGCGAATCAGCCTTGTTCCCTGTTCCAGGCTCGGCCCCGGAAGAAGGCTGGTGCGCATCTGCACCATGGCGGCGGTAAAGCTGAGGTCAGCGCTCATGAGGAGGCCTTTTCGCCCGCCAGCATCGCGTCGAGCTTGCCCTCGCGATCGAGTGCATAGAGCTCGTCGCAGCCGCCGACATGGGTTTCACCAATGAAAATCTGCGGAAAGGTCGAGCCCGCGCCGGCGCGGTCGTACATCGTTTGACGGAAACTCGAATCCCTAGCGACGTCGTACTCGGTGAACGCGGCTTTTTTGCGCGTCAGCAGCGATTTGGCGGCGCTGCAATAGCCGCAGCCCGGGCGGGTATAGATTTCGATGGCAGCGGTCATGTCGCGCTCTGATTGGTGATCTGTCAATTATATGGGAGCTTTTGGGGTGTCGACAACCCGGGCGAACACGAGGACATCGACCTGCGCCGCTTTGGCGCGCAACAGCGCCCGCGCGCAGGCGTCCACGGTGGCTCCGGAGGTCAGGACATCGTCGATCAAGACCACGCGGCGGCCCTGGATTTCGGAGCGCTGGTCGGCCGATACCTCGAATGCGCCCTGCACATTGCTGGCGCGCTGCGATCGGGACAGTCCGACCTGCTGCTCGGTCGCGCGCACGCGCCGCAACAACTCCCCCTTGAGCTTCACACCGCTCTGGCGTTCGATCACCCGCGCCAGCGCGCCGGATTGATTGTAGCGGCGGTGCCACGCCCGCCGCCAATGCAGCGGCACCGGTACGAGCAGGTCGGCGGTCTCGAGCATTTCGCGCCCGGCGCGCGCCATCCAGCGGCCCATGGCGGGCGCGAGATCGGTGCGGTCCTGGTATTTCAGTGCATGCACCAGCGTGCGTGCGACCTCGTCATAGCGCACCGCGGCCCGTGCCCTCTGGTAGGCCGGCGGATTGGCGATCGCCTCCATTGACAGCAGATCGGGGCCGGGATCGTAGACGAAGGGAATGCCGAGCCGCGGACAGTAGGGTGGGGCGATGAACGACAATTTGGCCCAGCAGGAAGCGCAGACGCCATCGCCGTCGACCGGCTCGCGGCAGGCGACGCAGAGCGTCGGCAGCGCGATGTCGAGCGCGAGCTTTACCGCGTGCGTCCACGCGCCGCGGCAGGCGCCGAGCGCACTGCGCAGATGGCTGGAAATCGAACGAGGCGAGGCGATGTCGGCGTCCATGGCTCGAGGCTAACGTCGGGGCGGTCGCCGCTCAAGGGACAAACGCAGCGGTGTTCCCCGGATGCTGCGCGAGCCGCGCCGCGTCCGGGACACGATGGCTTGGATTGCCACGGACCCTCAGACCGGCGTAACCAACCGCCATGGCTTCAAATTCCGCACCCGTATTGTTCGACCGCGCGCTGCTCGCCAGGCGGCAGGACCGCGCGCGAAAACTTGGGCCGGCGGCCTTCCTGCTCGACCGCGTCATGGAGGACATGGAAGAGCGGCTTGGCGCGGTGAAGCGGGAGTTTGCCGACGTCGCCGATATCTGGACTCCGGGCGAGGGGTTTTCGCAACCCGCCCGCTTCAAATCCTTTACCCGTATCGCGCCGCCCGATTCGCTGGAGGTGCTGGACTTGCCGCCGGAATCGCTCGACCTCGCGATCTCCGCGCTGGCCTTTCAGTTCGTCAACGATCTGCCCGGCGTGCTGGCGCAAATCCGCCGCGCGCTGAAACCGGACGGGCTGTTGCTGGCGGCGATGATCGGCGGCGACAGTCTGACCGAGCTCCGGCAATCCTTCGCCGCAGCGGAAGCGGAATTGGAAGGCGGCGCGTCGCCGCACGTCGCCCCGTTCGCCGATCTGCGCGATATCGGCAGCCTGTTGCAGCGCGCAGGCCTGGCGCTGTCGGTCACCGACGTCGATCGCGTCGTGGCGCGCTACGACGACGCCTTTGCGCTGATGGCCGATTTGCGGCGCATGGGCGCGACCAACATTCTGTTCGAGCGGCGGCGACGGCCGACCCGCCGCGCCACCATGTTGCGGATGGCGCAAGTCTACGGCGAACGCTTTGCCGACGCCGACGGCCGTATCCGCGCCACCTTCGATATCATCTGGCTCTCCGGCTGGGCGCCGCATGAAAGCCAGCCAAAGCCGCTGCGGCCGGGTTCGGCGACAGCGAGTCTGGAGGAGGCGGTGAAGCAGGCGCCGAAGCGCGAGTGATCGCTGCTTGCTCTCTTTGTCGTCGCCGGGCTTGACCCGGCGATCCATCTCCTTCGCAGAAGCGCTCTTGAAGATCGATGGAAGACGCGCTTCGCGGTTTTGCCCGCGCATGACGAGCGAAAATGCGGCGGCTCTCCGCTCGCTCATAAACTCACATCAACAAATCAATCAAATGCGGGATCAGCGGAATGTCCGCCGGTGGCATCGGGTAGTCGCGCAATTTGTTGGCGCGCACCCAGGCGAGGTTCTGTCCCTCGCGCGCGATCACGCTGCCTTCCCAGCGCCGGCAGACGTAGAGCGGCATCAAGAGGTGGAAGGTCGCGTAGGCGTGGCTGGCGAAGGTCAGCGGAGCGAGGCACGGCTCACTCACCGTGATACCGATCTCCTCATGCAATTCGCGGATCAGGGTTTGCTCGGGGCGCTCGCCCGGTTCGATCTTACCGCCGGGAAATTCCCACAAGCCCGCCATCGCCTTGCCAGGCGGGCGCTGTGCAATCAATACGCGTTTGTCGACGTCAACCAATGCGCAGGCAACTACAAGCGTGAGGTTGATTTCAGTCATGCGCGTGCTCGCGAAAAACCCCGTAGTATCACGGAGCCTTGGTACACGATCGCGATAAGCCATATTTAATGCGCCGTGCCTAGCCTTGACCGGATTTTGAACCGGCAAAGGCGTCCACCGCATGCACGCTCTGCTTCACTTGATCGAACGTTTCCGCCGCGACCGGCGCGGCAATATTGCCGTGATCTTTGCGGTCGCACTGCTTCCAATGCTCTCGGCGATCGGATGCGCGACCGACTATTCGCTCGCCGCCCGGATGAAGTCCAAGATGCAATCGGCCGCCGATGCCGCGGCGGTTGCTTCGATCTCTCAGAATTCGACCGGCTACGTTGCGGCGACGAAGATGACGTCGGACGGCTCGGTGTCTGTCGCAGAAACCGACGCCACCAACATCTTCAACGGCAACATTCCGGCGACCGGCTTCACCAACTCTTCCCTCAAAGTGAACTCCACCGTCACCAAGACCGGCTCGACGCTGAGCTCCAACGTTGCGTTCAGCGCCGACGTGCCGACCGTGTTCATGCAAGTCGCCGGATTCTCGAAGCTGTCGATTTCCGGCAGTTCGACCGCGAGCGCGTCGCTGCCGCTCTATCTCGATTTCTATCTGGCGCTCGACGTCTCCGGATCGATGGGACTGCCGTCGACCAACGCCGAGCAGACGCGACTGGCCGCGATCAACCCGGACATGTTTTCGCAATATCCCGGCGGCTGCACCTTGGCCTGCCACTTCACCGTCGCAAACTCGTGCGGTAATTCCAACCAGAAATACCCGACGAACAACGAATGTCTGGGCTATTGGATATCGCGAGTAAGCCCGACCGCCTACGCGAGCCTCGTCAACCAGGCGTCGACTCCCAGCGTGCCGAAGGCGAAACCTGGCCTGCCGAACTCGATGCTCTCCGGCCTGCCGAACTCGCTGATTTCCGGCGACCCCAGCAGTCTGTCGGCGGTTTCGTCGTGCCCGACCGACGGCACCGCCAACTGCATCCAGTTGCGCGCCGACGCGGTCGGCTACGCCGTGAACCAATTGTTCAGTACCGCGAACGCCGACGAGAAGATCACCAACCAGTTCCGGATCGGCCTCTACCCCTTCATCCAAAATCTCTACGCCTATTTTCCGTTGACCAGCAGCATCAACGGCTCGCCTACCAATTCCTCGACCATCAACTACGCCGCCGCAAACCTGGCCTCGCAGCTTGATACCAACGCCAATTCAAACCTCGGCTCCGGAGGCACGCACATCGACACGGCGCTTGCGACGATGAACACCCTGATCGCGAGCGTCGGCGACGGCAGCGCGTCGAACAATACGCTGCCCTATGTCTTCCTCGTCACCGACGGCGCACAGGACCCTCAAATCAAGGGCGTTCCCGCAGGCAGCTGGTCCGGCAGCAACCACGCCACCGTGATAGCCTCGGGTAGCTCGTCACCCTGCAAGCCGCTCAGGGATCGCGGCATCATCGTTTCCGTGCTTTATATTCCCTACCAGCCGATTCAGAATCCGAACTCATCGTTTGCCAACGACGAAGACGACTACGCCAACAACAACATCACGAACATTCCGGCCAGCCTCCAGAGTTGCGCGTCGCCCGGCTTCTTCTACACCGCCAATACCCCGGCCGACATCACGACCGCGCTGAACAACATGTTCAACCATGCGCTGATCACGGCCCATATCACCAATTGACGGCAAGGCAGGCGAAGCCTGCGGATAACGATAAGGCAGGCGAAGCCTGCCGAGCGCAACGCTCACGATCGGTAGTCGCCGTTGATCGCGATATATTCCTTGGTGAGATCGCAGGTCAGCACGCGGTCGCGGCCCTTGCCGAGACCGAGGCCGATCTTGATCGTGATCTTCGGCCGCTTCATCGCGGTGGAGACTTCGGCCTCGTCATAGGATGGATCGCGCGCGCCGCTCCTGGCGACGCGGATGCCGTTGAAGGAGATCGAGAGCTTGTCGCGGTTGGCGGGCTCGCCGGCCTTGCCGACCGCCATCACCACGCGGCCCCAGTTGGCGTCCTCGCCGGCGATCGCGGTCTTTACCAGCGGCGAATTCGCCACCGACATCGCGATTTTTCGCGCGGATGTCTTCGAGACCGCACCCTCGACGATGATTTCGACCAGCTTGCGCGCGCCTTCGCCGTCGCGCGCCACCTGCTCGGAAAGATTGGCGAGCACCTCGCGGAACGCTTTAGTGAAAGCCTTCAGCCGCGGATCGCTGGCGCGGCTGATCTTGGGGGCGCCGTTGTTGGCCGCGGTCCCGGTTGCGAACGCGAGCAGCGTATCGGAGGTCGAGGTGTCGCCGTCGACGGTGACGGCGTTGAAGGTGTCCTCGACGCCGCTCTTGAGCAGCGACTGCAGCACGCCTGACGAAAGCGGAGCATCGGTGAAGACGAACGACAGCATGGTTGCCATGTCGGGGGCGATCATGCCGGAGCCCTTGGCCATGCCGTTGATGGTCACCTTGGTCTTGCCGAGCTTGACGCTCTTGGTTGCGACCTTCGGAAAGGTGTCGGTGGTCATGATCGCCTTCGCCGCGCTCATCCACTCGCCGGGCTCGGCGCTTTCGGCGAGGCCACCGAGCACACGATCGAATTTGGTGGCATCGAGCGGTTCGCCGATCACGCCGGTGGAAGCAAGGAAGACCTCGTTCGGGATGCAGCCAACCGCCTTGGCAGCGATTGAAGCCGTCATCGCGGTCGCCTGGCGCCCGCTCTTGCCGGTGAAGGCATTGGCGTTGCCGGAATTGACCACCAGCGCCCGCGCCGTACCGCGGGAAAGTTTGGCGCGGCACCAATCGACGGGAGCGGAAGCGCATTTGGATTGGGTGAAGACGCCGGCGACCGCGGTCCCCTTGTCCAGCACCGCGAGCAGCACGTCGGTGCGCCCCTGATAGCGGATGCCCGCCGCAGCGGTAGCGAGCTTGACGCCGGCGATGGTGGGCATCTCGGGGATATCGATTGGGGCAAGCGGGGAAATCGAGGAGGACATGAGGTAAATTCCGGAAATAAAGCCACCGTCATGGCGCGATAGAAGCGCGTTCGTGCTGCGTGACCCGGCCATCCGCGCCTTCTTTCGCCGAACGAGGCGCCAAGACGTAGATGGCCGGGACAAGCCCGGCCATGACGCGTGTAGATACTATCGGTTTTAAAGAAGTGACAGCGAATTCTTACTTCTTCGCCGGCGCCATCTTGCTGTCGTCCGGCTTCGCGTCGGGCTTGGCGTCCGTCTTGGCCGCGGTTTCTTCCGGCTTGTCCAAGCGCTCGATCTTGGCGGCCTCGCGCAGCTTCGCCACGTAATCGGCCTGCGCCTTGCGCGTCACATAAGTTTCGATCTGGCTCTTGACCTGGTCAAAATCCGGCGCCTTGCGGTTGCGCTTTTCCTCGACCTTGATGACGTGCCAGCCGAACTGGGTCTTCACCGGATCGGAGACCTTGCCGGGCTCGAGCGCGAACGCTACCGCGGAAAATTCCGGCACCATCTGGTCCTTGGTGAAGAAGCCGAGGTCGCCGCCGTCGGAGGCGCCGGGATCCTTGGACTTTTTCTTGGCAAGCTCGGCGAAATCGGCGCCCTTCTTCAGCTCGTCCTCGACCGCCTTGGCCTGGTCCTCGGTCTCTACCAGGATGTGGCGGGCATGGACCTCCTGCTCGCCGGTAATCTGCTTGGAGGCCTCCTCATAGACCTTCTTCATGGCGTCGTCGGTGGTCGCGGCCTTGCCCTCGCTCGCCAACAGGTTGTCCATCAGAAGCCGGCTGCGGGTGAATGCCATCCGCTTCTTGAAGTCCTCGGAGTCCTGAACCTTCTTGTCCTCGGCAGCCTTGGAAACGATCTTCATGTCGATCAGGAACGCCAGCACGTTCTCGTCCTTGGTCGCGGGGTCCATCTGGGCGAGGCTCGGGCCCAGCTCCTCCTCGGCGAGTGCCACGTCGCTCTTGCGAATCTCGGCGCCGTTGACCTTGGCGAGCACAGGATTCGCATCCTCGGCGCGAACGGGGCCTGCGAGCAACACCATGGCGAGGCAGCCCGCGGCGGCGGCAGCAAGGCCAAGGCGCGGGCCGGGTTTCGTTACCGAGAACGAAGTCGTCATGGAAAATCCTTACTGTTCAGGAGGGGGCAAAAATGGGCGGCCGGACACTCGCCCAATCATAACGCCTTGGCAACGCGAAAAGTCTGTCAAAATCATGAAATCCTTGACACGGTGCTGCCCCGGCCCCGCCGTTGACAAGCCTGCCCCCCAGCCATATCTCTGCGCCATCGCGCCAATGACGATAGCGTTTATATTGCTGACGTTTTTGGCCGTGGAACCCAGAATTGCCTGTTTCCCACTCATTGTCGGATGCTCCCGGTTCCGGATGGCGTCGCACCGCGTCACGGTGAGTTGATAGGCAACTGGGTTGACCAGGTCAGGGCGGTAACGCTCTCGGCTTTCGAGAATTAGGAATTTGGCATGATCGGCGCGCTCGCCCGCAAGTTTTTCGGCTCCGCCAACGACCGGCGGGTGAAGGGGTATCAGTCCCGCGTCGACGCCGTCAACGCGCTCGAGCCGGAAGTTGCCGCACTGTCGGATGAGGCGCTGAAGGCCCGTACCGCCGAGTTCCGCAAGCAACTCGCTGAAGGCAAGACGCTCGACGACATCCTGGTTCCGGCCTTCGCCACCGTGCGCGAGGCCGCCAAGCGCACGCTCGGCCAACGCCATTTCGACGTGCAGCTGATCGGCGGCATGGTGCTGCATGAAGGCGACATCGCCGAGATGAAGACCGGCGAAGGCAAGACGCTGGTGGCGACCCTTGCGGTCTATCTCAATGCGCTCGCCGGCAAGGGTGTCCACGTCGTCACCGTCAACGACTACCTCGCCCGGCGCGACTCGGCGTGGATGGGCCAGATCTATTCCTTCCTCGGCATGACCACCGGCGTGATCGTCCATGGGCTCGACGATGGCGAGCGCAAGCAGGCCTATGCCTGCGACATCACCTACGGCACCAACAACGAATACGGCTTCGACTATCTGCGCGACAACATGAAGTACCGCCTCGAGGACATGGTCCAGCGCGGGCATTTCTTTGCCATTGTCGACGAAGTCGACTCGATCCTGATCGACGAGGCGCGCACGCCTTTGATCATCTCCGGTCCGCTCGACGATCGCTCCGATTTCTACAACACCATCGACACGTTCTTCCCCAAGCTCGACAAATCCGACTACGACGTCGACGAGAAGCAGCGCACAGTGACGCTGACCGAAGCCGGCATGGAGAAGCTCGAGACGCTCTTGCGCGATGCCGGCCAGCTCAAGGGCGAATCGCTTTACGACGTCGAGAACGTCTCGGTGGTTCACCACGTCAACCAGGCGTTGCGGGCGCATACGCTGTTCACCCGCGACAAGGACTACATCGTCCGCGATGATGAAGTCGTCATCATCGACGAATTCACGGGCCGTATGATGCCGGGCCGGCGCTATTCCGAGGGCCTGCATCAGGCGCTGGAAGCCAAGGAGCACGTCCAGGTCCAGCCGGAAAACCAGACGCTGGCCTCGATCACCTTCCAGAACTACTTCCGGATGTACGAGAAGCTCGCCGGCATGACCGGTACGGCGGCGACCGAAGCTGACGAATTGTTCGACATCTACAAGCTCGAAGTCGTGGAAATCCCGACCAACCTGCCGGTGGCGCGGCTCGACGAGGATGACGAGGTCTATCGTACCCAGGGCGAGAAATACGCCGCCATCCTGGCCGAGATCGAGCGCGCCAATGCGCGGCTGCAGCCGGTGCTGGTCGGCACCGCCTCGATCGAAAAATCCGAAGTGCTGGCCGAATACCTGAAGAAGCACGGCTACAAGCAGATCGAGTTCGGCAATCCGGGCGCGCTGGACAAGCTCTATGCCGCGGCGCGCGCCGGCAAGCAGGCCAAGCTGTTCGCGGTCTTGAACGCGCGCTTCCACGAGCAGGAAGCCTATATCGTGGCCGAGGCCGGCGTGCCCGGCGCGATCACCATCGCGACCAACATGGCCGGCCGCGGCACCGACATCAAGCTCGGCGGCTCGCTCGAGATGCGGATCCAGCAGGAGACCGTTGGGCTCACGGACGAAGCCGAGAAGGCCAAAAAAATCGAGCAGATCAAGGCCGACGTCGAACGTTTCCGCGAGCTCGTGCTGAAGGCGGAGGAAATCTACGAGATCGAGCCGGCCAAGGGTAGTAAGCCGGCGAAGACCGTGAACAAGCCGGGTGGGCTCTACATCATCGGCTCCGAGCGCCACGAGTCCCGCCGCATCGACAACCAGCTGCGCGGCCGTTCGGGACGCCAGGGCGATCCCGGACGCTCGAAATTCTTCCTGTCGCTGGAAGACGATCTGATGCGGATCTTCGGCTCCGACCGGCTCGACAGCATGCTGACGCGGCTCGGCCTCAAGGAGGGCGAGGCCATCATCCATCCCTGGATCAACAAGGCGCTGGAAAAGGCACAGCAGAAAGTCGAGGCGCGCAACTTCGACATCCGCAAGAACCTGCTGAAGTTCGACAACGTCCAGAACGACCAGCGCAAGGTGATCTTCGACCAGCGCATCGACCTGATGAAGGACGAGAGCGTTGCCGAGACGGTCGCCGACATGCGCCACGCCTTTGTCGAGGACGTCGTCACCAAGCACGTGCCCGAGCATGCCTATGCCGAGCAGTGGGACGTCGCCGGCTTGAAGGAAGAGCTGATGCGGGTGCTCGACGTCGAGCTGCCGGTCGACGCCTGGGCCAAGGAGGAAGGCATCGCCGACGAGGAGCTGCTCTCGCGCATCGAACAGCGCGTCGACGAGCGCATGGCGGCCAAGGTCGCGCAGTGGGGTCCCGACGTGATGCGCTACGTCGAGAAAACCATCCTGTTGCAGACGCTGGATCATCTCTGGCGCGAGCACCTAATCATGCTCGACCATCTGCGCCAGGTGATCGGCCTGCGCGGCTACGGCCAGCGCGATCCGCTGCAGGAGTACAAGTCGGAAGCCTTCAGCCTGTTCGAGGCGATGATCGCGCATCTGCGCGAGGCGGTGACGGCGCAATTGATGCGCGTCGAGATCGTGCCGCCGGAAGAGCAGGCGCCGGTGCTGCCACCCATGCAGGCGTCCCACGTCGATCCGAACACCGGCGAAGACGAGCTGGCGTTTGCTTCGCTGGTGCCGCAGGCCAACGCCGCGACCGCCGCAGCGCGCGATCCGAAGAACCCCGCGAGCTGGGGCAAGGTCGGTCGCAACGAGGACTGCCCCTGCGGCTCAGGCAAGAAGTTTAAGCACTGCCACGGCAAGTATGTGTGAACTGCCCCGCGCAGCATCGTCCGTCTGGTAGGGTGGGCAAAGGCGCGTAGCGCCGTGCCCACCCTCCTTCCTCAAGGCGAATATCGCTGATGGATTGGATTGGTGGGCCCGCTTTCGCTTTGCCCATCCTACAAATTCGTGTCCGATTTCGGCTTACTTCACCGCCGAGAAGCGGTTTTCGAACGAGTTCGCCTGCATGATCGGGGCTGAGCCGGCGACCAGTGCATTGGCGGGAGCGGGGAACTGGGCGGACTGATCAGCCGACGTGTCCGAAACTGTGGGCTTGAACGGCGGACGGTTGGCGGCCTGCTTGGTCTCGGCCGGCTTTGCGGCCTTCGGCGCCTCGGGGCGCGGCTTGGCGTCCGTCACCTTCGGCTTGGCGGGGGCGGGCGCCGGCGGCGGTGTGCTCGCCGTGGAATCACCGGCGATCGCGCCGCTGAGGCCGATCTTGCGGGCGAAGCTCGCGAAGATCCCATCGGATGACGCAGCCGGTGCCGCCGAGGCTACCCGCGTCGACGGCGCCGCAGCAGCCGGAGCGGAAGCAGCCGGAGCCGCGGCCGCGACGACCGGGTCATCCGCGCCCGGGGCGTGCGGCGGATTGACGGTCGAGGGGATCGTGCCGGGCGCGCGCTGGAAACCCGCCAGCGCCAAGCCTTGACCTTCGCCGCCTTCCGACAGCCCGGTATTGCCGCCGGGCACCCGCGCGGCGAACACCTGGTTCATGCCGCCGTCGATCCCGGTGTTGAGCTTGGCGACCGGCGTGCCCTTGGCGATCAATTTTGCCATCTCGGCCTGGTCTTCGTCCTGCTTCTGGCGCGTGGCGTCCGCCAGTTCATCCGGAATCACATAGGCCGGACACTTCGCCGAGGCATCGAACACCGGGTCTTTGGTCGCGTTCGGCGCACGGGCGGCATCGAACACGTAATGCTTCTCGCAGAAATCGACCTTCGGCTCCTGATGCGTGATCTCGAAATGATCGTAGCCTTCCTTGATCATTTTCCAGAACGCCATGTTCGGATTGTTGCGGTGCTTGGCCATGTTCAGCGGCGTCATGTGGAACGGAAACGCCTCGAACTGAAAGGCCTTCTGGCCGCCGAAGAAGGATTCGCGCCCCATCGCGTAGATTTCGGCAATCTGCTCGTCGGTCATCGCGTAGCAGCCGCGCGAGGAGCAGTCGCCATGCACCATCAGCTCGGAACCGGTATGGCCGAGGGAGCGGTCATAGGCGTTGGGATAGCCGGTGTTGAAGGAAAGGTAATAGGCCGATTGCGGGTTCATCTGCGCCGGCGTGATCGAATAGAAGCCTTCCGGCGCCTGGCGGTCGCCTTCGCGCGTCTTGGGCCCGAGATCGCCCGACCAGCGGCAGATCGGGTAGGTCTTCAGAAGCGCAAATTTGCCGGAGCGGTCCTGCTTCCAGATCTCGAGCTCGGCTTCCTGCTTGAACAGGCGGATCAGGATCGGCGACTGCAGATCCATGTCCTTTTCCACCATCGCTGCAAGGAGCTTTGGCGGAACCGGCTGATTGGCCTTGGCGTTGTTGGCGAGCGAGACTTCGTCGGCGTCACAGCCGGCCAATAGCGCACCAGCCGATGCAAGGGCAACGGAAGTGACAAGCGCGCGGATCAGCGTGCGAGAATTCAAGATAAAGCTCCACACCCACCGGGCAATTCGCTCAACCCCACCATGGCGATGCCCCGAAGCCGTCGACCAAAATACTACCCCGTGAACCCCGCGCTCGCAACATGAACGGTGCAATGCAGTGAGTTGCCGGGTAGCCATAGTCAACAGAGGTTAAAGATGCCCTCTTGGTCTAATTACGGCCAAAATCGGCACATTTGGCAAAAAAATAGCGATGTTGCGCCGTCGCACGGGGCGTTCTTTCTCCCGGCGCCGCCGTTCCGATTCGATCGGAATGGAGGCTCCGGCTTCCTGTTTTGGCGTGTTTCGTGAGCCGAATCGGTGTCCACCCCGCTATCAAAGACGGGGCTGGAAAACGCTCCGGAACGTAGCTCAGCCCAGTTTCCGCCCGATATCGAGGAATTTCTGCCGCCGCTGCTTGCGGATCGCCGCCGCATCAAGATTGCGCAATTCGTCAAAGGCCTGCCCGATGGCCTCGCCGGTGGCGGCGATCATGGCGGCGGGATCGCGGTGGGCGCCCCCGACCGGCTCCC
>Ga0307479_10003188_pt1 | contig 14923 bp, 12 predicted proteins | sample atmos_gasesECM4C_FD_203743 | JGI IMG/M metagenome (GOLD analysis project Ga0307479, IMG submission 203743) | Hardwood forest soil microbial communities from Morgan-Monroe State Forest, Indiana, United States - atmos_gasesECM4C_515 | ecosystem: Environmental > Terrestrial > Soil > Temperate... | reverse complement strand
TCCTTGTTGCTGATTCTCACCGAGAATGCGTTGGGATCGAATGTGGGGCGGCTCACCATCGCGAGGATCTCGCCGGTATGCGGATCCATCGCGACCACCGCGCCATTTCTATCGCCAAGAGCTTCTTCCGCGGCAATCTGCATATCGAGGTCGATAGTTAGCTTAAGCGAGTGACCGGGCATCGCAGGATCTGTGCTCAGACGCCCGACTTCCTTGCCGTGGCTATTGACGATTGCGCGCCGCGATCCATCCTTTCCAATGAGGATATCGTTATAAAACTCTTCTACGCCGCTTTTGCCGACTATCGCTCCGGGCTGATAAAGCTCGAATTGCGGTGAGTTGAGATCCGCGTCGCTCACTTCGCCGACGTAACCGATGAGGTGCGCCAGAAATCCATTCTTTGGATAGAGACGCCGATGAACCATGATGGTTTCGAGTTCAGGCAGCTCGTCACGATGCGCTTCGATAAACGCTTGCTCATCGGGGGTGATGTCGTCCTTTAGTAAGAACGGCATATTCTGCGCTCCTGACATGCGCCGCATGCGATCGCGGATCTCGTCTTCGGTCATGTGTAGACCGGCAGCGATTCTGGCGATATCGGCGATGGAATCCTTCGGCATCTGCTCGCGGATCAGCAGCGCTGAGACGGAAGGATAGTTATCGACGAGGATGCGGTCCTCGCGGTCGTAAATCTTGCCTCGCGGGGCGAGGATGGGCACCTTGCGCACGCGATTCTGTTCAGCGAGATTGACGTACTTCTCGCTGCCGCGCACCTGGAGGTTCCAGAGCCGAACAACCAGTATCGCGATAATCACCAGGATGACGTATTGAACCGTCGCCAGTTTAGGCGACGGAATCTTATCTTCGCGGTCGTACATTCACACAACTTCGCTTGAGAAGAGCCTTATCATATTCTATCCAACAACTCTGCCAGAAGGGCTCAATTAGCAACTCCGAAATCTACCCCTACTACATTACGAAGGAACTAGGGAGTTAGCCCGACCCAACCTGTTTTTAGCATTGAGTTATGTTGCCGTAACGATCCCAAGCGGCTGGACAGCAGTTAGCGCTTCTTTGTCTTGTCCATCAATGTAAACAGCAGCACCGCCAGTACGGAGTTGGCCACGGCCGCGCTTAGTTCGTGCAGCAAGCGCCAATCGGAGGGCAATCCTAGCAAGTGTCGGCTAACAATGAAGTACACGCCATCGTGAAAGAAAGTAAAAAAGAACATCATCAGGAAGCGCGAACCGGGATTGTCAACATCGATCTTTACTCCGATCGACGAAGCAGCATACCCAACGATGGTCTTTGAGATTCCGTAAATGCCGATCGGCAGATGTGTCAGGGCATCCTGGATCAAACCAATTGCGCATCCGGTCAGCATGCCGGCCAACTGGTTGCGGCGTGAGACGGCGAAAAAAATGGTGACGATGAGCGGAATGTCGAACAGCTTCAGGAAGGCAACATGCGAAGAGACGTAGGCCTGAAAAAATATTGCCAGCAGCGGAATGCCCACGGTCGCGAGCACGCTGAATTTATGGACCTCGATTTCCTCACGGGACGTGTAAGTAATCGTGGCCACTACTGCGGGTTCTCCTGCACCTGTGGATTCTCGCTTGGCTTTGCCGGTTTTGGGGGTTGCGGCTTTGGCTTAGGTTTCTCTTGCTCAGTCGATGTGGCTCCCTGCTGTGCCTTTTCGCTTGTCGCCGAACTTGCGGATGCCGCGCCGCCGGTACTTGCCGCGACCGCATTACCTGGCTTCTTTGCGTATAGGAATCTCGTATCAGGCGGTTCTTGGGCGCCCTTTTCCGGCGGCTTGGGCATAACGGTTGGCAAACGTTGCGCCAGGACGTCAGCGGCTCGCAACACAGTGCCGGTTTCCTGCTGTTCAGGGGCTTTTTCGACGACCTTCGTAATTACCAGCACCTCTTCTACGCGATCGAGGTCGGCGGAGGGTTTCACCTTCACCACCATGAACGCTCCCCCGTCGGGGTCAGGGCCAGTGCTGAACACAGTTCCGATGGGTAAACCGCGTGGGTAGATCTGATCGCCTCCCGAGGAGACTACCGGCTCCCCGGGCACGATCTTCTCGTCGGCCATAATGTGCAGGATCTCAGGAATCCCAGAAGCGGTACCGCGCAGCACTCCCCGCAATCGCGATCGTTCCAACATTATCCCGGCGCCGGCCGTGGCATCGTTAATTTCAAGGACCTGCGAAGTATTATCCGGAAAAACCCTGGAAATCTTTCCCACGATGCCCCTTGGCGTGATCACTGCCATGTCGGTCTTGATGCTGTCCCGCGTACCCTTGTCGATGTAGAGGACATGCGAGTGCTCGCTGCCGCTGGTGCCGATTACCTGTGCTGCCACAGTTTGAGAAATGAATTTTTCTTTGAATGCGAGCAGTGTCTGCAACCTGCGTGCTTGCCCGGCGTCTTCAGCGAGACTGACTTCCTCCAGTCGCAAACGATCGAGCTGCGATTGCAGATCTTCGTTTTGAGCCCGGACTCCGCGTAAATCGACATAGGATTTCAGTAGGTTGCGGACGCCGCTTCCAACCGACTCGATCGCTTTTTCGGCGGGGACAAATGCTCCAACAATCCAGAGCCGCATGAGCGACATCGATTCGCCCGCACCCGCACCGGGCCGCCGGACCTGCGTTGCCAGAACAATCACCTGTGCCATGAGCAGCACCAGCAGCACAGTTACGTTCCGGTATCTGGCAAAGAAGCTTTCCATTTAGAAAATTATTTCACCACGGAGGCACAAAACAAATCGAGTGATCGGGTCATCGAGGGATCGGGAGATATTGCTTCACCCGATGGCCCGATCATCCGATCACCCGATTGTTGCTACTCGATCGATATCTTGCGCAACAACTTAAAGTCGCTGAGCATCTTCCCAGTCCCCAGCACAACGCTGGCCAGGGGATCGTCCGCAATCGAGACAGGCAGTCCTGTTTCTTCCCGGATGCGCTTGTCCAGATTCTTGAGCAGAGCGCCTCCGCCGGTGAGCACGATGCCGCGATCGCTGATGTCGGCGCTGAGTTCCGGCGGGGTACGCTCCAGGGCAACGCGGATCGCATTCATGATGGTTGAGACACACTCGCTCAGGGCTTCGCGGATTTCGCTGTCGTCCACGGTCGCGGTCTTGGGAACGCCCTCGATAAGGTTGCGGCCTTTGATTTCCATGGTGAGCGGCTTATCGAGCGGGAAGGCGGAGCCAATCTCAATCTTGATTTGCTCGGCCGTGCGTTCGCCGATCAGCAAGTTATATTTCCGCTTCAGGTAATTCATGATGGCCTCGTCCATCTGATTACCAGCCATGCGCACCGAGCGCGAATAGACGATCCCGGAGAGCGAGATTACGGCGATGTCGGTGGTTCCTCCGCCAATATCGACAACCATGTTGCCGCTTGGTTCCGTAATGGGAAGTCCGGCGCCAATGGCCGCCACCATCGCCTGCTCAACCAGATGGACCTCACTAGCTTTGGCGCGATAAGCCGAGTCCATCACGGCCCGCTTTTCCACTTGAGTGATCTCGGAGGGCACACCAATCACGATCCGGGGATGAACCATCATTTTGCGGTTGTGCGCCTTCTGGATGAAATAGTTCAACATCTTCTCGGTGACCTTGAAGTCGGCGATCACGCCATCTTTCATCGGCTTAATAGCGACGATGTTGCCGGGCGTGCGGCCTAGCATTTCCTTGGCTTCCTTGCCGACCGCCTCTACCTCGCCGGTGTTCTTGTTGATTGCGACAATCGAGGGTTCGTTAACCACGATGCCTTTGCCTTTGGCATACACCAGCGTATTGGCCGTACCAAGATCGATGGCCAGGTCGCTCGAGAACATGCTAAACAGCGAACGCAGATTGTGCGTGCGCGAGTTTTGAGACTTGAAACCGTTCGACGACGACATGAATAAACTTCTTTCTATCTTTTGAGTTGCCGCTGTTGATCTTAAGTTAATCGCAAAAGCCGTAATCGCAGCGGTATCCAAAGACTTAGGAACCTACTGAACTACTACCTTCTTGGTTTGCGTGCTGACTCCACCTTTTGTGTTCTGGGCCGTTACCGTGATGACATTCTCGCCTTGAGGCAACGGTGGAGTGTAATAGCGGAACGTTCCATCTCCTCCTACCACGGGAACTTCTTCCCCGTTGACCATCACGCGCGCGGTGGGATCGGTCTTGCCTTTCACTTCTATTACGTGGCCGTGCTGCACCAGCGGATCAATCTCAAGCGCCAGACCAGCATTGCCCGTCTTGGCAATAACCGTGAATTTGTTGTGCTCGCTCTCGATGGACTCCTTGCCTTGCAGGTCCACGGACTGTACCAACCAGTAGTATGCTCCCTCGGGGAGACCGGAAAGCTTAAATTGCGGCGCAAGGACGACTTTGTCGTTAACGAGCTGAGTGAAATATGGGTTTTTCGACACCTTGACGTGATAGGCCCTTGTGTTCGGCATCGGGGTCCAGGAGAAATTCAACTGTGCCGCTTCCTCCGAGCCGAAGATCGCCACATTCGCCGGAGTGATCAATGTAGGCGGGCCGACTTCCTTCAGCCTGGTCATCTTCGCGTCTTCCGTCTTGAAAGCTACTGCTTCGTAGCTGCCCAGGCGCACTACTTCGCCATTGCGCGCAACCTCACCCGAACCCTGTTTTACCAAAATGGAATGTTCATTGTTGGCGTTGTCATTGCGAACCTGCGCCGAGCTTTCCGGAGCGAAGTTCGCGGTAGCGCCAGCGATCGTCACACGCGAACTTGAGCCTTGGGAATAAGTCGCGGTATTCAGATCGACGGTACCGGTTGTAACCTGAACCGCCACCTGGGTTTGTTGCGCTTCGTTGGTCGAATTGTCTTCGACCACAATCAGCGAGTCCTGTTTGATGGTGTAATTGGTGCCATCGGCAAAGACTACCTTGGCGATGCCTTCCGGTCCGGTCTGGATCACGTCACCTTTACTAAGTGGCAAGTCGTAACTGGCATTTTCCCACGTGCTGCTGTTGTTCCGCTTGACGCGGACAGTACCATCCAGATTGGTGAAGTGTGCCTGCTGCTGTCCTACTTCCTTACCCGATCCCTTGCCTGCGTTCGATCCAATGCCGGCTCGGCCCAATGTCTCCGAAAGGCCATTGAGCATCGTCTTTACCTGCTGCGGAAAGACGAAATAAGAGCCCACCCCCAGCAGGAACAAGACGACAAAAACCATGAGCAGCACACTACGATAGGTAACCGTAATGTAGCGTATGTAACTCTCGCCTTTGGATTTTGGAGACACGCTTGTTGCTTGACTTTTTAGGCCGGATGCAACAGGAGAGTACCACAAGGAAAAACCGTATCAAATGGGCGAAACCCTTAATAGTTATCAAATCTGTAACATCCAGACCTTAAATCGAAAGGAGCAGGAACGAAGGTAACGGCAGCGATATTCGGTGTCTGCGCAGCAAGCGAAAATTAGCGTTTTCGGAGCGCACCCTCGACTTACACTTCAAGAAATGGACGTTCTGCCGCAAGCGCATGGTTTCGAAGTCTTCGGACATGCATCCGTCTGTGCAATCAGGCGGGCGCGCGGCTATTCCGGACAGAATGCGCTGGCCATTCTCTCCAACGCCGTAAAAATGCGGGCTTTTCCCGGCGCTGCCTTTGCTGTGCTACACCGGGGAGAGACTGTTCTGCAAGGATCCGTGGGACGTTTCACCTATGAGGACGCCTCCGAAGGAGTGACGCTCTCAACGGTATTTGATCTTGCTTCAGTGACCAAAGTCGTCGCAACTACAGCTATGGCAATGCTGCTGTTCGAGCGTGGTCACTTGGATCTCCGCCAACCGGTAATTGCTCACCTTGCCGATTTTGCCGCAGCAGACCTCCGGCGCAAGCAAGTCACCGTAGAGATGCTGCTCGCACATTCTTCCGGACTCCCGGCGTACGTAAGGCTGTTCGAGCAAGCGCAGGATCGCACCTCACTTCTGCGGCTTGCTTATCAAACTCCTCTCGAAACGGATCCTGGAACACGCGCCGAGTACAGCGACATTGGGTTCATTCTTTTGGGAGAACTGTTGCAACGGATTGCGGGTGAGACTGTCGCTACCTTTTGCTCGCGCGATATCTTTGCGCCTCTGGCAATGAGTTCCACTTTTTTTAACCCCGCAAAGGCCATGCGCCAGGAAATTCCTCCGACGGTGAACGACGAAAGCTTTCGGCATCGGATAATTCAAGGCGAGGTGCACGACGAGAATGCAAGCGTGATGGGAGGAGTCTCGGGACATGCCGGCGTCTTTTCCAATACCAGCGATCTGATGAAGTTTTGCGCCGGCATTCTGAGCGAAGGCCAGACTATATTTCGTGAAGAAACCGTCCGACTGTTCACGCGACGGCAGCTTTCGCCTCCGGGCACATCTCGTGCATTAGGCTGGGACACGCCTTCACCGCCGTCTCAGTCAGGCAAGCATTTTTCTGCTGGCTCTTTCGGGCATCTCGGTTATACGGGCACCTCGTTATGGATCGATGGCGACCGGGAAATCGCTATCGCTCTTCTGACAAATCGCACTTGGCCCGACAGACAATCCCAGTCGATCAAACAGGTTCGGCCTGCGTTCCACGATGCGCTGATGGAGGAACTGCTCCGCATTTCGTGACTTGACGATGCAAGTCGCGATTTTGTCTCGATCATCTCAGCACGCGAAATCTTCTTTGTGCCTTACACTTCAAGGGAAGCCGACATGCCCCCCACCGCGCCCGACATCCTTCACTCCCTCAACACCGAGCAGGAAAATCTTGCTTCGCAGGCGCTGGACACAAAATCAGCGCAGGAGATTGCCGCCATCATGAACCGCGAGGACGCCACCGTGGCGCCGGCGGTAAGCAAGGCATTGCCGCAAATTGCTCAGGCTATCGATGTCATTGCCGAAGCATTGGCTCGTGGTGGTCGCTTGATCTACGTGGGTGCGGGCAGCAGTGGACGCATCGCTGCTCTCGACGCTTCCGAGTGTCCGCCCACTTTCGGCACCGATCCCAAACAAGTGCAGTACGTGATCGCCGGGGGCGAGAAGGCCCTTGGGCAGGCGGCGGAAGCGAACGAGGATTCTCCCGAACTTGGGCAACGCGACCTTGCCCGGCTCCGGCCTTCTGAGAAAGATGTCGTAGCCGGAATCGCTGCCAGCGGACGCACTCCCTATACGATCGCTGCTGTCGAGTACGCGAAAAAAAAGGGAGCGAAGACAATCGGGATCTCCTGCAACTCTGGTTCGCCGCTGACCAGCGTGTCAGACATTGGCATTATCGCCGAAGTTGGACCGGAGGTGGTCGCCGGATCAAGTCGCATGAAGGCAGGCACCGCGCAGAAAATGATTCTCAACATGCTGACGACTGGCGCCATGAGTCGGCTCGGCTACGTGTACGGCAATCTCATGGTGAATGTAAGCGTGAAGAACCGGAAGCTTCGCGAGCGCGGCATAACCATTCTGAGCAAGGCGGCTGGAATGGATCGCGAGAGGGCCAGAGCTGCCCTTGATGAGTCTGGCGGAAGCGTTCCTGTGGCGCTGATTATGGTGAAAGCCTTTGTGACCCGGAGCGAAGCCAGGCGCAGACTCAAAGCCGCCAGCGGGAATGTACGCAGGGCGATCGAGTACTCCGGAGGTGCTAAGCCTTCCGGCTCAAAATCGTCACCTGGCGTGAGGTAAACGTCGGATGTAGACGCTGAGGTATGCAGGTAAAATCAAAAGATCGTCCTGCTCTCATCGAGAGCACGCTTGCCGAGTCGATGCGAGCGGGGGACTTTCCGGTCAAGATGTGATCCGGGACAGCGTCAATTTCGAATTGCAGCAACTGCGCAAGAAGAGCGTGGTAGCCGAGCTAGTCAGGAACTCGAGCAAAATGGATAAATTTGTAATTCGCGGCAGCAACCCGCTGGTTGGAACCGTGCGCGTGAGTGGCGCAAAAAACGCGGCTCTGCCCGCCATGGCAGCCGCGATTCTCACCGAAGAGCCCCTTATCCTGGAGGGCATTCCCGACGTTCGCGACATTCAGACCGAACGCAAACTGCTGGAGTCGATGGGTGCGGAAGTCGAACTCGGATACGGACGCGCGCACCATCGCACCAGCATCTGCTGCCGCAATCTGAGCAGTCCGGAAGCCAAGTACGAATTGGTGAAGACCATGCGAGCATCGACGCTGGTGCTTGGGCCGCTGGTCGCGCGCATGGGCATCGCACGCGTTTCCCTGCCCGGTGGATGCGCAATCGGCGCTCGTCCTATCGATCTCCACATTAAAGGACTGGAGAAGATGGGCGCACAAATCACTCAGGAACACGGCTACATCGAAGCCAGGACTGAGCGCCTTAAGGGCACCCACATTCTCTTTGAGAAAATCACCGTCACCGGTACTGAAGATCTCCTGATGGCTGCAAGTCTCGCTGAGGGTGAAACGGTGATGGAAAACTGCGCTCGCGAACCTGAAGTCGCTGACCTTGCCGCACTGCTCAATAAAATGGGCGCCAAAATTGAAGGCGCAGGGACATCGACTATTCGCGTCAAAGGAGTCGAGAAGCTTCGCGGGGCCAAACACCGAATCATTCCCGATCGCATCGAGGCGGGAACGTTTGTGGTAGCGGGCGCAATTACCGGTGGGGATTTGATCGTCGCGGGATGTGATCCTGCGCATATGAGTGCCCTGCTGTCGAAGCTGCAGGAATGCGGTGTGAAAATCCGCACCGGGGAGGACTCAGTGCGGGTGCAGAGCGATGGAAACCTCACTGCCGCGGACATGGTCACAGAAGAGCATCCCGGATTCCCCACCGACATGCAGGCTCAGTACATGGCGCTTGCCACTCAGGCAGAGGGCACATCTGTGATCACTGAGAACATCTTCGAGAATCGTTTTATGCACGCGCAGGAGCTCGTGCGCATGGGCGCCAATATCAAGATCGAAGGACGACGCGCGATTGTTCGCGGCAAGTCCCCTTTGAGCGCTGCAGCGGTTCTAGCCTCTGACCTGCGTGCCTCAGCTTCCCTTGTACTGGCGGCGTTGGTAGCCGATGGGGAGACAATCATCGACCGGGTCTATCACATCGACCGTGGCTACGAGCGTATCGAGGAAAAGCTGCGCGGAGTAGGCGCACAGATTAAGCGCATTGGTGAAATGCTTCCCAAGAAGAGCGGGCAGTTGACCGGCGCAACAGCCTAGTTTTGGTAGAGCCGCAGCACGCTGCAGGGCTGTCCAAATAAGAGAGCATGAGCTATCTAGTGCTCCGAAATTCTGTAGATTTCTCGACGCGTCCACTGTTTGCAAAATCAGGTTCGTGTCAGGGCACCGATTTCACTCAGTCGTGCAGAATTACGATGGCAGGCGGAAAACCGGGCCTGCTCCACCCTGCAAAGTCGAGCGGAAGGACACGTCAATAGCGCCGGCAGATTCCCTGCAGCAGGGAATCTCGCAGCGAATTTCTTCGCTTCAGGCGGCGAATTCTGCAGTTTCTGCCCAAAACCAGCAGATTTCTACCCCGCAGCAGGGAACCGTGCAGGGATTTACGGGAATTTGGGTGCTTACCTGTTCTGCCCGCGATACTTAGCGTGCCTTTCCCGGTCTAGATGCGACCAAGAGCAGCGATTTACCAGGGAATTTGGTTCCTGACAGTAGGCCTGGGTCGCTTAAGTTGGACAAGCCTGCAGCACGTTCAGTCTCCGCTCGTGGTGGCAATCAAAAAGCCGTCGAACTTAAGCAGCCGCAGCGCCGTCCATCCAGGGATCGATCACGACCTTAGTGCACTGATCCTGCTTATCGCGAAAGACCTTATACATCTCCGGCGCTTTCTCGATCGGGACCTTATGGCTGCGCACGAAGCTGGGATCGATGTCGCCGCGCTCAATGCGCTCCAGCAGCGGTTTCATGTAACGCATCATGTGGGTTTGACCGGTCTTCATGGTCAAGCCTTTGTTCATCAAAGCTCCCATTGGCATGGTATCGACGAAGCCCCCATACACTCCGGGAACCGAGAGGTGCCCACCCTTGCGGCAGGCCTGAATCGCTTCACGCAGCGCAACCGGGCGGTCTGTCTCTATCCGAATTGCCTGTTTCACGCGGTCCACTGCATACATCACACCTTTGCCGTGCGCCTCCATTCCCACCGCGTCGATGCAGGCGTCCGGACCGACATTCCCAGTCATGTCCTTAAGGGTCTCGACAACGTAATCCACTTCTATTGCGCCACCGGACCACATCCCCACACAGCGATGGTGTCACCGGGCTGGATGTCACAGTTCAAAGCACCGAAGTATCCCGTGGGATGGGATTGAGCGTGCGAGCCACGCCTGCTGTCGCGCTGAGCGGACCGTGACTCTGATCTTCCGTAGTCGGAATTTCCCCCGTCTCGATCAGTGCCTTCAAACGGCGCAGGTCTTGCCGGATGAGAAAGCTCGGATCCTTTCCCAATAGCTTCGCGTACTGCAGGCCGGCGTGTTTTGCGCTGGGACGATAGTGGATCTTCGCGCTAATCAATGTTCCTCGATTGGCCCGCAGTGCTCGAAACTCGACCCGTCCCTCGATATCGATGTCTGATCCCGGAAGCGAATGCCAGGCAATGAATTGGTTCTGCTGTTGGGTAGTTATTTCAGCATTCCATTCGATGCGCGTACCCAGCGGTCCCAACGCTACCCAGTGGGAATGTTTGTTGTCGCTCACGGTTACCGCCTCGAGATGGCGCATGAATAGCGGAAGATGTTCGAAGTCCAGCCAGAACTGGTAGAGCTCTTCCGGCGCGGCATTGATAACAACACTGGAGGAACCGACCAATTGGTCAAGCAGGGCATTAGCGTTGGAATTGGTCGCGATGTAGGCGACCAGTCCGCCGGCTGCAGCCACCGCAAGTCCTGATTTGGAACGACGGGAGAGTCCCAGGATGGCCAATGTAGCTCCTCCAACCATCGGCGCCCAACGCTGGATTTTGTCCGTTAGTTTTTGCCTGTTGACGCTATGATGCGCCTGACTGCCTTCAATATGAGTCATAGATAAAACCTTTCTGCTGAATCCCAGGAAGTTGGATCCATGAGGGTCAGAGACTCTGGATTTTGTGAAGTTGGTTAAGAGAGAAAACTTGCGTGCCGTGGTCGTGGAGTTGGCGACACCCACAAGTAGGATGAGAAGTTTTTGTGAAGACGAAGGTTGCGCCCGTGGCGGAAATAGTCAGAGTGGGTGTGCAGTACTTTACCGCGACCCTGAGGTAGAGACGCAGCATGCTGCGTCTCCACGATGCCGCTGGATTACGAGGAGGCCTGCGGAATCTCGACGGTTGCAGATCTCAGCATCCCGTCCTTCTTGAACATGCTCTTGATTCCGCGCAACGCCTGACGGGTTCGCTCCTCGTTTTCGATCAGCGCGAAGCGCACATGATCGTCGCCGTACTCGCCGAAACCGACCCCTGGACTGACAGCGAGTTTGGCATCCGCGAGCAGCTTCTTGGAAAACTCCAACGAGCCGAGACTCCGGTACGGCTCGGGAATCGCTGCCCAAACAAACATCGTCGCTTTAGGCAGCTCGACCTTCCAATTGAGCTTGGCTAGTCCGCTCACCAGGCAGTCACGCCGCTTGCGATAGGTTTCGCAAATCTCCTGTACGCATGCTTGCGGTCCATCGAGCGCCGCAATCGCAGCGACCTGAATCGGAGTGAAGGTCCCATAATCGAAATAGCTCTTGAGCCGGGTCAAAGCGGCGACCAGTTTACGATTGCCGGCCATGAAGCCCACACGCCATCCCGGCATGTTGTAGCTCTTCGATAAAGTGAAGAACTCCACGGCAATTTCGCGAGCGCCAGGAACCTGGAGGATGGAGGGCGCCTCATAGCCGTCGAAGACGAGATCCGCGTACGCGAGGTCATGCACCACATAGATCCCATGCTCGCGGCATATCCCGATGACGCGTTCAAAAAAACCCGGATCAACGCATTGCGTCGTGGGGTTCGAGGGGAAGTTCAGGATCAGGAGTTTGGGTCGCGGATACATCAAGCGTATTGCCTGCTCGAACTCCGTGAGAAAATCGGAGCCTTCTCTCATCGGTATCGAACGAATATCCGCGCCGGCGATCACCGGGCCATAAATGTGGATGGGATAGCTCGGATTAGGCACGAGGACGGCATCGCCGCGATCGAGCACTGCAAGACAGAGGTGGGCGATCCCCTCCTTCGATCCGATGGTCACAATCGCTTCGCTGTCGGGATCGAGTTCCACATTGAAACGCCGGCGGTACCAATCGCAGATGGCTCGCCTAAGCCGAGGTATCCCTCGCGATACTGAATAGCGATGTGTGGTGGGACGCTGCGCCGCCTCAATCAGCTTCTTGACGATGTGCGGCGGAGTCGCGCCATCGGGATTGCCCATGCTGAAGTCAATGACGTCCTCGCCACGGTGTCGTGCTGCAGCCTTGAGCTCACCAATCACGTTGAAGACATAAGGAGGCAGACGGCTGATACGCGTGAATTCATCCATGGTTTATGCGGTTGGGGACTTTGATCCGCGTTCCCAGGTCCTAGCGAAAACGCATTCCAGCAAGTCGGCGCGATAGACCTCCGCCCTTGCTCAGGCTCTTGAATTGCTTTTTCATCATCGCGTACTGCTTCAGTAGCTGGTTCACTTCCTGCACGCTTGTGCCGGAACCTCGCGCGATTCGCTTGCGGCGGCTGCCATTGATGGCTTCGTGATGATCGCGCTCGTAAGCAGTCATGGAGTTGATGATGGCTTCTACGCGATTTAACTCCTTGTCATCGACTTTATCCGCCATGTTCTGGATACCGGCGAACGGTCCAATGCTGGGCAGCATCTTGATGATGCTTTGCATGGAGCCAAGTTTCTTGATCTGCCGGAGCTGCTCGCGAAAGTCCTCCAGGGAGAAGCCATCGCCACTTAAAGCTTTCTTCGCGAACTCTTCTGACTTCTTCGCATCAAGCTTCTCCTGCGCTTTTTCGACCAGCGAGAGGATGTCGCCCATGCCCAGAATTCGCCCGGCGATGCGATCGGGATGAAAGGGCTCCAGCGCGTCGTACTTTTCGCCGACGCCCAGGAACTTGATCGGTTGTCCAGTGACGTTGCGAATCGAAAGCGCCGCGCCGCCGCGTGCGTCGCCATCCATCTTGGTGAGGATCACGCCCGTGAGGTTGAGCTTCTTGTGAAATTCGTTGGCGGAATTGACTGCATCTTGCCCGGTCATGGCGTCGGCAATGAACAGAATCTCCTGCGGATTAAGCAGCTTCTTCAGGAGCTGCATCTCGTCCATGAGGTCGTCGTCGATGTGCAGCCGCCCTGCGGTATCGACGATTAGCACGTCGCATCCGGAGTTCAGTGCCTCCCGCCGCGCTTCCTTCGCCAGCCGCTCTACCACAGCAGTTGAAGCCTCGCCATCGACTTTGCCTTCGTAGATGTTGGCCCCAATGGCATTCGCGACGATCTTTAACTGCTCCCGCGCTGCGGGACGGTACACGTCAACCGAGACCAACATGGGGCGATGGCCGCCCTTCTTGAACCACTGCGCCAGCTTTCCCGAAGAAGTCGTCTTGCCCGAACCCTGCAGGCCGGCCATTAGAACGACGGTCGGCGGCTGCGAGGCGAATTTGATTTTGGCCGTGTCTTTGCCGAGGATGGCGATCAGCTCATCGTGAACGATCTTCACTACCTGCTCGGTAGGTGAAATCTGGAGCATGACTTCCGCTCCGGTTGCCTTCTCGCGGATGTGGTCGATCAGCTCCTTGACGACTTTGAAGTTGACGTCGGCCTCGAGCAGCGCCAAACGGATTTCCCGCAGCGCCTCCTGCATGTTCTCTTCATTCAGAGTGCCCTGGCCACGCAGGTTTTTGAATGTTCGCTGAAGTTTTTCTGAGAGGTTCTCAAACATAGGACTGCAATGATTCTAAATGCTCCCCCAGGCTGGCTTCACGGTTACTGCTTCTTGCCGAATTCCTTCCTTATCCTCTCCCAGGTCACGTCCAGTGATTCCGGCAACACTCGCGTCTCTCCGACCACAGTTATGAAATTGGAGTCTGCAATCCAGCGCGGGAGCATGTGCATGTGTATATGTCCGGCAACTCCGGCGCCAGCGGCAGCGCCGATGTTCATTCCCAGATTGATACCATCGGGACGATAAAGGCTGCGCAATGCCGTCTCGGTACGCTGGCATAAGTCCATCATCTCGCGGGCAGCTTCCCGCGGCAGCTTCTGCAACTCGTCGGCATGCTCATACGGGAGGATCATCACGTGTCCCGAGGTATAAGGGAAGGCGTTAAGGCAGATGTAGCAGTGAGTTCCGCGATGGACCACCCACGACCGATGGTCGTCCTGTTCCTCTTCCCTATGGCAGAAGATGCACGCCTGGCCTTCTTTCGCGCCGGTAATGTAGGCATAGCGCCAGGGCGTCCATAGGTAATCCATAGAGGCAGAAGTATAGATGAGGGCAGAGCACGAGTTGCTGGTCTCTTCTATTTTGAAGGTTGATTTCGCTAGCGAAGCGTACTAGCAAAACCGTCTGCTGCCTTGTTCACCTTCTATCTATCTTTTCGCCTTTTCTCTGTGAGTTGCTGATACACGCGCCACCATTCGTCGATGTCCATACCCATCGCACTTTCGTTTCGACTTAAGATCGTTTCAGGTTCTTTGTCGAAGCCAACCAGCTTGACTCCTTCTCGGAATACTTTCTTCCATTTTGTGTTTTTGGGAGCGTATCGATTCACGCTAAGCCAATTCTGAATGACCTGTAGGTCGGCTACGGTAATCTGCCCCTCTCGAATTTGCTTCAAGAGATGTCGATACCTTTCCGCGCTGACATCGGGATCAATTTTGACCGGAGGAGGAACTGATCGTAAGTTGGATTCTGGCGGCGGTACTAAATCACTTGGAGGCACCACGCCCTCCGTGGAAAACGATGCGGAGAAGGTCTTCTCCAGCG
>Ga0307479_10003187_pt1 | contig 14924 bp, 13 predicted proteins | sample atmos_gasesECM4C_FD_203743 | JGI IMG/M metagenome (GOLD analysis project Ga0307479, IMG submission 203743) | Hardwood forest soil microbial communities from Morgan-Monroe State Forest, Indiana, United States - atmos_gasesECM4C_515 | ecosystem: Environmental > Terrestrial > Soil > Temperate... | reverse complement strand
GCTGTCTAATCTAAAAGAAGTGCTGCGCAAGATGGTGGACCGCGGCGGCGAGATTAAGACAGCTATCATTCCGGGCCGGCAGTGATTCACGCGATGCCGTCGAGTGTCCAAGGTTCGCTTGCGAGCAATCGGGCCGGCGGCTGGGCGGCGCTTCCTCCTGAGTATTCCATTCCTGAGATTGCTCCATCACTCCAAGAGGCGCGGGCATATTGTGAGCGTCTGGCCCGGAGCCACTACGAGAACTTCAGTGTAGCGACATGGTTTCTGCCGAAGAAGTTCCGGCCGCATTTTTACAGTATCTATGCCTACTGCCGCATCTCCGACGACCTCGGAGACGAAGTGGGCGATCCGCAGCAGTCGTTAGCGCTGCTCGATGAATGGGAAGAGGAGCTCGATGCCTGCTATGCCGGCGCTCCACGCCATCCCGTGTTCGTGGCTCTGCGACCGACGATTCTGGCGTGTGCCATTCCGCGTGATCCGTTTGCAAATTTGTTGAAGGCTTTCCGCCAGGACCAGACGGGCACGCGGTATCGGACCTTTAACGATCTTCTGGGTTATTGCGAGAACTCCGCTAATCCCGTTGGACGTCTTGTGCTGTATGCCTGCGGCTATTCCGATGAACAGCGTCAGCAGCTTTCCGACTTCACCTGCACGGCATTGCAACTGGCGAATTTCTGGCAGGATGTTTCGGTGGATTATGGCAAGGGACGTATCTATCTTCCTTTGGATGACCTGCAACGCCACGGCGTAACCGACGGGGAGATCGCAGAGCGTCGATTCACTCCGGCGTTTCGCGAGCTGATGCGGTTCGAGGTGGAACGCGCGCGGGATTGGTTTCACCGTGGCCGACCGCTGGTTGGAATGGTAGATCGTGACCTTGCAATCGATATCGAGCTCTTTAGTCGCGGTGGGGAAGAGATTCTTAATTGCATTGCGCGCCAGAACTATGATGTGCTGTGTTCCCGTCCTGCGATCTCAACGACTCGAAAACTGGCTCTGGTTGCGAGTGCTGCGGCACGATCTTTATGGAGCCGGTTGTGAGCGAGTCTCAGCTTAGAACCGCGTATGCGGTGTGTCGTGGCATCGCACGGCGTGAAGCGCGCAACTTTTACTACTCGTTTCTGGCGCTGCCGTTGGCCAAACGCAACGCGCTCTCCGCTGTGTATGCCTTCATGCGCCATGCCGACGACCTCAGCGACGATGAGAGTATGCCTGCGCTGGAACGGCGAAAACGGCTTGATACCTGGCTCGCTGATTGGCGACAAGTGCAAGCAGGCGCCCCCAGCGACGATCCCGTGTTTATTGCTCTTGCGGACGCCCAGAAGCGATGCGGAATTCCTCCTGAATTGCTCGAGCAACTCGTGCAGGGCACCGGCATGGACCTGGAGAGCTCGTGCGAAGAAAGTGCGGCGAAAAGGGAAGCGGTCGGGGGGACTGCGGTCGCTTCCGTGATCAGGACTCATCGAACGTTTGCCGATCTGTATCGCTACTGCTATCTCGTTGCATCTGTCGTTGGGTTGGTGTGCATTCGCATCTACGGCTATAGGGACCCGCGCGCCGAGCGCATGGCGGAACGCTGCGGCATCGCTTTTCAACTGACGAATATCATCCGCGATGTGAAGGAGGACGCGGCCATGGGCCGCGTGTACTTCCCTGAAGAGGATCTTTCCCGCTTTGGCCTTACTCTGTCTGACTTCCTGGAGGATAGTGGAAGGCGCCTAGAACAGTCGCGCTTGTCGCCGCTGCTGGAATTCGAAGCTCAGCGCGCGCGCGAATATTACGATTCGGCCATCGAGCTGATTCCTTTGATCGATGTGGACAGCCGCCCGGCGCTGTGGGTGATGGTAACGATTTACAGACGTCTGCTGGAGAAGATGGCGCAAAGTAACTACGACGTACTGCGTGCTCGCGTGCGGCTTAATGCTACGGAGAAACTGGCGATTCTTGGAAGCGGTATGCTGAAATCGATTTTCCACGGAATCTGAGTCAATCAACTCAAAAGTGAGCCGGCCGCCCTCGGCGGAGTGTCGGTTGGATTCGTGATCTGGAAATTTCGTGATTTTCAAATTGCCAAATCACAAAATCCCGAAGTCACCAAATGAGCTAACACCCGGCCGAGGGCGGCCGGTTCCACGCTAAACCCGTTCCACGTTAGAAGATGAGCGCTATTCCTGACAATCAAAATAGTGCGACTGTTGGCATCGTCGGCGGAGGCATCGCCGGTCTCGCCGCAGCGTGCGCTCTGGCTGAAGCCGGGTTCCAAGTAACCGTTTTCGAGCGGCGTCCCTTTGTGGGTGGTCGCGCTTCTTCTTATGAACATCCCGGTACAGGGGAAGTTGTCGATAACTGCCAGCATGTTTTGCTGGGTTGTTGCACTAACCTGCTCGACTTCTATCGCCGCATCGGCGCTTCAAACAAGATTCAGTGGTTTGAGCGCCTCACGTTTGTGGAGCCGGGTGGCCGCAAGTCGGAGATTTATCCCTCGAATCTGCCGGCCCCTCTGCACACAGTTCCATCTTTTCTCAAGGCATCGTCGCTTTCATGGCCCGATAAGCTAGCGATTTCTCGCGCCATGATGGCCCTTCTGGGATCGCTGCCGCCAGACAGCACAAAAAGCTTCGCAGAGTGGTTGGGCGAGCATCATCAAACCCAAGGCGCCATCGACAGATTCTGGAAGGTAGTGCTCGTGAGCGCAATCAACGAAGACTTAGACCGAATCTCCATCCGTTATGGCGCGCAGGTTTTCCGCGAGTCTTTCCTGAAGTCAGCGGAAGCCGGAAAAATGGGCGTACCCACGGTGCCGCTTTCCGAACTCTACGGCGATGCGATTTCCTATATCGAGAGTCGCGGCGGATGCGTGAAGTTGCGCTCCAGTGTGCAGATCATTGTCCCGGAAGCTCAGGGCGTTGCGGTACAAGCCGGAGGTGCGGCGGAGCGCTTCGATTGGGCGGTGATTGCGGTTCCGCATCAGGCAGTAGGCAAGCTTCTTCCATCCCAAAACGGATCAGGACAGCTACGTTTGCGGCTGCACGAGCAGCTTGCAAAATTCGAGAGTTCGCCAATTACGGGAATTCATCTCTGGTTCGATCGTGAAGTCACGGAGTTGCCCCATGCCGTGCTTCTCGACCGCACGATGCAGTGGATGTTCCAGAAGTCGAAGCTTCAAAGAGTCCGTCAGGCAGAGCCGGGAAGCTACATTGAATTGGTAGTAAGTTCTTCCAAGACGCTGGTGGAGATGGGCCGTCAGGAGATTATCGATCTCGCTTTGCGGGAGCTGGCCGAGTTTTTTCCGCGAACGCGTGATGCTAAGCTGCTAAAGGCCACCGTGGTGAAGGAAGTGCACGCGACCTATTCCGCATTGCCGGGTTCGGATGCCTACCGTCCAGGAACGGTGTCACCGTGGCCGCATGTGTTTCTCGCGGGAGACTGGACTGCTACCGGCTGGCCGGCAACCATGGAAGGTGCGGTAAGGAGCGGTTATAAAGCAGCGGAAGCCGTAACGGCGGCAGCGGGTGGGCGCAAAGAATTCCTGATTTCCGACTTAGCATCACAAGGCTTAATGAGCCTCTTCGGATGACGGTTCACGGAATCATCTCAAACGGTTCTCAAAGACATCATGTCCTCAAGAGAATAATTCCTCCCAACACGAGAATCCCCGAGAGCCATCTACGCCGGCTGACATGCTCTTTGAGAAAGAACTGACATCCAAACAGGTCCAAGAGAAACGTGAGCGACGCAGATGCCGGAATCACGACGCTGAGGTCGATGAACGAGAGTGCCGCCAGCATGGCGAAGAAACTAAGCGTCATAGCCAGCAGCCCGAGGTAGAACCAGGGCTCAGTCAGTACAGCAATCGTCACCCCAAGAACACCGGACTTACGCCGGACCTCGCTGAAATCCCCCACTCGCCGCATTGCCCTTGCCGTGGTCATGTCTCCGGCGGTGTTCAAACCCACCATTACCAGGACCATGAGCCAGGTTGCGACCGCGCTTGAGTGGTTCATCGATGGATCTCCAAGTGCGGAGAGACGCCCTCGGGAGTTGGTGTAACTGTAAGAGAGGGTCCCCCGGTGATGAACCCTACGCCAAAGCTGATCATGATGATGCCGATCCAGCGAGTCAGAGACACGTGCTCGCCGAGCATGAAATGCGCCATGAGAGCAGTCAGCACGTATCCCAATGTCGTTGCCGGCATGATGTATGACAGATCGGCCCAGGAGAGCGAGGCAAGATAGGAGATGTAGAACATCATCAGCATCACAACTCCCAGTGCTACATAAAAATGAAGTGGAGCAAACAGCAAATCGCGCCATCGACTTACGGTTACTACGCCGATTTGCTTCATGCCCTTGGCGATATAGACGTCGCCAAAGGTGCTGCCCAAAATGATCACAGCCAGCAGGAAGTAGCGCAGGAAACTCATGCTGTGTACGTGCTGGCGGGCGAAGGTGGTCTTATCGAGTTCTGTCATGCAGGAAAAACTGTGTTCAGCCTAGATGTGCAGGGTATCAGACTGGTTTGAAAGCGGGCGGAAGGACTCGCTCGAGAAAATGTACAGGCAACTCTTATGCTTTGCTTTCAGCGAACTTGGACGGGAAGGCGTATTTGCGCGCGTGCGAGTTGATCTCGCGCCGCAAGTCTTCCCAGATTGAATCGGGCATGCTGAGGAATATCTCGACTACTTTGGGATCGAACTGAGTACCGGAAAAGCGCCTAATCTCTTCCCGAGCTGCCTGCACTGTTTGTGCGGCACGATAAGGACGATCGGAAGTGATCGCGTCCAGGGTGTCGGCCACGGCAAAAAGCCGCGAACCGATGGGAATCTCGTCGCCCACAAGGCCGCGCGGGTACCCGGTGCCATCGTATTTTTCCTGATGTGAATAGACGATCTCGGAGGCCTCATTCAGGAAGGGAATCTTCTTCAACATGTGATATCCGCGCGCGCAATGTTCGCGCATGATCATGATCTCAGCCTCGCTAAGGGCACCCGGTTTGCGGAGAATGGCATCGGGAATCGCCATTTTTCCGATGTCGTGCAGGAAAGCGCCACGGGCAATGATTCGAATCTTTTCCCCGGACATGCCCATCGCGCGCGCCATCGCAATGGTGAATGCGGTAACCCGCTTTGAGTGTCCTTCTGTTTCTGCGTCTTTGAGATCCAGTGCGTCGCCCAGAGCTTCGAGCGTGATGTCGTAGGAGCGCTCCAGGTCGGACATGGTTTGCCTAAGCTGTTCAGTCCGAGCTGCAACCAACGACTCTAGGTTTGATTGATATGCCCTGTTTTCGAGACGCAGTTTGCGATGTTCCAGGGCTCGTCTCACCATAGCCAGCAATTGTTCCCGCTCGAAGGGCTTGAGCAGATAGTCGTAAGCGCCGTTGCGAATTGCGGCTAGTGCAACCGAAATGTCATGGACGGCAGTCACCATGATGGCGGGCATGTCGGGATAGCAGTCCTGAACCCGATCAAGCAGGGCAATGCCATCCATTTCCGCCATCATCAGATCTGAAAGCATGAGCTGGAACTCCTCGCCGGAGCCCAGAACTTCTAACGCCTGCACCCCCGAAACAGCTTGCATTGTGGCGTACCCAGCATTTTCCAGCATGGACGAGACGATCTCGCGTATTGCTTCTTCGTCGTCGACGACCAGAATTCGTTCGGATGCCATAGATGTCAATTAGATGTGGAGGTGAGAGCGCTCTCATTCTAATCGTATTAGCGGAGCGTCAGCCCCATGGTTTTTACTGAGCAGAGCATCGGAAGTAACATGGGGTAATTTCGGTGTTTTGCAGCGCGGAAAAATACTGTGGAAAACGATCGATGTCAAGGCCGCTGCGCGTAGTGACGAACGTGGGAAATTGTGAAACATCCTGTAGCTTCAAATTCCCTGCTTCAGCGAATTTTGCAGCGAATTTTTCGCGCATGAAGCCAGAAAACCTCAAATTGTGCCCAAAATCCGCGAAATTAGCTCCGCACTCAGGGAACGTGTCAGGGATTCCAGGGAATTTCGCGCCAACGCTCCGGCAAGATTAGAGTTACAAGCACTTTCCCTCGAGTCGGCATACCCCTGGCAGCGAAATAGCAGGGAATCCCGGACGTTGCAGTGCGCTGACCTCTTAAATGAAGAGGTTTCGCCTCCATTCAATTTCCACAAGAGCTTTTTCGCTAGACTCTTTAGCTCGTTTGCGGCTGACATCCAGTTTTCTGATTCTGTCTTTGAGACGTATGAGCGCTGCGGATTACGCGAAAGCCTTTCGGAGCACAAGCAGCCCGGAGGTGAAAGCAATTGTTCTAGGGTGTAAGCATTACATGCCAGAGGCAAACATGTGGCATCGGCATACCACTTATGGATCCTCACGTTCCCTGTGGAAATCAGCAGCCTCTTCTCTGATCAACTTTGAAATCGCAGGATCTCGGCGAAACCTGAGACCAAAAGCCCATTGAACCTTTGTATTTAAGCCAACATTTGCCGCGATTCTGAGGTCACGGTGCCGTCGTTCCAAGCTGCCTCTCCCCAGAGCTGTTGACGAGCTTTAGAAATGGTTACCGAACTGCAGAAGCCCAAGTGAACGTCATCGTATTGCAAGACTTAACAGAATCCCAAAGGCCAAGGACCCCTGAATGGCTAGTCGAGTGGAAGGATTTCAATTGGCGGCGTTTCTACCCATCATTCAGCACGCCGAGCAATCTTCTGTTGATCATTACCGCGACACCTTTGAGGGAAACCGTCACCGCGTCTATTCGTTGTCGTACTACATGACCGGCAATGAACTAACTGCAGAAGACGTTATGACGAACACGTTTTGCCGTGCTTTTGCGGCCAGCCACAAGCCGGATGCGGAAACCATCGACCGCGCATTAGTGACTGAACTGCGCGAACTTACTCCAATCGGCAATCTCACGGTGCAGTGCCAACCAGCCACGCAAGTGAGTCAGGTCCGCCGAAATACGCGGCGTGCCGATCTGGAGCGCGCGGTAACCCAACTGCCCTCAACCGAACGGCTGATCTTTCTGATGCACGACGTCGAAAACTACGACCACAAGCGTATCGCGCGAACCCTTGGTATCAGTGAACCGGAATCCAAAGCCGGCCTCTTTCAAGCGCGTCTGAAATTACGAGAAATTCTGGCCAGTTAACCTCGTTGCCATTCCGAATCCGCCACGGCGGATGAGAAATCCCTGCGGAGCCAATATATCCGTAGAGAACAGATTCCTCGCCGCAAAATCAGCAACTCGGAATGACAACAGATTCACTTTTTCCCCCGCTCTTCTCTCTTCTTCTTCGCCCAGCCTTGCTTTACCACCTGCATGCCACGCGCAATGGCCAGGGAATCTGCCGGAACATCTCTGGTAATACAAGAAGCCGCGCCTATATATGCTCCCGCTCCCAGCTTAAGTGGCGCAACCAGAGTGGAATCACTCCCGACGAACACGCCATCTTCAATGATGGTTTTATGCTTGTGCGCGCCGTCGTAGTTGCAGGTAATCGTGCCCGCGCCGACGTTCACGGAGGCGCCAATGTCGGCGTCCCCCAGGTAAGTCAGATGGTTGGCTTTTGAGCCGCGTCCAAGACGAACCTTCTTGGTCTCGACGAAGTTCCCGACGTGGGCCTCTTCGCCGATTTCACTTCCCGGACGCAGATGCGAATATGGGCCGATGATCGCTCCGCGCGAAATTGAGCTCTCGTCGATGATGCATCCGGGGCGCACATTCACGCCGCCGGCAATTTGGGAGTTGCTGATAATCGAGTAGGACCGAATGCGGCAGTTCTCTCCGATGCTGGTGTTTCCCAGCAATTGAACGAATGGCTCGATGGTCGTATCGGCCCCAATGCGCACTTCTTCGTCAATCGTAGATGTTTCCGGACGAAGGACTGTCACACCATGAGTCATCAGCTCGCGTGCCTTACGCATTCGCAGGTTTGCGTCCAGGCTCACGAGTTCAGCAATCGTGTTGGCTCCTAAGACCTCGTCGGGGTCTTCGGCGCGAATCGCCATTACTGAGTGACCCTCGGCCACGAGCAGGGAAGCCATGTCAGTGAGGTAATACTCCCCGTGCGGATTGTCGGTCCTGAGCCGGTCAATATGGGTAAACAACGGTTCGGATCTGAACGCGTAGAAGCCAGAATTGATCTCGCCCACATTGGATTGTTCCGGGCGCAAGGATTTCTGTTCCACGATTGCTGCCACCCGATCAGTTGAGCCTTCACGCAGGACGCGTCCGTAGCCGCTAGGATCGGAAGGTTTCGCGGTCAAGATAGTCATGGTCGCGCCCTGCTGAGTGTGAAAATCACGCATGCGGCGAATGGTCTCAGCGCGAATTAAGGGAGCGTCTCCGGAGAGCACCAGGAAGTTAGAGAACTTCGCCAGCGCAGGACGTGCGGTCTGTATGGCGTGTCCAGTGCCGCGCTGCTCAGCTTGCAGGATGAAGTTCACCCCGGTGTGCGCGACCGCCGCACGCACCCGCTCCGCTTCATGGCCGACGATCACGTAGATGTTCTGCGCCGGAACCACCTCCGCAGCCGCCCGAATCACATGCGCCAGGAGCGGTTTTCCTCCTACTTCATGTAGAACTTTGGGCCGCTTGGATTTAAGACGAGTGCCTTTGCCCGCGGCCATAATGGCAATGGCGAAGTCCTGTGATGACATGCCCTCATGTTACATCGCGAATAGCGGCTCTGAACTTGTTGCGTTGGATTCGTAAGATCGCGAACCTATGCGACTGCGAACTCACGCCGTACTATGAATCCATGACACGCCGTCGCTGGCTCGCGGATCAGGTCGTGGGCGACCGGGCTTTTCTTTTGGGAAAGAACGCTGAGCACCTGGCGCGCGTGCTGCGCGGCCAAGTCGGGCAGCAATTCGAGATCGCAACGCCTGCAGGCGTGCATCTAGGCACGATTCTCGAGATCGATCCTGACCGCGTAACGTTTTCTCTCACAGAGCTGCCCAGCAGCGGTGCGGCTCAGCAAGGACCTCTTATCCATCTTTATCTTGCGATATTCAAATTTGACCGTTTGGAATGGGCGGTCGAGAAGTGTACTGAATTGGGCGCGAGCTCGATCGTCCCGGTGATCGCACAACGCACTGACACTCATCTTGCCGGCGCGGCGCAGAAGCGACTGGAGCGTTGGCGGCGCATCGCTCGTGAGGCTGCGCAGCAGTCGCGTCGCGACCGCGCTCCGGAGGTGCGCACTCCGGAGAAGCTTGACCGAGTCATTGGCGAAGCTGCGGGAAAGCGAATTGTTTTGGCCGAGACGGAACGCGAGCGGCGATTGGCTGAATTAGTAGAAGCTGATTCTGAGATGTCGCTGGCCATCGGTCCTGAGGGTGGATGGACCGAATCGGAACTTGTCCTGTTCCATGAGCATGGATGGATACCGGCTTCCCTCGGTTCAACAATCTTGCGGGCCGAGACTGCTGCCATTGCGGCGCTAGCCGTGGCGCAGGCCTAAGTCGTCATCCGCACTCCTCTTCTGAAAACTTCTCTCTCTCTGAATCCTCAATTCTAGAGGACGCGAAGCTATCAGAACTGACAGTTCTTGCGTCTTTATAGACGCGACTAGCCTTTCTCCAAGCGGCGTAAGCGGTCATAAGCAACGTTAACAATGTTTTTCACCGGATTCAACGCCTTGTTCGAGGACGCACGTACCTCATGGCACAGCTACCTATCAGTCCGGAAGCGGAGGTTCGCGCGAAGGCAAGAAGGAGGGTGCTGTTCGGTTTTGCAGTCATCTTATTTATCCCCACCCTCGCGGGTTGCGGCGGCGGCTCGTGCTCTGAAAGCAGTTCTCCGAACCCTGGGCCTGTACCTGTCATATTTACTGTAGCTCCTTCTTCGATTGCAGTGGTCGCGGGATCCACCACTACGTTTACCGTTTCGCCCAATCCTCCACCCGGGGTTTCCGTGGCCTGGTCGGTAAGCCCCGCCAGCGGGGGAACAATCACAAATTCAGGGGTCTATACAGCGTCGCAAACGGCGGGGCGGTACGCCGTTGTCGCTACGTTAGTACCGTCCAATCCGTCCGCAGGGAATCCGATGACCGATTCTGCGAACGTCACGGTACTTCCACCTGTGGCGCTTAATACCGACTTGACGCAGGCTACCGGCGGTACCCAGGTCTCGGGCACGACCCAGAACGCTGCACTCGTTGGTCAGGTTCTTCCAACTGTGAACTCAACAGATCCCAGCGGTAACACGCAAGTGCGCAGTGGCCTTTCCATTCCGGTACCGTGCCCTGGATCCAATCCCAGTTGTCAGTAGGGGACTCTTATGAGGCCAAGGTGTCGCACAGTACGTTCGGCGCTGGTACTGATCCTGGTTCTTTGCCAGGCCGGCAAGAGCATCGCCCAAAACGCAAATCCAGAACCAAGTCCCGTGTTGGCCTATCAAGGCCGCTTGCTTGAGTTTAATGCGCCGGTGACGGGCATACGAAATTTCATATTTTCGATTCTTGATGAAACCGGAAAACAGCTCTGGATTTCGGGCCCACAAGCTCTCACCGTAAATGCTGGGCTCTATGGAGTGGTGCTCGGCAGTAGCGGTATGCCTCCTCTCCCCGATTCGTTGTTGGTCCGTTCGAACCTCTCCCTTAGGGTTTCTGTAGAGGGAGTTCAGCTCTCTCCTGACGTTCCAGTGATCCCCGCCCTCCAGGCCAATGCCGCCTGGAATGTGATTGGCCCGTTCCTGGGTGACATCAGCGGGACGCAGCAAAATATCTCGGTCGATAAGTTAAAAGGCATCGGGATAGACCTGACTCTCGCACCAGCTAATGGAGACGTACTGACCTTCAATGGAACCAGTTGGATCGCGTTCCCTCCGTCACAAGGAAACGCGGGGCCACCAGGACCACCGGGTCCTATCGGACCGCCGGGTGCGACGGGGCCGCAAGGGGCTACGGGATCGCAGGGACCCATGGGGTTACCAGGACCGCCGGGTGCGACGGGAGCCACAGGAGCAACCGGACCGGCCGGAGTGAACTGGCGTGGAAGCTGGAACAGCAGCACCGCGTATGCAATCAACGATGCCGTGAGCTTCAACGGATCGAGTTACATCAGCATTCAGGCGAGTACCAATCTGGCACCGGAAACGAATCCATTGTTCTGGAGCCTGCTGGCGCAGCAGGGAGCCACAGGATCTACCGGAGCAACCGGTACAACCGGAGCAACAGGTGTGCAAGGACCGTCTGGAGCGACTGGGCCACCAGGATCACCGGGAGCCACCGGACCGCAAGGGGCCACGGGATCGCAGGGACCCATGGGGTTACAAGGACCGCCGGGTGCGACTGGTGCCACAGGTGCAACCGGACCGGCCGGACTGAATTGGCATGAAAGCTGGAACAGCAACACCGCGTATGCGGTCGATGATGCGGTGAGCTTCAACGGATCGAGTTACATCAGCATTCAGGCGAGTACCAATCTGGAACCTGACACGAATCCATCGTTCTGGAGTCTGCTGGCGCAGCAAGGAGCCATAGGCGCAACCGGCGCTGCAGGTGCAACTGGCGCAACCGGTGCCACCGGTGCGCAAGGACCCCCTGGAGCAACTGGGCCACAAGGATCACCGGGAGCCGCCGGACCGCAAGGGGCCACGGGATCGCAAGGACCCATGGGGTTACAAGGACCGCCGGGTGCAAATGGAGCCACAGGTGCGACCGGTCCGACCGGACCAGCCGGAGTGAACTGGCGCGGAAGCTGGAACAGCAGCATCGCGTATGCGGTCAACGACGCGGTGAGCTTCAACGGATCCAGCTACATCGGCATTCAGGCGAGTACCAATGTGGAACCAGACACGAATCCATTGTTTTGGAGTCTGCTCGCCCAGGAAGGTGTCGCCGGTGCGACAGGAGCGACGGGAACCGCCGGAGCTACTGGACCGCAAGGTCCACCGGGAGTCACTGGAGCCACCGGACCGCAAGGGGCCACGGGGACGCAGGGACCCATGGGGTTGCAAGGACCGCCGGGCGCAAATGGGGCTACAGGTGCAACCGGAGCGATCGGACCCGCCGGACTGAATTGGCATGGAAGTTGGAACAGTGGCACCGCGTATGCGGTCGACGATGCGGTGAGTTTCAACGGATCCAGCTACATCAGCATCCAGTCGAGTACCAATCTGGAACCAGACACGAATCCATTGTTTTGGAGTCTGCTCGCCCAGGAAGGTGCCACCGGAGCTACTGGTGCTACCGGTACGAGAGGAGCGACGGGAACCGCTGGGGCTACCGGACCGCAAGGTCCACCTGGAGCCACTGGACCGCAAGGGGCCACGGGGGCGCAGGGACCCATGGGATTGCAAGGGCTGCCGGGCGCAACTGGGTCCACAGGAGCCACAGGAGCGACGGGAGCCACCGGACCGGCCGGGCTGAACTGGCTGGGAAGCTGGAACAACGGCACCGCGTATGCGGTCGATGATGCGGTGAGCTTCAACGGATCCAGCTACATCAGCATTCAGGCGGGTACCAATCTGGAACCGGACACGAATCCCTTGTTCTGGAGTCTGCTGGCGCAGGAAGGAGCCGCAGGTCCCCAAGGGGCCACGGGCGCTACCGGCGCTACGGGGGCGACAGGATCGACAGGATCGACAGGTGCACAGGGTCCCATTGGAGCCACCGGCCCACAAGGTTCAACGGGAGCCACCGGTGCGACCGGTTCATCGGGTGCCACGGGACCTCCGGGTCCACAAGGTGCTACGGGTGCCACTGGCGCAACCGGACCCGCCGGACTCAACTGGCGTCACAGCTGGAACAGCAGCATCGCGTATGCGATCAATGATGCCGTGAGCTTCAACGGATCCAGTTACGTCAGCATCCAGCCCAGTACCAATCTAGAACCGAACACGAATCCATTGTCCTGGAGCCTGCTGGCGCAACAGGGGAGTACGGGTGCGCAAGGTCCAGCCGGAGCCACTGGCGCGACAGGTGCACAAGGTTCGATTGGAGCTACTGGGTCACAAGGTGAGACGGGACCGCAAGGCCCCATAGGATTACAGGGACCGCCGGGTGCGACTGGTGCTACGGGTGCCACTGGCGCAACCGGACCCGCCGGACTCAACTGGCGTGACAGCTGGAACAGCAGCATCGCGTATGCGATCAATGATGCCGTGAGCTTCAACGGATCCAGTTACGTCAGCATTCAGCCCAGTACCAATCTGGAACCGGACACCAATCCATTGTCCTGGAGTCTGCTGGCACAGCAAGGGACTACCGGCGCCCAAGGTCCCGCCGGCGCCACTGGGCAGCAAGGACCCGCGGGTCCGCAAGGTGTTCCTGGCGCGCAAGGAGTCCCAGGCGCTACAGGAGCCATAGGGCCGACGGGAGCTACCGGGACCCAGGGACCACCCGGACCTACTGGAGCCACGGGACCGCAAGGGGTGCCGGGAACAACCGGATCACCAGGACCAGCGGGTCCCCAAGGAACCACTGGCGCAACCGGTGCGCAGGGAGCCACAGGTCCGCAAGGGCCTCCCGGCACGCCCCGCCCACCATCCTCCGCAACCGTTGCGTTGCCGCAAGTAGTCACTTCCCCCACTTATCTAAACCCAACCAAGCAGGGGCCGGACGTCACGGTACTAGTATCCGCAAGTGGAACGGTGCTGGTGATCTTGACCGCTCATGTGTTTAGCGACAATACCGGCGGCAGTTGCTACATGAGCTTTGGCACGGGGGATCCTACAACGGCTTCCGACGCCACAGCTCTCATCTTCACCGGCCAACGGCTACATGCGGTTCAAATGAGCGCGTCTTACCTTGTGACGGGCCTTGGACAAGGCCCGGTTACGTTCACCACGTACTTTCGCTCTGGCAATCGGACGAATTGTACGTTCTCCAATACGAGCATCATCGTAGCTCCTTATTGACATCACAATGACCGAAGTGGGACAAGTGACGTGGGCAAGCTGGGCCGCGAGGTGGAACTCTCGAGCAGAAGCAGCGACTGGTGTTCAACTTGGGAAGAGTTGATTGAAGTGCGAGATGCTCAGTAAGGAATGTTGCGATCGTCCACAGGCGCATTGCTCACTTCATGAGACCCGTTGGAGAACAGTCCAACTCAAAAACGCTAACATCGGGAGATCTGACGCTTATGCCAGACTTCCTGACTCCACGACGACGTTCTCGCGCACAATCAGCCGTGCTCCTGCCATTTGCTTGAGTGTGGGTAGAACCCGCTGAACGTGCTCGTCTTCATCTACAAAGAGCACCACAAGCGGAAGTTTGCCGCCGGCATCGACCAGGGTGCTGGTTTTCACCCGGCTGCGGCCGATGAATCCTGCCACGCCGTGCACCACGATGGCGTTAGCAATGTTTTCCTGACGTAGGTAGTTGAGCATCTGCAGATGCGCCGGCCGGCGCTGATGCTCGTCGCCTTCGTTGAGATAGATAGTTACCTGGACAGCCACGGTCGAGAATTGTAAATCAGCCACGCAGCCTCGAAGCTGCGGAGTTGCGAAAGAAACTGGAATCAAAGAACGATACTCGTCGAAGAGCCAGGACGGTCCATTTAAAACTGACACATCGCGGGAGATCCTTCGCGGAGGACCGCGTCAGGATGACAGTGCTTTGGGACTTTAAGGGTCTTCTCGACTTATGAAAACTGTCATCCAGAGGCCCGTTTTTGGCCGAAGGATCTCCCGGAATATGTCGAACCTAAATGCACGGCTACTGCGCTTTCATCATGGCCAAAGCGCCCACGGCTTAATCACCTACTGAGAAATTCGTCCCTAGATCGCCCGGGCTATCGCGCCACCCAGTAAAACGCCAGCCAGGCACAGCAGGTTGTTGCCGAGAATGTTCAGTGCAAACAAACTCCAGTGGCCCTGTTCGAAGTACGCCATCGTTTCAAAGGCGTAGCTGGAAAAAGTCGTATAGGAGCCGCAAAACCCGATGGCTATGAGCCATCGCCACTTAGGATCGGCGAAGACTCGTTCCGTG
>Ga0307479_10003186_pt1 | contig 14926 bp, 8 predicted proteins | sample atmos_gasesECM4C_FD_203743 | JGI IMG/M metagenome (GOLD analysis project Ga0307479, IMG submission 203743) | Hardwood forest soil microbial communities from Morgan-Monroe State Forest, Indiana, United States - atmos_gasesECM4C_515 | ecosystem: Environmental > Terrestrial > Soil > Temperate... | reverse complement strand
CAACGGGTGATCAGAAAGATATAACCCGAGCAGCTCCTTCTCGCCCTTGAGCCGCTCGTCGTCGGGCATCGGCGGAAAATCGGGAATCAGCCCGGCGTGCGGGTCGTCGAGCTCGTCGGCTTCCGGCAGCATCCCGAACAGGTTCGTCTGGCCACTCTCGCGCTCGCTGATGATCTGCGCCGCGCGGTCGCTGACGCGATCGATGCTCGCCAGCAACCGGCCCCGCTCACCGAGGCTGTCGGTGGCCCCGGAACGGATCAGGCTCTCGAGCACGCGCTTGTTCAGCTCGCGCGGGTCGACCCGCACCGTCATATCGAGCAGCGACTTGAAGGGGCCGTTCGCCCGACGCTCGTTGAGCAGCAACTCGATCGCGTGCGCGCCGACGTTCTTGATGACGGCGAGGCCGTACCGGATCTTGCCCTCCTGCACCGAGAAGCCTGCCTCCGAGCTGTTGACATCGGGTGGCAGCACCTCGATGTCGCGCGCGTGGCAGTCGAGGACCGCGGCCGCGACCCTCTCGTAATCGCCCGCCTCGTTGTTGAGGAGGGCGGCGAGGTACTCCAACGGATAGTTGGCCTTCAGGTAGGCCGTTTGATACGAGATGACGGCGTACGCGGCGCTGTGCGACTTGTTGAAGCCGTAGCCCGCGAAGAAGGCCATCAGGTCGAAGATCTCGGTCGCTTTCGGCTCGCTCACGCCCCGGCTGACGGCGCCGGCGATGAACTTCGCCCGCATCTTCGTCATCTCTTCTTTCTTCTTCTTGCCCATGGCGGCACGCAGGACATCGGCTTCGCCGAGTGTGAAGCCGGCGAGCCGCGAGGCGATCTGCATCACCTGCTCCTGGTACACGATCACCCCGTAGGTTTCTTTCAGAATGGGCTCGAGCTCGGGCAGGGGATAGACGATCTCCTGCTCCCCGTGTTTGCGTTTGACGTACTGGTCGACGAGTCCGCCTTCCAGCGGACCGGGCCGGAAGAGCGCGTTCGCCGCGATGATGTCCTCGAAGCTGGTCGGGCGCATGTCCTGCAGCAAGCGACGAAGGCCTGCCGACTCCAACTGAAAGACGCCATTCGTGTCGGCGGCCTGCAACAACCGGAAGGTCGCCGGGTCGTCCCAGGGGATCGACGCGAGATCCAGTTTCAGGCCACGGGTCACTTCCAGGTTCTTCAGGGCGTCTTCGATGACCGACAGGTTGCGTAGCCCGAGAAAGTCCATCTTGAGCAAACCGATCTTCTGTACCGCATTCATCTCGTACTGCGTCATCACGGTCCGCTTCTCCTGACCGTTCCTCTCGCCGCGCGTGATGCTGGCCTGCAACGGGAGGTAGTGCTGCAGTGGCTCGGGCGTGATGACGATGCCGGCCGCGTGGGTCGAGGCGTGGCGAACCAGCCCTTCCAGTTTGCGCGCGTTCCGCAACAAGCGCTCGTACACCGGGTCTTTCTCGGCTTGCGCCAATTCGGGCACCATCTGGATCGCCTTGTCGAGCGTCATGTTGAGCGTCGGCGGCACCAGCTTGGCCAGGTGGTCGACCTCGCGGAGTGGCACATCGAGCGCGCGCCCCACGTCACGGATCACCGCGCGCGCCTTCATGGTGCCAAAGGTGATGATCTGCGCCACGTGATCCTGCCCGTACTTCTGGCCGACGTAATCGATGACGCGGTCGCGATTCCGATCGTCGAAGTCGACATCGATATCGGGCATCGAGATCCGCTCGCGGTTGAGGAAGCGCTCGAAGATCAACCCGTGCTGGATCGGATCGAGGGTGGTGATGCCCAGCGCGTACGAGATGATGCTCCCCGCCGCCGAACCGCGCCCGGGACCCACCGCCACGCCGTTCTGGCGGGCGAAGTCGATGAAGTCGCTGACGATCAGGAAGTAGGGCGCGTAGCCCATCGCTTCGATCACGCCGAACTCCATCTCGAACCGATCGCGCACCACCTTGCCTAGTTCCGGATAGCGGGCCTTCAGACCCTGCTCCGCCAGACGGCGAAGATAGGTTTCTGCCGTCTCCCCGTGCGGAACCTCGAAGCGCGGCAGGAGCGGCTTGGTGTCGAGTTCGAGGTGACACCGCTCCGCGATGCGGACGGTGTTGGCGACGGCCTGTGGGAACTCGCGGAACCGCTCCGCCATCTCCGCCGGGGTCTTGAGATAGAACTCGTCGTTGTGGAAGCGCATGCGCTTTTGATCCGAGACGACGGTGCCGGTCTGCAAACAGAGAAGGATGTCATGCGCCTCGGCATCGTCCTTGCGCGTGTAGTGGGAGTCGTTGGTCGCGACCAGCGGAATCCCGGTGCGCTGTGAGAGGCGGGCCAGGCCCTCGTTGACACGAGCCTGCTCCTCCATGCCGTGGTCCTGAATCTCGAGGAAATAATCCTCGCCGAACATCTTTTGGTACTCGCGGGCCACCTGCTCCGCGCCCGCCTCGTCACCCTCGAGTAGCCGGCTGGCCACCTCCCCACCGAGACAGCTCGAGAGCGCAATCAACCCCCGCGTGTGTTCGGCCAGCAGCGGCTTGTCGATGCGGGGCTTGTAGTAGTAGCCCTCGAGGTGCGCCAGGCTGGAGAGCTGGATCAGGTTGCGGTAGCCTTCCAGGTTCTTGACGAGCAGGATCAGGTGGTAGGGATCGCGATCCGCCCGTCCTTCCTTCTGGTGGCGGGAGCGGGTGGCAACGTAGACCTCCTGGCCGATGATGGGGTTGATCCGTGCAGCTTTCGCCTGCAGGTAGAGATCGACGGCGCCGTAGAGCACGCCGTGATCGGTGAGCGCGATCGCCGGCATCCCCGTCTCCGCCGCCAGGCGGACCATCTCGGAGACCCGGCTGGCCCCATCCAGCAGGCTGAATTCAGAGTGGGTGTGTAAGTGAACGAAGCTCATGCGTTGCGTCCGAGCTTGACCACCGCTTCGATGTGGTAGGTCTGGGGGAACATGTCGACGAAAGCCACCTCCACAAGGGTATAGCGTCCGGCGGCACAAAAACGGTTGACATCTCGGGCCAGCGTGGAGGGGTCGCACGAGATGTAGACCACACGTTGCGGCCTCAGATTCGCCATCGCCTCGATCGCCGATTCCGCGCACCCCGCACGCGGTGGATCGAGCACCAGGACATCGACGGCTCCATCGAGCCCGGCGGCGGCAGCTTCGACGCGGCCGCGCCGATAGCTGACGTTGCCGCAGCCGTTCAGTTGCATGTTCAGCTCCCCGAGGCGCACGGCGTACGGGCTCTCCTCGATCGCGATGACTGCCGAAGCATGATCCGCGAGCCGTGCGGTGAGCATGCCGATCCCGGCGTAGGCATCGACGACGCGCTCGCGACCGCTGAGCTGGGCGAAGGCGACCGCTCGTTGGTAGAGGACGTCACGCTGGCGCGCGTTGACCTGGACGAACGCCTCGGGCCGGACGCGGAAGTGGCGGCCCGCATCGTCGATCCCGATCGAGTCATCGTTGAGGTTGAGCTCGGGGATCCAGCCCGCGGCTCGCGCGCCAAATCCTAGATCGGCTGAGCCCGGAGGATATGGCGACCAGAGCAGATCGCTGGTCCCGGGCGCCCAGGTGAATTGCAGCGCGGTCAAGCGGCCGGCGGCAGGATCCTCCGCGGCGCGGGCGAACGCCGGGAGCGCGCGCTCGATCGCGTCGACGTGGATGAGACAGGCATCGATCGGCAGGGTCTGGTAGGTGTGCTTTCGATAGAAGCCGAGGCTGACCGCCCCGCCCCGGCGCAACACATGAAACTCGCCGCGAATCCGATAGCGCCACGGGTCGTCCATCCCCAGCACATCGATCCGGTCGACGGGGAATTCGAGGTGCACGCGTTCGAGCTGGCGATGCAGCACCTGTCGTTTCTGGGCGAGCTGCTCGGGATAGGCCAGGTATTGCAACTGGCAGCCGCCGCAGCCGGCCGCGAAATAGGGACACGGTGGATCGACCCGCGTGGGCGCCGCCTCCAGGACGGCGGTCGCCTGCGCGCGCCAGAAATCTTTCCGCCGGTGGGTGATCTCGGCCTCGACCGTTTCTCCGGGGATGGCCCCTTCGACGAAGACGACCCGGCCGTCGACCCGCGCCAGGGCCGCCCCGCCGTGGGCGAGCTCGCCGACCGTCAATTGCACTACGAGATTTTCTCTCGGAGCAGCGCCTCGAGCCGCTGCGGATTGGCTCGGCCTTTAGAGAGCTTCATCCCCTGGCCGATCAAAAACTTCAACGCCTGCGCTTTGCCGGCCTTGAAATCGGCGACGGACTTTTCGTTTTCGCGGATGACCTGGTCGACGATGCCGGCGAGCTCCGCATCGCCGCTGATCTGGCTCGAGCCCTTCGCTGCCGTGAGCGCCGGCTCCGGGTCGGTCGCTCGATACATCGCCTCGAACGTCTGCTTGGCCATCTTGCCGCTGATCACGCCCGATTCGATCAGCGCGATCAGCTGCTGCAGATGCGCCGGCTTGACCGACGCGTCCTGGATCTCCTTGTGATCGGCGTTCAGGAAGCGGCTGAAGTCGCCCAGAATCCAGTTCGCGGCCGTCTTCGCGGGGGCACCCAGCCGCACCGTCTCTTCGAAAAACTCCGCCATCGGCTTCGATGAGGTGAGGACCGAAGCGTCATAGGGGCTGAGGCCGAAATCGGCGATGAGGCGCTCGCGCCGCGCCGCCGGCAGCTCGGGCAGCGTGGACTGGATTTCGGCCACCCACTCGCGACTGACCTCCAGCGGCGGCAGGTCCGGCTCCGGGAAATATCGATAGTCCTCGGCGAACTCCTTGGTGCGCTGCGAGACCGTGAGCCCACGCGCATCGTTCCAGCCGCGCGTCTCCTGGACCAGGCGCCCACCCGCGTCCAGCACTTCCGTCTGGCGGACGATCTCGTATTCGATGGCGCGATGGATCGCCCGGAAGGAGTTCATGTTCTTGACCTCGACCTTGGTGCCGAACTCGGTCTTGCCAAAGGGTCGGAGTGACACGTTGGCGTCGCAGCGAAGCTGGCCCGACTCCATGTCACCGTTGTTGACGCCGATGTACTGCAGGATCGCGCGCAGCCGCATCACGTACTCGCGCGCCTCGTCGGCGCTGCGCATGTCGGGCTCGGAAACGATCTCCATCAGCGGCACGCCGGCCCTGTTGAAGTTCACCAGCGATGACTGGGCTTGCTCGATCGCGCCCTCGTGCTGCAGCTTGCCGGTGTCTTCTTCGAGATGGACGCGGGTGATGCCGCTACGCCGCGGCTCGCCGTTGACATCGAAGTCGAGGTGCCCATGCCGGCTGAGCGGCAGGTCGTACTGCGAGATCTGGTAGCCCTTGGGCAGGTCGGGATAGAAGTAGTTCTTGCGGTCGAACTTCGAGAACGCCGGGATCTCGCAGTTCAGCGCCAGCGCGGTGCGGATGGTCGCCTCGACGGCGCGTTGGTTGATTACCGGAAGCGATCCCGGAAGCCCCAGGCAGACCGGGCAGGTGTTCGCATTGGGCGGCGCCACGAGATAGTCGGTCGAGCACCAGCAGAACATCTTGCTCTGCGTCAGCACCTGGGCATGGACTTCGAGGCCGACGACGACTTCGTAGCGGGTCGCGATGGCCATCAGGGGGCCGCCCGCAGCAACGGCGACTGAAGCTTGCGGAAGTCGGCCGCGGCCTCGAAGGCGTAGGCGACCTGCAGCGCCGTCTCTTCGCGGAACCCGGGGGCGATCACTTGCAGGCCGATCGGCAGGCCATCGGCCAGGCCGCAGGGCACCGAGATGCCGCAGACATTGCCGAGGTTCGCAGGGATGGTGATGATGTCGTTCAGGTACATGGCGAGCGGATCCTGCGTCTTGGCGCCGAGCGGGAACGCGACCGTCGGCGAGGTTGCGCCCAGCAGCGCGTCGACTTTCTCGAAGGCGCGCTTGAAGTCCTCGATGATCAGGGTGCGGACTTTTTGCGCCTGCAGGTAGTAGGCATCGTAGTATCCCGAGCTCAGCGCATAAGTCCCGAGCATGATGCGGCGCTTGACCTCGGCGCCGAAGCCCTGCTGGCGGGTGAGCATGTATTCCTCGATGAGATTTTTCGCGCCCTCGGCCTGGTAGCCGTAGCGGACGCCGTCGTAGCGCGCGAGGTTGGAGCTGGCCTCGGCCGGCGCGATGATGTAGTAGGCCGGCAACGCCACGTCGCTGTGCGGCAGGCTCACCTCCTCGATCTTCGCCCCCTGCCGCTCGAGCAGCCGGATGGCGTCGTTGATCGCCCGCTCGACCGCGGGCTCCATGCCGGTGACGAAGTACTCCTTCGGCACGCCAAGGCGCATGCCCTTCACGCCCTTCCGCAGGGTGGCGAGATAGTCGGGGACCGGGCGCGTCGAACTGGTGGAATCGCGTGGATCGTGCCCGGCGATCGACTGCAGCAGGAGCGCCGCGTCGACCACGTCGCGCGTCATCGGACCGATCTGGTCGAGCGAGGAGGCGAAGGCGATCAGGCCGTAGCGGCTGACCCGGCCGTAGGTCGGTTTCATGCCGACGGTGCCGGTCAGCGCGGCCGGCTGCCGGATCGATCCTCCGGTGTCGCTCCCGAGGGCGGCGATGGCTTCGCCTGACGCGACGGCCGCCGCGGATCCGCCGCTCGAGCCACCCGGAACGCGGTCGAGTCCCCACGGGTTGTGGACGGGCCAGTATCCGGAGTTCTCGTTCGATGAGCCCATCGCGAATTCGTCGCAGTTGGTCTTGCCCAAAAACACCGCGCCTTCTGACTCCAGCCGCTCGACGACGGTTGCGCTGTAGGGCGGGGTAAAGCCCTTCAGGATCTTGGAGCCTGCCGTCGAGACGACGTACTTGACGCAGAGCACATCCTTGAGCGCGATCGGGATCCCGGTCAGCGGCTTGACGTCACGCTTGGCGCGCAGACGATCGTCCGCGGCCTTGGCCTGGCGCAGCGCCAGTTCCTTTGTGACGAGCAGGTACGCATTCGTTTTCTCGCCGACGGCATCGATGTGACCGAGCACCGACTCGGTGAGTTCGACCGACGAGATCTCGCGGTCGAGCAGCATCTGGTGCAGATCGCGGATGGTCCGCTGGAAGAGCTTCATTCCTGGATCGCCTTGACCTTGAAGAACGGGCCTTCGCGACTCGGCGCGTTTTGCAGCGCCACCTCGGCGGGCAGGCACGGTTCGCGCCGGTCCTCGCGCATCACGTTGCGCTCCTCGAGTGGATGGGCGGTCGCCGGAACCGTCGAGGTGTCGGTGCGCTTCAGGGCATCGATCGCGGTCAGGATGTGGCGCAGCTGATCACAGTAGCGAACGACCTCGTCTTCGGTGATCCCCAACCGCGCGAGACGCGCGACGTGCTCGACTTCACGGGACGAAAGTTCGGACTCGGGTTCGGGCAAGACTTATAGATTAAGGGTTTTGCCACACGTAAAAGGGGCTCTTTAGGCCCGCCGAGCTGGCACTCGGTCAGCCGAGCTCGACGATCATTAGCGTTGCGCTATTCGCATCTCAGGACGCTGGTCGACTCCTTCAGCCACCCGACCATGCCGTCGACCTGCGCGCTGTAGCCGATCAGCTGGGCCTGGCGGCAGATCCGCATGGCGGTCTCGCGCACGATGGCCTCGATATCGCCGGCTGCGGTGAGCGTGGTTTGAAAGTCATCCCCGGAGCCCGACGGACCGAGACGTTCCAGCTTGTACATCGACGACATCCACTCGAAGTCATGCTCCTCGAGATGCGTGACGGCGATGCGCACGATGATGTCGTCCGCGTAGGAGAAAACGTCGCGAAAGAGTCGCAGGTCAAAGCAGAGGGTGGTGGCAACGACTTCCAGGACGCGCTGCATGGGCACGTCTTTCCCAGCAAACTGCCCACGGACCACGGCGTAGCCGCTTGAATCGATATACGCCACGCCCTGAACACCATCGCCCGGAGTCTCGAGCTCAACGTGGGTGACGCTCTTGCGCTTTGTGACCCAGTGGCCCAGGGCACTGGACCGCAGCAGTCGCTCGATCTTGAAGTCGGTCGTCTCGCTCATCGGCAGCGGCACCGTTTCGTGGACCGGGGTGGCCAAGACCGAAACATATAGCGCCTGATCGCCGGTCTGGGACGCGGGGAGAAGGAAGTACGGAATCGGCCCGCGGAAGCGGTTGCCGGGTGCCGTTCCTTCTCGGGCCCGGAACCAGCTTGCAATTTGCTCAATTGACGGGTGCCGATTCTGGCTGCCCACCCGCACCAGAATGCCGTTCGAGTGTGTAGCGTGCGGCTTGCGGAGCGATGGCGGCACCCGGATGATCAGCACCGGCTTGGCGGCGTTTTCGGGCAGCTGGATGGCAACGGCGTCATACCTGACGGGCGCGTCGCACTCGAGGGCGTTGTGGTTGCCCACTGTGTCGAGCCAGTCCTTGCCACCGAGACCGGGCCACGAAACGGGGAGCTGGTTCTTTTCATCGACGCCGACGAGGATGACGCCGCCCTGCGTGTTGGCCATTGCGACCAGGGTGTCGACAATGCTCCTATTCAGATCCAGTTTGTAATCCAGTCGTTCCGATTCGGCCTGGTGCTCCTCAAGGAACGCGCGCAGTTCATCGGGCTGGATGTCGTGCGGGTTGCGATCGAGCAGGGACGCCATCCGAACGCCCATTTTCGCACCGTCCCCAATGACGCCGGAACAGGGCCGGCTGGAAGTCCGTGCCCGGAGCCAACGGAGCGCGGGCCTTTAGAGGTCCTTTCTTCGAACCACTTCCCGTTTCTTGAAGAGCAGAGCGCCGACCGGCCCGAGCAGAGCCAAGCGCGTTAGCGTTGCTCGGCGGTCAATGCCGACGACCTCGTTACCGGCGTCTTCCTGGGCTTGTTGCAGGCGAGCCACCTCAGCCTTTACGTCGATATTGTTCACGGTGATCGACGGATTCACTCCGAGCAAGGTGGTTAAGAATTCCTCGATCTGCTCCGCAGGCTTGCAATGACTGAACGCGCGCGGCAACTCGTTCGGGCCGACGAATGTGGTTCGCTTCGATTTGAAGCCGAGGGTGATGGCTCCGCTGCTTTCTTCAGTTACGAGGACGGCTTCAATGGTGGCTATCGGAATCCGCTCCTGCTTCTCCCAACGCTCCCTCTTGAACAAGCCGCGCGTCCCTGACATCTCCGAGACGATGTCGGATTGCTTAATGTCAAGCGTGCCCGTCGAATGTTGAACGGTCACCGTTCGCCTCCTTTGCCCTCTAGTTTCCCAGGCCAGTGGCGACCGCGTGGGCGGGGAATCTTGACGAACCGGCGGACCGCCTTCTCCTCCAAGACCCAATCGCCCCCGAACCGCAGATTAGAAGGAATTAGGCGATCATCGCGCCGAGCCCGGCGCGCGCCCGAAGCCAGGGACCCAGCGGCCCTGCCGCGGCGGGACGGCTGATGTGAAAGCCCTGGAGGAAGTCGCAGCCGTATTCGCGCAGCAACGCCGCCGTTGGCTCGTCTTCGACGCCTTCGGCGACGACCGTCAGCCCGAGGCTGTGACCGAGGTCGATCGTGGAGCGAACGATCGCGGCCCCGTCGCGGTTGGTCGCCATGTCGACCACGAAGGATTTGTCGATCTTGATCTCGCTGACGGGCAGCCGCTTGAGATAGGCCAGCGACGAGTAGCCAGTGCCGAAATCGTCGACCGAGATCTGGACCCCAGTGGCGTGCAGCCGCTGCAGCGTCTCTTCGGCTTCGTTCGCGATGATGGTGCCCTCGGTGATCTCGAGGCTCAGCTTCTCGGGCGACACCTGCCACGTGCGCAGCAGCTGCGCCACCGCGTCCGGCAGCTCGGCATCGAGCAGGTTACGCGCCGACAGGTTGACCGAGACCCCGACCTCGATCCCGACCTTCGACCAGGCATGTACCTGGCCCAGCGCCTCGTTGAGCACCCAGGCCGTCAGCGGCTTGATCAGGTTGGTCTGTTCGGCCGATGGGATGAAGTCGTCCGGCGGCAGCAGCCCGTGGACCGGGTGGCCCCAGCGCACCAAGGCCTCGACCTTCGGCGGCTTGCCGTCGACCGCGGACACGATCGGCTGGTAGTGGAGCACCAACTCGAACTGATCGATCGCGTAGCGGAGCTTCCCGACCAGCGGCACCCCCTCGCCGTTCTCCCCGCCCTCCTGATCGACGGAGTAGACGCTGAAGCCGCTGCGGGCCCGCTTGGCGGTGTACATGGCGACGTCGGCTCTCCGGATCAGGGTCGCCGCATCGTCGGCATGTTGCGGAAAAGCCGCGATGCCGATACTGAGACTGACCGAGATCGACTGGTCGTCGATCGTGAACGGCTGGTCCATGACGTTGAGGATTTTTTCCGCAATCAGCACCGCGCGGCTCACGTCGGTCGCGCCCCAGGGGACCACGGCAAACTCGTCGCCGCCGTAACGGGCGACCGTGTCCGCCTTGCGCAGCACTCGACGCATGCGCTCAGCGACCTGCAGCAACAGACGGTCACCGGCCTGGTGGCCGAGACTGTCGTTCACGCTCTTGAACCCGTCCAGGTCCATGAGCAGGACGGCACACGGTTTCATCTCGCGCTCACCCGCCCGGATCGTTTCCTCGAGCCGCTCCTGGAGGAAGGTTCGGTTGGCCAGTCCGGTCAACGGGTCGTGCAGCGCCTGGAATTGCAGCGCCTCGGTCTCGGCCTTGCGCTCCGAGACGTCGCGCAGGCTTCCGATCACCAGCCGCTGCGGCCCGAGCCAACCGACGTTGAACTCCATCGGGAAGGTCGTGCCATCTTTCCGCAGGCCGGCGGTCTCGTGGCTTCCCATCTCGAACAGGCCCTGCTGCGCCCGCAGGTACGACCGCAGCTGCGGCTTGACCTCGGGGCGGTAGGGCTCCGCGATCAGGCGAACGAAGTCCTTGCCGATCACCTCTTCCGCGGCGTAGCCGAAGAGCCGCTCGGCCGCGGGATTGTACGAGCGGACGACGAGGCGCTGATCCAGCGTGATGATGCCGTCGGCGACGTTGTCGAGGATGGCGCGGATCCGGTCGCCGCTCCGCCGCAGGTCGTCCTCCGCTCGGCGCCGCTCGATGAAGTTGCCGATCTGGCTGCCAATGTCGGCCATCACCCGCAGCGTGGCTCGATCAAGGGAGCGCTGGTCGCTGTTGAAGAGGGAGATCACGCCCGTGACCTTGCGGCCGTTCGTGACGGCGAAGGCGAACTGGGCGTGCAGGCCGCTCCGGGCCGCGGCGGCCGCACGCTGCGAATTCGGGTCCGAGGCGACGTCGTCGATCGATCGGGCCCGAGCGCTCGCCCACACCCGCCCCAGCAAACCGATGCCGCGGGCAACGGTGAGGTCTCGGCCGGAGGATTCGAAGGCGGCGAAATCCCGGGTCGGTCGATACCAGCCGTACGCCAGGCGCAAGGTATTGGCCTCGTGATCGACGACCCAGAACTCACCGACCGGCCAGCCGAGCGTCTCGCAGACGCCCTGCAGCACCTGGGGCGCCGCCTCCGCCCAGCTGGCGGCGTTGGCCAGCGGCCGGGTGACGGCAAACTGCACGGCGCGGAGGCGATCCGCCATGCGGCGAATGCTGATGTCGGTGACAAAGGCGACGAACTCGACGCGGGCCCCGGCGCGACGCGTCGGCGAAACCGAAATCTCGATCGGAAACTCGCGACCGTCCCGGTGCAGCGCCCACAGCTCGGTCGGCCGCCCCAGGAGCTTGCCCTCCCCGGTTTCGGTGAACCGGGCCAGCCCGCGCTGGTGCAGCTCGCGGTAACGGCGCGGAATGATGGTGGAGGCGAGCGTCCGGCCGATGGCCTCGTCATGCGACCAGCCGAAGATCTCCTCGGCCTTGCGGTTCCAGCCGGTGATCATGCTGTTCTCATCGGCGGTGATCACGGCGTTCGGTGAGGTGTCGATGATGACCTGGAGGTGGCGCTCCGACTCCTTGAGCCGCTCCATGACGCGCAGCTGGACATCGGCTTCGTGCCGCGCCGCGACATAGAGGCCGACGGTGCCGACCAGCAGCGCGACACATGGCAGCATCATCAGGGCGTGCCCGGCGTACCAGAAGCCGTCGTAGCGGGCCCGCATGAACATGAACATCATGGTTTCGACCGTGACCAGCACCAGGCCCGCGATGACGCTTGCCTCGATGCGCCGCTCGGGGCAGCGCCCTTTCCGGTAGAGCGCCGCGGCGAAAGCCACCACGAAGAATGGCGCGGCCTGAAGCACGGTGTTGAAATCGGTAAAACGGGCTCCAACGATCAATGGGGGCAGCACGAGGGCCAGCCCTGCCGTGACAACGATCGCCGCCACGCTGACCCCCAGCGCCAGCGCCAGCGTTCGGAGCAGCGTCCGGCGGGGGCGTGCCAGCGGGCGAGAGCGGTGCAACAGGATCCAGGCGTAAAGCACGGGCGTTCCGATGTGGGCCGCATGGTAGGTGAAGCTGGCGGTCTGGTTGCCGGCAAAGGGCAACCGGAACGGAAGCACTCCGGGGAAGGTCAGCATGTGCTGGAGCCACAGGATGCCGAGGACGACGCTGGCGAACACCAGCGGCAACGACCGTCCGTGGCGGCGGAGCACGACGTCCGCGGAGGAGAGCGCGAGGACCACCGCCAACGTGACGACCATGGCGCTGTCCAGCACCGGGACGTACCAGGTGAGGGGCAGGGTGGCGTCGGGCAGCAGGGCCCCGAGGACCGAAACCAGCATCAGGGCGGCTGCCGTCAGCAGCGCGAGCAACCCCCGGGCGCCGATCGTTCGGAAGCGCCCCACGGCGCGGTCCGTGGGCGCGGCAAGGACGGTCGGGAACGCCACGATCGCATGATGCGTCGCGAGGGCTGAAAGAGAAGTTAAGGAGCTGTCACGATTCGTTACAAATTCTGATAGCCATCACTCAGCGTTATCTGCGACCGGCCGTGTTCGGCAAAAGGGACTAGGCGGCCCCAAGCAGGGTGAGGAAGGCCGCCTCGTCGAGGACGGGGATCTTCAGGCGCTGGGCCTTCTCCAGCTTGGAGCCCGGATCGGCGCCGACGACGAGGTAGTCCGTCTTCTTCGTCACGCTCGAGCCGATGGCTCCACCCAATGACTTGATTCGATCCTCCGCCTGGCCGCGGGTTAGCGAACTGAGCGTGCCGGTCAGGACGAACGTTTTGCCGCTGAGTGGGCCCTCGTGGCGCTCCGGCTCCTTGATCACGATGCCGGCCTGCAACAGACGCTGCACGAGCGCACGCGACGAAGGAAGCTGAAAGTAGTCGTGCACGATTTCGGCGACGGTCGGCCCCACGCCAGCGATCGCGCGGAGGTCATCGACGCTCGCCGCTTCCAGGCGGTCGATGGTCCCAAAGTGATCGGCGAGCAGGCCCGCCATGGTCCAGCCCACATGATTGATGCCCAACGCCCCGAGGAATCGCAGCAACGTTGTCGCTTTGCTGGCTTCGATGCGGTCGAGCAGGTTCTGCGCTGACTTGTCCGCGAAGCCTTCCAGCGACAGGAGCTGCTCCTTGGTCAAGTGATAAAGATCCGCTGGATCCTTGACCAGTTTCCGGTCGATCAGCTGCTGTAGCGTGGCGTAGCCCAGGCCCTCGATATCGAACGAACCGACGAAGTGGCGTAAATGCTCGAGCACCTGGGCGGGGCAGGTTGGATTGATGCAGCGGGTTGCCGCTTCGCCCGGTTCGCGCACCAGGTCCGTCCCGCACTCCGGGCATTTCTTCGGCATGTGCCACGGGCGGCTCGAGGCTGGCCGCTTCTCTTTCAGGACTCGAACCACCTCGGGGATCACGTCGCCGGCGCGCTGGATGATGACGTGGTCGTGCGGGCGCACGTCCTTGCGGGCCACCTCGTCTTCGTTGTGGAGCGTCGCCCGGCTGACCGTGACGCCGGCGATCTGCGTGGGCTGTAGCCACGCCACCGGGGTGGCCGCCCCGGTGCGGCCGATGTAGATCTTGATGTCCTCGACGATGGTTTCCGCCTGCTCGGGCGGGAACTTGAATGCCAGCGCCCAGCGCGGGCTCCGGGACACGAAGCCGAGCTCGGCCTGCTGCCCCAGGTCGTTGACCTTGATGACGATGCCGTCGATCTCGTAGTCGAGGCCGTGCCGCTTTTCCGTCCATTCGTCGAGGAAAGCGATCACCGCCTCGATGTCCGGATGGCTGCGGCGGTTGTCGTTGACGTGAAAACCCATCTGCGCCAGCCGCTCGAGGATTTGCTCCTGGCTTTTCGCGGTTCCCGGCGGATCGAGGGCGTAGATGAAGGTATCGAGGCGGCGGCGCGCGGTGATGCGCGGATCGAGCTGCCGCACCGCGCCCGCCGCGGCGTTGCGCGGGTTGGCGAAGGGTGGTTTGCCCTCGGCTGCCAGCTCGGCATTCAGGCGCTTGAAGCTCCGCTTCGGCATGTAGACCTCTCCCCGCACCTCGAACGTTTCCGGGAACTCTTTGGGGATGGTGACAGACAGCGGAACGCTGGGGATCGTCTTCACGTTCGGTGTCACGTCCTCACCGACGTAACCATCGCCGCGGGTGGCGCCGATCCGGTAGCGGCCCTGCTCGTACAACAGGCTCATCGCGAGCCCGTCGATCTTGAGCTCGGTCACGTACTCGACCCGAAGATCGCCCAGGGCCCGCTGGACGCGCTTGTCGAACTCGCGGACCTCGTCGCGCTCGAACGCGTTCGCGAGGCTAAGCATTGGCGTGCGGTGGGTGACCTTGGCAAAGGCGTCCGAGGGTGGGCCGCCGACGCGTTGCGTCGGAGAGTCGGGTGTGACCAGCTCCGGGTGCTCGGTCTCGAGCTCGACCAGCTCGCGAAAGAGCGCGTCGTACTCGGCGTCGGTGATCTCCGGCTGGTCGAGGACGTAGTAATCGCGGTTCGCCTTGTCGATCAGCGTTCGCAACTCGATCACGCGCGCCTTCGCCGCCTCAATTTCCCCTCCCCCGCTCGCGGGGGAGGGCCGGGCGGGGGTCGTCTTCACACCTTGACGATGGGCGCCAAACTGACGGCGAGGATCTTCATCCCGACCTTGTCGAACTTGACGATGACCTCCT
>Ga0307479_10003185_pt1 | contig 14926 bp, 15 predicted proteins | sample atmos_gasesECM4C_FD_203743 | JGI IMG/M metagenome (GOLD analysis project Ga0307479, IMG submission 203743) | Hardwood forest soil microbial communities from Morgan-Monroe State Forest, Indiana, United States - atmos_gasesECM4C_515 | ecosystem: Environmental > Terrestrial > Soil > Temperate... | reverse complement strand
GCGAGAGGTCGCCGCGGCCGTAGGCCGCAACCGCCGCGGTCAGGCTCGAAAGCGGCCGGGTGATCGAGCGCGAGAGCGGATAGACCAGCGCGAACGACACCAGCAGCACCACCGCCAGCAAGAGCAGCGGGCGCAAGAGCACCCGCGTGCTGTCCATCCGCACCAGCACGAAGAGCCCCGGCCGCATGCGCAAGGGAGCGCCCGTCAGCCGCGGCGGACGCAGCCACTCAGGTCCGCGCATCTTCTCCAGCATCGGCGGCGACGGCGGATCGATGGCCGCTCCCGCCGACGCGACCGGCATGCCCAGCGCGTCGACCACCAGCACGTCGACGCCGAGCGCCTCGTGCGCCTCCTCGGCGGCGCGCTGCAGATCCTCGGCGCCGTCGAGGACGTGCGCCACGTGCCCGGCCATGAAGGGCCCCGGCCGCCCGAGCGGACCGCGCCCGGTGAAGAAGTTGATCGCCGCGGTGAGCCCGAAGATGGCCAGCAGCACGGCGAGGAACGCCAGGTAGAGCCTGCGCGCCATTTACGATTCCCGTGCCAGCAGATATCCGGCGCCGCGCACCGTCTTCACGTAGCGGGGACGGCGCGGGTCGGGCTCGATCTTCTGCCGCAGCCGCGAGACGTGCACGTCGATGCTGCGGTCGAACGCCTCGTCGGCCGCCTCGCCTTTCATCTCGTCGAGCAGCTGGTCGCGGGTGAGGACGCGGCCGGCGTTGCGCGCCAGGGCGCAGAGCAATTCATACTCGTGGGCGGTGAGCGTCTGGCGGTTGCCGTCCACCGTCACCTCGCGCGCCGCGAAATCGATGATCAGCCCGCCGCTCTGGAAACGCGGCGTCTCCCCCGGCTCGGCGCGGCGCAAGACGGCGCGGATGCGCGCCAAGAGCTCGCGCGGATTGAAGGGCTTGGCCAGGTAGTCGTCGGCGCCCAGTTCCAGCCCCACGATCTTGTCGGCGTCGTCGCCGCGCGCGGTCACCATGATCAAGGGCGTGTTCCAGCGCTCGCGGATCTTGCGCGTGAGCGCGAGGCCATCCATGCCGGGCAACATCAGATCAACCAGCAGGATGTCGAAGCGCGACCCGCTCAGAGCCGCGAGGGCCTGGGCGGAGTCGCTGGCGACCGTCGCTTCCACTCCGTGCTGTCCGAGAAACTCGGTGAGCAGCGCGGCCAGCTTGCGGTCGTCTTCGATCAAGAGCGCTCGAAGCATTCACTCCCCGGGAGGCCCGCCGAATCCGCCGCGCTCCATGTGCTTCTGCTGCATCTCCTTGGCCTTGGCCGCCAGCGTCTGCCGCTGCGCCGGCGTGAGCAGGTCGTGCACCTTCTGGATCTCGGGCACGATGATCTTGGCCAGGTCCTGGATGTCCTGCGCCCGCTGGTCGGCCAGCGTGAAGAGCGCCTTCTGGTCCAGCTTGTCCGCCGTCAAGAGCGCAATCAGCTGGCCGTGGTTCTGCATGCGGTCCTTGGCCCGCGCCTCGAAGGCCTTGAAGATCACTTCCTTCGACTGCTCGATCTGCACCCGCTGCTGCGGCGTGGCGTTGATCAAATCTTCCGCGTCCTCGACGCGCGCCGAGATCATGTGCTTCATCATCCGCAAGCCGTGAGGGCCGTGGCCCATGGCCGCCCAGGCCGCGGCGCCGGCGCCGGCGAGCACCACCAGTGCGGTCGCTCCGATCATCATCGCTCTCTTCATCGTCGTTCCTCCTTGCCCGATGGAGTATGAGCGCCGCATTGCGCTCCCGTTGCGCGAGTATTTCGCACTATTACAGGTAACGCGCCGCCTTGAGCGCCGCCTCGATGCGCGAGCGGGTGTCGCCGACCTGGAGCTCGGGCGCCTGCCCGGTCAGGGTGCGCACCAGCTCGAGATACTTGCCGGCCAGCTGCGCCCGCACCTCGTCGGGGATTTGCGGCGCCGGGCCCTCGCCCTGGTAGCCGCGCTCGCGGATGAGCCATTGGCGGAAGAACTCCTTGTCCAGCATCTTCTGGTCCTCGCCCTCGAGGAACCGCTTCTCGCTGCCCTGGGCGATCCAGTAGCGGCTCGAGTCGGGAGTGTGGATCTCGTCGATGACCCACAGCTTGCCGGCCGAGTCCGTTCCAAATTCATACTTGGTATCAACCAGGATGAGCCCGCGCTGCCGCGCCCAGGCCTGGCCCGCCGCGAACAGATCGAGCGCCATTCGCGCCATCTGGTCCCACTGCTGCTGCGTGACGGTCCCGCGCTGCACGAGCTCGCGCGGCGAGATGGGCTGGTCGTGCTTGCCCACCTCCTCTTTCGTGCTGGGAGTGAGGATGGGCTTCTCGAACTGCTGGTCGCGACGCATGCCGCCCGGCAGCTCGATGCCGTACGCGGCGGCGCCCGCGCCCGAGACGTAGTCGCGCCAGAGCGAGCCGGTGAGGTAGCCGCGCACCACCATCTCCACCGCCAGCGGCCGCAGGCGCCGCACCACCAGCACGCTCGGATCGGGCACGTCGAGGATGTGATTGGGCGCGACGTCCTTCGTCTTCTCGAACCAGAAGACGGTGAGGCGGTTGAGCAGCTCGCCCTTGAACGGCACGGTGGTGAGCACGCGGTCGAAGGCCGAGAGGCGGTCGGTGGTGATCATCACGATGCGATCGTCGCGAGCGTAGTTGTCGCGCACCTTGCCGCGGTAGAGCTGGCCGAGCGCGGGAAAATCCGTCTCGCGGAGCGTGTGCGGGAGCTGGGCGCGCAAAGGGTCCATTGCGGGTCCTCCAAAGCGGCGCAAGATAGCGCAAGTGGAGATCCGATTCGTCCTCAACCGGCCGCGCAGCTCGCAGAACATCGGGGCGGCGGCGCGTGCGCTGGCCAACACCTCGGCGGGCGCGCTGTGGGTGGTCGAGCCGCTGGGCTTCGATCGCGCGCAGGCGGCCAAGCTCGCGGCGGGCGCCGACCAGGTGCTGGAAGCGATGCGCGTGGTGCGCACGCTCGACGAGGTGCTCGACGATTGCGTTCTGGTGGTGATGACCACCGGCCGCGAGACGCCCGGCGCACTGTCACCAGACGCGGCAGCGCTGCGGCTCCTGCAGGCCGCGGGTCCCTGCGCGCTGGTCTTCGGCGACGAGGTGCGCGGGCTCACCAACCGGGAGCTGCGCCGCCACTCGAGCGCGGTGGCGACCATTCCCACTGCTGGGAAAAGCTCTCTGAACCTGGCGCAGGCGGTGATGGTGTTCGGCTACGAGATCCTCAAGGCGCGGCGCGGCCCGGTTGTGACGGAGCCGGCGGCACCCGAGCCGCCCGCCGACGAGCGGCTGCTCTCGCTCCTGCGCGACCGCGCCCGCGCGCTGCTCCTGGCGGCCGGCTTCCTCAATCCGCAGCAGCCGGAGCTGGTGCTCGACGAGCTCTTGGCGCTCCTGCGCCGCGCTCACCCCACGCGCCGCGAGGTCGAGCTGCTGCTCGCTGCCGCAGCCCAGCTCGACCGCAATCAACTGCGCTAGTGCTTTTTCGCCTTGGCGGCCATCGCCTCGATGGCCTTGGCCAGGCGGCGCGCGCGCGTCTCGGGCTTCTTCGCGTCGCGAATCGATTCGGCCCATTCGCGCTGGTGCGTGAAGCTCATCGCCTGCCAGCCGGCACGAGCCGCCGCGTTCTTCTTCAACGCTCCGGCAAGCGCCGGCGGAGGCGCCACGCTTCGCGGCGCGCGGTCGGCCTCGAGCGTGACCTCGAGCTTCTGGCCCCGGCGAAGTCCGTGCTTCTCGCGGACCGCCTTCCACAGGCCGAGCATGTACCTGCCGCCGTAGACCATGACGCGCGTCCGGAACGTTTCGCCGAGCACGGTCATCTTCACAGCCGGCCGGGCCTCGCCGTAGACGGCGCGCACGTCGATGGGCAACTCGAAGCTCGCGTCCTCGCGCAGCTCGACGGAGAAGGTCTGTTGCATGGGCAACTGTTACGTCGCAGCAGGCGCGGCAGCGGCGGGCGCTTCTCCCTTCTTCTTCGGCTGGTGCTCGGCGCACAGGCCGTGCGCGACCACCTTCTTCAGGCAGCCTTCCTTGCTGCACGTCTTGTAGCGGCCTTTGGGCAGTTCACCGGCCTTCCACTTGTCGTAGTGGAAGAAGCAGTAGCCCTTGGCCTGGTAGGCGCGCTTGCAGCCCTCGATGTCGCATTTCTTGCCTTCGCCGCCCTTGGGGACGGGGGCGTGCGTCTTGTGAGCTTCCGCCATCGTGATGCTCCTCATGTCCGGAACGGGAGGGGCCTTCTAACGCGCCGGCCGGCCGCTTGGCAATGGCACGCCCACTGCAAACCTTTCCGCGCGGGGGGCGTCATGGAGACGACAGGCCGGGTCGGACTGGTGGTGGCCGGCCTGGGCGGCGTGGGCAGCTCGCTGGTGGCCGGCGTGCTCGCGGCGCGCGCGCACCTGGTGCGCCCTTCCGGCAGCCTGGCCGAGTCGCTGCGCGACCAGGCGCCGCTGGCCGAGCTGTCCGATCTCGCCCTCGGCGCATTCGAGCTGCGCGACGACGACGCCTACCGCGCTTCGCTGCGCGCGGGCCTTCTCGACCGTTCGCTGCTCGACGAGCTGCGGCCCGAGCTGCGCGCCATCCCGGCCATGCTGGGAGCGCGCCATGCGCCCTCGCGCCGCCACCTGGCCGACGCGCTCGCCGAGGACCTGCGCGGCTTTCTCGCGCACCATCGCTGCACGCGGGGCGTCGTGGTGTGCACGATTCCGGGGCCGCCAGAGGCAGCGTCGAGGCCGGGCTTCACCGCGCAGGAAGTGTGGGCCGCGCTGGAAGAGAGCGCGGACTGGATCACGCCGGCGGTGGTCTACGCGGCGGCCGCGGCCGAGGCTGGCTGCGCCTTCGTGGCTGCGGGTCGAGACGCGGCGCTCTGCGCGCCGGGAATCCCCGCGCTCTTCGAGCAGAAGGGCCTGCCCATCGCCGGCGCAGGACTGCTCGGCCCGAGCGCGATTCTGCGCGAGACGCTCCTGCAAGTGCTCGCGCTCGAGGGCATGCCGGTCGCCGGCGCGGCATCGCTTTCCACTAAGGCCGAGGAGACCGACGCGCGCCTCTGGAGCGGAGCGCATCGCACGGTGGAGATGGCGCTCGGCTCCGGCTGGGCCGGCGGCTCGTGCGAGCTGTCGCTGGAGCTGCGCGGCCAGGTGGAGCTCCATCTCGCCGCCCGCGCCCTCGACGCCGCGCTCTTCACCGAGCTGGCCCTGCGGGCCGGACGCGCCGGCGCGCAGCAGTGGATGGATGCGCTCTTTGCCGCGCCCTTGGGAACCACCGCGCCGCACGAGGCCGGCACGCAGACGCTGCTCGAGCGCCGCGCCCGCCTGCTCGCAGAGCTGCCGGCCCTGGCCCGCAGCACCGGACGCGAGGCCGCGTAGCCTTTCTCTCCGGATGTGAACGCGGGTTCCGCGCCGGGGCGCGGCGCTTCCGCATTTCGTCGGGAACCACACGCCCCCGGCCGCCCGTGCCGAGGCACGCCGCTTGCGGTGGCAGGCCCGCGGGGGGACGGCGGCTGGGGCCTGCCGGCCGAGCGGGGCGCGGGTGCCGGGGGGCCTCCCGCGCCCCGCGCTTTTCTTGCGCTGCGCGGCCTCCATACCAAAATCTTGACAGCCCGATCCATTCAAGATACGACACTCGCGACACTCCCAAGGAGTCGCGATGGCGGAGCGCGACACCCAGCCTGCCCCCATGACGCTGCTGCGCGCGGCGCTGGAGAAGGTCGTCTTCTTCGAGTGGCGCGTCTCGGAGCTGGCGGCCGAGCTCTCGGCCGCCCAGTCGCGCTGCGCCTCGGCGGAGCTGGAGCGCGCGCGGGCCGAGGACGAGGCGCGCGCGGCCGCGGATCGCGCCAAGGCGGCGCGCGTGCAGCTGGCGGAGCTGGAGGCGGAGCGGTCGCGGCTGGCGGCGCTGCTGGCGCAGCCGCAGCGGGGCAGCGCGGACTTGCGCGCGGTGGAGCTGGAGCGCGAGCGCGCGGCGCGGATGCAGCTCGAGCTCGATCAGGCGCGGCGCGAATTGTCGCGGGCGCGATCGGAGCGCGAGCGCTGGCTGACGGAGATGACCGAGCAAGCCCGCGGCGGCGACGAAGCGCCCGCCGCGCTGGCGCAGTTCATCAGCGAGCTGCGCGGCGAGATCATCGCGCTGCGCGCGCGGGCGGAAAAATGCGACGCGCTGCTGGCCCAGGCCGGCATCGCGCCGCCTCCGCTGGAAGACGCCGCGCCCGGCCGCGAGGTCGAGCCGGCGCCACCGAAGCGAGAGGCCGCGCTGGACGACGCGCGCACCATGTGGTCCGAGGGCCGGCTCGCCACGCCGGCCCTGACCACGCACTTCGCGCTGCCTCCCGATCCGAAGCTTGGGATCGCGGCGCGGGCCCTGGCGGACCAGTGCCTGCGCAATCTCGCCTCCGGCGATTCGGCACGGCGCGAGCAGGCCGCGCGCCATCTCGCCGCGGTCCCGCTGGCCTCGGCCGCTCCGGCGCTGGCCGGCGCGCTGGGGAGCGAGAGCGATCCCAAAGCGCGCGCACAGCTGGCCAAGGCGCTGGCGGCGTGCGGAGGCGAGGGCGCGGCGGATTTGATCGCGCAGCTGCAGTCGCAGGAGGAGCCGCCGCTGGTCCGGCTGGCGGCGCTGGAAGCGCTGGCCTCGGTTCCCGCGCGCGCCCGCGCCGCGCTGGAAGAGGCCGCGAACGATCCCGCGCCCGCCGTCCGCCGCCGCGCCGCCGCGCTCGCCGCAGCAGAGGGAATGCAGGACCTGCTGGCGCGCTTCGCCACCGACGCCGAGGCGAGCGTGCGCGCTTCCGTCGACGCCGCCCGCCGCGAGGCACCGGCGCCCGCTGCGCCGGTCGAGCCCGCGGCTCCGCCCAAGCCCGACCCGGCCCACGCAATGCTGCAGGCGGTGCAGGCCGCGCTCTTTGGACTCACCGAGTCGGAGCTGGCCGAGCACATGGGCCTCTCCGAGCCGCAGGCCACGGCGCTGGCGCAAGAGCTGATCGCGGCGGGCCGCCTGGGCAGGCGCGGCAAGCGGCTGGTGCTGGCCGCGGCGGGAGGTGCGCAGTGATGGAGCAGATCCGCTACTCCGTGCGCCGCTTCGCCGAGGTGCTCGACCTCACCGCCCGCGAGCTGGCCGACGCGGAAGCGCGCGGCGTCGTGCACTCCACCGTCAAGCCCGAGGGCGCGGCGCAGAAGACGCTCTACTCCGTCGACGACCTGGCCAAGGCCCGCGCCGCACTCGGCCGCGTGCCCGCACGACGGCCGATGCGCCGCCAGCTCTTCCTCAACTTCAAGGGCGGCACCGGCAAGACCTCGGTCTCCTCGAGCTACGCCTTCCGGCTGGCCGAGATGGGCCACCGCGTGCTGGTCATCGACCTCGACTCGCAGGGCCATGCGAGCAAGTGCCTGGGCGTGGCGGGCGAGGAGGCCGAGAAGACGCTCTTCGACGCCATCATCAAGAAAACGCCGCTGGAAAAAGTCATCGTGCGCACCGGCATGCCGGGGCTCGACCTGGTGCCGTCGAACCTGACCATGAGCACCATCGACCTCTCGCTGATGCCGCTGGCGGCGCGTGAGTTCCGGCTGCGCAACGTGCTCAAGGAAGTGGAGAGCGCGTACGACTTCGCGGTGCTCGACGCGCCGCCCAGCTTCGGGCTCTTGAACTTGAATGCTCTCATGGCGGCGCACGATCTCTTCGTGCCGGTGCTGGCCGACTTCCTCTCCTTCCACGGCCTCAAGCTCTTGTTCGAGACGGTGCAGGGCCTGGAGGACGACCTCGAGCACGTGCTCGATCACATCTTCATCGTCATCAACGCCTACAACGCCACCTTCCGCATCGCCAAGGAAGCGAAGGAAGCGCTGGAGAAACACTATCCGGAGTTCCTGCTCAAGCAGGTGATCCGGCAGTGCACCAAGTTCGCGCAGGCCAGCTCCGAAGGGATTCCCATCTTCGCCTACGACGCCGAGAGCAAGGGCGCGCAGGACATCCAGGCGGTGCTCGAAGAGGTGCGCGAGCGCATCGGCCCGCCCGCGCGCCTGAAGGCGGTGGAAAACGCATGAAGCGCGGCTTCGAGGAAAATGTCCCCAAGGTGCGGCCGCGGGTGCGGCTGACGCAGCAGTTCGCGGCGGTGGAGATGGCGGCGAGCGTCGCTCCTCCGATCACGGAGCTCGAGCCCGAGGCCCCGCGACCTGAACCGACAGTAGAGCGTGGACCAGAACCTGCACCTGGACCGGCCCCGCAGGCGCGAGTGCGCCACGCGCCCAAGACCTCCGCCGCCGAAGTCACCGAGCTGGCCCGCCAGCTCACCTCCGAGCTGGAGCGGGCCACCGAGGCCAACGCGCGCCTCAAGGCCGATCTCGACGCGTCCTTGTCCGGCCTGCGCCAGGCGGCCGACGAGTCGCGCGAGCAGCGCAGCGAGGTGCAGCGCCTCTCGGCGGAGCTGGAAAAGCGCGGCGCCTCCATTGCCGGACTGCGCGGCGAGATGGAGCTGCTCGAGGCCGAGCGCGACGGCGCGCTGGCGCAGGTGGCGCGGCTCTCGCGAGAGCTGCGCGAGGAGCGATCGCGCGCGGCCGAATCGGCGCAGCTGCGGCGCGAGCTGGAGCGCGTGGCCGCCGAGTCGCAGGAGCGCGCCCGCCAGCGCGACGAGTCGCAGGCCGAGCTGCGCGCCGCCCGCAGCGAATGCGATCGGCTGGCCGAGCAGCTGGCGGCCGCCGCCGCCGACGCCGAGGAAGCCGCGCAGAGCCGTAGCGCGCTGGAAGAGATCCATCAGGCGCTGGCCCAGGCCCGCTCGCGCGTCAGCGGCATCCGCTAGCCCCATCGGTCATTTGACCGATGGGCCAACGTCCAGTGTGTGGTACGTGCGCTGCGCTTCAGCGGTTCCCGACATCTCGATTTCGCACCAGTCCGGCAACCAGCACCGACATCCAGCGGGAACTCCGGCGGGCGCTTCTCCAAACAGGGGGGCGCCCGCTAATTTTTTGCGGCCCAGAAGAGCAGCCGCGGGTACGTATAGAAATAAGGCCGCTCGTCGGCGAGCTGCGGAATCAAGAGCTGCCGATAGCGTTGCAGGAAGCGCTCCCAGTCCGCCGGCGCGAGGCGCTTCTGGTAGTCAGTGAGCAGCGCGCCGCGGACCCATTCGACGACCTGCTCGCGGTCCTGCAAGAGGTGGCCGTAGATCTGCAGCCGCACGTGCTGGCGCGCGTACCCCAGGTGCTGCAGCCAGGCCGCGTACCGGTACGGCTCGGGCATCGGCGGCCGCCGCTCGAATCCACCCAGGAGCCGCCGGAACTCGTGCGAGCGGGCCAGCTCGAACGCCGTCTGGTGCGAGGGATGCTCGTCGTTCATGGGCATCTGCACCGCCAGCTGGCCCGACGGCAAGAGCGCGCCGGTGAGCCGCTGCAGGAGCGAGGAGTGGTCCGGCAGCCAGTGCAGCGCGGCGTTGCTGAAGACGAGATCGAATCCGGCCGCCGGCGCCCAGCGCGCGATGTCGCACCGCTCGAAGCGCAGCCCCGCCGCTTGCGGCGCCTTGGCCAGCATCGCTTCCGATTCGTCGATGCCCAGCGTCTCGCGCGCGGCCAGCTTCTGGTGCAGCTCCAGCGTCAGGTCGCCGGTGCCGCAGCCCAGGTCGGCCACGCGCATGCCCGGCCGCGGCTCGATCAGCGCAACGAGATCGAGGAACGGCTGCTTTCGCTCGGCGCGGAATCGCTCGTACTGCTGTGGGTCCCAGGCGTCGGCCACGGCTGCGAGAGTAGCTCCTCCTCCGCTTCGAAGACCATCGCGCCCTGCTGCAGGCGGTCGTGCAACAGATCCAGCTCGACCGAGCCGCGCACCGCGTCGGCGCCTTTCAGGAGCGTCAAGGAGAAGCGGGCGCGCTCGAGGTTGGCCACGTCCTCGTGCAGCCGCGCCAGCGCGCGCTCGCGCGCGAGGCGGACGCGGCGGAAGTGATCGAGCTGGCCTTCGAGCGCTTCGGCCGCGCGCAGGTACGACTTCTGCGCGGCGGCGTCGGCGGAGGCGGCGGCGCTCTTGTTGAGCTGCGCGCACCGCCGCTGCAATTCGTCCTCCAGGACCTGCGGCGCGGACCGACCGAGGCCGGCCACACGCGCCGCCAGGTCGAGCGCCGCCAGCGCCAGCGAGTCGAGCAGGGCACGCAGATCGGCGCGCGTGCCCGCCGGCAGCTCGTCGGTCGCGCCGCGGCGGGCGGAGGCGGCGCGCTCGGCGAGCGCGCGCAGCTCGGGACCCAGCGAGGCGCGCAGCGCGGCGAGGCGGGACTCCACCGGATCCGCGCCGGCCGCCACGTGAAGCGGCGCCGCCGCGAGACCGGCCCAGAGGCCGAAGGCCGCGCCGGAGGCGCCCGAGGCGATCCACTGCGGCAGCGCCGAGGCGAGCGCGCCCAAGAGCGGCACCAGCGCCGCCTCGGCCACCACCACCGTCGCGGCTCCCAGCGCAGCCGAGACCAGCACGGCCAGGCGCGAGGGCCGCGCCTCTCCGCTCTGCTCCGCCGTCTCGTCGCGCAAGAGCGCGAAGGTGAGCCCGAGCAGCGCGCCGGCCGCCGGCAGGAGCCAGAGATTCGGCATCGCCAGCCACATCGCCGCCGCTATCGCGCAGGCCACGGCCGCCGCGATGCGCCGCTTGCGCCGGCCCGCCGACAGCCCTCCGGCGAGCGCCACCGCAAAGGCGCTCCCGGCAATGGCCGCCGGCACCGCCGCGAACTGCGGCACCAGAGCGGCCAGCGCGCCGCCTCCCGCCGCCGCGAATCCTGCCGCCCGCTGGAATCCCGCATGGTCCTCGAACCGGACTTCCATGACCTCACCATCCCGCCACTGGGGCCCGCACTGCATCGAACGCCTTCTGCTTGACCGACTTGCTCGCCGCGCTGCCGCGGCCGTCGATGGCCGCGACGTCGCGCTCGTACTCGCGCTCCTGCGCCGTCACCGCCGGAGCATTGGCGGCCTGCGCCACGCGCTGCATGTTGAGCAGCTGCACCTGAGCTTCCCCGCGCCGGCCCTGTTCTTGAAGGTGCGCCGCTCTCTGCGCGAGGTCGGCCATCTCGGCCTTGGCCCCCTGCACCGCCGCGTCGGTGGGCGCCTGCGCCAGGAGCGCAGGGTCGGAAGTGAAAGCGGCCTGCGCGCTGGCCTGCGCCCGCTGCTCGACGCCCGAGGCGTCGTCGAGCTTGAGCTCTACCGCGGCCAGGTTGGCGAGGCCGTGTCCGGCCGGCGTGCGCAGCTTCACCAGCACGCGCCGCTCCTCGCCGGCGGCGAAATCCGGCAAGCGCACCCAGCCGTTTTCTTCCTCGTAGCCGAGCACTTGCTCGACACCGGGCGCCTCCAGGCGCAGCCGGACGTTGCGCGCCACGGTGGTCGCGGCGCGGCCCAGCTCGTCGCGAAAGGCGCCGGGCAGGATCTCGGGCGAGTCGATGTAGCGCGCGCGGCCGCCGGCCTGCGACGCGAGCGCGGTCATGAAGTCCTCGTCGTAGTCGTCGCCCATGCCGAAAGTGGAGATGGTCGCGCGGGGGAAATCGCGCCGGGCGAGGCGCAAGAGGGCGGCGCGTTCGGAGATGCCTTCGTTGGCCTGGCCGTCCGAGGCGAGAAAGACCTTGTCGGCATTGGCCGCCGCGGCCAGGTCGAACGCGGCGGACATGTTGGTGCCGCCCATCGGCTCGATGGAGTCGATGGCGGCCAGGGCGGCGCTGCGTCCGGCCGGGATCATCGGGGTCGAGGGGAGCGCCAGGCGCGCGTCGCTACTGAACTCGACGATGGAGAGCCGGTCTTGCGGACCCAGCGCCTGCACCAGCGCGCGCGCGGCGTCGCGGGCGCGGTCCATCTTCGCGCCGGACATGGAGCCGGAGCGGTCGAGGATCAGCACCGCATTCACCGGAACGCGCATGCGCCTCACGGGATCTGCGTCGGCGGCGAGATCGATCTGCAGATAGGCCTCGCCGCCGCTCTCGGGCAGGTAGCGGCGGTCGAACTGCGTGGTCATGCGCAGCGGCCCGGCGCGGACCTCCCGGGGATGCGGCTCGGCCGGCGGCCTGACGATGGGCCGGAGCAGCGCAGCAACCGCAGCGGCGGCAAGAGAGGCAAGGGCAGCAGCCACGAGAGCAAATGTTTTGCGCATGCGCGATGCAACGCGCGATGCGGCTACGCGATCTGTCGCTCGAGGAATTCGATGGCGCGGTGTTCGGCGTAGAAGCGCGGGCGCCAGGGAGGGCCCTCCACGAAGCCGAGGTGACCGCCGCGAGGCCAGACTTCGAGCGTCACGCCTTCGGGGACGGCGCGCGGGATGCACTCCGCCGGAATGAAGGGGTCGTCTGCGGCCGACAAGAGCAGCGTGGGGATTCGTATATTTTGTATAAATCTAGCACTGGAGCTCTGCGCGTAGTAGTCGGGCGCGCCGGCGAAGCCGTGCACCGCGGCGGTCACTGCGTCGTCGAACTCGAACAGCGTCGGCGCGCGGCGGACGCGCCGCTCGTCGAGCGCGCCGGGAAAGGCGCGCAGCTTCTGCAGCGACTTCTTCTTCAGCGTGCGCAAGAAGCGGGTGCGGTAGACCCAGCGCCAGAATCCTCGCGAGTCGAGCGTGCGTGCGCAGGCCGCGAGATCGAAGGGCACGCTCAGCGCCGCCGCGCCCTTGATCTCGCGCGGCACCGAGTCGCCCTGCTCGCCCAGCCATTTCAAGAGCACGTTGCCGCCCAAGGAGCAGCCGGCGATGACGATGCGGTCGGCCTCGCTCCGCACGCGCGTGATGAGCTCGCCCAGATCGCCCGTCTCGCCCGAGTGATAGGAGCGCAGGAGGCGGTTCATGTCTCCTGAACAGCTGCGGAAGTTCAAAGCCAGGCCCCGCCAGCCGCGCGCACGAGCCTGCGCGAGCAGGCCGCGGATGTAGTGGGCGGAGGAGCTGCCTTCCAGCCCGTGCAACGCGATCAAGAGCGGCGCGTGGGCGGGACCCGCCAGGCGATCGACGTCGACGAAGTCGCCGTCGGGCAGCTCCCACCGCTCGCGCGTGAAGGGCAGCCGCGGGCCGGGGCGCAGCAAGGGCCCAAACACCGTCATCAGATTCGGCCCGAACAACCAGCCCGCCGCGCGGTACATTTTATAGTTCCTGCAAAAACCGTGAGATGCGGGCGCCCACCAGCCCGCTGCGCTCCACCATCGGCAAATGGCCGCTGCGCGCTACCAGCTCGACGGCCGCGGCGCCCAGGTGCGCGCGAAAATAGTCGACGCTGGAGGCCGGCAGGATGCGGTCGGCCTCGCCCCAGAGGATGAGAACCGGCGCGCGGATACCGGCCAGCAGCGAAGGCTCGATCCCCGGCGCGTCGATCTCCAGCTCCGAGACCAGCCGCTGCACCTGCGGCGAGGCCCAGTGCCGGCCCAGGTCGCGCGCGAAGAGCCAGCCCAGCCGGGGCGGCTTGCGGTAGAGCCTGCGGTTCATCTCCATTGCATCGCTGCTGCGAAAAGCCTCGACAACCGACTGACGCGCGTCTCCCGAGAGCGGGGCGCCGGCCGGATTGAGCCCGATCACGCCCGCCACCTGCTCGGGCAGCGCCGCCGCGGTGAAGAGGCTGAGCGCGCCGCCGAGCGAGCTTCCGATCAGCACCGCCGGCTCGGCGAATTCGCCCAGCGCCGCGCCGACCACCTGCGCGCACTCGGGAATGGTGGCCGGCACCTCTCCCGGCGCGAGGCGCGCGCGGCCATGCCCCGGCAGCTCCACCGCCACCACCCGGCGCGACGCGCGCAGCACCGCGCGCACGATGGGGAGGAAGCCCGCCGCGTTTCCGCCCATGCCGTGCACCAGCAGCACCGGCGGCGCGGCGCCCAGGCCGCGGCGATCGTAGAGGTGCGCGTTGCGCTCGCCCGCGCGCAACAGCCGCGAGCGGAAGCCGAGCGCGCGATAGGCGCCGTGCGCGGCCAGCCAGACGGCGCTGAGAGGAAGGATCATGCCGGCCGATGATAGGCTGCCCGCGTGCTGCGCGTCCTGATCGCAATCGCGATTGCGATTCCCCTCTACGAGCTGGTCCGCTGGCAGGCCTTGAAGCGCGCGCGCGGCGCGCTGCGGAAGAAGGCGCGGCTCTTCGCCGAGCGCCACGGCGTCCGCGTCGATCTCTTCAAGTTCGGCGGCAAGGCGCTGGTGCGCGAGGAGCTGGTCAACGACCGCGCGGTGGTGCGCGCGATGATGGAGGCGGTCGAGAAAGGCGAGCGGCCGAGCGAGGTCCGCGACCGCGTCGAGGAGTACATCGACGAGATCGTCCCCGCCTTCTCGCTCACCGCCTACTACGAGTTCGGCATCAAGCTGGCTCGCGCCGCCATCCGCGCCGTCTACCGGCCCATCATCGTGCGGCCCGCGCCGCAGCTGCCCGAGAACGCGACCGCGGTCTTCTTGATCAACCACCGCAGCAACTTCGACTACGTGGTGGTCGGCTGGGCGCTGGCGCGGCAGGTGGCGGTGAGCTACGCGGTGGGCGAGTGGGCGCGCGTCTTTCCGCTCGACGCGCTGTTCAAGGCCTTTGGCGGGTTCTTCGTGCGGCGCGGCTTTCCCGACCCGCTGTATCACATGGTCTTGCGCCGCTACCTGCAGCTGATCACGCGGCGGGGAGTTACACAAGGTATATTTCCCGAAGGAGGCCTCACCCGCGACGGCGCGCTGCGCCCGCCCAAGGTGGGCCTGCTCGACGGAATCCTGGCGTTGGCGCCGGAGTGCGAGATCTGGTTCGTGCCGGTGGGCATCAACTACGACCGCGTGCTGGAGGACGAGGCGCTGCTCGCCGAGCAGCGGGGCCGCGAGAATCCGCCCACTGCGGTGGAGCAGCTGCGCGGGGCGCTGCGGCTCTTGTGGCTCGTGCCCTGGCGGACTCTGGTCAACGCGCTGCGCGTGGCCACCGGGCGGCTGCAGCGGCACGGTTACGTGGCGGTGGCGTTCGGCGAGCCGGTGCGCTTCGCCGACCTGCCGGTCGCGAGCCGCATCGCCGGGCTCTCCCCCGAGGAGCGCAGGGCCGCCGCCA
>Ga0307479_10003184_pt1 | contig 14927 bp, 11 predicted proteins | sample atmos_gasesECM4C_FD_203743 | JGI IMG/M metagenome (GOLD analysis project Ga0307479, IMG submission 203743) | Hardwood forest soil microbial communities from Morgan-Monroe State Forest, Indiana, United States - atmos_gasesECM4C_515 | ecosystem: Environmental > Terrestrial > Soil > Temperate... | reverse complement strand
TCATTGCTTTGCGACTGATTCCTATGCTTGCCGAGCGGGGAGTGCGGTTCGACCTGTGGGTCTCGTCGGCCCTCGAGGGCTTGGCCCAGAGCGTGAAAGGTTACGAAGACCTGGTCCTCGCCGAGTCCCGGCCGGATGCACGCACCTTGGGTTGCGACTACGCATGCTCGCTGTTCGGCCTGATCTCGGCGCTTGGCATCGAGCACCGGGAGTTGAAGGCAAATCCGACCGTCTTGAAGCCCGCCGCCAATCGGTTGCCGGACGCCAGGAGTCGCTTGCGGTCGCTGAAGGGACGACGCGTCGGCCTGGCCTACGGCGGCAATCCCGACCGTCGGGACGACTGGTTCCGCGCCATCCCGCTGTCCGCCCTGAAGCGCCTGGCTGATGTCGAAGGAATCAGCTGGGTCAACCTCATGATCGACAGCCGGCCCGAGAAGCCAGAGGTCGTCAAGATGTTCCGGATGGAAGACCCGATGAGCGAAGCCAAGAACTTCGAGGATACGGCGGCCATCGTCTCTGAACTGGACGCCGTCATCGCGATCGACTCCTCGGTCGCGCACCTTGCGTGCAGCGTCGGCAAGCCGGTTTGGGTGCTTGTGCCGCCGATGCTGGACTGGCGCTGGCAGATTGGCGACGACACCCGCCCCTGGTGGCCCAATGCCACGCTGCTGCGCGGCACTTCCATGGGTCAATGGGACAGCATGATCGAAGAGCTGGCCCGCCAGCTCCGCGGCTAGCGCTCCGGAAACGACCGCCGCGCCAGCGCCAGCGTCCACGACAGCGACAGCATCTCCAGCGCCGTCGCGCCGACCAGCGCCAGGGCGTCGTACTCGCCCCTCAACCAGATCAAGAAGTTGCCCGCAAGCGCTGAAAAAACCGCCATCGCCAGCACCCAGCGCCAGTTCACCAGGCACCCGAGCAGGTTCGCCGCCATCGAGCGCGAGGCCGACCAGCGATAAAGGGCCCATACGGGCAGCACGAACGCGAACGGCAGCCCGGCGATGCTCTCGGCGACCTCGAAATCCAGGTCCATCGCCGGCGGCAGATGAGCATTGGCGCGAGAGAGCTCGTCCAGGAACCGCCCCGTCTCGTGAATCCCCCACACGCCGCACAGCACCCCTGTCGCCACCAGAGCCGGCAACAGTCCCGACAGCATCAGCAGCACGAGCTTGTCATGCCCGAACCGCACCACGATCCCCAGATGCCGGAAGTCGGGCGGCTCGGATCGGGACGCGGCATCCAGCGCGCACGTATACGCCGTGAACGCCACGGCTCCCGCCATGTCGCTCAGGAAGGGCCCCAGCGTCTGCACGCTGGCCAGGAACACGATCGGAAGCCACAGCAGCAGGAAGATGCCTATCAGCCGCAGCGGGGCGGCCCGGAACGGGGCAACCGACTCGCGCAGCAGCTCTGCGGCCTCGCTAAAGGCCACCCGGCGCACCGGAAAGCGCCAACCGGGCGAAGCGTCCGTCTCCATCTCCGGGCTGGTATCGATCCGGTTCATCGCGCCGCAAGACCGCAGTTCGTCATATGGCCCGGTGAGCCTATTCAATCGCCTTCACGATGTCCTCGATCACCTTCTTGGCGTCGCCGAACACCATCATCGTCTTGTCCATGTAGAAAAGCTCGTTGTCCAGTCCAGCGTAGCCGGAGGCCATCGAGCGCTTGTTGACGATGACCTGGCGGGCCTTGTACGCCTCCAGGATCGGCATGCCGGCAATCGGCGATTTCGGATCCTTGGCGGCCGGATTGACGACGTCGTTGGCGCCGAGAATCAGTGCCACATCGGTCTCCGCGAACTCCGAATTGATGTCCTCCATCTCGAAGACCTGGTCGTACGGGACCTCGGCCTCGGCCAGCAGCACGTTCATATGCCCCGGCATCCGACCGGCCACCGGGTGGATGGCGTAACGCACCTGCACACCCTTTTTCAGCAGCTTGTCGGACAGCTCCTTTAACGGGTGCTGCGCCCGCGCCACCGCCAGCCCGTACCCCGGAACGATGACCACCGACTCGGCGTTGCCGAGCAGAAAAGCGGCGTCGTCCGCCGAGCCCGACTTCACGCTGCGCTGCGCCGCGCCGGCCCCGGACGCGGCGGCCACCTCGCCGCCGAAACCACCCAGGATCACGTTGAAGAACGAGCGGTTCATCGCGCGGCACATGATGTACGACAGGATCGCACCGCTGGAGCCGACCAGGCTCCCGGCAATGATCAGCATCGGGTTGTTCAGCGAAAAGCCGATGCCGGCCGCGGCCCAGCCCGAGTAGCTGTTCAGCATCGAGACCACCACCGGCATGTCGGCCCCGCCGATCGGAATGATGATCAGAACGCCCAGGACGAACGCGGTGGCCAGCATCACCAGGAACGGCGCCCAGGACTGCGATGCCACGAACATGATGCCGGCGCCGATCATCAGCACGCCCAGCGCGGCGTTGAGCGGATGCTGGCCCTTGAACACGACGGGTGCGCCCCGGAACAGGCGAAACTTGTAGCGGCCCCGCAGCTTGCCGAATGCGATCACGCTCCCGGAGAACGTGATCGCGCCCACAAAACTGCCGATGAAAAGCTCCAGCCGGTTACCGGTCGGAATCGGGGCGCCCGCCTCGACGATGCCGAAGGCGGCCGGCTCGGCCACCGCCGCGATCGCGATAAAGACCGCGGCCAGCCCGATCATCGAGTGCATGAAGGCGACCATCTCGGGCATCTGGGTCATCGGCACCCAGCGCGCGAGCCGGGTGCCTACCGTGCCCCCGACCACGACCCCCAGCAGCACCCAGGCAAGTCCCACGCCTCCGGTGTGGGGGTGGATCTTCAGAATCAGCGCAACCGTAGTGACGATCGCGATCGCCATCCCGACCATGCCGAACGCGTTGCCGATGCGCGATGTGGCCGGGTGCGACAGCCCCTTGAGCGCCTGGATGAAGCATACCGAGGCGACCAGGTACAGCAGCACGACCAGTTCCAGACTGAAATTCATGAATTGCTCCACCGCGCGAGCGAATCAGCAACGGCCAGAAAAAAAGGCTCCCCTCTGCCGCGCCAGCGGGACAGGGGCCGGGGGTGAGGGCCGCCCCTCACTTCTTCGGCTCCTTCTTCTTGAACATCTCCAGCATCCGCTGCGTCACCAGAAAACCCCCGAACACGTTCACCGCCGCCAACGCCACCGCCAGCACGCCCATGGTGCGGCCCAGCCTCGTCTCGGTCAGCGCCGCCGCCAGCATCGCGCCCACGATGATGATGGCCGAGATCGCGTTGGTCACCGACATCAGCGGCGTGTGCAGCGCGGGCGTCACGTTCCACACCACGTGATAGCCCACGTAGATCGCCAGCACGAAGATGATCAGATGGTTCACCAGTTCCATGGCGGGCTCCGTCTTGTGATCAGGACTTGCGAACGATTTCGCCCGCGTGGGACAGCAGGCAGGCGGCCACGATGTCGTCGTCGCGGTTCAGCACGAAGCCGCCCTCCTGGTCGAACAGCAGCTTCAGGAAGTCCAGGACGTTGCGGGCGTACAGGGCCGAGCTGTCGGCCGCCACGAGGGCCGCCAGGTTGGTGAGACCGATGATCTGCACGTTGTGCCGTGTGACGGTCGAGCCCGGCTCGGTCAGAGCCACGTTGCCGCCCTGCTCGGCCGCCATGTCCACGATCACCGATCCGGGCTTCATCGAGCGCACCATCTCCTCGGTCACCAGCCGTGGCGCCGGCCGGCCCGGAATCAGTGCGGTCGTGATCACGATGTCGGCCTGGGCGATGCGCTTGGCAACCTCGGCCTTCTGCCGTTCCAGCCAGGCCGGCGGCATCGGGCGCGCGTAGCCACCGACGCCCTTGGCGATCTCGCGCTCCTCGTCGGTTTCGAACGGCACATCGATGAACTTGGCGCCGAGCGATTCGATCTGCTCCTTCACGGCCGGCCGCACGTCGGAGGCCTCGATCGCCGCGCCCAGCCGCTTGGCGGTGGCGATCGCCTGCAGACCCGCCACCCCCGCGCCCAGGATCACCACGCGGGCCGCCTTGATGGTGCCGGCGGCCGTCATCATCATCGGCATCAGCCGCTGGTAGGCATTGGCCGCCAGCAAGACGGCCTTGTACCCCGCGATGTTGGCCTGCGAGGACAGCACGTCCATGCTCTGTGCGCGCGTGGTGCGCGGAGCCGCTTCCAGGGCAAATGCCGTGAGGCCCGCGGCGTTCATGGCCGCAATGCCCTCGGCGTTGAAGGGTTCCAGCATGCCCACCAGCACGGCGCCGCGCGCCATCGAGGCGAGCTCGCTGTCCGACGGACGCCTCACGCGCAGCACCATCTGGGCCCCCATCGCATCGGAGGCCGAACCGATGGTCGCCCCGGCGGCCACGAAGGCTTCGTCGGGCTGGCTCGAGGGCAGGCCGGCCCCGGCCTGGACCACGATCGCGTGCTTCTGCGCCACCAGCTTCTTGACGGTCTCGGGCGTGCCGGCAACACGAGTTTCTCCCGGCCTGGTCTCGGCCGGAATACCGATGCGCATCAGGAACTCCTCAGGGATTCAGGTCAGCGCCGGCTGGGTACGGGCCGACCGCTAGAATTTAGCATTGTCGCATCGCCGCCCGGGTCGCCACTTCCCCGCGCCAGCAACGTGTCCCGCGTTTGGAAACCCTCCGTCACCGTCGCCGCCGTCGTGGAGCGCGATGGCCGCTTTTTGCTGGTCGAAGAGCACACGGAGGACGGATTGCGAATCAACCAGCCGGCCGGTCACCTGGAACCCGGTGAGACGCTGGAGCAAGCGGTGAGCCGCGAGACACTCGAAGAAACCGCCCATCCCTTCCGTCCCACCGCGCTGCTGGGCGTTTACCTGTGGCGCAACCCGGGTCCCGCCCGCGGACCCACGTACCTGCGATTCGCGTTCACCGGTGAGCTGGAGGAACGCGTCGCCGGACAGGCCCTGGACCACGGAATCGTGCGTACCGTCTGGATGTCACCTCAGGAGCTGGCACAGCACAGCGGGCGCTGGCGCAGTCCGCTGGTGGGGCGCTGCATCGACGACTACCTGGGCGGGCAGCGTTACCCGCTGCAGCTGCTGTACGCGCACCCGGATGCGCTGGCGCAAGCGGCCAAGGCGGTATCTGAATGACGATGAACGCGGGTCCCCGAATCGTCGTGGGCATGTCGGGCGGGGTCGACTCGTCGGTGGCTGCCTGGCTGCTCAAGCAGCAGGGCTACCAGGTGATCGGGCTTTTCATGAAGAACTGGGAAGACGATGACGACGACGAGTACTGCTCCACGCGCCAGGACTGGCTCGATGCTGCCAGCGCCGCCGATGTGATCGGGATCGACATCGAGGCGGTGAACTTCGCGGCCGAGTACCGCGAGCGCGTGTTCGCCGAGTTCCTGCGCGAGTACTCGGCCGGCCGCACGCCCAATCCGGACGTGCTGTGCAACGCCGAGATCAAGTTCAAGGCGTTCCTGGATCACGCCCTGGCCATGGGCGCGCAGCAGATCGCAACCGGCCATTACGCCCGCATCCGCGCCGTCGGTGGTCGAAGCGAGCTGCTGCGGGCGCTCGACGCCAGCAAGGACCAGAGCTACTTCCTGCACCGCTTGACGCAGTATCAGCTCGAACGGACCCTTTTCCCGCTGGGCGAGCTGCGCAAGACCGAAGTGCGTGCGCTGGCGCGCAAGATCGGCCTTCCCAACGCGGGCAAGCGCGACTCGACGGGCATCTGCTTCATCGGCGAGCGGCCGTTCCGGGCGTTCCTGGCCCGCTATCTTCCAACCCGGCCCGGCCCGATCCGCGCGTCCGACGGGCGGGTGCTCGGCGAGCACGTCGGCTTGAGCTTCTACACGCTGGGGCAGCGCAGGGGCATCGGCGTGGGGGGAACGCAGGACGGCACCGGCGAGCCCTGGTTCGTGGCTCGCAAGGACCTGGCCGCCAACACGCTGTGGGTGGTGCAGGGTCACGACCACCCCTGGCTGCTGACGGACCGGCTGGTGGCGACCCTGCCGGCCTGGGTCGGCCCTGTGCCGCAAGCCGGCTCGCGCCTCTCGGCCAGAACCCGTTACCGCTCGGCTGATGCGGCCTGCCGGGTGATCGCAGCCGCTCCCGATCGGCTCGAGCTGAGTTTCGAAGAACCGCAATGGGCCGCGACCCCCGGGCAGTCGGCGGTGCTGTACGACGGCGAGGTATGCCTCGGCGGGGCCATTATCGAGTCGACCAGCGCCGCGAGTGCGCTCCAGAAAGGTGCTGTTTCGGCCGATTCCTCGGCGCTGATTTGACCAAACTGGCGCCTCGGCGCGCGGGGCCCGCGCCGAGGGGTGAAAGCAGCTCCGGATCGGAAACAGGGGCCGTTGATGAGTCTTCGGATCGGTTCACGCTTTTCCGCACTGTACATCTGCGCCACGCTGGCGCTGGCAGGCTTTGCCATGCTGGCCGGCGGCATGCCGCACGTCGGCTGGGTCGCCTGGCCGGCACTGGCGCTGACGCTGCTGGGACTGCGCGACTACCTGCAGACGCGCCATTCGATCCGTCGCAACTACCCGATCCTGGGCAACCTGCGCTTCTTTTTCGAGTTCATCCGTCCCGAGCTGCGCCAGTACATCGTCGAGAGCGATACCGAGGCGCGGCCGTTTTCGCGCAACCAGCGCAGCGTCGTGTACCAGCGCGCCAAGGGGGAGCTGGACAAGGTTCCGTTCGGCACGCAGCTCGACCTGTACGAAGCCGGCACCGAGTGGATCACCCACTCGATGGCGCCAGCCCCGGTGCAGCCGTACGATTTCCGGGTGGTGGTGGGCGGGCCGGGCTGCAGCGCGCCCTACCCGGCTTCGGTCTTCAATATCTCGGCCCTGAGTTTCGGGGCCCTATCGGCCAACGCGATCCTGGCGCTGAACCGCGGCGCGCTCGACGGCCGCTTCGCGCACGACACCGGCGAAGGCGGCATCAGCCGCTACCACCGCGAGCACGGCGGCGATCTGGTCTGGGAGGTCGGCAGCGGCTACTTCGGCTGCCGTACGCCCGAAGGCCGGTTCGATCCGCAGCGCTTCGCCGAGGAGGCGCGCCGGCCTCAGGTGAAGATGATCGAAATCAAGCTGTCGCAGGGCGCCAAGCCGGGCCATGGCGGCGTGCTGCCCGCGGCCAAGGTATCGCCCGAAATCGCGCAGGCGCGCGGGGTGCCCGCCCGCGTGGATTGCATCTCGCCCGCCTCGCACAGCGAGTTTTCGACTCCGACCGGCCTGCTGGAGTTCGTGGCGCGGCTGCGCGAGCTGTGCGGCGGCAAGCCGGTCGGCTTCAAACTGTGCGTGGGGCATCCCTGGGAGCTCTTCGCGATCACCAAGGCGATGCTGGCCACCGGCATCACGCCGGATTTCATCACGGTCGACGGATCCGAAGGCGGCACCGGAGCCGCCCCGGCCGAATTCGTCGACCACGTGGGCATGCCCCTGCAGGAAGGGCTGCTGCTGGTTCACAACACGCTGGTGGGGCTGAACCTGCGCGAGCGCATCCGCATCGCCGCCAGCGGCAAGGTGATCACCGCGTTCGATATCGCGCGCACGCTGGCGATCGGGGCCGACTGGTGCAACAGCGCGCGCGGCTTCATGTTCGCGCTGGGGTGCGTGCAGGCGCAGCACTGCCATCTGGACACCTGCCCGTCGGGAGTGGCCACGCAGGACCCCACGCGGATGCGCGCGCTGGTGGTGCCCAACAAGGCCGAGCGCGTGGCCGGCTTTCACCGCAATACGCTCAGGGCACTGGCCGAGCTGATCGCGGCGGCCGGCCTGACCCACCCGAGCCAGCTGCGCCCGCACCACATCGTGCAGCGCGTGTCGCACAACGAGGTGCGCTTGCTGTCGCACATGCTGCCGTTCTTGAAGCCTGGCGATCTTCTGGACGCCGGGCAGGCCGAGCGCTTCCCGCACAAGGTGTACGAGATCTGGTGGCCCAGGGCCAGGGCCGAGAGCTTTCAGCCGGCGTGAGCCGGTGTCCCCCTGGCGTGGGTTTGGAGGGAAATCCCGGGAAGGTATGGAAATTCGCGGCATTTCTTCGCCTGAACCCGGTTGTGCCGAGCGGTGCGATCAACTACCTTCTCGGTCTGACATCCGTCAGGGTGCTGCCTAATGCGGCAGCGACCCTCGCGTTTCTGACACCGCCGGGTCTGCGGGTGTCATGGATTGAAAAGGAGCGCGCTTGAGCTGGGAATCGAAATCGCGATCGTGCTAGAACCCGCGCGACGCCTGCTGGGCAACCCCTGGGTTCAGCGCGCAATTCTTGTCGCTGTCATCGTCTGGGTCTTCTGGAATGGTATCTGGGCCGGGGTTGCCCGTTCCGATCATGTACTGTACCTGCACCACATCAGCCAGTTCGACAGCCTGTGGGACATTCTGTCGCACTCGCCCTCGTGGAATCGGACCGGCGGCGCGTCTGTGGGGGACCTCATCCTGTATCGCCCGGTCCTTTACCTGCTGCTGGGAATCCTCTATTACCTGTTCCGCTACAACTTCGTCGCGTGGCAGATTGCCAGCTTGAGCCTGCACATTGTGGTGGTGCTGGGACTGCACTTGCTGCTGATCCAGGGGCGCCTGAAGCAGACGCTGTTCCCGCTGGGCATCTGCCTGCTGTTCGCGACGGCCTTTTTCGCCTCCGAACTGGTGTTGTGGAACCACATGGTCGGATACCTGCTGTTCTGTGCGCTGGACGTCTATGCAGTCTATTTCTTCCTGCGCTTTCTGCAGAGCGATCGGACCGCATTCCTGATTGCGTGTGGCGCGCTCAGCCTTATCGCCGAATTCACCTTTGAAGCCGGCGCGATACTCAACCTGCTGTTCGCGGCGACGCTATTCGCCAGGAGCTTTTTCGCGCCGGTGGCCGCAGAAGTCCTCGCCCGGGAAAACCGCTCGGCCGATCGCTGGTCGGCGCTGATCTTCCTGCTGGCGGCGCTGCTGCTGCCGATCGCCAGTCTGATCGACCTGCGGGCGAGAGGCTTTGCCTTGTCGCCGCGTCTGTACGGAATGGGACCCGGACAGATGGTGCTGCTGGCCGGCGAAGCCTCCGTTTTGCAAGTCGCGTCCTGGGTGAAGACCTGGCTGGTACCCACCGCCTATCACATCATGACGCTGGACCGCGCGATCGGTGAAGAGTCGAGTTTCCGGCTGACCTACCTTCGTCTTCTCAACCTGCTGGGGCTCGGCTTGCTCGCAGTAGGCGGGGTCCTTGGTTTGAGCCGGTTGGGGCGCAGCGGTGTCTACTGGCGCCAGCCGCTGTTTGCCTTGGCTTTATCCATCCTTTTTCTCCTCGGGTACTCGTTCATGATTGCCGTCGGCCGGTCAGTACCGAGAGGACTGGCGGTCAGTCTGCAGGGGAATGTCTACTACACCTACATTGCAAACCTGACAATCTGCGTCGGAATCGCCGCCGCGGCGGCGGTTGGGCGGTCTCGTGTCGCCACGGTTGATGCTCTGGTCGAAGCTGAGCCCGAACCGCCCGGTTCGCGGGCAAGCCCCGGAAAGAGTATCCGGCGGTCAGACCTCAGCCGACCGCTCGTCCCTGCGCTCGCACTCCTCGCGCTGGTCAACGTCTGCGGCGTGCGCGACCTTGCCCGCAGGTATCGATACGATTACGCAGCAGTCCGTCAGGATGTCATCGATCGCGTGCTCGCATGGCACCAGGACGTTCGAAACCGGACGCAGCGTTATTTCGAGGTCGGGGCGACGTGTCGCCCCGGAAACGTGACGCTTCATTGGTTCGATGAAACGCGGGTGCGCAAGGATTCCGGCTGGCGACCGCCGGTTACGCTGGCGGACGCGCTGTTTCCCGATCGATCCGCGCCGCTGAATGCGTCGAAGGTCTTTATCAGCCGCCAACTAGTGGACGAGATCCGTTGCGATGAAGGACCCGTCGGACATTGAGGTTGTGCCGGCTTCGAGCGCGTCGACGTCGCGCAAGAGCACCCGCATGGGCCTTGCAATTTCGCCGCTGTCGATCCTCGCGCAGTGGCGCGCGCAGGATCGCCTGTCCAAATCCGCGATCGCCCTTTCCCTGCTGCTGGTCGTGTTCGCGTATCTGCCAACGCTAACACACAACTACGTGGCACCGGATCAATGGCGGGCCTTCAGGTACTCGCTGGCGCCGCAGACTCCTTACGAACGTCTGACAGCTTGTGAAAGGACGGTCGCCGCTTATTACTCGCAGACCGGAAGGCCGCTCCTGTGGATATCGGAGTGCCTCGAGCATGCCATGATCGCGAAGATCTCCGACTTCGCCTATCCGCGCCCGTTCGTTCTGGCAATCGTGCTGTTCAGCGCGATCTACCTCGGTGCCCTTCTGGCGCCGTTCGTCGGGGGTCTCGCCTGGGGAGTGGTCGCCGCATCGGCCCTTGTCGTGGCACCCGGGTATTCGTTCATGGCCCTGCAAGGCATGACCGCCGGCATGGTCCTGATCGCGCTCATCCTCGCGGCTGCGTCGTTCAAGGCGTTTCGAGGGTGGCTCGACAACGCGGGCGCCGCATTCAGACTTGAGTGGCGCCGGCTGCTCGCACCGCTGAGCCTGTTCTTCGTCAGCTGCCTGATCTATCCCTCGTGGTCATTTTTCGTGGTCGGTCTGTCCTGGATCGCCTTCGGCGCGGACGTTCAGGCATCCCGCACGACGGCGCTCAAGCGCCTGGGCGTCGCGCTGCTGTTCTATTTCGTTGCCTCCCTCGCGTACTACCTTTTCGAGAGACTCATCGAGCTCGCGTTGCGCGGGTCGACCGGTTACGTGCCCGACATGCTCGCGTACGAGATGGGGATGCAACTGAACCCGGGCACGCTGCTGGAACGGACGCGTGAGGTCTGGAAATGGTTCTATCGGATGCCTCCTCTGAATTTCGCTGGACCGCCCGCGCTGCTGCCGGTCGCCCTGGCGCTCTTTTGTGCTTACATCGGTTGGCAGGATTACCGCAGCCATCGCGCCAGCCTGCTCTCGAGCGTTTCGGTGGCGCTGGCGGCTGTCGCGCTGGGCTGTGTGGTGCTGCTCGGATCCCTTTCGCCGTGGCTATTCAGCAGCATGGACTATATGGCAAGCCGTTTCCTGATGCCGTGGTATTTGCTGTTCTGCGTAGTTTCGGTCGGAGTGGCTCGGTTCGCGGTCGAAATGCTCGCACCCAGGCTCCGGCGGTTCGCAGCCGCATTCGCATCGCTCGTTTTTCTGCTGCCCGTCGCGATCCGGCAGGAGCAGCTTTCCACCCTGCAAATCGAGACTTCGCGGGTCGAGATCGAGAGCGTGCGGGCGTCTCTGGGTCAATGGATCGACGGCAAGGGCTACGAGAAGCAGCGATACCTTCTGTTCGTTCGGCCTCCCTCGCTGAGGTCGCCTCTCGCCGAACGGATTATGGGTACCGGGCCCATCGCCGGCGAGAATGGCGAATTTTCCAGCGCCCAAAATCCGGTCGTTATTCCGTGGATGATCATCGCTTTGCTCAGGGAACGATCCGATCAGCCGCTGGGCCGGACGATGGACCTGCAAAACTGCGACTACGAGCAGAACTGCATCCGACGGACGCTCAAGGACCCGCGCACGGTCGTAATAGGAATCGCCGATGGGGTTCACGTGATCAGGTCTTCGGAAGACCCTTACGTGATTAATCTGTCGATGCTGACGTCAAGGCCCTTCTTCCCCGTGATCGAGCACATCGAAGCGTCCGCCCTGATGCCGGAGTCCTCCGCTGGCGGGGCGGCGGGGGTCCGATGAACGCCACCGGCCAGCGCGGGTCATAATCACGTGATGCCCTCACTGCGGCGCTACATCGGCCCCAAACGGGTGGCACTCGCCGGGCTTGTGCTCGCCGTTGTTCTTTACCTGCGGCTGCGAGGACCGGTCGATATCGCCGCCCTGCAAGACCTGGCCGCGCGCTACCCCGTCCTGTCGATCGCGGCCTTTCTCGTCACGTATGCGGTATCCGTGGTCGCGCTGATTCCGACCCTGCCGCTGAACCTGATAGCCGGCGTGCTCTGGGGTGTCCTGGCCGGAGGGGCGCTGTCCGCGCTGGGCGCCTCGGCCGGCGCCCTGCTGGCCTTCCTGACCGCCCGATACCTGGCCGGGCAACCGCTGGCGCGGCACTTCGACAATGTCCCCCTGGCATGGATTCAGAAGGAAATCCTGGGGAAGGGATGGAAATTCGTGGCATTTCTTCGCCTGAACCCGATTGTGCCGACCGGCCCGATCAACTACCTTCTGGGTCTGACCTCGGTCAGGCTGCTGCCCTACGCGGCAGCCACACTGGCATTTCTGACGCCGCCCAGTTTGCTGGTGGCATGGATCGGAAAGGAGGCCGGCTCGATTCCGCTCGGCGGGACGCCGGCAATGCTATGGCACGGATTCCTCGGCCTTTCGACCGCGATCCTGGCGCTGGTGGCAGCACGCTATCTGCTGAAGTTCGTGCTGGCGCGGCGCAAACGCGCTTGAGCGTCACAATCGTCGCGTTGACGCTGAACGAGATCGACGGCGTCCGGCACGTGTTACCCAAGATCGATCGCTCCTGGTATGACCAGCTGATCGTAGTCGATGGCGCCTCGACCGACGGGACCATCGAATGGTGCCGGGACAACGGCTTTGCGGTTTACGTGCAGAAGCAACACGGCATCCGGCACGCCTACCTGGAAGTCCTGCCCCAGATCACCGGCGATATCGTCCTCACGCTCAGTCCCGATGGCAACTGCGATCCGGCCGTGATTCCGGCCCTCATCGCGAAGATGCGCGAGGGTTATGACCTCGTCATCGGCAGTCGCTACTTCGGCGACGCCACCAGCGACGACGACGACCTGGTCACCGGCTTCGGCAACTGGCTGTTCACCCGCACCGTCAATCTGCTGCACGGGGCGCACTACACCGACTGCATGGTGATCTATCGCGCTTTCAGCAAGAAGTTGATCTACGAGCTGGATCTGCACGAGGAAGCGTCCTACCGGCTGCCGGAGCGCCTGTTCGGCACGGTGATCAGCTGGGAGCCGCTGATGTCGGTGCGGGCTGCGAAAGCCGCCAAGCGCATCGCCGAAGTGGCTGCCGGCGAGCCGGAGCGAATCGGCGGCCACCGCAAGCTGCAGATCCTGCGTTGGGGTGCGGCCTACTACTTTCAATTCTGGCGGGAGCTCTGGTTCTGGCAACCGAAGTCGGGATCGTGCTAGAGCGCGCGCGGCGCCTACAGGGCGACCCGTGGGCGCAACGAGCGATCCTGGTTGCTGTCATCGTCTGGGTCTACTGGGACGGCATCTGGGCCGGCATCGCCCGCAACGCCTGAACGCGGCCGGAATCCCGATACCCCCGGGACTCGGTGGATCAAATCCCGTCCGATGAAGGCACAGCAGCCCGAAGACCGCATCCAACCCAGCCGGGACGCCGGAGCTCGGAGGCTCACCCCGTGGCTCGCCACTCTCTTCATTCTGGTCGCAGCCGCAATACCCGTCGCGTACGTCGTATTCGGCGGCTTTTACCCCGAGCACGACGCCCTGCAGGCCTATCAGCATTTCGCTTTTGTCTACTCGACCCTGCGGGATCATCTGCAAATACCGACCTGGGATCCCTATGTTGGATACGGCCAGACAACGTCGCTCTACGATCTGACCTACCTCGGTCCGGCGCACTACTTTGCGATGGTGATCGGCGCCGCTTTCGGTCTGCGCGATCTGGACGCGTTCTGCCTTTCGCTGTGGGCATCACAGGTGATGTACCTGGCCGGCCTTTTCCTGCTCGCCCGCGAGCTTCGGCTTCCACTCGAGCAGAGTCTGTTTCTGGTGCTGGCCGCCTCGGTTGTGACTCAACCGCTCATTCAACCGGACTTCAATTACGGAATCAGCTGGCCATTGTGGCTGGCCTGCTGGATGATCCTGCGATTGTTCAGGACGGGGGAGCTGGGCTATTTAGCAGCTTTGGTCGCTTTCGGCGGCGCCTTCTTTGCCTTCGGACATCTGACCTACGGGCTGGTCGTCCAATTCTATTTTCTGGCGATCTGGGTCATTTGCTGCGCGATCGGGGCGGCAAGCGGCCACCTCCGGCCCGTCCCGGAACTTTCCCCGTTCAGCGCGGATGCCCGACCTTCGTTCGACAACAGCCGCCGTCCTCGATGGAAAGGCCTTACACCACACCCCTTGCAAAACCTTGCATTGCTTCTGTTCGGAGCTGTCTGTTTCTACCTGTTCCTGCAGAAGGTTCTTGATCTGAAGCACAACTACGTCGTCGATTCGATCGGTCGCGACCTCGCGTCGGGCCGCGTGTCGCTGAGCTTCTTCCTGACGTATGCCGCTCGGGGAGGAGTCGACCGGATCACCAGTATTGTCGCCGGAGTGAGCCCATCGACCGACTTCTCGCTGTTTGTCGGAAGACTCGCAGTTTCGTTCGCGGGTGCCGGCGTGGCTCTCACGCTGGCGCACCCGAGCCCGGATCGTCTGCAACGATGGTTCGTGGTTTCGGCGACCCTGCTCGTGCTGACGGTGCTCGCTTTCATCATGCCGGAGTATTCGCCCTTGGCGTTCTGGGCGTATGGACTGCCGGGAATGTCCCAGGTCCGGCATATCACCTACTTTGGTCAGATGGCCGTTCCGCTCATTCTGCTGCTGTCGGCGGTCGGCATTCGCCGATGCGCGCAATCTGGCTGGTTCGTCCGCCTGCTCGTGATGGCGGCCGCGGCCGCCCTGGTCCTGCTGCTGCCCGACCGGACCTCGATGCTCGTCGTTGCGCTCGCGGTCCTCGGGGCTGTCGCGGGCGCGCGCAGGGCAGGCTTGCTATGGTTGCTCATCGTCGCCGAAATGTGCGCGCATTCCCGCATATATGGCGAGTGGGATCTGCTTCGTCCGAGAAGCACAATCGCTTCCATGTACGAGAGCTCGCGTGACGACCAGACGGTTCCTTCGCGTTTTGACCCCGCGCCGCGCGCCGGCGCCCTGTATGCCCTGACCGAAGCAACGCAAACTTCTTTCTGGCTCCAGCGGTACTG
>Ga0307479_10003183_pt1 | contig 14928 bp, 11 predicted proteins | sample atmos_gasesECM4C_FD_203743 | JGI IMG/M metagenome (GOLD analysis project Ga0307479, IMG submission 203743) | Hardwood forest soil microbial communities from Morgan-Monroe State Forest, Indiana, United States - atmos_gasesECM4C_515 | ecosystem: Environmental > Terrestrial > Soil > Temperate... | reverse complement strand
TTACGCATCGTCGAAATCGGATGCGGACAAAGTCGTTGATGAGATCGCGAAGGGCGGCGGAAAAGCAGTTGCGATTCAGGGCAGTGTTGCAAAAAAAGCCGACGTCGAAAAACTTTTTTCGGCTGCGGAGAAAGCGTTTGGCAAGATCGACATCGTGGTCAACAACGCCGGCGTTTATCAGTTCGCGCCTCTGGAAGAGATAACGGAAGAAGAATTTCATCGCGAGTTCAATACCAACGTTCTCGGAATGATGTTGGCGACACAGGCCGCGCTAAAACATTTCAATTCGAACGGTGGCAGCATTATCAACATCGGTTCCCTTGCCAGCTCGCTGACGCCGCCGACGGGGGTCATTTATAACGCAACCAAAGGCGCGGTAGACGCAATCACGCGAACGTTGGCGAAGGAATTAGGGCCGCGGAAGATTCGCGTGAACTCGATCAATCCCGGCATGGTGATAACGGAAGGCGCAATAGCCGGCGGCTTCACCGAAGGCGACATGCGGAAAATGTTTGAATCGCAGACGCCACTTGGCCGCGTTGGGGAGACTGACGACATCGCGCCGGCCGCGGTGTTTTTTGCTTCGGACGATTCGAAGTGGGTCACCGGGGAAACCCTGCTCATTGCGGGAGGCTTTCGGTAGCATGAACTTACCGAAACGAATGCCTAAATGAATGGTTTAATCAGTAGAAACTCAACCCAAAGGAATTAGACAATGAAAACTAAACTGTTAATGGCCGCGCTGCTGGCCAGTGCGGCGTTGGTCGCGCCGGTTCAAGCCGGTGGCCATCATGGCGGCGGCGGAGGCGGAGGTTTTGCCGCGCCCTCGGGCGGGGCGCGAGGCGGTGGAGGCGCTCCATCATTTCGTTCGATGCCAAGCGGACGTTTTGGCGACGGCGCGTCGTTTCGTTCCATGCCGATGCGAAGTTTCGGCGGGAACCGAACGATTTATTCGGGACAACGTTTCTCGTCAGGCGGGCTGCGTTCGCCAATGTCGACGGGGTTCCGTTCACCCATCGTTAATTCGAATGTCGGCGGCGGCCCCATCGCTGGACGTCAATTGGCGCGTGGAAATTTCAACCGCGTCGACGGTGTTTCACGATTTGCGAACGGCAGAAATCAATCGATCGCGAATTTGAATCGCGGAGGAAACGGCCAGTTCCGAAACGGTGCAAACCAGGTCCGAAACGGAAATAACCTTCGAGCGGACTGGCGAAACCACGTTTTCGCCCAGCATTCGGCGAACTGGCATCGCGATTGGGACCGTCGGAGCGATCACTGGTGGCACGGACATCGTTGCCACTTCTTCAACGGTTCATGGGTGATCTTCGACGTCGGATTTTATCCCTGGTGGGGGCCATGGTGGTGGAACTACCCGTATGATTACTACGGGTACGGCTACGGCTATCCATACAACTACGGTTACCAATATGGATACGGAAACGGATACGGAAACGGATACGGATACGATGACTCCGGCGCCTACGACGACCAAAACGGATACAATCAGAACGGGTACGACGATCAATCCGCCAACTCCGCTGTCGCCGCGGCCCAAGATCGGCTCGCGCGCGACGGTTATTACCGCGGACAAATCGACGGAGTGCTCGGCCCTGAAACGCATCACGCCATCGTTCGGTTCCAAAGTAGTCGCGGACTTCACGTCACCGGCGAGCTGACCACCGAGACGCTGAATGCATTAGGATTGCGGGAGTACGCCAGTTACTGATGCGAAAAGTGTCAATGAGTTTGAAAATGGGAATCAACGGTGGCCGGCGCAAAGCCGGCCGCCGTTGGAGGGAAATCTTCCAGCGTCGCCAGGAAATGCACGATCCGATGTTGGTCTTTAACATGTCGATCTTCAATTTTGGCGAGGGATGGGATCGCATATTCAATCCGTTCAAAACTCAGAATCGTTACTAGCGGATCTTGCTTCGCTGCGCAGTTGCCGAAGAAGAAGTTGCCGACTAGAATAGGGAGCGCGGTCGAACCGCGCGTTTTTCTTAATGCAGAAGATTGGATTTGCGGAAGCTCTCGATTCCATTGTGACGAGCGACCCTCGCTATCAGCGCGAGGCCTACATTTTTTTGCGGGACGCCCTCGATTTCACCACCAAGCAGCAGAAGAAGGTCAAAGGCACTGCGGTGCGACATGTTTCCGGGCCCGAATTGCTCGAAGGCGTCCGGCAATACGCTCTCAAAGAATTTGGTCCAATGGTAATTACCGTGTTCGACAATTGGGGGATCCGCTCCTGCGAAGACATCGGGCACATGGTTTTCAATCTCATCGGCGCGGGAGTTTTTGGGAAAACCGAGCAGGATTCGATCGAAGATTTCAAGGCGGTTTATGATTTTCACGAAGCGTTCGTGAAGCCGTTCGCGCCTGAGAAAAAACTCGAATCCCGCCCCGGTTTGCCGGCGCCGAAAATCTCTTGATCGAACGGCACGGCCGATTGGGAATCAAATAAGCAATAAATTGTGTATCGCACTAAAGTAGCGGGGTTAGTTTTCGCGTTTGTTTTTACCATGGTGAACTTGAAAGCTGCTCCGATGAACGATTCGGCGGAAATCACTTTCCCGCCGAACACCGCGAAAAAATGGGTTCTGCCCGATGGCTTGACCTTAATCGTTAAAGAAGATCGCAGCGCACCGGTCGCGAGCGTGCAAGCCTGGTGCGGCACCGGCAGCATTTACGAGGACGAGAAACTTGGCGCCGGTCTCTCGCACATTCTGGAGCATATGCTTTTCAAGGGCACCAAGACTCAAAAGGCGAGTGAGATCGCGCAAAAAATCCAGGACGCCGGCGGTTACATCAACGCCTACACCTCATTCGATCGCACGGTTTTTTGGATCGATGTGCCGAAAGACGGCGTGCAAACGGCGCTCGCCATTTTGTCCGACGCGATGATGAACTCGACGTTGCCGCCGGAAGAATACACAAAGGAGCAGGAAGTCATTCGCCGCGAATTCGCGATGAATCTGGACGATCCCGACCGCATGGCGGGCTTGCTTTTGTTCGCGACCGCGTATCAGCGGCATCCTTACCGGCTGCCGGTTATCGGCGAGATGGAGATCTACAATCAGCTTACCCAGGAGCAGGTGATGCAATATTACAAATCGCGCTACGTGCCGAACAATCTCACGTTCATTGTTGTCGGCGACGTCGATGCGGCAAAAATTCACCAGCAACTCGCCGATTACTTCAAAGATTATCCCGAGAAATCTCTAAAACCGGTTTTTGTTCCCGAAGAGCCGCCCCAACTCGGCCGCCGCGAGGCGCACGAAGAATTTGCGACTGAGTTGAGCCGCCTCTCGCTAGCGTGGCACATCCCTGAGCTCACTCATCCGGATGTTGCTGCGCTCGATTTGCTCGCGGGGATGTTGGGCGACGGCCGCAGCTCGCGTTTGTATCGCCATGTTCGTGAACAAGCCGGCCTGGCGTTTAGCGTGTCGGCGTTTTCCTACACGCCGGGCGATCCGGGTTTGTTCGGTGTCGACGCAACCGTCGATCCAAAAAAACGCGATGAAGCCGAGAAATTGATCTTGCAGATCATCGATGAGGTAAAACAAGCCGGCGTGACGGCCGATGAATTGATGAAGGCAAAAAAAATGTCGCTCAGCCATCATCTCGGTGCCCTGACCACCATGCGCGGCCAAGCGTCCGATCTGGGATCGAACTGGCTTCTGACGCGCAATCTCGATTTCAGTCGTGATTATCTGAGCGCGGTTCAAAAAGTCACCTTAGACGATATTCGCCGTGTCGCCGCGAAGTATTTGGTCGACCAGAATCTGACGCTTACCTCCTTGAACCCGAAGGGCACGCTCGCTGGAAAGGAAAAAGCGGCCAAACCGGTTGTAGCGGGCGAGATTCAAAAGTTCGAACTCTCAAACGGTCTGCGTCTGTTGGTGCGCGAAGACCCGCGGCTGCCGCTCGTTTCAATTAGCGCGGTTTTTCGCAGCGGTTTGCTGGCCGAAACGCCGCAAACGAACGGCATCACGCGATTGACCTCGCGCGTCCTGCTCAAAGGAACGAAGACCCGCACAGCTGAACAAATCGCGAATCAGATCGAAGCGATTGGCGGATCGATTTCAAGCGACGCCGGCAACAACAGCATGAGCGTGTCGGTCCAGGTGATGAAGCCTGATTTTAAGATCGGCGCGGATTTGCTGGCCGATGTTTTGTTGAACGCGAATTTCCCGGAAAAAGCGATCGAGCGTGAAAAACAGGTTCAGACCGCCGGCATCAAACAGGAAGACGAACAGCTGACGATAGTCGCTCGCAATATTTTGCGTCAGGCGCTCTTTACCGATCATCCTTACGCGTTGCGCACCAACGGCTCCGCCGATTCCGTGCAGCATCTCACCCAAAAAGACCTGATTGCCTTTCGTGACAAATATCTCGTGTCGAAGAACGGCGTCGTTTCGGTTTTCGGAAACGTGAATGCTGGCGAGGTGAGACAGTTATTCGAACAAGCGCTGGGCAAAATGAAGCCTGGAGCGCTCGCGTTGACGGATGCTAAACCTTCGGCGCCGATTACGAAAACGGAGAGCGTTGAAAGCAACAAGGAGAAAGCCCAGGGCGTGATCATGGTTGGGTATCGCGGCGTCGACATGTTCGACAAAGATCGACATGCGCTGGAGCTCATTGATGAAGCGAGCAGCGATCTCGGTTCGCGATTCTTCATTCGCATTCGCGAGAACATGGGCCTGGCCTATTACGTTGGCGCGAGCCAAATGCAGGGACTAGTTCCCGGGCTGTTCGCCTTTTATCTCGGCACTGATCCACAAAAAATCGAGCCGGTAAAAACGGCGCTGCTCGATGAAATTCGTAAACTGGCGAGCGAAGGTCTAACTGAGGAAGAATTGACGCGCGCGAAACGGAAATTGATTGGTCAGCATGAAATCGCGATGCAGAGCAACGACTCGTTCGGTTACCAATGTGCGCTCGACGAGCTCTACGGCCTCGGGTTCGCTTATTACAAGAAACTCGAGCAAGAGGTGAACGCGGTGACGCTTGACGAAGTCAAAGGTGTCGCGGCAAAATACTTTCGCGATCAGCCGTATGTTTTAGCAACCGTCCGACCGCTGGAGAAGACTCCAGCGGCGGAACAGAAATAGAGCATGGCAGGCGAAACCCAAACCAGCACCCAGAGCGGCGAGCTTTCCCAGCGTTTCATCGAGTTTGTAATGATGCACGCGCAGAACGCCGCGCTTTTTCTCGGACAGATTCCGAACCCGAAGACTGGCGAAGGCGAAGTGAATCTCGAGCTCGCGAAAATGTTCATCGATCAATTGGCGATGATTCAGGAAAAGACACGCGGCAATTTAACGAACGACGAATCGACCGTGCTTCGCAACACGCTTTCGAATTTGCAGATGGTCTACGTGGAAGTTTCTCAGCAAGCGTCCAAAGGCGCCGCGCAACCGAAGCCTCCGGCAACGGAACCGAAACCCGAAACACCAAAATCAACGCCTGAACAACCCGCGCCGATTGAATCTTCGGGTGAGGCCGGCGAGTCGAAGAAGAAATTCACCAAGAGCTACGGCTCGTGAGTTGAAGAGACGCGCGCTCGCCATCGTCGAAGCATAAACTGCCACCGATCTATCCTCGGCCGGCGAATTCAATTACGTGGGCGCCCGGTCGAAAAATGGAAATGGAAACGGCTCCAAGCTCGTCGCGGAGGCGATGGAAGCTGCTGAAGAAGCCGGTTTGCGCTATGTCGGGGATGATCGACCAGGTTACACCCGCAAGCCGAAGGGCGACGATTTCGAATATTTCGACACCGAAGGCAACCTGATCGAAGACGAGCAACGTCTGTTGCGAATCAAGCGCCTCGCGATTCCACCGGCCTGGACAGACGTTTGGGTGTGTCCGAGTGCGAACGGGCACATTCAAGCAACTGGCCGCGACGCCCGCCGGCGCAAACAATATCTTTACCACGAACGCTGGCGCGAAGTTCGCGATGAAAACAAATTCGACCGGATGATCGCGTTCGGAAAAGCATTGCCGAAGATCCGGAGACGAGTGGCGAAAGATTTTAAGCTGCCGGGCCTTCCGCGGAACAAAGTGCTGGCCACGGTCGTGCAATTACTCGAGCGGACCTTTATTCGAATCGGCAATGAAGAATACGCCCGTGACAATAAATCGTTCGGGTTGACGACGATGAAAGATCGACACGTGGAGGTGAAGGGATCGAAACTGCGTTTTCGTTTTCGCGGTAAGAGCGGGCGTGACCACGAAGTCGACGTGACCGACCGCCGCATGGCCAAGATTGTCGCCAAACTTCAGGACCTGCCTGGCCAGGACCTTTTTCAATATGTCGATGACGAAGGCAAAGTGCGCGACATTACGTCGCAGGACGTGAATGAGTATCTGCGAGAAATCACCGGCGAGGATTTCAGCGCGAAAGACTTTCGAACACTTGCGGGTACCGTCTTGACTGCGGTTGCGTTGAACGCGCAGGAAAAATCCGAGAACAACAAGCAGGCGAAAGCGAACATTAAAACAGCGATCAATGCGGTCGCCCAAATTCTGGGGAACACGCCCGCGATCTGCCGGAAATGCTACGTACACCCGGCGATCTTCGAGAGTTATCTCAGCCGCCAATCAATCGACGGGTTAAAGCAGTTGACTGAAGACGCGTTGGAAAAAGAAAATGTCGACCTTCGTTCGAGTGAAGCCGCAGTCTTGAAATTCCTGGAAGCCCGGCTGTCAAAGAAAGCCGCCTAGCGAGATCAACGTCCGCCGCCGCCTGGAGTTACTTTTGGTTTTGCGGTTTTGCGAACAGTAATGGTTGCTTCGCTCGGGGTTGGCGATTTCTCGGGGGATTTTTTTGTAGTGGGGATGATCAATCGCCAGGGCTGAGATTTTATCGTTTCGCTGAATTCGGCGATGTTTTTCCCAACTGGTTCGAGATCGCGCATCGTGACTTTCAGCTTGTCGGAAGCGTCCCGAAAATTTTGAAGCGTTACTTTGAGATTCTCGTTTTCGGTGAGGCTGTTGCTGATTTTCTCGATGTTGTTGAGCGAGTGCGAGAGCGCGCTGTCCGGCGCGGTCATGTCGGCGATATGCTCGCCGAACAATTTGACCTGGCTAAGCGCCTGGTTCAGCTCCGAGTTCTCGTCCGTAATGTGGTTCAGGTTTTGCGCGGTCTGCTGAAGATCTTTCATCGTGTTAGTCGCTTCCGTTGCGACGGGCTTGATTACTTCCAGCATCTTCGCCGCTGCTTCGCTGAAGTCCGGCGTGCGTTCGCCGGCAAACATCTCGCCGTCGCGCGCGCGGCCAGAGCTGTCGGTGCCTCGAGTAATGTCGATGGCCATGTCGCCGAGTAACCCAAGCTGCATCAGACGCGTTTTCGCGTCGCGATAAACGACGGCGCTTCGATCGACCTGAACGTCGATGCGCGCTTCATATTTCGGTTTACCGGTGTCTTCCGATGCCGTGGCGTTTGGTTCCGGCGGATGAAACGCGGCCGCTGCTTCTTCGGCGCGACGCTCTTCTTCTCTTGAAACTGGCGAGTAAAGCTTTGCGACTTGTCCTATCTTTCGGCCGGCCAGCATCACCGCCGCGCCTTGTTTAATTCCGGCCGCATTATCCACGTAGATCTTGTAGATCACCAGCGGCCGGAACAGACCCGGCGCTCCGAGCAAAACCAAAACGAACACGAGCACGGCCACCGTCCCGACGACCAGCAGCCCGGTCATGATTTCATTTTTTTGCAATTGCATCTTGGCTTCCTTCCAGAATGGGGCCTTCAGTGCTCCCGCTCAAGAACTGAGCGACGACTGGATTTTGCGATCGCTTGAATGTTTGCGGGTCGGCATCCTCAATGATTTTTCCCTGATACAACATAGCCATTCGCGTGCCGATGCGAAAGGCGCTCGCCATTTCGTGCGTCACAATGATTGAGGTGACCTTGGACTTTTCGCTTAGGCTGATGATCAATTCGTCAATGACCGACGCAATCACGGGGTCGAGTCCGGCGGTGGGTTCGTCGAAAAGAATCAGCTCCGGTTCCATGGTTAGCGCGCGGGCGAGGCTTACTCGTTTGCGCATTCCTCCGCTCAGTTCCGACGGCATCAGGTCCTTCGCGTCTTTCATTCCGACCAGGTCGAGTTTTTCATCGACAATTCGGTCGATTTCTTCACGCCGTTTATCGGTCAATTCTTCGAGCGGCAGAGCGACATTGTCTCGAACCGTTCGCGAGCTGAGCAGAGCCGAGTATTGATAAACCATGCCGATGTGCCGGCGGATTCGTTGCAATTTACGCCGCTTCAAACGCGTTATCTCGAACTGCTTGAAGAAAACCTCGCCGGCGTTCGGTCGCAAAATTCCCAGAATCAAACGCAGGATCGTGCTCTTGCCACTGCCGCTCTGCCCCATCACTACCAACCGCTCCTGGGGATGAACCGAGAGCGACAAATCGTCGAGAACTTTTTTGTCTTCAAATTCCATCACGACGTCGCGGAGCTCGACCATGTGCGAGTTCGCGTTCATGTCGGGAAGAAATTTACGTAAACGATGTTGTAGAGAGTATCGACGCCGATGACGACAGTGATCGCGGTGACCACGCTCGAAGTTGTGGCCGTGCCGACACCCGCCGCGCCGCCCTTCACGCTCAACCCGCGATAACAGGCGATCGCAGCGATGAGCACGCCGAACAGAAAACTCTTCAACACACCGGTGATCAAATCACGAATGAGCAACGCGTCGCGGACCAGATCGACAAAGTACGGGAAAGCGATGCCGAAGTATGCTTTTGAAATCAGACTGGTGGCGAAAACGGCCGAAATGTTCGAGATCGTGGAAAGACACGGCATTAGGAAGAAAAGAGCGAGCATGCGCGGCGCGACCAGAAACCGGAGTGGTCCGATGCCCATTGCTTCAATTGCTTCCACTTCTTCCGATACAGTCATCGTGCCAAGCTCCGCCGTAAACGCAGCGCCGACGCGCGCGGCCAGCATAATGCCGGTAATGAGCGGTCCGAGCTCGCGGGTGAAACCGATTGCGACTAGACCAGGTACGAGTCGTTCCGTGCCGAACCGTTGTAACTGGTAGCCGGTCAGCAACGCCATCGTCAGTCCAAGGAAAAACGAAACCAGACCGACCAGCGGCACCGAGTCGACTCCCGCCCGTTCCGCGTGGCGGAAAAAACTGCTGGCCCGGAAAGGCACCCGTCCCTCGCGCAAACGCTCGATCGTTTCGTCGATCGTGTTGATGATGAACCAAAAGATGCTTCCGACTTCGTAAAAGAAATTCTCGCCGAGGCTGCCGATTTCCTGCAAAGCAATCATCGGAGCAGCGATCAACTTTTCCTCGGTCGAATCCTTCTTTCGATCAGGCATGCAGCAGGGAAACTGCCTCAGATCATTATACCGAAAAAGCGTTTTCTTCCCGCTGGCGCTCCCATCAGGCACAGACTACTTGTTCGAAGCGTAAAACAGGTATGTCGGTGCGAAGTCTTGTGACTTGTGGAGTGTTCGCGTTTGCGGCATTAGCTGGCGCGCAACAGTTCGGCAAAATGAGCTCGGTGAAGGAAAATAAAATCGGATTGGTGGTTCACGGCGGTGCCGGAACGATGGAGCACAACAAAATGAGTCCCGAGCGCGAACGCGAATATCGCGCAGGTTTGGAGAATGCGCTGCGTGCCGGATCGGAAATTTTGCAACATGGGGGTTCCGCGTTGGATGCGACCGAAGCCGCGGTGCGCGTTTTCGAGGACGATCCGCTGTTCAATGCCGGGAAAGGTTCAGTATTTAACGCCGCCGGCGTTAACGAAATGGATGCGGCGATCATGGACGGAAAAACACTCCGCGCCGGCACCGTCGCAAATTTGCAGCATATCAAAAACCCGATCAATCTTGCGCGTTTGGTCATGGAAAAATCGCCGCATGTCATGATGGCCGGCGAAGGCGCCGAGGCGTTCGCCAAGGAACACGGAATCGAGTTAGTCGATCAAAAATATTTTTTTACCCAGGAACGCTGGGATGCGCTCCAGAAGGTTAAAGCTGCGGAAAAATCCGGCGCGAATGGCGACAAGAAATTTTTTCTGAGTGAACAGGATCTCCACGGCACCGTCGGTGCCGTCGCGCTGGATCGAAACGGAAATCTGGCGGCGGCGACTTCGACCGGCGGCAAGACCGGCAAATTACCTGGCCGCGTTGGTGACACGCCGGTAATCGGCGCCGGCACTTACGCGAACAACGCCACCTGCGCAGTTTCCGGCACGGGCGATGGCGAGTTTTTTATCATGGCCACAGCCGCGCATGATGTCTCGGCGTTGATGGAGTATCGCCGCAAAACACTGCAGGAGGCGTCCATTGCTGTGATCGACAAAATCGGAAAACTCGGCGGTACCGGCGGAATGATCGCCATCGACAAGAATGGAAACATCGGGTTGCCCTTCAACACTTCAGGGATGTACCGGGGATATGTCGACGCCAACGGCAAGTTCGTGACCGAGATTTACAAATAAACTGGGCGGAATCACGATTGGGGATTCCATTAGATGTTGCCGCCATTTTCGGTTGTCATTCCCTGTTTTAATGAAGCCGCGCGAATCGGCGATACCGTTCGTTTGACGCTCAATTATTTGTCGGCCGAAAGTCCGGACGCGGAATTAATCGTGGTGAACGACGGATCGACCGACGCAACGTCCGCGATCGTCCGCGAAGCTTTGGCCGGCGCGAAGATTGGGACGCGCTTGCTGGAAAATTTTCCGAATCGCGGCAAGGGCGCGGCGGTGCGAGCCGGTTTGCTCGCCGCAACCAGACCGATGGGTCTATTTTTCGACGCCGATCTTTCCACGCCGCTCAGTGAAATTCCGAAGGTGATTGAGCCGATTGCGCGCGGCGATGCCGATGTTGCCTTCGGATCGCGCGCGCTGGATCGCAAGTTGATTGGTGTTCATCAACCATGGCGGCGCGAACAAGCCGGCCGCGTTTTCAATTTGATCGTGCGACTGGCGACTGGGATGCCGTTCTGGGACACGCAATGCGGTTTCAAGGCTTTTCGGCTCGATGTTTGCCGTCCGATTCTCGAGCGAGCACGCATTCAGGGATTCGCGTTTGATGTCGAGTTGCTTTTTCTCGCTTACCGCGCGGGCTTGCGCTTGCGAGAAGTCCCGGTTCGCTGGAACCACGCTCAAGGCAGCAAGGTCCAGGTGATCAAGGATAGTCTGCGGATGCTACGGGAAGTCATCGCGCTGCGAATGTCGGCATAATTGCTGACCGCTCGGCTCTAATTTAAGTTATCGGCTCTGCTGGTCTCCGGTTCCGAGTCATGAACACTTTTCAATTTCATCCGGCGGTTGGGCGGTGGTTCGAGCAAACCTTTGGGTCGCCGACCGAGCCGCAGACCGGCGGTTGGCCGGAAATTCAATCCGGTCGCCACGTGCTGATTTCCGCGCCGACTGGCTCGGGGAAAACGCTGGCCGCGTTTCTCGCTTCGCTCGATCAGTTATTTCGGAAAGGCGTTGAAGGCAAATTGACTGACGAAACGCAAATCGTTTATGTCTCGCCGCTCAAGGCGCTGAGCAACGACATTCGCAAAAATCTTCAGGAACCGCTGGCTGGAGTTCGCGAATTGCTGAAGCGCGAGGGCCACGATGTCGATGTTCGCGCCGAAGTCCGCACCGGCGACACGACCGCCGCGCAACGCCAGGCGCTGATCAAAACGCCTCCGCACATTTTGGTTACGACACCGGAATCTCTATATCTACTGCTCACGTCCGACTCCGGCCGGAAAATGCTGAGCACGGTTCGCACCGTGATTCTCGACGAGATTCATGCGGTGGTGGACGATCGGCGTGGCGCGCATCTTGCGATTAGCGTCGAGCGGCTTGCCGAGTTGACGAAACGACCGCTACAGAGAATTGGACTTTCTGCGACCCAGAATCCGATCGAAGAAGTCGCGCGCTTTTTAGTTGGAAACCGCAATGTCGGTCCAAACGGCAAGCCGAATTGCGCGATCATCGACATTGGACATCGGCGCGAGCTCGATCTGGCGATTGAAATTCCGAAATCGCCGCTCGAAGCGGTGATGTCAAACGAAGTTTGGGAAGAAGTCTATTCGCGGCTGGCTGAATTGATTCAGGAACACCGGACTACGCTTGTTTTCGTAAATACACGGCGAATGGCAGAGCGGGTCACGCATCACTTAAGCGAACTGCTGGGCGCGGACGCGGTCACATCGCATCACGGAAGTCTGTCTGCGAAACTGCGCCTCGATGCGGAAGATCGTTTGAAACGCGGACAGGTAAAAGCGCTCGTGGCGACGGCGTCGCTGGAATTGGGGATCGACATTGGCTCCGTGGATTTGGTTTGTCAGCTCGCGACCACGCGCTCGATCGCGACTTTGCTGCAGCGTGTTGGTCGCGCCGAACATAAGCGCGGCGGTACGCCGAAAGGGCGGATATTTCCGCTCAGTCGTGACGAGCTCGTCGAATGCGCGGCTTTGCTGCACTCCGTTCGGCGGGGTGAATTGGATAGGCTTCTCATTCCGGAAAAACCCCTCGACGTTCTGGCGCAACAAATTGTCGCCGCCGCATCAACGCAGGACTGGAACGAAAACGAATTGTTCGAGCTCGTTCGCGGCGCGTGGTCTTACCGGAATCTCTCGCGTGAAGAATTCGGCGACGTCGGAAAAATGCTCGCAGAAGGTTTCAGCACAAAACGGGGTCGTCGCGCGGCCCTCATTCATCACGATGCGGTAAATCATCGCATTCGTGGCCGGCGCGGCGCGCGATTGACTGCGCTCACGTCCGGCGGCGCGATTCCCGATAACGCCGACTATCGTGTCATTCTCGAGCCGTCAGAAACGTTCGTTGGCACAGTGAACGAAGATTTCGCAGTCGAGAGTCTTGCCGGCGACATTTTCCAGCTCGGCAACGCGTCCTGGCGAATTTTACGCGTGAATTCCGGCGTTGTCCGAGTCGAAGACGCGAAAGGCCAGCCGCCGGGAATTCCCTTTTGGCTGGGTGAAGCCCCGGCGCGCACCGCCGAGCTTTCGGACGCCGTCTCGAATCTGCGGATCGAAATTGAGAAACTGCTGAGCGAAGGCAGAGACGTCGTACAGTGGCTAGTGAGTGAATTGAAACTGCCGGCGGAAGCTGCGCAACAAGTCTCCGATTACTTCGTCGACACGTATCGCGCTCTGGGCGCGATTCCGTCGCAGCGAACCTTGGTGATGGAGCGGTTCTTTGACGAATCGGGCGGAATGCAGCTCGTTTTGCATTCGCCATTTGGAAATCGAATCAACCGCGCGTGGGGCTTGGCACTGCGAAAACGTTTTTGTCGATCTTTCAATTTTGAGCTTCAAGCCGCGGCTACCGATGACTCAATTGTCATTTCGCTCGGGACGCAGCACTCGTTTCCGCTCGAAGAAGTTTTTCGTTATCTAAATTCCAAGACGGTGCGCGATCTCCTCGTGCAGGCATTGCTCAATGCGCCCATGTTCACGATTCGCTGGCGTTGGAACGCGACTCGTTCGCTGGCGGTGCCGCGTTTTCGTGGCGGCTCAAAACTCGCCGCACCGCTACAACGAATGGAATCCGAAAACCTGTTGGCGGCAGTTTTTCCCGATCAGCTCGCTTGTCTCGAACACATCGTTGGCGATCGCGAGATTCCGGATCATCCGCTAGTCAAACAAACGATCGAGGACTGCTTGACCGAAGCGATGGACATCGATGGGTTAGAAGAAGTTTTGCGCAAGATCGAGAACGGCGAGATTCGCTGCATCGCGCGCGATTTGCCGGAGCCGTCGCCGCTCGCGTCTGAAATTCTAAACGCGCGCCCGTACGCATTTCTCGATAACGCGCCGCTCGAAGAGCGCCGCACCCAAGCGGTTTACACCCGTCGCGCGTCGGAGAGGAACGGCAGCGACGGTCTTGGCGTTCTTGATTCGGCTGCGATCGAGAAGGTTGAGAAAGAAGCCTGGCCGGAAGCAACCAACGCCGACGAGCTACACGACGCGCTGATGCTCCTCGCCGTGATGACCCGCGATGAAGTGCAGCGAACGGTTCATCACGAAGCGAACGGCGCCGCCGCCGAGCAGCTGTTGAATGAATTAGTGGCGACGAAACGCGCAACCCAGTTGACCATCGGCAATAGGAAATTTTGGATCACTGCCGAGCGTTTGCCGATGCTTCAGACAATTCATCCGAACGCCGACGTCGATCCTGCGATAACGCCGCCGGAATCGGCGCAAAGCTGGGAAAGATCCAATGCGATTCGCGAATTGTTACGCGGTCGAATCGAAGTCTCGGGTCCGGTTACCGCGACTCAGCTACAGAATATCCTCGGACTTTCGGAGTCGGAGATCGATACCGGATTGCTCGGGCTTGAAGGCGAAGGCTTTGTTTTGCGCGGAAAATTTCATCCGAGCGCGACGGAACCGGAATGGTGCGATCGCCGATTGCTCGCGCGAATTCATCGGCTCACGATCGATCGGTTGCGCGCCGAGATTCAACCGGTTTCGGCGCAGGATTTCTCTCGGTTCCTTTTTGCCTGGCAGCGCGCCGACGTCGAGCATCGGGTTGAAGGCCTCGAAGGATTGCAATCCGTCTTAGAGCAACTCGACGGCTGCGAGTTGCCGCTCGCGTCGTGGGAATCGGCCGTGCTGAGCGCGCGGGTTAGCGATTACGATCCTGAATGGCTTGACCGACTTTGTTTTTCCGGTCGCGTCGGCTGGGGACGTTTGAGTTCCCCACAACATCCCAACGCTCGCGCGACCGCGCCACTGCGGACGAGTCCGATCGCGCTTTATCAGCGCGAAAATCTGGGCGATTGGCTATCCCTCGCGGCCACAAAATCGACAATCGAACTTTCGGTGACGGCTCAAACCGTTCGTGACGCTCTCGCAAATGGCGGCGCGTTGTTTTTCGCGGAATTGGTGGGGCGAAGCAGTTTGTTGGCGTCCCAAGTTGAAGAA
>Ga0307479_10003182_pt1 | contig 14931 bp, 11 predicted proteins | sample atmos_gasesECM4C_FD_203743 | JGI IMG/M metagenome (GOLD analysis project Ga0307479, IMG submission 203743) | Hardwood forest soil microbial communities from Morgan-Monroe State Forest, Indiana, United States - atmos_gasesECM4C_515 | ecosystem: Environmental > Terrestrial > Soil > Temperate... | reverse complement strand
CAGGTGGGCAAGGCGCAGCGCGTGTTCGTCTTGGAGGTGCCTCGCCTGGAGTTTAAGCAGATGTGACTGGTCGCTGAGGAACTCCTCAGTCTTCCGAGCGACTCCAGGGTCGTTCCCTGCTAACTTTGCAGCTACAGCCGCAGCGAAAGCCTCGGCCCCGGCGAGCGCCTCCGGAACCTCGACTTCCGGCTTTTCGTCCTCGCCACCGAGGATCCCACCGGGGATGCCTTCAGCCATGTTCATCTCCCGCTGGCTTCTGGGCCAGGTTCGTGGATGCGATCTGCGCTGGCACTAAACTCGTGGGTGAGTATCGCGGAATGTTCGCTTTGGAGTAGGTATTTCGCTACGCCGGACTTCCACTACTGGCCGGTAGCGTCGATTTCCGGGAGTGTTCGTGAGCATTCTGCCACTGGTCGCGACGTGGCGGACAACGGTCATCGCGAGCCTCAGCGACGGCTTGTCCTGCGGAACCGGACCAGGCGTCGGGCTCTCGATACCGGTCGAATTTCTGCGCTGCCGCCCCATACCTGCCAACAGCGCAGTCGCAGAGCGGTCTGAAAAAACCCGGAAAGCGGCCGATCAAATGCAGGGCGCTGACTTCTACGGCAGACTGCTAAGAGCATCGACGAACGCCGGCACGTTCGGTACTCCAAGCCCGGTTACGTTGTCATAGCCCTTAGTGACTCTCAAAGAGGTGTCCACGCCCTCCATTACGGGCCCAGTCGTGCCGAGCGGCGCAGAATTGATTGTGAAGAGCTGCACTCCTGCGAATACCCCGGGCGATGTTTCGGCATTAAAGAGCGATCCTAGCGGAGTCTCCGGCGGAAGAATGTCGTGGATCGGTGCTCCCGAACCAGCGGATCCGACCTGCAGCCTGTACATTGCGGGATTAACGAATCCGACAGCGGCTTTGCCGGCGGCGAATCGTGCCTGATCGATTAATGCCAAGATCCCCGCAAACTGAGGGCCCGCACCGCTGGTGCCCCCACCTAGAGCCTCACAGTACTCAGTTGAGCTCGTTAGCGTAGTGCATCCAACGTTCGCCACAGGATCGCTGCTGGTGGTAAAGGTCGCGCCGATAAGAACCGTGCTGCTCCAAAGGTCAGCCACCAGGGCGATGTCGGGCGAAACGCGACGCGGGGAACTAAAGGTGACCGGATTGCCGCTGGAATCTATCGTCGACGTTGCCAGCCCGTTTGGCACCACGCCTTGCTGATAGTCCGGCTGAGCATAAAGCGAGCTGAGTCCGCCGCCGGATCCCCAGAACGCCTGCACCTGCGGAGGCCACGGCGACCAAGTCGTGCCGGCAACCTGCGTGCCGTCACTTGAAACCGCAGAGCTGCCAAGCGTGCTGATGGCCGTTGACCAACCCCATTCCTTCTTGTCGCCTGAAGCGTTCAAAATGGCAAGAGTCGTACCTCCAACCACAGTCACGTATGGGTCCGATGCCGGATATCCGCTTTCCGCAATAGTCCCACCAAGAAGAAGATTGTCGCCCCAATCGCCAGAGACGAATACGACACTAATACCTTCCGCGGCGGCCTGCATGAACGCCGCGTGCAGCGGTTCGATGGCGCCGTACTGGTCAATAGAAGGCCAAAATCCCCAACTGTTCGATATGACATCTGCGAGTTGATTGTCAATCAAATGGATAAGCGCATGGTCAAGAGGTGTGACGTCATTTTGCGCGCCAGCAAAGACGATGTTTGCACCCGGGGCAATCGCGTGTGCCCATTCGATATCAAGCGCCTCTTCCACGTACCACACAGAGTTGTTGAATAGGTGGTTGGCAGGGTAGTTGTACGTTCCTGGAACCACGATCTGCTGAAAGTTGCTCGGCGTAAGCAGCGGGAGGCCATAGTGTGCGGAAAAACGGTTCACGTCATCGACGATCGTCGGTGACGCAAATGCATCGATGATTCCGATGCGGACCCCAGCCCCCGTCAACGAAACGCGATCGGTACCGTATGCGGCCCGAACTTGCTGCGGGGTGTATCCGCAGTTGGCCCAGGGCAGTGTGGAGCCATACTGGTACGCTGACGGTGAAACCGTCGCACTATGATCAGCCCAGTAGTTCGAGCAGGGCGGAGGGCTTGCGATGGGCATTGGGGGCGCCGCAGCAGGCTGAACTCCGCCGCGCAAACGGAACGGCGATTGAATCAGCGACTCGGTCTCGTCCAACCCTTCGATGAAGCTCACGAACGGCGCCAATGCGTCGGGCACGCTGGGCGCCTCGCTGTTAGCCCTAAGTTCCATACCTTTGTACTCAAATTGCTTTTGCGTCACGCCAAACAACTTTGCCACCTGCGCTATCGGTCCTGCGGCTTCCACATAGCTTCCGTTCGCCGGCGTGTAGCTGAGTTTCAAGCCTCCTTGCGACAAGAACGCCTGCACAGCTGCAACGGCACTCGCCGACGGTGAATAAGTCGCTCGAAACTGGGCTGCAGTCAGGTAATGCCCGTAGCTCGCCGTTCCCGGGGAATACAGGTCGTGGAGGAACGCCTGCAATCCGGAGACGTTGCTGAGCTGAAGATGCACGGCAACAGCGACTTGCTTGGTACCGTCGGACGGCCCCACGAGCTTCGCCTGAGATAGCCAGGGCGGAATGTTGTTCGGTACGTGCACCGAATTTGCGGCCAGCGCGAGGCTAGTGGAGCCAAGCGCCAAGGTCGCTACCACGAGACCATCTGCTACTCGCATCGCCTCCTCCTTATATTGTCAACCCCCGCACAGTGACCATTGAGCGACCAGCGCCAGCAGCCCGGCTAGTGGGATCTCTCCCACTTATCGCAGGCTTGCCATAGCCCGGACACGGGAATTACGAGGCCTTACTTGCAGATGATCTAGGCGACCTACGACGTTGGGTTGGTCGAGACTTTCGCGAACCTGCTGAATGGCTGGAAGTGGCCGTCAGTCGAATTTCGCGACCGCCAGCTTTCACCTGAGGCCTAAGGGCGGTCTCAATCCTGTAGTAGACATCCAACGGCGAACGACCGCAATACCTATCACTGCGGCGGCTGCGCAGTGGCCCGATGCCCGACGTCTTCTGGCGCACACGACCCTGACCGGTCAGCGTCGACCGAAATTCGGTTTCCGCGAAGCGGACAGAAGCTGTGGCACCGCGCCAAGCGAAGGGCGTGAAAAGTTCAATAGAGTTAGAACAATGGTGGCGGGGCCTTCTTTCCTCCGGATATCTGAATCAAATGTGCAAATGCTCGCCGCATTCGATTGGCTTTGTCTTCATCACACACGTAGAAAAACGTTTCCTTTCCTTTGGTAAACTTTTCAGCTTCATCGCGTAGAGCTTCGCTAATTTCATCGCGAGAAAGTGCAGTCCACTTGGCCACCATTTCGACCGAGTCAACTCTTTCTCCCTCAATGGGATTACTACTGTTCGTACGTTGCGCGTTTTTAGTTGAAACTTCAATGCAATCTGCATTCGCTAGACACGAAACGACAAACAAGAATCTTTGTTGGTCGATAGACGCCTCTCCAAATTTTCCCCACGCTTGCTGGTGCTTCGTGGCTGCTGTGCTGGCATTGGTGTTTTCGACCTCAACATCGGAAATTTCTTGATTTAGCTGCGGTAGATCTATGCGCGCATTTCCAACAGAGATATTAGCGATTTGATTAGAATAAGTGGGCCCATTAGGAACACTGGAGGTCGATTTCGAAAATAGCCGAAACCAATTCTTTACAATCAGCATTGATCCATCAAGAGATGCTGAACTCCAAGTCTCCGATCTACTCTCGTCGCTGCGACCGCCTTTCGTGATTCTGACGTTGGAACGCGCTTCACACCCCATCAGCTCATTAATAAACGCAACCGTTTCTTGAGCGCTTGGACCTTTTGCTTTCTCCGAAGTGGGTTGACCCTGCGTGTCCGTACGGAGCGGCGGCGATAACTGAGTCAGTCGGTCACGAGCCTTGTCGGCGACGCTGCTTGTCGCATCGAGAGCGAGCGATCTCTGAAATTCCCTTTTCGCATCTGCATCCCGCTTCAGCGCCAAATACGCCTCTCCGAGAAAATAGTGCGCCAATGCATTCTTCGGGTCCGCCTTCAATCCGACCTCGAACTTGGCCGCGGCTTCCTTCGCCTTCCCTCCTTTAAGCAGATCGAATCCGTCAGAGAAAAGCGTCTGGGGCGTGTCGGCCCGAGCGATGTCTACCGCCACGCACAATGCAATTAAAAGGCTAAGGCGAAAGAAAGCTCTCATTAGTACGTCCTATCGTGGGGCGAACGGATTCACCGCCGCTCGGCGCTTCTTCTCGCAGAAAGGTGTGACGATGCCGACTCCTGTCGTGCTGCATCCTTGAGCGCCTAGGTTCGGCTGATCACCGCCCGCCACGGATCCTGCGACTTGCGCATAGTTCACAGCGGAGAGAGTGCCCGACGAGGGGTCTCGGTAAAGAACATATCCAGCCGGTACCGCGACGGTGGAACCGGTGGCAGGATCGAAGGAGCTCGCATCGACGGTCGCAACTTGATCTACAGGCAAAGGAGCAGGATCCGCTGCACCGTGTCCAACGATGGGTGTCCCGTGAAATACTGGGCTTGGCGCGGAAGAGGCCGAAAACGGATTGCTTCCGAGGTCCGCGGTTGCCTGAACGGCCGCATCGAACTGACCCAGTGCGCGTTGATCAATCTTTGTGATGCCGCCCATCGCCGCGCCAGAAATTTCCTTCGCGACCGGATTCGAGGCAAGGCCCCTAGACCTGAGCACTCCGACGGCCGCATTCGCCCCGGTTTGGTCGCTTGATGCCGAATCGCCTTCGCCCGGTGGTAGAACTACATCTACCGCGGCACCAACCACGGCAGAGCTTGGTGATCCGCCAGCCAGACGCCGGGCTGCTGAATATTGACGAGATGTGAGATTTTTCGCATCTATGAACGGGTTCTGCTCCGAGTCACTCAGGAACGCGCTAGTTAGTGTATCCAGGGCCCTAGCTTTGGTTCCGGCGTTTGCAGATGCGACCATTGAATTCAACTCGGCCTTCTGCTCTGCTTTATGCTCGGATAGCTCGGCCGCCTTGCGCAACGCTTCCTTACGCTCGGCAATTTGCCGTTCACGCATTTCTCGCTCCCGTGCGAGTTCACGCTCCCGCCTATCTGCTTCCTGTCGCCGAGCTTCTTCTTCCTGGCGCTGCTTCTCCAAGTACGCGCGAGCACGCTGATTGCATTCCTGCTGTGCTTCGACGCTTTCGCGGCCGTTACGAATGTCTTCGTCATAGATCGGTTTGAAACAAGCCCGGTTGCCCCACCGATCCGCAGCCTCGTTCATGCACTCTCGACTTCTGGCACGAATTTCGTTAGCCCGCTCTTCGAACTCCCGAGCAAGGGTAGTGCATTGATCGTAAGAAGTAGGAGATGACGGGATCTGGATCGAGCGAAAGCTCTGGCCATCGGCCACAGACAGCGCCCCAGCTAGAAGCACTGCGCCAGTGGTGCGAACGCAAACGGAGATTTGCATTTTTGGCCTCTCGTTTTCATTCTTGTCGACCCGGCATCTAAATCGATACAAATTTTGCCCTTAGAAACGTGAAAGCAACAGGCTCAAGATTCTTAAGGATTCGCCTGACAAGTCCAACATCGCTTCCCTAAAGCGGACATCGTCGAATGCCGGTTCCTGGCCGATAGTGAAGTTGCCCTATGACCGGTCTTGCACCTCGGCGCTGACTGCTTTAGATAGGTTAGCGCCCGTCGCCGCTCTTGGCTAGGGCGCCCGCCGTGACGTTCCGGCGCGCTTCGTCAGACTCGGTCTGCTCGGCCATCTCGAGAAATCGGCCGATTGGAGCCCCCTGGCGGATCCAGGCTTGGACGGCCTCCCGCGCTGGCGCGGTGATTTCGAACTGCACTGGTCGCCTGCGTTTTGCGCTGCAACAGGGTGGCGCGCGACGCGACCAGGTCGCTGCGGCAAATGTCACGGACACGAAGTGCGGTCAGGTCGCGCAGCTTGCTGTCGATCCCGAGGTTGAACAGCGCCGTTCCCGGGCCCGCTCCGCAATCTGCAGTCCAGTCGCACGTTGCTGACGAGAGCGGACAGCGGGAGAATTCACAGACGGCCAACAGCCGGCATTCGACCGTGTCCGCTTCAGGCAGACCAAGTCGGACCTGTAGGCGGATTCTTAGGAACTTTGAGCGCGTTTTTCCCCCATCTCCCGGGCCGGAATAATTATCATCTCTACCGCCCGGACACAAGTAAGGGAGGCGGAAATGCAGCGTCTCGCTTTTCTCCGTACCACTGGCGCCGTGATGCTCTTCTGCGCGCTAAGTGCGGCCCATGGTCAGAGCTTTCGCTCTATCCAGATCCCCCGGTCACCGACCTCCTACGACGAATGCACTGCCCTTGCTCGGGAGTTCGAGGACCGGGCTAACGAAATACGCGCAAGAAATAGAGAGTGCATGAACGAGCCTGCGGACAGGTGGGGCAATCGGGCATGTTCAAGGCCGATCTATGACGAAGACATTCGTAACTCCCGCGAGAGCGTCGAGGCGAAGCAGGAATGCAATCACCGTGTTCGCGCGTACTTGGAGCAGCAACGCCAGGAAGAAGAAGCTCGGCGTGAAGAGCAGCGTCGACGGGAGCATGAGATGGCGGAGCAGCGCGAGCGGCGAGAACGGGAAATGGCTTTGGGAAGGGAGGCGTCGCGCGAGGCGGCAGAGCGATCTGAACATAGAGCAGAGCAGAAGGCCGAGTTAGGACTCGCCATTGGAGCAATTAACGCGACGGTAAAGGCAGGTGCATTTGCGACATTGGCGAACACCATGATCGTAAATCCATTCAAGGATTCGACGGATTTGAAGCCCAATAATTTCTTTGCCGCGAAGACACTTGCGGGAGGCAGTCCAAGTTCTGCGATTGTCGGTGCTGCCGTCAATTCGGTGATGCCAGAAAGCCATAGCACAAATGGCAGTAACGTCGCCAATCCCGGAGCGACGGCTGCCGAAATTGGGGGCGCCGTGGGATTTAATGGCAATCCTTTTCGCGGGTTTGTAGGTGCTAATCCGGTCGCCAATGAAGTATCTGGGGCGTCGCTCGTCGGTGTGAAGACGCTTACCCAACGTGCCTTGGATCAGTTCGATACTGCTTCTGCCTCAGCGGCGTCACTTGGAGCGAATCCCTTCCAGCTTCAACCTCCATCTCCGACGTTTCGTGCCACACCCATTGGCAGCGGTATCCCTGGCTCTGGCTCGCTGGACGTGAGCGCTGCGCCGTCGCCCGCCTCAGCAGTTGAGACCAGCTACCAAGATCCGAGCACTGGAACCTCAATTTCGATTCCACCAGGTTACGTTCTATACCGCGATCCTTCCTCGGGCACTTTGTCAGCGGTGAACTATGCACAAGTCGCAGAGTCCGCGACGGGCGGCGATCAATCGAACCTCGGCGCTCAAGGTTGCAGCGCGTCGGGAATCGGCATCGTTACACCGATCTGCGAACAGCAACGCCGTGCGGCGTCGAATCCATTCACTCCAAAGTAGGGTGTCGTAATGAATTCATTGCTCCGCCTTGGCCTTCTAACTGGAATATGCGCGGTTGTGGTGATCGCTAGAGCCGATGAGCCGCAGAAGCTATTCTCCGACGGATTTGAGCTTCTTAAAGTTGGCAAGGCGAAGGAAGCTGCGGCGAAGTTCCAGGCCGGCCTGAAGGCAGATCCGAAGAATGCGCTGGCGCACTACTACCTCGGTGAGGCGTATCTCGGATTGAAGCGTAATGCGGATGCGGAAAGGGAATTCAATAAGTCACTTGAACTGGATCCAAATAGCGGCGTTGCACCAAACGCCAAGGCCCGGCATGCCGAATTGACCGATGCGAGCAAGCTGGCTCCGAAATCTGAAGCTAACGCAGGCACGGCAAATGGGCCGACGGTTCAACAGACGGTTGAGTTCTTGAATGAACTGTGGATGAGCGAAGCTCAACGACCAGCTCGCTATGTAGATCCTGTTGATCTTAAAACAGTTCACGCCGTCTACCGGCAGTCTTTGGGAATTTCCGATGATGGAAAAAATCTCGTGTTCAATTGGATTGAAAGAACGGATCTCGTAAAGGACGGGTGGTGTGGTAGTGAATGCGGTATATGGAAATTGACAGCGGCATCTGTTAAGTCCGTCGTCACAATAAGCGATATTTCCCGATGGTTCGCTAACGCAGACCAGGATCACCGGAAATTCAGCGTCATAGCGGGTTGCGTAAACGACTTAAGACCATGTATTTCTGTACACACGAAATCTAAAAAACTGCAGCGAAGTACTTCTCCGCAAGGAGATACAGGGGCGTCGCTAGATCAGATGAGTGAGTTTGCAGAATTAAATCCTGAAATATTGTTCGCAGATTTGCGTGATATCCAATTAGTTGAGGAGAACAAAAAGTATTTGAGTCTAGATTTTGCAGATATGGGCCACGCAGAGCGCGCAGCTAAGGCGCTGACACACTTAATTGAGATATCTGGGGCGAAACCTGCAGCTGCCCCGTTGTTTTGAGCTGCGCGATCACCGCTTCGTCTAGCGTCTTAGCAGAAATGGTGGCTAAGTTTGCTCACGATTTACGGCACCAGCGGGCGCCGTAAAGAGGGAATGCTCGAGCTTCCCGAGATGGCTTCGAGGGTCACGGTGATTTTCGTTACCGCAATGCGGACGCAGGGTGATTGGCGATTTGGGTCGCGAGAGCAGAAATACGACCGGTATCGAGAAGCCGATACATGGTCCGGTTCCGGAGGATAAGCCGCCGCTGAGGCCCGCAATGACCGGTGTCCACCACATCGCGACCGGTGGCAGAATGCTCACGACACTTCTGGAAATCGGCGCTATCGGCCGGAAGCGGCTGTCGGCGCAAAGGACTCGGTTCGTTGACCGCAGTCGGTCAGCAGGGGAAGGCCGAGGCAGCTTGAGCCCTCCCGCAAGCGGACGTAGAAGCGAATGATGAAGCGATCCACTATTGCAATATTGTGTCTCCTTGCGGTGTTGATTGCCTCGCACGCTTCGTTTGCGGAGCCCTCGCAAGTCGCGCTTCAGATCGACGCGGTGGGAGTGAAGAAGTTGATTGTTCGGTCAGCCCTGGCGACGGTCGCGACGAAGGTAAGCCGCACACGTGAACCAATATTAGCATTGGGGGCACGCCGAATGGCGGTGCCAAGGGCTACTATTCCTCCGATCCGAACTGGAAGGAAACGAAACCAGAGGACTGGGAGCTAAAGTTCGTCAGCCAGACCTTCGGCGACGTGCTTGTTGTCTCCAGTTTCAAACGAAATCAGATACATCCATCACCATTACATGATTGAAAGGATCGAAATTTCATTGCCGGATGAAATCAAGGTCGAATTGGTTCCTCGCGAACTTAACGGTGATGGTGCGCCGGATCTCTCAGCGCCGTGACCGTCTCTCGAATCGTCGCAAATCGCGCTTCGGAAACGTTTCCGCGAAATCGAATCGAACAGGATCGCCAGCTCGAGCGATTCGCAGCGTATGAAGCCAGCTCTTAAGGTCGGCGTAGTCGCGGCCGGATACTTGGCCGCATTCGTTGTTGCGTCTGCGGCGGTCGCAATCCGCGTAGCGAACACCAGCGGTCCTGACGCACAGGCCTCGGGCGGGATGTATGCCTTCGGCGATGCGCTGCTCTTTGTCGCCGTTTTCGGATTGGCCGGGCTCTTGCCAACCGGGGCGGCACTCTTCTTTCTGAAGCCGTATCGCTCCTTCTGGACTGCGATTTCGAGCGCCGGTCTTTTTGTTGCGCTGATCGGTGTCGCCGCCGCGGCTTTGTTCGCTTTCGGACGAGGCGCCGCGACAACATCTGCTCTTGGCACGATGGCGAGTCTTTCCGTTCTCGTGATGCTCGCCTCGCCACTCCTTGCTCTCGCCTTTCTGGTAGCCGGACTCCTCGCGCCGCACAATGCTCCGCGGTTGGTGTTCCTGGGCGCGGTACTACTGGAGGCAGCCGTCGTCGCGTATGCAGGCTACATTTGGTTCGTCCCGCTTCTTTTGCACCGGGCATGAGTGCTTAGCGGGCCATACACTGATTCGATAGAGACACGCCAGCGAGGATGGAGGAGGCGGCATGAAGTGGATGGTCATTCTAGGCTTGGCATGCGCCGTTATCGGCGGACTGTATCGATGGCGTCTTACGCCTGCGGATCCCGAAAAGTGGGGGCTGTTTGACGTCTGTATGGCCATGATCGGGGTCTCCGGCGCGGTGTTCTTCGCTGTGGGGTTGATCCTGCTCGGGTTGATGGAGATCTTTCGTTAGCGACGGCTGAAGCCCGACGATCGTATCGACGCGCACCGACGGCCACTTGCGAGGAGAGTCGGCCTGGCGCATCCTTTGCCTAATAAGCGGAGCCATGAGGGGTAGGGGTGGGAAGAGTATCCGCATCCGGGGACGGACAGGGGCGGAAAGACGCGGTGGAGCCAGTTCCAGCGCTGACCGTAGGGACCGCGGCGGTTGAACCGAATCCTGTGTCAGCGGAACACCGGCACGGCCTGCATATCGAGTTCAAGTTCCTCGACCAACTGAAGAAACGCAACGTGGTTCGGGTTGCACTGCTGTACCTGGTCGTCTGCTGGCTGATCCTGGAACCGACCCATGTCGTCTTCCATATGCTGGAGGTTCCAGCCTGGGCCAACCGACTGGTGCTGATACTGATGGCGACTGGTCTTCCGGCGGTCGTTGTGTTCGCCTGGGCCTTCGAAATCACCCCAGAGGGAGTGAAACGCACGGTCGAGGTCGATCCGAGAAGATCGATTCGACCTCTTACCGGCAAGCGCTTGGATCGAGCCATCATGTTCGTGATGGCGCTTGCCATTGCGTACTTCGTCGCCGACAAGTTCTGGCTGTCCAAGCGCCTGCCGGCTGCCACGAGCGAGCAAGCGTCGGCGCAGGGCGCCGCACCGCCGTCCGCAACGCCCCAGCCGATGTCGATGGCGACCGTCGACAAGTCGATCGCAGTATTGCCATTCGTCAACATGAGTGCCGACAAGGAGCAGGAGTACTTTTCCGATGGATTGTCCGAAGAGCTGATCGACCGACTGTCTCACAGCCAGGATCTCAAAGTGATCTCCCGCACTTCCTCGTTTTACTTCAAAGGGAAGCAGGCCACGATTGGGGAGATCGCCAACACGCTGCATGTCAGCCATGTCCTGGAGGGCAGCGTGCGCAAGAGCGGTCGGGCGCTGCGCATCACCGCGCAGCTCATCCGTACCGCGGACGGCAGTCACCTGTGGTCGCAGACCTACGACCGCAACCTTGCCGATGTCTTCAAGATGCAGGAGGAAATCGCTGGGACTGTCGCAACATCGCTCAAAGCGGCCCTGACCAGCACCGCTCGTAGGCAGTCGACGTCAACGAACGTCGAGGCCTACAACCTCTTGCTGCAAGGAGTCTTCTTCTATCGTCGCTTCAATGAAGCCGATTCGCATCGGGCCGTCGAGTTGTTTCAGAGGGCGATCGACTTGGACCCGAACTACGCGATGGCCTGGGCGTGGTTGGCAGAGACATATTTCGAGCAGGCGACCGACGGGTGGACCCACATGGTGGATGCTAGCCCGAAGGCTAGAACGGCAGCCGCGCATGCCTTGAAATTGGATCCGACTCTTGAACTTCCACATAACGTTCTGGGAAGGATTTCGTTGTTTTTTGACTGGGACTGGAGCGCTGCGCGAGCGCAATATCAACACGCACGGGACCTGGATCCTGACGATCTCAGGCCGGCAGCGAGTCTTGCGTGGTTAAGCGCGGGAATGTACGGGCGCATGGACGAGCAAATTAACATTAGAAAGAGGGCGACTGAACGCGACCCGCTGGATACGGTCGCGCTCAATAACCTGATGGTTGACCTTTTTCTTGCGGGCCGCAACGAGGAATCCTTGGCTGCAGCTCGCCAGTTCCTTCTTGTTAATCCGTCGGCTTCTGGTATCCACGCCGAAATGACGTATCTATTCCTGCTCCTTGGCCGACCTGACGAGGCCGTAGCTGAAGCACAGAAGGAGGCCGATGAAAGCTCGAGACTCAGCGCTTTGCCCGTCGCCTATTGGGCGTTGGGCCGGAAGGGTGAATCGGATGCGGCGCTCAAGGAGTTGGAAACGAAGTACGCCCTGGATGCGGCGTATGGCATTGCCGAGATACACGCGTATCGCGGGGAAATTGACTCCGCGTTCCAATGGCTCGACCGTGCTTATCGCCAGCATGATGGCGGCATGATCACCGTTCGGGTCGACCCGCTTCTGCAGAACCTGCACAAGGATCAGAGATACAAAGCCGTGCTGGTCAAGATGAAGCTGGACGGCGATCCACCGACCGTTCTCCACTGAACGACGCCTTCGAGGCGCGACCTCTCGGGGAAGGCATCCGCCCGCACGCCGCGCCTCCCGGTTTGACAAACGGTTACCCTTTGGATACCGTTACCGTTAGGTTACCATTGAATCTGGACCGATCGCATGGCCGTCTCCCAGGCTTACCGGGCGCTGGCTCCCTCGGCGCTTCACGCTGCGCTGGCCGATCCAACGCGCGAGGCCATCGTGCGACTGCTCGCGGAGGGGGAGCGCTCGGTGGGCGAGATCGCCGCGAACCTGCCGGTCAGCCGCCCTGCCGTGTCGAAGCATTTGCGGCTGCTGCAGGGTGCCGGGCTGGTGCATTTTCGAAGCGCGGGTACGCGCAACGTTTACGGGCTCGACCCGGCGGCGCTGGCGGCACTGCGCGACGACGTTGATCGGCTGTGGCGCAGGGCGCTGGCACGCTATGCGCTGGTGGCAAACAACCGCAAGCCGCGAGGAGGGTCGCGATGAAGATACCGCCACCCGTTGATCAGTCGGTGGCCGTGCAGATCGCACCCGCCGAGGCTTTTGACATTTTCACCCGGCAGATGCGGTTATGGTGGCCCTTTGCGGGGCATTCCTGCGCCGACGACGCCGAGGACGTGCAGTTCGAGCCGCGCGTCGGCGGCGCCGTCACGGAAATTTCGCGCAGCGGACAGCGGCGTGTGTGGGGCTGCCTGACCGAATGGGACCCGCCGCACGGCTTCGCCATGAGCTGGCATCCCGGCGCAGGGCCGGAGCGTGCCTCTCGGCTGCGCGTGCGCTTCACGGCGGTGGCTGGCGGCACCGAGGTACATCTGGTGCACGACGGCTGGGAAGCGCATGGCGACGCCGCCCAGCGCAATCGCGACATGTACGACAGCGGCTGGCCCGGCGTGCTCAAGGCCTATGCGGCGGCCGCCGCGGCCCGCGCTTCCTCGGTGATTGGGGGCCCACGATGAACCCGTTTCGTCTTGTATCCGCCCTGGTGACGATGGCAGCCGTCCAGTCGGGGCTGCCCGTGTCGGCGGCCGAGCGCGCCATCGATAAGGAGGTCGTGGTGGCGGCCACGCCCGACCAGCTGTGGGAATCGTGGACGACCCGCCAGGGCCTGATCGCCTTTCTGGCTCCCGATGCCGAAGTCGAGCCGCGCGTGGGCGGCGCCTTCCACATCTATTTCAATCCACTGGCGCCACCTGGCAGCAAGGGAGCGGACGACATGCGCTTCATGGCTCTGGTGCCCAAACGCATGCTGTCTTTCGATTGGAACGCACCGCCATCGCTGCCCGAAGCGCGGGGCCAGCACACGTTCGTTGTGGTGCGATTCATTCCCGTCGACGCCGCGACCACCCGCGTGACGCTGCACCACACCGGCTGGGGCGACGGCGGCGAGTGGGACCAGGCCTATGCCTATTTCGACAAGGCCTGGTCAGGCGTGCTGGCGCACCTCAAACGGCGCTATGAGCAGGGGCCACAGGATTGGACAGCCTGGCTCAAGCAGCTTGAACAGGAACGCGCCGCCGAAGGAGGGAAGACTCCGAAGTAGGGGCGCACGCTCATCGAGAGCGGTGCTCCGGCTCGTCGTCGTCCTTCCCACCGGAACACGGCGGACGATGCTTGTGGTGGTGCTCCGCCTCGCCGTCGCCGCCGGAGCGGGCCTGGTGTTCGCGACGCCCACGGTCACGATCGTCGTCGTCTCCACCGGTGCCCGACGAGCAGGCAATGCCGCCGATTTTCAGCACGAAGGCGTCGCTGCCGCCAGCGGATGACGTCTGAAAAGCGCCGGGGGTGGTTGGAAAATTGGGCGAGTCGGTGCCGCCCGTGACGTAGGCGTTCAGGGAGCTGTCCAGCGCGACGCCGCCCCCGGAGTCGGTACCACTGCCGCCGAGGTAGGTCGAATAAACGAGCCCGGTTCCCAGTGGATTCATCACCGTCAGGTAAGCGTCCATGTAGCCGCCGCCGAAGCTCGACTGCAACGCGCCAGCGGTGGCCGGGAAATTGGTTGAATTCGTCATTCCTGTAACGTAGGCGTTGCCCGCGCCGTCGACGCCGATCGCGTGGCCCTCGGTGTCGAGACTGCCGCCGAGGAACGTTGAGTAAACCAGTGCCGAACCGGTCGGGTTCAGCTTGGTCACGTATCCACTCTCATTGCCGGGGTCGGTGGGTTGAAAGGCGCCAGCAGTGGTTGGGAAGACGGAGTCCACCAGGCCCGTCACATAGGCGTTCCCGGATGCGTCGATCGCGACTCCGGTGGCCCAGCCATTTCCGCCGATATAGGTTGAATAGATGAGCCCCGAGCCCGAGGGGTTCAGCTTCGTGACAAAGCTGTTCGAGTAAGCGGACACGTAGGTCGTCTGGAACGCACCGGGAGTCGTCGGGAAGCTTTGCGCTGCCATGCCTGCGATGAACGCATCGCCAGCAGCGTCAATCGCAATCGCGTGGCCTTCTCCGATGGAGTGGCCGATGTAGGTCGAGTACTCGAGCGCAGAGCCGTCCGGGCTCAGCTTCGTAACAAAGGCATCGTCGTCGCCAAAGAACGCGTTCGCATACGTCGTCTGGAACGCGCCGGGTGTGACCGGGAAGTCCGTGGCGTCGGTCCTTCCGGTCACATAGGCAGCCCCCTGAGAATCGACCGCAATGCCTAAGCCGTC
>Ga0307479_10003181_pt1 | contig 14931 bp, 14 predicted proteins | sample atmos_gasesECM4C_FD_203743 | JGI IMG/M metagenome (GOLD analysis project Ga0307479, IMG submission 203743) | Hardwood forest soil microbial communities from Morgan-Monroe State Forest, Indiana, United States - atmos_gasesECM4C_515 | ecosystem: Environmental > Terrestrial > Soil > Temperate... | reverse complement strand
TCAGATGCGCGCGATTCCGAAGCTCGCCCTCCAGACACGCATTCGAGCTCTCACGGATAGCGAGCTCGCTGAAGTCGAGTTGGCCACCGATGAGGCGATTGGACGAGTAGAGCCAGCTGGCGAGGGCAGCAAGGGCTGACTCGCCGGTCTTGTCCGGCGCCCGCTGGCGGACAAGTCAAGAGCCGCTTCTCCTCGGCAGGGCCGGCGGCTCTCCCGCGCAGGCCAACACCCGTTTATAATCGGAGATCCATGAGCGAGCTGATCTTCCTTGTCGAGGAGGCCCCCGAGGGCGGCTATACAGCTCGCGCTCTCGGGGAGGCGATCTTCACTGAAGCTGACGATCTGGACAGCCTACACGGGAAGATCCGCGACGCCGTGCACTGCCATTTCGATGAGGGCAAACAACCCGGCGTCCTCCGCCTCCATTTCGTCCGCGAAGAAGTCATCGCCCCGTGAGGCTGCCCCGCGGCGTGTCCGGCGATGACCTCTGCCGAGCATTGCGAAGCCTCGGCTATGAGGTAACCCGTCAGACCGGAAGCCATCTCCGCTTGACCACCAAGCAACATGGCGAGCACCACGTCACCATTCCGCGGCATGATCCACTGCGGGTGGGGACCCTCTCAGCCGTCATCGCCGAGGTGGCGAGACATCACAGCCTGAGCCGTGAGGATCTCTTGCAGCGTCTCTTCTGAGCCAACCTCCATCCACCGAGTCCGCGCTCCAGGCCGACCGAGGCTTTCGTCGTATTCAAAAGCCCCCGCCATCCACCTCCCCTCTCACCCCCCCCCTCGCACAACCAGCCTACCAACGCCGGGATGCCCGGGCGTCAAGGTTGCCCTCGCTGCGCTCGGCGGCTTCGCCGACCTTGACCCCCGGGCACCCGGCGTGGTGCCAGTGAGACATAGCGAGGGAGGGGAGCAGCCCGCTCAGGAAAGGAGCAGGTAGGGAGTCCAGCCGGACACCACCGCCCGTGGCATCCGGTGCGCCGCTCCCGGCAAATCCCGACCTCGGGGCGGCCCGGCCGTCCCGGCGCCGCCGGGCGGCTCAGGCTCGCCATAGATGATCAAGCGACGGTCAGCAAAGGCTCCCGCGGCGAGCCGCACCCGACCGGCGAGGGTCGATCGGCGGGGCGCACGCCGCCCTCTCCCGCCCCCCAGCGCCCATCGCTATACGCCCGCGGCAGGTCGCTCGACCGGCCGGCCAGGCCGGCAGGCGGCGCCGGCGGCGCCATAGATGATCAAGCCCTGTATACATGCAGCTTGATCATCTATGGACTCCCTGGGGCTCGTGCCGGCCGCGCCGGGGCCGCGCGCCGGGTTCGCGAGAGCGTGGGCAGCAGCAGCGCCATCCTCAGCTCTCCGGTCCCGGCTCCCGCGGTGACGCCTCGAGAGACCATCGCCAGGTCCCGCCCGGCCCGTAGCCATGCCGTCGAGCAACGATGCCCTCGTGCCGCTTGGCGCGGCGCAGCGTCGGCTGGGAGATCCCGGCCTGCGTCGCCGCAGCGTAGATGTCGGCCGTGTTGACCGGCCCCGCGGCCAGCAGGCTGCGCAGGAAGGAGCGCGCCTCGTCGAGCGTGGAGGCCTCGTCGACGGTGGCTTCCGGGGCCAGCAGGTCGCTCGCCCGCAAGGGGCTCTCGCCGGCCCAGCGGAAGCCCTCCTGGTCGATGGTGTAGGCGAGGGTGGGGCCGAGAGCGGCAAGGTTGCACTTGATGTGGACGAAGGCGCGATCGGCCGCGTCGTCGCCACCGCAGCCGGCGAGCAGCACCGACCTCGCCGCCGCGGTGAAGTCGATCGAGCCCTGGCCCGCGTAGATGCTGCGGTTGCCGCGGGACTTGTTGAGGTGGCGGACGGCGAGGACGGCGCAGCCATGGCGGTCGGCGAGCCGCGCCAGGGGGGCGAGGATGGAGCGCACCTCGTTGGCTCGGTAGACGTCCGTCTTCGCGCCGAGGTAGGCGACGATGGGGTCCAGTATGACCAGGCGCGGGCGGTGATCGGCGATCGCTTGCTCGACCTCCTCGAAGTCGTCGCCCTGGGCGAGGTCCAGCGGTTGGTCGTGGAGCAGGACGGCGCCGAGATCGGCGCCCAGGAGATCGAGGCGGGGACGCAGGGTGTCGCCGAGGCCGTCCTCGGCGGTGAAGATGAGGGTGCGGAAGGGCGGGAAGGCCGCGCTGCCCGGGAGGCCCTGGCCGCGCGAGCCGGCGGTGGCCAGGGCGGCGGCGATCCAGCTCTTGCCCTGGCCCGGGTCGCCTTCGAGCAGCGTCAGCTTGCCGCACGGCAGGTAGGGTGCCAGAGGAAGGAGACCGCCTGCGGCGCGACGTCGGCCGCCAGGCGCACCCGCGAAGCGCGGCTCCCGACCGCCGGCGCCGCGGCCGCCAGCGGGCCGAGCTCGCGGCGGGAGCCGAGCGCCGCGGCCGCCAGCTCCTCGAGCTCGGCGCGGATCTCCGCGGCCATGCGGCCCTCCCGCTCTCGCGCCGCGATCCACTCCGAGACGTCGCCTTTCTCGGCCAGGCCCGCCAGCTCGAGCACCCGCACCGCCGCCGCCGCGCCGGCGAGGTTGGAGCGCACGGCTTCGGCATGCCGCCGGCCCGCCAGGTCGTTGTCCGGGAGGATCACCACCCGGGCGCCGCGCAGCACCGCGCCGTAGGCCGGCCGCCACTTGCCGGCGCCGCCGGGGTTGGTGGTGGCGGCCAGGCCCAAGGCCGCCAGGCGGTCGGCGTCCTTTTCCCCCTCGGCGACGAACACGACGGCACCGGCCCTGACCGCGGCCGCCGTCTCCGGCAGGCGGTAGAGCACCCGCTCCATGCCGTCCAGGTTCCAGGCCCAGCCGCCGCCCGGCAGCGGCCTGCGGCAGGCAAAGGACTTGCCCCGCTTGCGCAGCACCTGGTAGAGCAGGCTGCCCTCGGCATCGCGGTAGTCGTAGACCGCCTCGACCTCGGCAGGGAGGTCTCTCGCGGGGGGAGGATCGATGCCGAGGCGCGCGACGAGGTCGCTCCAGCCGCCGCCGGCCTGGCAGGCGTCGCAGCACCACACCGCGTCGGCGGCGTTCCAGCGCGCCGAAGGATGACGGTCCTCGTGCGCCGGGCAAAGGAAGCGCAGCTCGCGCCCCTCGCGGCGACCGTGCCGCGCCGCGAGGGCACGCTCGATCGCCGCGAGGGTGATTGCGTCGGGAGACATGATCCGAGCGCCGGCCTCAGCTTGCGGGCGGTTCGGCAGAGCCTCCTTGCGGTCGCTTCGGATCGTGATCGTCGGAGGTCGTGCGGTGGCGGTTGTCGGCGACCCAGGCATCGAGGTCTTCGAGCCGATAGCGGACGGAGCCCCTGAGCCGAACGAAAATGGGGCCGCCGCCAACGACGCGGAACTTCTCGAGGGTGCGTGGGGAGAGATTGCAGCGCTCGGCTGCTTGATCAGTGGTCAACAGGTTGGACATGGTGCCTGAGAACCTCGGTACGGAAGCGGCACCGGGACTGCCGGTGCACAGGTTGGTGTCGAGGGCGAACACAGAGCCGTGAGTAGGTCATTGAAACCGCCGATCGCTTGCCCCTGCGCAGCACCTCCCTTCGCCCGCCAACACCACGACCACCGTGGGCCGGCCGGCACCACCGAGCAGCGTGCACTGTCGCGCCGGAGTCCGTTGCGATGAGGACATCAGGCGCTCGATCCGAAAGGACGGAGCATCGGCCCCGGCCCATCAAGCCTGCCGCCTCTCCGCGCTCGCCGGTGCAGGCGAGCTGGGCGGCGCATGGCCGGGCGCGGCGCTGCGGGTGTGGATCGGAACTGCGCAGGCAGATCCCGCAGCGGAAGGGCGCGCGGCTGTGCAACAGTTCGGCGCTCGCGCACCCGGTTTCAATACGCTGGTACTGTATACGACATGCATCGCTTGTCAAGAACCCTGCATGCCGCGATGTTAAAACCACTCGTGATCTATTGTGCGTTGTTGTCCGTTGTTGTCCTTGCCGTCCAATTACGCCCTATCACGCCCAATTGCGCTCGATTCCACTCTGTTGTGCCTTGTTGATCCCGCGATGGCCCTCAATGGGCTTGTTTCCCCGAAGGGGGCCACGTAGAAGGCCAAGGGTTCCCTGCCTGGCCCCCTTCGTGGCCCTCTTCGGAGGTCTACGCTGCGCTACGACAGCTTGCGATTGAATGTGCTGGTGTGGATCGCGACCGCGGGCTCCTGGCGGGCAATGGCCAGGAGGATCGCTGGCGCCGGCGGGGGCCTGGTGACCGATGCACGTGAGGGGGGAACGGCCGGCGCAGCTCCGGCGCCTGACCGCTGGGGCCGCGGGCTGAAGGCAGCGCCGGGAGCGCCGCTCGCCTAGAGCGCGGCCGCTGCCAGCTGGTGCAGCCGTGCGCTCCGAGCCGCACAGTGCCGCAGGTGTCCCGCAAGCGCCGGCGCTGAGCTGAAGCTCCTGCCGCAGCCCTCCGGGCAGGCCCGCGGCTCAGCCAGCCGCTCGGCCGGCAGGCCAGCGCCGCTCCTGCTGCGAGCCTGCCGCTTCGCTCGCTGCCCGCTGCCGTTGCCGCTGCTGCCGCCGGCGCCGGCAGGCTGCCGCTCGCTGCGAGCGCGCTCGAGCCGCAGCGCTTCCAGCTCGCGCCGTGCCTCGTCGCGCTGCTGCAGCACCTCCGCGAGCTCGCGCGCATGGCTCCGCTCGGCAGCCGTCCGCTCGCCCACCGCAGCGGCAGCGGCCAGCACGCAGCCGGCAGCGGTCAGCTCGTGCGCCAGCGCAGCGAGCAGCGACCAGCACCAGATCAGCGATGCGCTGCCCAGCAGCTGCGGGAGGCTCCTGCCGCTCATGCGGGCAGCCACCAGCGGCACGACCAGGCCGCCGGTCGAGACCAGCACGAGGAGCCAGACCGCGATCAGCCCGGGCCGCCAGCGCCTGACCGTGGCGATCGCATGCGCGAGATATAGGTTGCCGCCGGTGAGCACGAGCGCGGTGCCCACGCCGGCCACGACCAGGAGCGCGCGCTCCGTGGCGGCGCTCACCGGCTGCATGTCGGCGGCCAGCACCGCGAGCACTAGCCGCGGCGCCTGCACCAGGATCGCCGCCAGGGCGACACTCACTCCCAAGGGTACGGCCCGCGGGCGAGTCGGCTCCTGGATCGTCTCGGTCATGATCGATCGGGTTTTCTCACTGTTCAGTATACGTCACGGTGGTTCGGCATGTATCATCGCTCTCGTCATGTTGGCTTTATATTCACGCTGCCTTGCGACAGATCACTTTATATTGCGACCGGCTACGCCAGCCTGCGCAGCGTCCGCCGGCCCGCGCGCCGCCGCGACACTCCGGGGCCGCGCGGCGGCGGGGCGGTGGTCGCACCCACACCGGGGGAGAGGAGCTGAGAGCAAGAGAGCCGCCTGTTAACTTCGTTAACAGGCAGGGCATTCTCGCCTTCGGCTCGAATGCATGCCCGGTCCCAACGTCATCGCCTTCCGGCTCACCGCTGAGGAGCACGCGCGCCTCGCCGCGGCGGCCGCGGCGGCCGGGCTCGCTCCCGCCGGCTGGTGCCGGCGCGCCGTCCTCGAGCAGCTCGCCGCCGCCGCGCCGCCGGCGCCCGCGGCTCCCGTTGCCGCCAGCCCGGCGCCGGCCGCCGCGGCGCCAGCTGGTGGCGCCCTCGGCGCCGAGCCGCTCTCGTGCACCGTGGCCGCCCGCCTCACCCCGAGCCAGCTTTTCGACCTCGAAGCCCGCGCCAAGGGCGCCGGTGTCACCGTCGGCACCTACCTGCGGCACCTGGTGCAGGGCCAGCCGCCGACGGCCCGGTGGCCGCTCGCGCGTGCGGCGATCGTCCAGCTGTCCCGCGCCGGCAACAACCTCAACCAGCTGGTCAAGCTCGCCCACCAGGGCACTCCGATGCCGCTCCATCTCTATAGCGCCGTAGAGCGGTTGCTGGAGGAGGTCCGCAGCGTCCGCCGAGCGCTCCAGGCGGAGCCGCGCGAATGACCACCTTCAAGGGCGGCCGCATCTCCCCCTCGGGCGCCAGGACCGGGCTCGGCCACGACTTCGGCGGACTCGTCAGCTACCTGCAGAACGGGTCGCGCGACCGTCCCAACCCTGGCCGGGTCGAGTGGTCGAGCACGAGGAACCTCGACACCGACGACCCCGCCGAGGCGGCCGAGCTGATGCGCTACGCGGCGAGCGAGAACCCCAGGGTCGAGGAGCCCGTCTACCACTTCGGCCTCAGCCTGGCCGAGGGCGAGCACCTCTCCCGCGAGCAGTGGGAAGAGGCAGTCGGCCGGGTGCTCGACCGCATGGGTCTGGCCGACCACCAGGCGGTGCTCATCGCCCACAACGACACCGACAACGAGCACGTGCACCTCGTCGTCAACCGGATCGGCGACGACGGCCGGGCCTGGCGCCCGTTCCGCGACATGGTGCACGCCCACGAGGTCATCCCCGGCATCGAGATCGAGTACGGCCTGACCCGCACCGGCCGCGAGCAGGCCCCGCCCGACCTCAGCGCCGGCACGGTCCGCGAGGCCATGCGCTCCGGGGTGCAGCCGCTCGCCGACCGCGTGCGCGAGGAGGCGGGCCAGGTCTTCGCCCAGGCCACCAGCTGGCGCGACCTCGAAGCCGGGCTCGCGGCCCTCGGCTACCGGCTCGAGCGGGCCGAGCGCGGCTCAGGCCTCGTGGTCACGGACGGCAGCCGCCGCAGCTCGCTCTCGCGCGTCGATCGCAGCCTGAGCGGCCCCAAGCTCGCCGCCCGCTTCGGCGAGACCTTCCGAGAGCACCGGGAGCGGCACCCCGAGCCGCCGCAGATCCTGCGCCGTGCCGACGGCCGGGAGAACGCGCCCCTCGCGGGCGCCACGCCGGGCGAGCGCACCCGGGCGCTGATCGACCGCGTGACGGCGACGCGCGCCACCTTCACCGAGGCCGACGTCCAGCGCGCCGCCTTCCACGAGCCCGACAGCTACGCGCTCGCCCAGCGGGCGCTCGACCGCGACCAGATCGTCACGGTGGGCAAGGACGCGCGCGGCGTGATGCACTACGCCTTCATCGAGTACCTCCGCGACGAGGCCCGGCTGTTCAGGGCCGCGGGCGAGCTGGCTGCGCGCCAGCAGCTGCGGCTCGATCCGGGCGACGTGCAGCGGGCTCTCGACCGCGTGCCGCATCTCTCCGACGAGCAGCGGTCCGCCGTCGTCGCCGCCACCGTCCGCGACGACCTCGCCCTGATCGTCGGCCGCGCCGGCGCCGGCAAGACCACGGCGGCCGCGACGATCGCCGACGCCTATCGCGAGGCTGGCTACCAGGTGGTCGGCGGCGCCCTTGCCGGCAAGGCCGCCGATACCCTGCAGCGGGAAGCCGGCATCCACTCGCGCACCCTGCACAGCTGGGAGTACTCCTGGGGCCGAGGGGAGTCGCAGCTTCATGCCGCCAGCGTCCTGGTCATCGACGAGGCAGGGATGATGGATGCCCGCCAGCTCTCCCGGGTGCTCGACCATGCCTCGGCCCACCACGCCAAGGTGATCCTCCTCGGCGATCCCGACCAGCTCAAGCCGATTGGCCCCGGCGATGCCTTTCGGGGCCTGCTCGAGCAGCACGCCCCGGCCCGTCTTGAGACCATCCGCCGCCAGGCCGAGCCGTGGCAGCGCGAAGCATCCGAGAACCTCGCCGGTGGCCGGGTCGCAGCGGCGCTCGACGCCTACCAGCAGGCCGGCCGCCTGCACCTGGCCGACACCCGAGCCGCCGCCCGTACCGAGCTGCTTGCCCAGGTCGCCGCCGACCGTGCGGCCAACCCCGACAGCCGGCAGCTGGTGCTGGCCTACCGCAACGACGACGTGCAGCGGCTCAACGCCGGCATTCGCGCTCACCGCCAGGTGGCCGGCGAGCTCCGCGCCGGGGTCGACGTCGCCGGCGTCGAGTACTCCGCCGGCGACCGCCTGGTCTTTCTCAAGAACGACCATCAGGGCCGGGAGGTGACCAACCTCGACCGCGGCAGGGGCCAGGCGGTCGGAGTGAAAAACGGCACTCTCGCCACTCTCGAGCGCGTCTCGCCCGATCGCTTCGTGGCCCGCCTCGACGATGGCCGCCGCGTCGCGTTCAGCCCCGAGCAGTACAACCACATCGCCCACGGCTACGCGGTCACCATCCACAAGAGCCAGGGTGCCACCGTGGATCGCACCTACGTCCTCGCCGACCCGATGATGAACCGCAACGCGTCCTACGTGGCCCTCACCCGTCACCGCCAGGGTGTCCAGGTCTACAGCGACCGCGAGACCTTCGCTGACCGCGAGCACCTCGACCGCTCGCTGTCCCGTGCGCCAACCAAGGACCTCGCCCGCGACTACGCCGCCGCGGCGATCGAGCGCCACGCCGCCCGGCTTGCCCCGCTCAAGGAGGAGGCCCGCGGTCTGCGCGACGAGTTGAGGGCGGTCCATCGCGACATTGGCACCATCGAGCACGTCGCCACGACGGCACGCGAGCTCGCCCAGGAGCGCGCCTCGCTCGAGAAGGCCGTGGCTCACGTCTATGCCGATCCTGCCCAGGCGGTCGAGCGCCTCGCCGCCGACCCGCGGGCGCTGGAGCGCCTCAGAGCCGGCCAGGCCCAGCTCTACGGTCAGGTTCATGGCCGTGCGGCGACCCGGTTCCGCCGGGCTGATCTCGCCCGTCAACAAGCTGACCGGGCCATGCCGGCCCTACGCTCCGCGCTCGCCGGGTATCAACACGCTGGCCGCGCCGCCAACGACGCCCATCGACTCGCTAACACCATCGGCGAGAACGTCAACAAGCTCCGCGAAAGGGCAGGCCAGTTGCTCGGTGTTCTGCAACGGGTAGAGCAGGCGATGAAAGGACCCGAGAAGGCCATCGAAGGTATCGTGCGCGAGGTGGGGATCCAAGCGGCCAAGCTGGCAGTGTCAGCACTGCCTCGGCCCTTGCACCTCCCGGTCGAGCTTGCGATCTGGGCGGTGGAGAGAGTTCTGGATCTAGGACTCGGGCTAGGCCGGTGAGCCAAGAAAGCCAGTCGCCGCTCAACGGGCATGGCAAAATAGTTTCCTTAAACAACTCCTTAACTTGACTCCGAAGCCAGCTCGGCATCCGGCCATTATACCCTGAATCCTCAAAGTGCCTTACGGCTTTGAAGTGTCCCGTAAGGACTGAGGTATTTCAATACCTCTATTGGACACTCACGGCCTCGTGGCGCTACAATGCCTTCGTTACATCTGTCTAGTAGTTGCGGGGCTGACCCGAGGCCTCCAATATTGCCTATGCTAGAGGCCAACAAAGCAGGCGCCTACATGCCTACAAAGATCGGAATACTTCATACTTATTTCGATCCAAGAACAGAGGCCGCACTGAAATATCTGGTGCTACAGATGAACAGTGTGCAGAAGAGCTTTGAATTTAGCTTTCTTCCAATGCGTGACGACCCCTTTCTGCTGGACCTGGAAGCCGAGAGGCCACTCGACCATATGTTGATCACAGAAGGGATACCTCCTTTTTGCGCGTCGTATCTATCATTTCTACGGGATCAAGGTGAGGCGTTTGGGATTGTCGCGAGCACGCCCGACTGCATTGTAATATTGTCCAGGGCGCGCCTGAGCAACAGGTGGTACGTTATGGGGGACAACAACTGGGCTCTTCTAGCCTTGGGCGAATGGGAAGATGTAATGGCTCCTCCCTCCTTTATTGAGTTTAGTCTTGCTCTATTGGTGCAGATCGGCGCCTACACGGCATGTGGCGAGCACTCTCCACGGAGCCATAGCGAAACGAAGGGCTGCCTCTTCGATTTTACGGCCAACCTCCTGGAGGCTAGATTTAAGGCGTTAACGGGCTTCCTCTGCTCTGCCTGCACCGACACAATCAGGAAGGCTCGATCTGAAGAGCTCGTGAAAGACATGCGGCTCTTATTGGAGAGACATTGGCTTGGCAGATCTGACGATCCCCAGGGTGTGTCAAACATAGCCCGCAAATTGGGATTCCCGCTCTTCAGTACAAATGGGCTGTCGCCAACCTTCGGGGAGAGGCTACGATCTTCTCTCGAGCAAGAAGGCACAAAGGTCATCCTTGACCTCGTAAAGGCCCTCCTTTTGGCATCGATCTTGTTGTGGCTGGGCCTGAAGGGCGGAAGCTAAGTACACCGTTCCGTAAGTTCGGCGACGTATCCTGGTTTTAGGCAAGCAACGAGATTAGTCTCAGCGACAGCCTGCTCGACCCGCGGATCATCGCTACGCGATGGAACTGGACGCTAGTAGGCACAGGCGGAGTCAACGAATCGGAAATGCTTTCCATTGTCGGTCGGTTTAGGCGGGACATCTAAGCATGAAATCTCTAATTCCTTCTAAGAGGAGGGCAACTTGTTCTCGAGTGTAGTCAGCGAACTTGCCGTGCGCAGCCTTATTTCGCAAATCGAGCCACGCCGTCACGCCTTTCTGGTCGAGTTTTGAGTAAATCTCTAAGCCTGCAAGATCGGCATTTAGCTGATCCGCCTTCTTTGGCCTATCTCTAGCCGCGAGGGATATTCCATGCAACTCGGCGAGGCGGCGAAGATGAGCCTCTAGTGCTGCGCCGGCAATGATCGCAGCAGGGTCCTTATAGCCTTCTGTCAGAAGGTAGTCCGCCATCTCAAGAAAATCGCTAAAGACCTCCGCGTGAAGTAACTCCGCAAGAGTCTGAAGATGCCCCCCACTAAGATCGGCTCGAAGCGAACGGACCACTCCAATGATCGCAGTCAATCTGGCACCAATGAAACGATGTTTCTCCCGATCGGCGATCTCATCAAGTTGCTTCATATACTCAGAAGATAGACCTGCGATACGCCGAATTGCAGCTCGAGACATTACGACAAGCTTGTAGTGCTCATGCTCAGGAAGGCCCGACAGGTCGTCATTCGTGGCACGCTTAGCTAGATCGGTGTAAAGGCTAAGGATCTCATCCAGCTGGCTGATAAGTATACTTTCGAGCTTTTTCCGCATCTACCACGTCCTTACTGAGTTAGTTGGCAACAACTTATTACTGCTTAGCTGGAGTCGGGGGACTGGTCAGTCGTCGCTATTCTCGTTCAATCAGTTCAGGCGCCTTGGAAATACAATGTTCAAACGATGATCTGAAACTCTCGTGCTCGTGGACAGCCTCAATCGATACTGCCTGTAAATGAAGAGACGCCACAAAGCCAACAAACGCCCAGAGTGCGTCCGGAGCCCCTCGAAGGCGAGGCAAGAGGGCGTGTTTGATGCGGTTTGTCGGGTGCGGATGCGTCCTGGGGGCTCTTGGCCTGTGAATGCCCCGGATCAGCAGAAACATGAAGCCAGCCGCAGGCCCCAACAGCAAGTCGACTATCGAGGTCTTAACGTCCGGCAGCAGTATCTCGCATGCAAGGCGATCACATTCGAGCTCTTCGGCGTGCCCGTCGCGTCCGTCCTCCCTACGAAGGTGAGCGAGCTCGTGAAGGACAATCGCTAACCACATCCCACTTACCAGCCGTAGGCTGAGAACATCTTCACCCCAATCGAGTGGAGCTACAGCAGGCGTTCCAGTCAAAATTGCTTCTACGTTAGCCTTGATATGGCCCGCGGTCTCGACCAATTCGGGGAGCGTCAAATCAACCACGCGACCGTCAGCCGGCATCGAGGCCGCGACTTCGCGGTACAGCCTTAGCCAGGCCGACGCTATGCCTGCTGTGCCAACGATGGCCCCTCGGCTTACTCGAATGACGTTGAAGTCATTGAACCCCGAAGCCTCGCAAATGAAATCGTGCCGATCCTCAACGATCATGTGAATGGGGTTCTGAATCTGGAATGGCAGCTCACTAATGCGCAGCTGCTGTATAAGCAAACTGAAATCGGCAATCAAACGATCCGCTTCGAATTGGACCTCGACTTCAAGCACTATAGTATCCAGCCCTACGGAAGCTCGACTCTCTACATGAGGTCGAGAGCCTGCGGCGGGTGGCGTCGGTGACGACCAAGCCGGAGCCGCGCTCGGTCGGCTAGGCCCGTGGGTCAGAGGGGGCCGGGCTCCGTTTCGGCCCGGTCCCCTGCTGCCCGCCGCCGTCAACGCCCCCAGGTGGCGCGCTGCTTCTTTGGTGTGCTCTTTTGCTCGATCAGGACCAGGCCGACAGCCTGATCGATTAAGAGGTGCTCACCAGCCTTGCCGCTGGTGTGGCTCGACCAAGAAGTGAGGTCACCGACGCTAACTATCGTGTACTTCTCGGTGAAGTCCTTCTCCTTCAGAACTTCGCCGCCCACTTGGAATGCCAACGTTGGCTTCGCGGCTGGGTTCGGGTCGTTGCGCGTGACTAAGACTAGGGCAGGTTCTGCCATGCTGCATCTCCTTCGAACTAAAGATACCGGAAGTTACAATAACGTCCGGAGAAGAAATTATACCACAGCCCAACCTGCACCGAGCACGCCGCGGCGCTGATCGATCGCCTCACCGCGACACGCGCACCTTCACCACGGCCGACGTCCAGCGCGCTGCCTTCCCCGAAGCCGACAGCTAAGCCCTTGCCCGGCGGCGGCAACGCCCTAGATGTCAGCGTCCTGTCCCTGGCGATCACTGTGGCGCAGACCGGCCTCCGGAGAGGAAGCGCTCACGTTGCTGCTCCGAGTCGCGCCGACCTGCGTGCCGACCTGAACGGTGAAATGGAGAGGCGCCGCGGCGCCCCTGGTGGTGGCACTGGTGGCGCCGTTCGACACCGGCGACGCCGGCGTGGCCGAGGCGCGGCCGAGGCTGGCCCTCGCCAGAGTGTGAGCTTCGGCAAGGACGCCTGCGGCGTGACCCACTACGCCTCGACCGACTATCTGTGCGACGAGGGGCGACTCTTCGGAGCCGCGGGCAAGCTCGCCGCCCCGCCGGGAATTCCGCCTCGATCCCGGCGACCTCCAGCGCGCCCTCGACCGCGGGCCGACGCTCTCAGGCGACCAGCGCGCGCCGCCTACGCTGCCACCACCGGCGACGTCGTCATCCTGATCGTCGTCGGCGCCGACGCCGGCAAGACCACCGCCGCCGCCATCGCCGGGGCCTACCGCGGCGCAGGCTACGACGTACTCGGGGCCGCCCTCGCCGGCAAGGCTTCCGACACCCTGCGGCACCAGGCCTGCATGCACTCGCGCACCTTCACCACCTGGGAGTGCTCCTGGGGCTGCGGCGAGGAGACCCTCGACCGGATAAAGGCGCATCCAAACCGGCGCATCCGCGAGTGTGAGGAAGGCCCGTATGCTACCCCTCGATGGCGCACGATGCTCCTTCCTCGCGCTTGCTTCCCCTGCGCTTCTCTGTATGTCAACTGCTTCAGGCCGAAAGCTCTTAAAACACTGATTCTATTGGAGCCGACGCCCGGGATTGAACCGGGGACCTGCTGATTACGAAATAGCAGACATCAGTACGCAGGTGCTCTCTCCTCTTCGCCAAACCCTTATACTTGCTTTCTTTTAAGCCCATAGCGTAGTATGCACTTGTACGGAATTCGCCCTAGCTGACTTACGCAGGGCTTACGCAGGAGGGGCCGATGAGGACCAGGCTGACACACCGGCTGGTGGGCTCGCTGAGGGCGGACCCCGAGCGAGACACCCTCGTCTGGGATCGCGAGCTGGTTGGGTTTGGGCTGCGGGTGTCGCGCCGAGGCGTCAAGTCGTACGTCGTCCAGTACCGGGCGCCGGACGGCCGCGATCGGCGTCTGACGCTCGGCAAGCATGGCTCGGGACTTACGCTGGAGGAGGCCCGCAAGCTGGCAGGGAAGCGCCTGCTCGAGGTGAGAAACGACCGCGACCCTGCCGCAGAGCGCCGGGCGTTCGCTGCGGCGCCGACCGTCGCGGAGCTGGTGGCGCGCTTCCTCGACGAGCACGCCTCGAAGCGCTCGGCGAGCATGCAGCGCAACTGCCGGACGCTGTTCCGTCTCTACCTGCTGCCGGCGGTCGGCGCGCGCAAAGTCGCGGACGTGCGGTGGGAGGACCTGGAGAAGATCCACGGCGAGCTGCGCGACCGGCCCTACCAGGCGAATCGCTTCCTCGCCGCCTGCTCGAAGGCCTGGGCGCTGGCTGCTCGCTGGGGCTGGTGGCCGCGCGAGATGCCGAACCCTGCCCAGGGCCACGACCGGCACCACGAGGAGAGGCGCGGCCAGGCGCTCGACCTGCCCGGGCTAGCACGCCTGGGCGAGGCGCTGCGCCAGGAAGACGCGGCGTCGATGCCGGCGGCGGCCTTCACCTTCATGCTGCTGACCGGCTGCCGGCCCGGTGAGGCCCTCAAGGTCCGCTGGGCGGCGATCGACCTGGACGCGCGCATCTGGCACTTGCCTGCGTCCAAGGCGGGGCCGCGATCGGTCTACCTGGGTCGGCCGGCAATGGACCTGTTACGCGCCCTGCCGCGCTGTGGCGAGCTCGTCTTCCCTGGGCGAGGCTCAGGCCCCATGTCGGATCTCAAGCGGCTCTGGGAGCGCCTGGCGGCCCGCGCCGAGCTGCCGGCGCGGATGCGTCTGTACGACGCGACGCGCCACACCTTCAACAGTACCGCCGCGTACTTCGGCGTGCCGCGCGAGATCAGGATGCGCCTGATGGGCCATTCCCTCGGCCGCGACGTGCACGACATCTACACCCACCTGCGGCCCGAGCAGCTTCTTGGGGCAGCCGACCTGATCGCCGGCGGCCTGGCCGCCGCCTTGCGCGGCGAGCACCAAGAGGGCCGGCTGCTGCGCTTCGAGCCGCGACCGCTGTCGTAGGCCGGCCGGCGCCAGAAGAAAGGAGGACGAGAGAGTAGAGCAGCGGGGAGGGAACGTCCCTCCCCAACCACGGACAAGCGGCCCCGGCACGGGCTGGAACCCAATGCCGAGGCCTCCCACGCAAGGGAGGAAGCCCCATGCGTAGTGCTGACCAGTGGTAAGCGTTCGGCCAACCGCCCCCCATGACTACGAGGGTGGCGCCGCTCAGCGAGATGGAGAGTCGGCCGCCGCCCAGGCCGCCGGCCCGAGCGCGTGGAGTTGGTCGGTGGGGTGGCTCGGGAGA
>Ga0307479_10003179_pt1 | contig 14940 bp, 18 predicted proteins | sample atmos_gasesECM4C_FD_203743 | JGI IMG/M metagenome (GOLD analysis project Ga0307479, IMG submission 203743) | Hardwood forest soil microbial communities from Morgan-Monroe State Forest, Indiana, United States - atmos_gasesECM4C_515 | ecosystem: Environmental > Terrestrial > Soil > Temperate... | reverse complement strand
GGGATGTAGCCGATTCGTGGGTTTCCCGGCAGAGAATCACTAACCGCTACAATTTCAGCGGTTGCGTTGTGACCAACGCCAGATTGCTGGCCTATAGTTTGTTCCGTTGTTCTGTATGAATCTGCTCTCGATAGTTGGGAGTTTGCCCCAGACCCACGTTGGGGGGTCGAGGGGTTGGAGGAAGCTATGTGCATCGGGAGCGCAGGCAGCACAAGAAGTTGCAAGACGAGAACAGCAACGAAGACTCGACTAGAACGCACAGTCGAGAAATTGGGAATAGACTCGACTTAACACTTTGGAAGAATATGCTGTCCGCTGCTACCGAGCGATATCCGTGCTCTACTGTATGTTCGCTCTAAAACCTCTTTCTATCAAGGCCGTTTCTGTCTTTAATGGCAACTCTAAGAGAACTGGAGTGAAATAATCTGCCTATCTGGACTGATAGAAGCGAAAGACAACACCGTTTCCATTCCAAGTATCTATTGAGAGGTTACGGTTGCTTTCACTGTGGTAAAGTATTCGACTCACCACAACAGGCGCGGAGTCAAGCGGAAGATCACTCTGTCAGACATTGTCCCAATTCCTTGACTTGACCTCAACAAGAGCCACGCTCCTGTTATCGGGCGCGTAGACTAACAAATCAGGTGAAGAGCGAACCTTTCTCACTGCTGGGCTATCCTTCACTTCGCGTTTGTGAAGTTGGATCTTGATGTAGGAGAACGCACTTTCATATCCGTAAGGAAAAACCATGTAGCCCGATTTGTCGAGAACTATTCTGACTATTTCCTTTAGGTAGTATCCCTGCAAGAGATCGTCATAGAACGGCATGCAGGCACCGTAGCGTCACACGAATTCGGCTATTGTGTGAGGCCCTGCTCGAACCCCATCTTGTTCATTTCAGACTCTCAAGGAGGCCTTGAGCTCTCTTTCGAATTGTTTCGTCTTGGCTCAGCATGAGATTGAACAGCCATTTCCAAGTGTCCATCCTCCTTGAGGAATACATCTCTTTCAATGTGTCAAAGTGAGCATTCGTTAGAGCAGCCCAGCTAACATCATCACTAGGGGGCATTTCCTTCGCACCCGTTTCGATGCTGCGCTTGACGTATGCATACCACTCCTCCTCCCCTTGAATCTCCCTCGCAAGGCGGATCGCCACCTCGCGAGTGCCAGCCTGAGTCTTCTTATCCTCGATCATCCTGCGAGCTTCCGGAAGTATTCTCTTGCTGATTTGCCCGAGGGCCGCCAATTCTTCTGGCATCGGGGTCCGAGAGTGGCTCTTCAAGAATACCGTCAAATCAAAGACGCATTTCAGCCACAACGGCCAACGGGCGCTGCTCTCGCTACCTGATAGGAATCTTTCTGCCAGTGAAAGAACGTGTCGTATATCACTCATGGAGGCGTTTCGAGCTATCTGCAACAGTAACCCCTCCGCCCCTTGGAGCGCCTCCTTGCTCGCAGGCTTCTCGATCACTTCGAACAGGAAACCGAGTTCTTTGGAATCCGCATAATGCGCCGGTATCGATGGGCTTCGTCCTTGAAGGCCCTTCAAAGTGTCGATTACCCTTTTCCCCTCCGGCGTGAGGAAGTAGTAGACGTGCTTGTCGCCTTCTTTCCTTCTATGATGGGTTAGCTGGGCCTTTGTGAGCTCCTTCAAGCGTAGCGACGTTTCTGGGAGCGATTTTCCAGAGTGACCGGCAAGGTCCGTTACATGTGTCTCTCCGGAGTAGAGCCTCTCTAGATAGGACCAGTTTCTGGAGGCGATGTCAAGCAGTTCTGGAACACTCAAACTTAACAGATTTCCTAACTTTAGCATGTTTCATTATTACGCTGATTAATAAATGTATATCTGGGACGATATCCGGTTGCCAGCTGAACATTGCCAAAGATGTCAGAGGACAATGATCAAATTTTCGGAGCCGAACATACAGCATGATCTTACAGCAGGTCATAGACCGCAAAAAGGACCGCGGATACATCCGATACCGCCTACTGCTTACGAAGAGAGAAGGCCTTCGGATCTCGCCGGCCGGGACCCGATGGGAGATTTTTGACGTCGACCCAAAAGGGGAGCTAATACTGCATTCACCCAAACGCTTCGACTACCACTATTCGAAGCCGAAACCTACGATCAACACCAGCTTCCGACTTCATGTCTCTCAGGAGGAGTGGCAACGATTCAGAGAGCTTTCGAAGTCGAGGGCCACCAGTGTGTGCGAGGTCCTCTCGGCGTTCGTCAGAGGAGTATTGGCCAACGAGGACTCACTCCTAGAGCCAAAGGGAGTCCAACTGATCTTCAACTATCAAGGCAGGCCAAGAGGCCGCAATCGTTCACTCATCACCGTAACGCCAAGCGGCGTTAGTGGACCCGTGACTTCAGGGAGCTAGTTCGAGTGACTATCGTCCTCAGTAATCCAGCCTCCACAGGACGGGACGAAGCAGCAGAGTTCAGTTTCCGTCACGTGCCAACAGGTATCCTAGTATCTGCGTCCGAAATGTTCCGAGCACTACAGCTGCTTTCGCTTGGCGTATCAAGGGTCCATGTAAGGCACTCGATGGAAACCGAGTTTCGCATGGAGTTTCTAGCGAGAGCGGGTCGACCCACCGTCAAGATCACGCCCCTAACTCAACTGCCGGAAGGACCCGACAAGGGAGTCAAGTGAACACGTTGTCTCATATCGAAGACGATTCCCGACGACGTGTTGTGAGACCGTTAATTGGCCGACTTGGCGGCAAAAGTCGCGTCGCCACAGCTATCGTAGGCTATTTTCCTCCTCACAAGACCTATGTTGAGCCGATGGTTGGCGGCGGCTCCGTTTTCTTTGCGAAGCCGAGATCAGAGAGAGAGGTCATTGCGGACCTCGACCCGCGCGTTGTAACACTCTTCCGAGCCGCTCAAGCGGGGACCAAGTGCAAAGACGAGGTCGCTTCGCAAGAGGCCGAACGAAAATTGATCGCACAGAGTTCAGAAAATGCTTGTGACATCGTCGCTCAACTGAAGTGCAGTTTCGCCAAAAAAGGAAATCATCCGAGCAGAGAAGCCGACTATCCATGCAAAACAGACTTCCCACCAGAAGGGAAAGCAGAACGGCTACAAGGAGTCGAGATAGAACAGGGAGATTTCAGGCAAACTATGAAGAACGGTGACTCGCCACAAACACTTCACTACTTAGACCCGCCTTACGTTGACACAAAAAATGAATACGGTCCGCCCCACGACAAGACGCTTGATAACGTGAAACTCGAGGAAGTCCGTTCCGCCGCCCTTTCGATGCAAGGAAAGGTGATCATAAGCTACAACGATGTCCCTAAGGTCCGAGAGGTCTTCTGTAAACCAGACTCAGGATTCCAATGTCACGAGATCGAACAGGTGATCCTAGGCACGTCGAAAGGCGCTCTTGGCGTTAGAAAAGATCTGGTCATTATCAAGGATTGATCCCGGCACGATCGTTCGCTTGTTCTGAAAGTCAGACCCTCTGAGGTTGTCTTCTCTGCCCTCGCACCGGGTCCATCGATTTCTATCCTACGAGCTATTGGGAAAAGAGTTTAGCGAAATTCACAAAGCCTTGGATCTTCCGGCCAAGTGGCTCGGCCCTCGCCATAGAGAACTTTTCCATACTTTTGCAGAAGCGGCAAGGATCGCGAGATCGGTTTCAGATGATCCGAGCGCTGAGATGGCCGCGTTTTTGCACATTGAATATGACGAGATGTGCAGCAAGGACGCCGGGCTGAGGGCAAGGCTAGAATTCATGGCCTTCCTCTGGGAGAAACAGAAAAGAGATCATCGAAAATCTCGCCTATCTACTTGAATGGACATTTTCCCCAGTGTTCGACTAAGTGTCTCTCACAAAACTTGCGAAGGCACTTCTTGCACCGCCTAAGGAAACTTTCCTCGGTGCATCCTTCAAAGCAGCAGCGTTCCCCAACAGGAGCCATTGCATGAAACGTAGAGGAGATCGGTGGCTGTTAAGCAAGAGATGGGCGAACTGTTCTACTCTCACGAAGAGATCTTGCACTCGGGTCCGATTGTTCTTTACAGCCGCCACTTGAGCTCGCAACACCAACGCCCATGTATCCTACGATACCGCAGGACGCATTTTCATATCGAGAAGCGTTCAGTGCTTATAGAGCGCGATCACGATGAAAGTATGGAGTTTGTTATGTCTGTGTTGAGAGATAGACTAGGGAGGCAAAATAGGCGCAACAATTTGCTTCTCAGATGCCGTGGGACCAGAAAAAGCCGTTGTAAAATAGGGGCGTAAGTTTTCTGAAAGTAGTTGAGGATTTGATGCCGTTACTTCGCCAAATAGCAGAAAAACACGAGTCTGATCCCCGACCTTGGTATGTGAAGGAATTTCCACGTTTCAGATCGCATCAGAAGGTAAAGATTCTCTCATCATTGGACCGTTCGAGCCCCAGCTACTTCGAAGGTAAGACGACGCTCTTAACAAGGATAAGTCGAACATGGATGCGCCGCTTGGCGAAGCTCACTCCTTATGACCTGAGCCAGAAATTGCTGGTGGTCGAAGAGGTCTCAGCGCTCGAGAGTATTGACAAGGCAATTCTGTTAACCGCAGCGGCTAGCAACGAACTTCTCGACTATGAAGGGGCCGAGGTCACAGAACGCGGGCGAATTACGAATGGGGACTATCTCATGATCTATGTCTACATGCTTCCCCATAACTGGGAGGCATTGAGCCTTGCCGAGTTCGAAAAGTCAATTGTCTTTGAACTGGTGCACGTCGCTAGAGCTGATCCAGAGGGGCTCGACTGGGACATTCAGGATCAAGTGGAAGAGGAGACTATACGCCTTCTGAAAGAATATGGGTCCTTGGCGCGGGAATAAGCTCGACGACCCATGTTCGACCAGACATTAGCGTAGAGTCCCTATTTTGATGTGGCGCCAAGAGTCATTTTTCCTCGGATGAGACATCTCTCTCACGATGAGTGAGTTCTTACAACAAAACACGGAGGTTAAAGTGGCCATCGGAGTTGTTGGTTGCATGAGGTGCAGACGACTATGAGCGCTCCTTGATGGTGAACGCCGCAGCTCGGACAGCGAAAGTCGTCTCTCAACTGGCCACGAGCGGATTTTGGACGTGCTAGGATAAAGTCACGAGCCCAGTTCACTCGTCCCTGGAGTTCTTCTATCTGGCGCATAACTATCGGTTCGTTCATGTCGATCCTCTTCAGCCCGACCCATTTCTTGTAGAGCTGACGCACTACATCCGGTCTCAGCTTCAAATCAATCACAATCCTAGCGAGAGGAACTTTCTTCTCGAACTTAGCAAAGACATCGGCCGCAAGACCCCCATCGATTGTAGGGTCCGATAACGTTCTCTTGTTCTCGCGCGATTTCTGAACGGTCGCCATTGATTGCACACGCTCTTGAGGAACTGGAATCTTTGCTTCCTTACAGATTTCTGCAAGTCCACCAGGAAATACATCGTATAGCTGTCTAAGAGACATGTCCACACCCGTTCTCACTTGCCGTATGCTCGGGGCTGCACCCGTCTGCACGTATCGTTCCTTGGCGAACGCTACAACGTCTTGCTTTACACTCAAGTGGACTGAACAATGTATAACAAGCAAGCCTGAAAAAAAACCTTGTGCCATCATGGGATATTCGAGTAATTGGGAACGGCGAGAACGAGCGATAACGCGATCGGAAGCAAGCCTCGGTGTGTGAGAACGACCGGCAGCTGAAGAAAAGGCTCTATCGTCAATAGGCGCGTGAAGTGTTACTCATCTTCATCGTCGGACCCTGAGACAATGGACTTCAATTGGACCAGCTTGTCAGCCATGATGTCATAGATTGATTCCAAAAGGAACTTAGTCCTCCTCGTCCCCGCCAAATGACTTCAAGATCTCCTAATCGATTTTGAGACGTCCGGCAAATCTAGTTTTTAGCTTATCAATGATACTTGGGAATTCTAGTTCACCGACTTCATCGATAAGTTGGATAAGTCGACTCCTCTGGGCGTCTGAAAGTTGCTCAGTCCTCAGAAAATAGCTTCCCTCAGTCCGTATTCGTTGATTTCCATGCATCGACACTTTGACTCGGTCCGGTTCAAGTATAGGTGGAGCAAGTGTCGAACCGCCCCTTCAGATTCACGATCCTTCCCTGCCTGAACGTAACTCGAACACTACGTACAAGAGGAGCACCACGAATGAGCCGATTGAAGTAGGTAGATCGTGGAAAACGAATGCTGAGACCCCGATAAAGATCACAGCTCCAATGAATGCGCCGATCTTTAGCCATCCGACACGGGAGACTTCGCGGTAACGAGGAATTATCCCCTCCATCTCATCCATGATTGACCGAACCAGTAATTTAGTGCCTGACGTTTCTTTAGAACTCGCGTCAATAATGTTGATCCTGTTTCTCTCGAAGATGCTCTTGAGATAAGAAGCGACAGCCTCGACACTCTCCTTGAGGCCTTCGCTCTTTGGTTTGACATACCAATCCGTTCGATCATAGAATATGGCGTTGATGCTACAACCTACCAAAGGAGCATTGGAAACGACTTCAAGAACAAAGTGGTAACCGCTTCTGCCGATTAGCGTCAAGATCGATTTCTCTTCGTCCAACTCGGATCGGATGACTCCAATGTTTTCGCTATACTTCTCCGTCTCCATCATAGATTGGATCGTTCTGAAATCTGTTTCCAATATAAGGGAATACGATTCAAAATCGCTTGGATTAACAGCGATCCCGAGCAGGTAAATTGCGACCTTATTGAGAAGCGTTCCTCCGAAAAATCCCACGATCCCGAATAGTGCAAAGGCCACGATGACTTCCGATGTGTACCTGATTAGAGAGAAGCCCATGAACCATGCGAATGCGACCAAGTTGATGTAGAGAGGAGGGACCAGCTGTTTCTCTGGTTTCGATCTTGTTAGAATTATCGAAAGAAACAACGGCACCACAAAGACGAGTACGGAAGGCAGAACGAAGAGCGTAATGAGACCCAACGGAGCGGGGAGAGGACCACCGAAAAATTGAGGGGCTACGAACAGGAAATCAGCATAGACTTGCCAAATAGAGGCATAAACCGCCCCTCCGATGAAGACGTAACTGACCCATCGAACCAGTTCGAAGTTGTTGGAGAAACGAGACTTTACGGCTTGCAAAGTTCTTGTTTGGTCATTTAACTCCCTCTTGCCTCTCTGCCCAATTCACATGCCCAGATAAGACGACGACTCAATCGTGCTTGAAGACCTCGATTTACTGAGCCACTTTATAAAAAGGTTCCAATTAACCCAGAACTTTCGTTCTGAACTCCGACACAACTCCGATCCCTCCTTTTTTATCCCGAAATTGACGTAATTTTGAGAGATGTTCGACTACGATAACGCTCTACTCAACTTCGTCGCCACACTCTCGGGTGTTGGCTTAGCATTCTTCCTGACCCTAAGATATGACCGATGGAAGAAGGCGAACGATGAGAAAGAGTCACGAAAGTTAATGCTCTCTTCGGTTAAGAAAGAGCTTGAGACGGATTCTCAGATTCTCAAAGACTTGAGTGCAGGGGAAACTTACATTGGTGCTCATATGCTCCTTTGGACAGACGCTTATCAAAGTGCAGTAAGTGGAGGCGACATTATCCTCCTACATCCAACTCTCCAAACTCAGTTGGCGTTAATCTATCTTGACTTCAAACAGTTGGGAAGATACGGACAGAAAATACTTGACCTGTTAGGAGTTTCGGACAGAGTGTTATCGGACGTTACGAAGCTGATGAAGCAGAGTTTAGAGGCAACATTGAAACACCTTCCAATGGCTATCGCAGTTATCGACGTTGAACTTAGAGAGCTAAGTGCCCCGAGTAGATGGAGGCGGTTGCCTGCGAGAAGCAAGAGAATGAGCGTTTGGATTTACATTTACGTATCTTTCGGTATCTTCATACTTGCTATCTTCAACTTCGTATTCACCAAACTTCTTGATCGCCTCTATGGTAATTTCAACGCTCTTGATGTGGAGTATGTTTTCGGATGGACTGTTCTCTTCATTTTTGGCTTCGGAATCTACCTTTGGGCTGTCGATATCAAAGGCATTCTGGCGGGAATGCTCGGACAGGCAGAACACAAAGACAAAAAGACGAAAAAGGGCTTAGAGACCTAATGGCTCTGGCAAGAGAAGAAGAGGACTGAATGAATGAGATTTCGCTGTTTTACTTGCTTTGTTTGCGGCTTTGAAAGTGATACTCGGGAAGGCGTGTCTACTCATTTGGAGACCTCGCATCTTGAGACTAAGAGGTGTCAAGCTTGCAATGTTCGCTCGGATACATCTGATATCTATCGTCTGAATGATGGTTGCATTGGATTCCTCTGTTCGACCTGTCTCCATTATCTTGATGTGATACTCAGTGATCGAGCCGTTGGTGACTCTGTTTCAAACGAGACGGTAGAAAAGACTAAGAAAACATTTGAGCGAAGAGTCATCCGTTTTGGCGGTTCAGGCATTCCAGATTGGCGAAGGAGCCGAACGAAGGCTTCGTTTATGGAAAAATGACGCTTTTACCGACTCTCCCGCTTAGAATACTTCTGTTCGAGTTGACGATGCTTCTTCAGGTTGCCGCTTAGTTTGTAGCCCTCCTCAATACGGAGATCCCCTGCCGGAAAAGATTGAAGATAGAATTGACTCAAGTGACGCCCTAGCGGTCTTCTGAGCCAATCATAGGGGCGAATTGCCGGTCAGTAAATCAAGAAGTGAACTACGCGAAGAGGACCCACAAACGAATCATTGCACTTGAGGACCTAGCTCCCTACGTGAAGTCGAAGGCTGACGACAAGAGACATATCCAGCTACTTTGGTTCAAGGCATTAGTCGGAATCATTGCAATCGTGATTCTCGCAATAATCGGAATAGTTGTCTTGGGCTTTTTCAGAAAGAAGCGACCATCCTGAAGGCGCGACCCTTTGAGCTTGCGAAAAAGAGAGGACATACTGTTTGCTACTCCTTGCCTAGACATCCCAGTAACTCGCTGTATAGCTGGTCCCTGATTTCATCCGAGTAGTTGCCATAGTGTAGTTCTAGGATTCTGTATCCTCTTTTCCGTAGGAGTGATCGCAGTTCTTCGTCTTTCGCCATCTGCGCTGTTCCGAGATGGACCCGGCCGTCAACAAATACGATCAACGGTCTGGATCCGTGCAAGAAGTAGAAGTCGGCTGTGGTGACGGGTATCTCGACCTGAGTATGATATTGTATCCCGTCGTCTTGGAGTTTGAATGCTAGCTCTTGTTCCATGCGGGAGGGGTTAGCGTGTAGTCGTTGGCGCCAGTCGCTCCGCTGACTCGACATCTGTAGGGTTGAGGAGCCTTTCCGATATTGCCCAGACACAAGAGTGAAACTGCAGAAAGCTCAATTCGATGTGTTTCGCGTCCCGAATATGTAACCGACGGACATATGCGGCTTTGCCACATGCTTGTTGAATGAGGATCTCTCTCTGGTAAATGAGACGCTGAAGCCCGAGTTTCGAAGCTTGTCAACTAGTTTGTCTGGGCCGTAATGATACTCAATTTGGACCCTTCTGAACCTTCGAAGCAATTCTGGACTGGACGACAAAATGGATGGATACTCGAAGCCTTCACAATCCATCTTCAAAACAGCATCATTAATGCCATAGTTCGCCATCAGGGTCCCCAGTGACAAAATCGGAACTCTGATTCCTGACTGAGAACTCCGCATCTGATGCATTGGAGTGTTCTCAAATGCGGGATCGATCGCTATTTTGCCATCAGCGTCGGAAACACCCGCATTGATGATAGTTATTTTCTCTTCCAGATCATTGATCTGGATATTTTTTCTCGCAAACTCAAACGAGGAAGGAAAGGGTTCTAAAGCATAGACATGTTTAGCCCCCATGGCTGCGAAGTAAATCGCAGAATCGCCAATATTTGCTCCTACGTCAACTACATTCAGCCCTGACACCTCAAGACCGGAATATTCTCTGCGACTGAACACCCCGACCAAGTCGCCATTCTCTGTGGCACCGGAGAAGAAATAAGGCCTACCGTTGAGGTTGACAGAGACTAGGTCATTCTCTGAATGATAATCTGCGTCAAGCAGTCCTCTCGCAACTTGAAAAGCAAAGTAATGCGAAGGAATCAGTATTGTGCGTCCTGTTTGTCTAACGACTCCGACCAATGGATACTGTCTGGTTTTCATGTGGAAAATTACGGAGCGATAGTTCTTGAAAGTTCTCCGATAAGCTGAGAAAGCAAGTGCAGCGTCCCACAATTCGCGCACGGTGGCTTCCATTTTGAATCGAACATGATTCCAATAACTATTGGACATTTGCGTCGTCAATGTCATGCCCCCTCAGAAACGCGTTGGCGCCTATCCTGTAGTTGCCCTTTGAAAGAGAATCCTGCCAAATTTTGCAGATATGCCGTAGATAACCGATCCAGCAACGACCTTTAGCCAGGGTAGAAACGTTGCGCTGAACAAATATCGAGAGCCTTTGAAGGACTCGACGAGAATTTCAGGCTTGCTTGAACCGGCTGAGAATATGTTCAAGAGCATTCGCCGCTGCCACAATTCGTAGAGCATTATTTTACGCGCATTTTTGCTCATACCGTTCGTGGCATTCATGCGAAGCATTATTTCGAAACATCTGAGATCTTTGGCTAGGAAATCTTGTTGTCTTGCTGTGATCCCTGATTTCGGTTGATGCGTGAAGACCGAGACGTTCATGTCATGAACGCGCCTAGATGTTAGCTCTCTTGGATCTATTATGCATCTGCATCGGGAAGAAAGAGTTGAGAAGAACATGAACGGGTCCGGGCTCATTTCAATGCGCCTCAAATAGTCTATTCGCTCCAGCACAATCGTCCTTCTGATCGCTATGGAACTCAGGTTGAAGTATGCGCCAGTTCTTACAAGTCTGTTCGCATCAGCAACTTTGAGTGGTTCTTCCACAGTAAAACCACCTATCTTTTGCATGTGATCAGTCCAGCGCTTTCGAAACCCGCGAACATTCATCTGCAGCCCATGCTCATCGATGTAACGCACATCGTTGTGAAAGTATCCAATCTGTTGATCTCGATCAAACCAAGAATAAACACGCTCGAGTTTGTCGGTGGCTAATTCGTCATCGTCATCAAGGAATACCAGCACATCACCTACAGAATTTTCAATCGCGATTGACAGATACTCTCCAATCGTTTTGTCACCTTCAACGATAGAAACAGCGCCCTCCTTCTCTATCAGATCGTCGATTACTTCGTCGCGGAAATTCCTTATTACAATAATCTCATATTTTGACCTTGGCAGAGTCTGGTTTGAGGCGGACACTATTGCGTGAGGAAGAAATCTCCTTCTGTTGAAAGCAGTGATTATTACTGAAATGAACAGAGATTCTTCACACGTCTGGAAAAGTTACGCGGGAATCCGTCTTAGACCGAACCCATCGACTAAACCTCGCATGTAAGACTCCGCAAAGGCTGTCCTTTGAACCCCGAGACCATCTTCCCTCAAGATCATAGCTATGTGCGACAGGGCGATTGGGGGGAGAAATACGACGGCGAAGAAGGCAAATTTCACGGGACCAGCGTATTTTCTCATGAATAGTATTCTGTTCCGTGCGACATAGTATGCTCGTTGGCTGGAGGAGATGTGTAGGTTCCGAGCACCTCGGTAGGGCCATGTCCTTACAGGCACATCGTGCCAAATGCTTGCCCTTGGCACCATGACGACTCGATAGCCCTTCGCTTTTGCCCGTTGGCAAAAGTCCGCCTCTTCCATATGCTGCGCAAACATGTCTTGATCAAAATAGCCGACGTCATGGAATACGCTTTTTCTGATCATGAAGGAGTTGGGAATATCCTCGGTCTGATAGCAATCCTCAGAGCCATTTGGCTTCGATGTTGAAAATCTAGTAGTGCTCGTCCAATAGTTCCGACTTACCCCGCTACACCAGATATGTTCTGGGTCCCGCAGGTAATACATAATTGGTCCAGCGATACCCACATCTGGGTTGTTCAAAACGGCCCTGACAAGTTCTGATATCGCACGCGGATCTACCACATTGTCATCATCCACAAAGAATACAAGGTCTCCTTTTGCGCGCTTGCCGCCGGTGTTCCTTGCTTCTGAAACCAGACTTATCCTGTCGAGACGAATCAGTGTGACATTTGGAAACACCGTTCCGAGATGATCACTGGTTCCATCCGAAGATCCGTCGTCGACAACAAGCACTTCAAACCGACCATAATCACTTCGTAGAATACTTTCGACGCATCTGGTGACTGCACTCCGTCTATTGTGTGTAGGAACAACGACGGACACCAGAGGAGTGCTAGACAAGTTCATTCGAGTTGGGAAAATCTATTCTTCTGATTCTCAGTTTACCGGACGGTGAATGTTGTAGAAGCTGTTGCGATTGGATAGACGAGCATGAACGTAGCTGTCACATGGTAAGTTCCCGACTTAACAGTCGACGCAGTGCCCGCGAATGGGGGCGAGAACGGATAGGCCACGTTGGCTATCCCATTTCCCGCCGAGTTGGTAGTTATTGTGATCGCCTTAGACCCTGAAATCCCACTTCCTGCCGGACCGGTTACTGTAATCGTCACTTTCATCATGGCGTTGGGAAATGAGTGCGTTATCTTTGGCTGGAGAGTAAGTGACGAGCCACTCGAAATAGTCGAAGGGTTCGCGCTAATGCTGACAGAATCGCTGAGGCCCACATGCGTTGAGGTGTTGAGACCGGTCGCGAACAGTGAGCCATTCGCGCTGACTACAACAATGGTCACTATTGCTATCAGGACCGCGACTGTAATGGATATGCGAATAGGTCTACGCTCCGGGTCGTTTCCAGTAGCAACAGATCCAAGAAATCTCGTGACCTTGGGAGAATATGCGCGAATATTACCGATGAATGACATGGCCCTAGCACGAGACCTCCAACGGTTTTCGAACGCTTTCAGTTAAGGGTTGCTGGTTAGCCACGAGGGAGAAAATTGCCATCAGGGCAACGGCGCTTCCCCAAACATAGAAGAACGCAAAGTAATTTGCTGCTGCAAAAGGGATCACGAGCAGGAATGTCGCAACTACTGCAAGAAATCTCGGACTATCGTTCCTTGCCCTTGAGCTTGCATAGATTAGCCAGAAGATCAGCCATCCGGTCGCTATTATCGAGATTGCCTTGATCACTGCGGGAGAAAAGATCAGGTCAGGCGTAAGCCATCCCCCTCCAAAGTTTGCGTAAGCTGTTTCAGCCTCAGAGAAAAGAAACCTTGCTGGAAACACGATGAGTAAGACACCTAGTGTAAGCACTATTGGAATGAGAAACCCTACAATCGTTCGAATTCTGCTCGACCGGTTCCTTGCGGCTGTCACATAGGGAATGATGAGAAACCCCGGAATCACCAGGGTCAATAGTCCAACGCTACAGATTAGTCCTGACAACATAGATTTTCCATTGAGGAAGAAGAACAAACTCCAGACCATCAGAGCCGCGAGCCCTAAGTGAGATGTCATCCCTACTTCAATTGCCCAAGAAGTAGTGGGTAGCGCTAGAAAGAACGCAGCGCAGAATGCTGCATACCGAGCTGAGAACAGTTGCATACACTTCCATATTCCAACTGAAGCAATGAGGGCGTAGACCAGAGCGCTGACATGGGCGGCCCATCCGGCCGGTAGAAACGTGAACGGAACAGCAAGTAGGTAGGTTACGGGTCCGTATGTTGCACCAGTGCCTCCCCAAGGTGGGATACTATGCGTGTATGGGTTGATCCCGCTCACGAGATATCTAGCCCCCGCATCTACCGAAATGCCAACATCGGAAACCCAACTGGTGAGTGCCACCCCCGGAATTGTTGACCGCAAGTAGGCCTGAAGAAGTGCCAGGCCGACCGAGAGTGACGCTATTGCAAAGAAGTAGAACCCTGTTGCGAGGCGATTCAAGCTCAGCCCGAGTCGAGCTTCGCTGTCAAGTCTTAGACCTCTTGCGAGAACTAGGGAGTTGATGAGAGGGGCCGCAAGAATCACGACAAGGACTGCAGTAGGAACTAGCAATGTTAGAGGGATAACTAGGGTCCAGAGTCCAAGTGGCGTCTGAGCGTAATAGAAGAAGTAGGAAGCAATCACCAAGTAGAGAGGAATCGTCGCGACAGTCGAAACGAGGAGAGCACTCCCACCTCGGGAGTTGCGGAATGGAAGAAGACAGAGGACAATCAGGATTGGAAAAGTGATGTAGGCGTCGAACCAAGAGGCCCAGTCAGGGGGCGCGATCAATGGTGTCTCGAAGGGCAATGGAGCGTATGGTGCGTATCTTAGAAAGAATAGCACGATCCCACACGTGAGTCCAGCTAGAATTGGGATCTTTGTAGAAAGGACCGACTGTCGGACCAAGGCAACAAAGGGGCTTTGTCTCAGGTCAATACGGGCCGTTAGGTCGCCACCTCCAAGGCCTTTGCTTCTACAAAACGTTCAATGGGGGAAAGCTCTTTGTTCGGTGTGAGCCCAAGGATCTTACAATAAGAATCCAAATACATTCTCGCAATATTCTTCCAAGAGAATGCATCACGAGAAATCGTCCTGCCTCGGTAGGCTAGCGGATCATCTAACACTCTTTCTAGGGCTGTTGCCAGAGCATGGCTATCCTTTGTCGGAACAATCGTCCCACCGAGAAATTTGACCACCTCTCTGACGCCTGGCAAGTCTGTGGCAATAACAGGTAGCCGATGCGACGCTGCCTCCAGTAATACGATGCCGAAGCTCTCGGCTTGAACACTTGGAAGAACCAGAACAGTAGACCGGTCATATACAGGATCTAGTTCTTCATCAGAAAGTTCTCCGTGTAAGAAAATCGAACTTTGAAGACCAGCCGTAGCAATTAGCGCTTCAATTCTTGCCTTGTCGGGTCCACCGCCTACGATGTCAAGCGTAACATTTCTTCCGTCGTCCTGGAGTTGCTTTACCGCCTCAATGAGATA
>Ga0307479_10003178_pt1 | contig 14945 bp, 10 predicted proteins | sample atmos_gasesECM4C_FD_203743 | JGI IMG/M metagenome (GOLD analysis project Ga0307479, IMG submission 203743) | Hardwood forest soil microbial communities from Morgan-Monroe State Forest, Indiana, United States - atmos_gasesECM4C_515 | ecosystem: Environmental > Terrestrial > Soil > Temperate... | reverse complement strand
GAGGAATCGACACTCGCGCGGCTGGAGCGGAAACTCGAGCAGCTACAGGCGAAACTCGCGGGGCGCAACGAGCAAGCCGCGAAACTCGACACGCTCGTTTCCTCGCAAATGGCTCTCGCCGAACACCGCCAGGCCATCGATCAGCTCGAAGCTTTCCCGGCGCTGGCCGGTGACGACGACGGAGCGGTGGGATTGCTCGACGGGGAGGACGCCAGCTGGCTCGGCGTGGAACTTCACGAAGTCACGGGCGAAACCGCCAAGGAGCTGAAGCTTCCCGCCGAACGCGGCGTAGTTGTTGGTTCCATCGTTCCGGACAGCCCGGCGGCAAAAGCGGGGCTTAAGGAAAACGACGTGGTGACGGAGATCAATGGGCAACGCGTCGAAGGCGCCCTGCAGTTTCGCCGCATGATTCGTGAAATTCCCTCCGGGCGAACGGTCCCGCTCACGGTCTGGCGCGACGGTCAGGCGCAGACGGTGAGTGTGACTCTCGGTAAAGGCGAGGACCGGCGGCACTCATGGAAGGTCCTCACTCCGGGGCCCGGCGCTCCCGGGAGCTTCACGTTCAACATGCCGGAAATCCCGGTGGTCCCGCCCATGGAATGGGACGGCAGCCGGTTGCTGATGGGCGCGCAGCCGCGTCTCGGCATTGAAGCGGAGGACCTCAACGGGCAGCTCGGCACCTTCTTTGGGGCGCCCGACGGCGAAGGCATTTTGGTTCGCGACGTCAATCCCGGCTCGCCCGCAGAAAAAGCGGGCCTCAAGGCCGGGGATGTCATCACTTCGGTCAATGGGGAAGCGGTCCGCACGGTCGGCGACTTGCGCGGGAAACTTCAAGCGAAGCGCGGAGCGAACGACAAGAACCAGGGCCAGAGCGTGAAGCTTGGTGTTTTGCGCAACAAGAGCGAGGTTTCGCTCACCGTGGAGTTGCCGGCTCCCTCTCCGCGTTCGAGACGCGCCTTAACCTTCGGGGTCACCAGCATCTAAAGTTGTCGATTGCGGATTCGCCAGGGATATCTGCCGACCAAGCCAGCGGCCGGCTTTAGCGTTCTTCCTCGGGCAATCGAGCGAGCTCTCGGTCAAAAGCGGCGTAGTGGCGGTGAAGCTCTTCCGGCTCATCGAGCGCCGTGCCCTCGCGCTCGACCCAGGCGTGAGCCTGCAATTTGCCGTTTTCTTTGCGAATGCCGATGCGCAGCCGCGAGGTGATCCCCTGCCGGCCGAGCAGCCACCACAGTGTGAGGGACTTCGCGAGACACGAAGGATGAACCACGCCGTGCCGGTCCGCGGCGTGGACCATGTGCGCGGTCAAAGCGGCCTGCTTGTTCACAGACTCACAGTCCTCCCGCGCAACCGAGCGAGGAAGATTTCGTTTGAGTGTCCTTCGCGTTCGCTCGAAACCGCGCAGCCTTAAACTCAGGGAAACCAGCGGCAGCATCCCGAGCGCGCGCAAAAACAGCGCTTGCGCAGGGCGTCCCAGCGCGCTAAACCTCCGCAAGCTTTCCAGCATCGGCAGGCAAAATTTGAAGCAGGCCGTGTTCGACGAGGTGCCCCACGAGTTCGGTCAGGTTTTCGCGAAGCAGTTCCGGCTGGACATCGTATTCCGCAAGAAGCTCCTGGTAGGCCGCGTCGATGTCGGGTGAAGTGGTCAGCAACTGCCACATGCGCGTACCCGTCTCATCCAGACCGAAGTAGCGTTCGGTTTCCAGATTAAGCAAAACCGATTCCTGATCCACAGGCCGCACGAGAACGTGCTTGGGCGCGGTAGCGCGGTCCTTAAAGGTCAGCATCGGCAAGAGCTCCTGTCTGAAACTCCCGGCTCGGCCGTCGCATACGGGCAAGTAGGCTATGGCTTTGGAAAATATTCTACCGGGGATTCGGCGGCGGCGCTATCCAAACGCACCGCCGGCACCGCCGGGCAAGCGAAATCGCGTCCGTCACCGCCCGTGGCTAAACCAAAACAAAGGCCGGCTCCGCATGACGGAACCGGCCTTCCGAAACGCTCGAATTTCCCGCTTAGGACTTCTTCTTCTTCCCGTACACCTTCAGGTCGATTCCCGGCGCCATCTGCTGCAACTGTTCGAGGCCGGCTTTGGCCTGTTGTCCGTAGGGTCCGTTGGGATCGAGTTCGACCGCTTTCTGATAAGCTTCGATCGTTCCGGGAGCAAACTCCGGCACTTCCTTATCGCCGACCTTCTTTAACGTCATTCTGTACACCAGCGAAGCGCCCAGCAGGTACCAGGTCTGGGCGTTCTTGGGATCGAGCTCCGCGGACTTCTGCAGCGGTTCTACCGCATCGCCCAGGCGGTTTGCGTTGTACAAGCTGATGCCAAAGTTTCTCCACGCGGTCGCGGCGTTCGCCGGATCGAGCTCCGCGCTCTTCGTGTAAGCCGCCTTGGCTTCGTCGATTTTTCCCATGCGCGCGAGCACGTTGCCAAGGTTGTTATAGTAGCCCGCCGGCACATCCGGCTTGGCGGCAATGGCCTGCTGATAAGCCTGCGCCGCCTCTTCGTTGCGTCCGGCGGTGTCGTAGGCTTCGCCGAGCTTGGCCCACAGCAGGTGCAGGTTGGGATCTTTCTCACCGGCGGATTCCTGTGCTGCTTTGTATTCCTTCGCCGCCTGGTCGGCCAGGTCCGAGAGCTTCTGCTTGACGGCAGCGCGCTGATCCGGCGGCGCTTTCTGCAACTCGGCCCTCGCGGCTTGCTCCTGTTCAAGAATCGCGTTCCCCGCGGCAAAGTGGGCCTTCATGCCTTCGAACTTGGTTTTGGCCTCTTCCTGCTTCCTCACCTGTTCCTGGGCGGCCGCACCTTGCTTGGTCATAATCTCTTTGAAATTGGTGTCCGCTTTGGCCTCTCCTCCGCTCTCCACGCGTACCTTCGCGAGATCATAGGGCTGCTGCTTGTCGTTCGGCGGCGGAAAGGCGGAGATGGTGACGGTATAAATTCCGCTGCGCAGGCCGGGAATACTGTATTTGCCGTCACTGTCGGTCTTGGCCGTCTGTTTCGCGCCTTGCTCGCTCACCACCTGTACGGTCAAGCCGGCCCAGGGCTTCCCGTTGACGTCCATGATTTGCCCGCTGATGGTTCCCGTCTGGGCCGCCGCGCCGGGCGCCAGTGCGCCAAACAGGGCCGCCGCGAGAATGGCCGCCCCCATTACTGACTTATTGAGAGTCTTCATGCTGCATTTCTCCTTTTTCACGAGGAGCTGGTCCGGAGTCCCCGAACCGTTTTTCGCCCCATTATCTCTCTTGTCTCGGCCGGATTCCAAGTCTGGCTCGGCCGTGCCCGGCGGCAGGAAAGCCGCAAATAAGAAACGGCGGACACCGCGCTTTCTGTTTAACTTCGGCGGCTGGCAGGAACGGCGCGCCGGTACGGGATCGCATCGCTCGCTCCGGCCTCGGCAAACGCGCGCAGCCGCAGTAGGCAACTGTCGCAAACACCGCAAGCTCTGTCTTCTTCCTGATAACACGACCAGGTCAGATGGAGCGGCGCGCCCAACTCGAGGCCGCGCCGGACAATCTCGCTCTTCTTCATCTCGATGACCGGCGTCACGATCCGAACCTGCGTCTCCGGTCGCGTCCCGACGCGAATCAATTCCTGAAACACTCGATAATACTCCGGTCGGCAGTCCGGATATCCGGAGCTGTCTTCCGCCACTGCCCCGATGTAGATCGCGCCTGCGCGAAGCACCTCCGCCCAGCTCACGGCCACGGAAAGAAAGTGCGCGTTGCGAAAAGGAACATAGGTTACGGGAATCGCGCTGCCGTGCGGCCCAGGAGCGCCCAAATCATTTTCCGGCACGGCGATTCTTGGGTCGGTGAGCGCCGAACCCCCCATCGCTCGAAAATGATGGAGCGCGACGACCAGCCGTTCGCGCACGCCGTAGAAGTCTGCAATCGCCTCGAAGGCCCGGCGCTCGCGCCGCTCGGTTCTTTGCCCATAGCCCGCATGAAGCAACGCGATATTTCCCGCGCCGCACCGTTCGCGCGCGATGGCCGTGCTCACGCAGGAGTCCATGCCTCCGCTCAACAGCACCACCGCTTTTTCTGTATCCGTCATTCCCGGTTCACCGTTGCGATTGCCCATTTCCTCCTGCGTCGCCTGCCCCTTTTCACACTCCTTTGGTCGCCGGATCCCAAATAAACTTATGCAATTGCAGCCCGAGCCGCACCCGCAGGCGGTCCGCCAGAATCCACTCGGCCAACCGCCGCGGCTCGAGCCCCGGCCATTTTCCCTCTGGATCTTCAAACACGGGAGAAAACAAAACCTCGCGCACTTTCCCGAGCAATCCGTGTCGCCTGACGAAATCCCGGGCAAATTCGTAATCGCACCGCGTCGCCAGCACAAATTTCACTTCATCCTTCGCCGTTAGCGCGTCGAGATTGGCCATGTCGAAAGTATCCGGCTCGCCCGAATCCGGGCACTTTACGTCGACAATCTTGATCACTTCCTTCGGCAGTTCCCCGATATATCGTTCTCCGCTCGTCTCGATCATCACCGTATAACCCGCCGCGAGCAGCTGTTCCGCAAGCGGGTGAATCTCCTCCTGGAGCAGCGGTTCCCCGCCCGTCAACTCGACCAGCGGCACACTGGCTTCTCGGCCGCTCCCGCCCGCGCTGCGGCAAGCCAACTCGTCCACCCGCGCCAGAACTTCCTCGACGCTCATCTTCTTTCCGCCGTGAAAGGCATAGGCCGTATCGCACCAGGTGCACCGCAGGTTGCAGCCCGTCAATCGCACAAAGATACACGGCAAACCGGCGCGCGTGCCTTCGCCCTGGATCGATTTGAAAATTTCAGTGATGAACATAACGGATTGATGAGCGGGCGAATGATCTTACGCCTTTTGAGCTCCTCTCGGCTTTTTGGGCCACAGCCAATAGGCGGCGGCGAGAAAAACCGCGCCTCCCAGGATGAATCGCAGATAACCCGTGGAGATCCCCAGGAAACGGAACACCAAAACGTAGCCCAAGGCAACCAGGATGGCGGGAACGAGGATGATAACAAGTGCGCGGTTAATTTTACACCTCGGACCTCAGGGGGCAGGAATCGTCCTCCGCCGCTGTGGGAAGACCGGGCGTTTCTCCGAGAAGGCCCGGCGAAACATCGCCCGATAGTCGCGAGAATTTCTCGCTTGCGGATCGCAGCATGTGCGTAGGGTTTCGATTCCTCACGCGCGTGTGCGGTCCGGAGTAGCTAACTTCCCGGCCGGTACTGCGCCCGGCTCGTGTCCGTCTCCCACAAAACCACGTCGGTGACCTTCGCGCCCGGCGGCATGCCCTTTAATTGCTTGGTAATCTCGTCGTAAAAATACTTGGCCACGTTTTCCGCCGACGGATTCACGGTTTGAAAAGGCACCAGGTCGTTCATGAACTGGTGATCCAGCCGCCCCATGACTTCGCGAATAATCTGTTTCACTTGCACGAAATCCACCAGCAAGCCGATGGAATCAAGCTGCGGGCCTTCCACGGTCACGCGCACGCGGTAGTTGTGCCCATGCGGGTTTTCGCACTTGCCCTTGTAGCCGCGGAGGGCGTGCCCGGCGGAAAACGTCTCTTCCACGCTGACTTGAAACATGTCGCTATAAATGGCGCCGCCGGCTTCACCGGATTACTTGTTCGCAACGCTTCAGGCGGGACTTGCCGGATCGGCCGCTTTCTCCCTGCTGTTTGCGTCCAGAAACCGGGCCACGTCCGTCAATTCGTGCGTCACCCGGTAGCGCGGCAGCGACTCCAGAAAAATCTTACCATAGGGCATGCGCTGGATGCGGGTATCGAGCAGCGCCAGCACGCCACGATCGGTTTTTGTCCGAATCAGCCGCCCGAATCCTTGTTTCAGAGACAGCACCGCCTGTGGCACTTGAAATTCCGCAAACGCGTTGCGTCCCTCATCCTGCAAAGCTTCGACTCGGGCGGCCACGACCGGATCGCTCGGCACCGCAAACGGCAGCCGGTCCACGATGACGCACGACAGCTGCTCGCCCGGCACGTCCACGCCTTGCCAGAAGCTGGCCGTGGCAAACAGTACCGCCCCTTCCGTGTTTTTGAACCGCTCGAGCAGTGCCGAGCGCGGCGCGGTTCCCTGCAAGAGCACCGGAAAGGACACGCGCGAACGTACCCGTTCGTACAGATCGTTCATCTGCGCATAACTGGTGAACAGGCAAAACGCCCGGCCCTGGCTGTGCACCAGCAATTGGACGATTTCATCAGCGGCTTTTGCGGCAAACCCAGGGTCACGCACATCCGGCATTTTCCGCGGCAAATACAGCAACGCCTGGCGCGGATACTCGAATTCCGGTGGCAGCTTGCGTTCCTTGGCGTGATCGAGTCCAAGCCGCTGCCGGATGTAGTCGAAGCGCCCGCCTACCGTCAGCGTCGCCGAAGTGAGAATTACGGTGTCGAACTGTTCGAACAGCCGCTCGCGCAGAATCTGGCTCACGTCAATGGGCGTTGCCGTCAGGAAAACTCCTTTATTCCTGCGTTCGTACCAATACACGAAATTCTTCTCATTGGATTCGAACAAAAACATGAGTTCCTGCCGCAGCTCGAAGCTGCGCCGCGCCAGCCGCACGAGCTCTTCCGGTTTGCCGGTTTGCGCGGCCATTTCGGTTTCCAGGCTCTTCAGGGAAGAGAGTAGCGCATCGTACGCTTCGCGGTGCTGCTCGAGGAATGCTTCGCGCTCCTGCCGCGAGAACGAGAACCTGCCCTCACGGGGCGGAAACTGTTCGAAAAACGTGCGGCTGCGCTCGCGAATGCGCTGCGTTTTTCGCAGCAACGAAGGGGTGAGGAAATGCAGCAGCCGCAGCGTCTGGTCCGTGTCTCGCGCCAGTTCCTCGAAGCGGAAGTTCGAAACTTGCCGCGCAAAATAGTCGCTGGCTACATCCTCCATCTCATGCGCTTCATCGAACACCACGGCCGAATATTCCGGCAAGATGCTGCCGAAGTCGTCCTGCTTCAGCGCCAGATCCGCGAAGAAGAGGTGATGGTTCACGATAATCAGGTCGGCTTCCTTCGCCCGCTCGTGCATTCCCGTCACAAAGCACGGGTTGAACGATGGGCATTTCTGCCCCGTGCAAGTGTCGCGCCGTGCGTCCAGGCGTCCCCACAATTCCGAATCATCCGGCAAGAAAGTCAGCTCCGTACGATCGCCCGTCTCCGTCAGCTTGGCCCAATCCTTGATCTGCCGAAAATCATCCATTTCCTGGATGCCCTTAAGCAGCGGCTGGTCCTGCAGCTGGTTCAGCTTCGAAATGCACAGAAAATTCGACCGCCCCTTCATCAGTGCGGCTTTCAAGTTCGGCGCAAAATGTTTCCGCAAAAACGGAATATCTTTTTGGAACAACTGCTCCTGCAACGATTTCGTTGCCGTGGAGATCACCACACGACGCCCGCTCGAGATCGCCGGAATCAGGTAGGCGAGCGTCTTGCCCGTCCCGGTGCCGGCCTCCACGACCGCGTGATGATGCGTTTCGAACGCATCGTGGACGATTTCCGCCATCTCCAGTTGTCCGGCGCGGTATTCGTAGTCGGAACTTACGACGGAGCGGTCGAAGCCACCCTTCATGCATTTCTCGAGGAATCCGCCGGGGCCAAACACTTCTTTCATCGATGTCTTGGCGGTCTCGCCCCGAGTGCCGTTGTTGGTGTTCCCGGACTCTCTCGCGCGCACATTCAGGTCGTCTTCGAGCGGCACATATTTCCTGTCGGCGGCTTTCGCCGTCGGCCTTGCCCACTCCCCCGCCGCGGCCCTACTCGAATTGGTCGTGTTCTTTCCCAGGATTTCGCCTTTGCTCCAGGCAACCCGCCGAGGAGACCAGCTACGATAGCATACCCGCAAGCCTGGCTTTACCACATGCGCCGTAGGGCTCCGTTTTGAAGAAAGGGATATGAGGCGCAATTCTCCGGCGCGCTACCTTCAACGGGCGACATGCGGCGGGAAGGCAAATGCAAATTACGCGGTGGGGTGCTCCATGAATCGCCGGAAGGCTTTTTTCTCTCTTATTTTCCCCTGCCGCCCTGGCCCTGGCCTCCTCGAGCGGCATGCCACAGCCAAAAACAGAAAGCTGGCTTCACGCCGGCAGCGGCCCGCCGACGGTTGTAGTTGGCGGCAAGGGCTGCGCGCTGGGAGGAATCATCACGCCGGTGGCAGGCACGGGCTGGAACCGGCGGAAAACCGCCAGCGAGATGGCCCCGATGCCCCACAGAATGGCGACAAACTTCACCCAGCCTCCCACATGAGGAATGGTGGTGCACACACGCACGATCACCACCCCCACGGCCATCCGTCCGACCGTCGGCCATAACTCGCCGGTGCGGCCCATCAGCCATTGCCCCACAACGGTTCCCACGATGATTTGGGCGAAGTACAAGGCTGCATACCACACAAACAGCGTGGAGATGCCGATGAACAATCCCACAACGGTGATGCACGCAATGCACGCAGCGATGGGCACGCCAAACAGCACCAGCACGCCGAGCCCTGCAGAGGCGCCATATTGCTCCGCGGATTTCACCGCCTCTTGCGAAAACTTCGGCATCAGCGAGTAGAGCACCAGGCCATACAGGATGAACCCTGCCATCCAGATGACCTGCCAGACGTAGTAGTGCGGGTTCGCATAATTCGGGCCGCGCGTATGTTTCACGAAGTGGACGGGCGAGGCCAGCTTGGCCTGCGAGGAGACTTGAGGTTCCTTTTCTCCCTCGAAATCCACGGGCCCCCTGATGTCCGCCGAGGAATCAATGTTCAGTTCGCCGCCGCGGATCTTCACCGACCCGCCAATATCCCCCGAAATGTTCGACTGACCGGCAAAAGCCAGAAGGTCGCGCGCGACGTGGCCATCGAGCGACAATCGCCCCGAGCCCGTGGTGACGCTTCCCGCGATGACCGCGTCGTGATCAATGTTTACGTCGCCCCCAAAGGTCATCACGTTGCGCCCCACTTTGCCCTTGAGCGTAATGTTCCCCGCATAGCCGCGAATGCTTCCCTCCACTTGGCCGGTCATCCGGACTTGCCCCGACGCCGAAAGCATGTCTCCCATAACATGGCCCGATACTTCCACATCTCCGCCGGCAACCACCAAATCGCCTTCGATCGTGCCGGCGATGCGGATTTGCCCGCCTGCGACGTACAGGTCGCTGTGAACGACCTCGTCCTTCACGATCGTGATGCGGTCGCCCTTGCGGAATTCCGTGGCGGAAGCCGGCGCCGGCGCGAGCAGCGCCGCGCACAAACTCGCAAATACCAGGGCGAGCGCCGACCCGCGGCGGATCCGCCGCCTCAGGAACATCACGCCCAAGCCGCCCAGCGTCGCTACCGCCAAAATCTCGAGAACTGTGATCATGGATTGCCATCCTTTCCAGAAAGGACTCTGGAAAATCAGCAGGCCCAGCAGATTCGTTCCGCTAAAGCCGGCCTCCTGCAATTGGGCCTGCCAGGGTTCGATGTATTGCGTATAGAGCGCATACACGCCGGTTGCCGCCAATCCAAATGCCAGTCCCCAGATCCACTGCATGGAGCGCTCCGCGGCTTGCTGGAATTGCGCCAGCCGCGATGGCAGCGGTTCGTTGTCTTCGAACATCGCCCGGGTCAGCAGCCGCGATTCGCGCTCGAGCGCACGCAGCAGCGTGCGGCAGTTCTCGCACTCTTGCGTGTGCAGGGAAACTTCCAGCCCTCGCGCGCGGTCCAACTGCCGCTCGAGGTACAGCAGGCAGGTCATCTCATCCAGATGCTTCATCTTTTCTTCGGTTTCGCTCATGAAGCCCCTCCTGCCGCTACCGCCGTGTTGCCTTCCAGCGCTTGCCGCAGTTCATGCCGCGCGCGAAGCAACACCACGCCCACAAAGGCGCGGCGCACTCCCAGCGCGTTGGCAATTTCGTCGTAACTCATGTCCGAGTAATAGCGCATCACCAGCGCCATGCGCGCCCGCGCGCCCATTTTTTCGAGCGCCTTCCGCACTTCCTCGCCCGAGCGCTGCTCGATCAGTTTTTCGAGTTGGCTTGGTTCGGGATGCTCGAGCGGCACGCTTTCCACGTCTTCGGTTTCTTTGTCCTGGCGAATTTTCCGCCGCCGCAATATGTCCCAGCAGTGATTCGCGGCCACCTTGTACAGCCACGCGGAGAACGACCGCGTTGTATCATACTGGCTGAGCTTGTTTTTCAATTTCATGAAGATTTCCATGGTGGCGTCTTCCGCGTCTTCGCGGGTCGGCATGGCCCGCCTACAGAAACGGAAGATCGCAGGAGCATATTCCCGGTAAAGCTGGCCCCAAGCCTCCGCGTCGCCCGCCCTGGCGCGGGCAATCGCCTCGGTCGGCTCGCTTATTCCCGGCGCGCTCATCCGGCCTGGTCTCTGCGTTTCCATAGTCTAGTACGCACAAAAGCTTGCAAATATTACACGTTCGAATGCCCAGCGATTCTTGTCTTGCATTCTAACCCATTCATTTCGATGTATTTATGGCCTCATCCCCGGCCGTCTTTGCCCTTCGGAGCAATATTGCTGGCCGCGCTTACCGTTTCCCTCCTTTTGCGCCCCCGGTCCCGGTCCTGTTCCTGGTTCGTCATTCTCAAGCGGGGCAAGAGCCGTTGCGCCTTCCATGCGCAAGGAAATCCCTCTTGAAGCGACGACTTCCTGGTTTCCGCTTTCGGCCTTTTCGCGCTATCTGCGGCTTTGCTTGCCAAGCACTCTACCAGAAATGCCCCGCAATTCTATCCGCCAGCCTTCGCTAAATTCGCACCCCACCTGGCGTGGCATAGTCTTGTGCGGGATTCGGAGTCCTCTGCGGTTGCGATGCAACCAGCCGAAGGAGGGCGAGCCGGTTTACTTTCGCTCGACGAACGGCTGGGGCGTTCGAAGCCAGACCCCTCGGCTTGGGTTCGACCGCAACGCTTGGCGTACGGTTAGCCTTCCTCGAGCGTGTCGGCGAATGGCACAGGAAACGCGCGCAGCATTCCCTTGCGACATTCCGGCGCTCCCTACACTGCCGGAAGCTCGATGGTCACGGCGGCGCCGTGCGGGTACAGGTTTTGCGCGTAGATGTTGCCGTTATGCTCTCTGACGGTGCCGTAGCACATGCTCAAGCCCAATCCCGTGCCTTGGCCAATGGGCTTGGTGGTGTAGAAAGGATCGAACACGCGGTCGAGGTCGCGGAATCCGGGCCCGGTGTCGCTGAAGCGCAGCACAATTTTCTTGGCCTCCAGGCTCCCTTCGACCACGACTTTCTTTTCCGCCGCTTGCTCCACCGCTTGCGCAGCGTTGGTGAAGAGATTCACGAAAACCATCTTGAACTGCCCTTCGTTGATGGCAATCCGCGGCAAGTTCGCGGCCAAGTTCAATTCAAAATGGATTCCCGCGCTTTTCCATTGGTACTCGCAGAGCATCAGCGAATCGCGCAGGACGGTCGAGATGTCCAGCGGCTTTCGCCCGTTTTGCAGTGGCCGCGCAAAGCTGATCAGGTTGTCGATAATTCTCTTCATGCGCCGCGCTTCGCTTCCCAGCCGTTCCAGTTTTTGCCGCGCGTCGCCTTCCTTGGCTTGTTCCTTCAGTAGGTCGGAGTAGCCCACGACCGCGGTCAGCGGATTGTTGAGTTCGTGGGCCACTCCGGAGACGAGCTGGCCGATTCCCGCCAACCGTTCCTGCTGCACCAACTGGCTCTGCGCAAGTTGCAGCCGCTCCAGATTCTGTTTCGATTCGCCGAGCAGCCTCGTCATTTCCTGCGCCAGCAGCATTTGCCGCAGGAAGACGCACACTGCCACCAGCATGATGCCAATCAGCGTCACCGTGACGCGAAACGGCCGCAACCCGCTTGCCTCCGGCAGCCGGAGCAGCACCCAAAGCCCGATGAGGGGAAGCGACAGCACCGCCAGCACCGCCAGGAAACCGGACAAATCCGCGGCGCGCTGCTTCTCGGTTCCCGCCAGCTTTTCCGAGCTCACGTGGCGCGCGCGCACGGCAATCAGGATGAGCCAGCAGATGGCCGCATAATCCGGCACGTCGTAGATGCTTCCGCTGTAATACTCATTGCGGTTCAGCGCCGCGTTCAACCACTGATAGGAAAGCAGGTACAGCGCGCTCGCCCCAAACAGGTGCCAATAGATCTTGCGCCACGCGCCTTCCGCCACCAGCGCCATGCCCCCCAGCACGGACATCAGCACCGCGAACTCCACGACGAACAGTGAAAAATAGTACGTGTTGTACACCGCCTGATCCATGACGATGTATTCGTTGGGGTATACCAAAAACATGTAAAGGTAGACCCACCAGAGAAGAAGAATCAGGAAGTCCAGCGTGCTCAAAAGGAATTTCTGCTCGCGCTGCCGCGATCCCGGCCGCATTGCCGCCGCGGCCATCATCGGCACAGGTTGCAGGAACAACGGTATATCCGCCCAGAACGGATTTGGCGGTTCGCGGCCGGTGATCACTTCGTAGTACAGCCAGGCGGCGAAGTTCGTCCCCACCAGCGCCGCGCCAAAGGCCATCAGGAACCAGAACCAGCGCGTGCGTCCCCGGTTACCGAACCCCGCCCACAGCAACACCACAACGGCGATGAGCCACAAGCCCGCCCCGCTCATGTCGGAGAACGCCGTAAGGGCCGCTCCCGGCTTGGCGAACAGAGAAATGACGGTGTACACCAGCAGGAAACCCGCAACGGTGCCTACTTCCCATCGCGTCGGTCTTCTCATGCTGTTCTATCTGACTCCCCGGGGACCGTCGAACGCGCTTTCTGCTTCCGCAATGGACGATTGCAGTGAGGCGTCACCACACGAGCTCTTATCCCCAAGTTTACCGAGGAAATACCTTAGTCAACCTGACCCTCCCGGAAATTTGTTGTGATGGTAACCGCCATCGGAACTGGCCGCTCACGTTCAACTGTCTTTTCGAAACGGCGGAGCGGAGCAGATTCAGATTCTTGACCGCTTTCTTTCTCTCCTGTTATCGTGAAGGGTTAATGTGGGCTCCGTGTAGCCACTGAGCTCGAGCGCCTGGCTACGCAGGCAGGCCGTGCCTGCGGCAGGCAAGCTCCTCCGGGAGGGAGCGCTTTCGCTACAGATCGAAGGCTCTTGCCTTCCATCGCGGCGAACCACGAACTCATATGGGCCTGAGCAAACTGGTAATCCGGGGCGCGCGGCAGCACAACCTGAAAAACATCAGCGTCGAAATCCCCCGGAACACCCTGACGGTCATCACCGGGCTCTCCGGGTCGGGCAAATCCTCACTTGCGTTTGACACCATTTATGCCGAAGGACAGCGCCGCTACGTCGAATCGCTGTCGGCTTACGCACGGCAGTTTCTCGACCAGCTGGAACGGCCCGAAGTGGACGTGATCGAAGGGCTTTCGCCGTCGATCGCCATCGAGCAGAAAACCACCACGCGCTCCCCGCGTTCGACCGTGGGCACCATCACCGAGATCTACGATTACCTGCGCGTGGTGTACGCGTCGATCGGCGTGCCGCACTGCCCGCATTGCGGCAAGCCCATCACGCGGCAGTCGAGCGAGCAGATTGTGCAGGCGATCCTGCACGGAGAAATCTCGCAGCCCGACGACCGCATCATGATCCTGGCGCCGATTGTGCGCGGGCGAAAAGGCGCGTACCGCAAGGAGCTGGAAAAATTCGCGCAACAGGGGTACGTGCGCGTGCGCATCAACGGCGAGCTGTACCCGCTCGACGATTTTCCAGCACTGGACAAGCGTAAGAATCACACCATCGAAATCGTGGTGGACCGCCTGCTCGTCAAGCAGGGCATTGCGGCGCGGCTGGAGCAATCCATTTCGACAGCGCTGAAGCTCGCCGGCGGGCTGGTGACCGTGGCGATCGTGGGCGGAAAGGAGCACACGTTTTCGGAAAAGCTCGCTTGCCCGGATTGCGGGATTTCCGTTCCGGTGCTCGAGCCGCGCTCGTTCAGCTTCAATTCGCCGTACGGCGCGTGCCCGGCGTGCAACGGGCTCGGCTCGAAATACGATTTTGATCCGTCGAAGATCATCAATGATTGGTCGCGCCCGCTTTTCGAAGGCGGCCTCGGGCCGGGTTCGGGCTCCGCGATTTTGAAGCGGACGCTCGAACTGGGTGCTTACGCGCACGAGTTCAAGCTCGATACGCCGTTCGAAAAATTTCCGGCGCGCATCCAGAACATGCTTTTGTACGGGTACCCGCCTTCGAACGCCAAAGACGGCGGCGGGAACGGGAGAGCCGCCAAGAAATCGAAAGGTGACAAAGGCTTCCGCTTTCCGGGTATCTTGAAGTTCCTGGAAAACAATTTCGAAGAGTCCGGCTCGGATGCTTACCGCGAATGGATGACGCAGTACATGTCCGCGACGGTTTGCAGCGTGTGCCACGGCAAGCGCCTGCGTCCGGAGTCGCTCGCGGTCAAGCTGGCGGGGTGGTCCATTGCGGATTTCACGACGCTGTCCTTGAGTTTGGCACGGCCCGCGGTAGACGAAATCTTGGCCAAGCTAGGCGAGCGTCAAAAGGAAATTGCCGCGCGGCCGCTAGAAGAAATCGCGGAGCGCATCGACTTTCTTCTCGCCGTGGGCTTGGGCTACCTGAGCCTGGAGCGCTCCGCGGCTACGCTCTCCGGCGGCGAAGCACAGCGGATTCGCCTGGCTACGCAAATTGGCTCGCGATTGCGCGGCGTGCTCTACGTGCTCGATGAGCCGAGCATCGGGCTGCACGCGCGCGACAATGCGCGGCTGCTCGGCTCGCTCGAACACCTTCGCAACCTGGGCAACACGGTGCTGGTGGTCGAGCATGACGAAGACACCATTCGAAGGGCGGATTTTGTGGTGGATCTCGGCCCGGGCGCGGGGAACGCCGGCGGCTATCTGGTTGCGCAAGGCAAGCCGGAACAAATCGAAGCCACGGCGGAGTCGCTGACCGGGCAATACCTGAGGGGCGCGGCGAAAATTGCGGTGCCGGAAAAACGGCGCAGCCAGAACGGCAAAGCCATTCAGGTCCTGGGAGC
>Ga0307479_10003177_pt1 | contig 14946 bp, 12 predicted proteins | sample atmos_gasesECM4C_FD_203743 | JGI IMG/M metagenome (GOLD analysis project Ga0307479, IMG submission 203743) | Hardwood forest soil microbial communities from Morgan-Monroe State Forest, Indiana, United States - atmos_gasesECM4C_515 | ecosystem: Environmental > Terrestrial > Soil > Temperate... | reverse complement strand
TAAGCCGGACACGATCATTCCTACGGAAAGTACGCTTGCCGGGTGCGCCATCACGACGGGGCAACCGTGCCTGGCCCGCGGCTCCGAACTGGACGGCTACCCTAGTGAGGTCGTTAAGATTCTTCGGGCCGAGGGGGTGCAAGCGATTTGCAGCGTGCCCCTTATCCACCGCGACCGGACTTTTGGAACATTAAATCTCGCCAGCCGGCGGGCCGACGCCTTCACTTCGGCCGATGTGGAATTGCTGCAGCCGGTGGGCGCGCAGATAGCCATCGCGGTGGAAAACGCCCTGGCATTCAAACAGATCGACGCGCTGAAAGACAAGCTGGCTGTTGAAAAGCTTTATCTCGAAGAGGAAATCCGCAGAGAGTTCAACTTCGATGAAATTGTCGGGGAGAGCGCTGCGCTGAAGCGAGCCCTCGCCCAGTTGGAGCTTGCTGCTCCCGCCTCGACCACCGTTCTTCTTCTCGGCGAGACGGGCACGGGCAAAGAGCTTTTTGCCCGCGCCATACACAATCGCAGCCCGCGCCGCGACCGCACTTTCGTCAAGATCAATTGCGCAGCTATCCCGGCAGGGCTCCTGGAATCCGAACTCTTCGGGCACGAGCGCGGCGCCTTCACCGGCGCCGTGACTCAAAAAATAGGCCGCTTCGAGTTGGCCGACCACGGCACGCTGTTTCTTGATGAAGTTGGAGACATCCCCCTGGAGCTTCAGCCCAAACTTCTTCGCGTGCTTCAGGAGCAGGAATTCGAGCGCCTGGGCGGGAACCGCACGCAACGCGTGGACGTCCGCCTGGTGGCCGCCACCAATGTTGATCTCGCGAAGCTGGTCGCCTCGCGCTCCTTCCGCAGCGACCTTTACTATCGCTTGAACGTTTTCCCCATCCAGATTCCCGCGTTGCGCGAGCGCTCCGAAGATATTCCGTTGCTGGTACGCTACTTCGTGCAAGAATTCAGCCGCCGGCTGAATAAACGGCTCGAGTACATTCCCGCAGACGCCATGGACGCGCTGGTGCAATATCCGTGGCCGGGCAACGTTCGCGAACTGGAAAATTTCCTCGAGCGCGCAGTTTTGCTTTCCCCGGGCAAGGAACTTCGCGTCCCCATTTCTGAACTTAAAACGGTGTCGGTCCCAGTGGCCGCATCCAGCGGCGACCTTTCGTCATCCTTTTCCCCGTTCACCCCTTCGTCTTCTTTGAACTCGACGATTTCCACTCTCGAAGAAGCCGAGCGCCAGCATATCCTGCGCGCGCTGAAGCAGACGCAATGGCGCATTGCCGGTCCCAAAGGCGCGGCCACTCTGCTGGGCATGAAGCGCACCACGTTGCAGGCGCGCATGCGCAAGCTGGGGATCCGGCGCCCGGTCTAGTGCATTGCACTGAAAAAGGGAAATGCCTTGGGAGACCAAAACCAAGGAGTTGTAAGTTCTAAGTAAAAGATATTACTGAGGCCACTCCAGGGACCCCGAGCCTCATCCAAAGAAATTCTGGCTCCCCAATATCGAGAATACTCGCGGCCATCGGGAATCAGGTTAGCGGCTGTCAGCCGGCCGTGACAATGCGCTGCTTCTGGTTTTTCTTGCAGCGGTACAGGTGCCGATCGGCGGCTTCAATCAGCTCACCGGAAGTTCTTCCGTCTTCGGGATAAACGCAGATCCCGATGCTGACGCTGAGCGGCGGCTTCTCGGACTCGCTCCGCAGGCGTCTTTCGATGCGCTGCGCAACGTTCTCCGCCATGCCGCGGTCGGCATCGATAAGCACGACAGCAAATTCGTCGCCGCCATAACGCGCTGCCAAGTCAGTGGAGCGGCAATGCTCGTTCATCACGGCGGCCAGGCGCTTGAGCGCGCGGTTGCCGGCCAAGTGCCCCTGCAGGTCATTGATGCGTTTGAGCTCATCGAGATCCAGAAGCAATAACGAAAAAGTGTGAAGGCTGCGTTCGGCGCGGCGGATTTCGCATTCGAGGCGATCCATGAATTCGCGGTAATTGGCGAGCCCGGTGAGGGCATCGTGGCGCGCTTGATGAAACGCCGACTCCTCGGATCTCTTGCGGCTGGTGATATTCACGGCGGTACCGAGGCAGCCGATGATTTCGCCGGAGGCAGAACGAAGCGGGCCGACGCGAATCTCAAGAATGCTGTTTTTCCAAGAGTATTCAAAGATAGAAGCCACGCCACGCAAAGCTTCGTGATGCTCGGCAATCGGCGTGGTGTGGACGTCGGCGGAGCCCAGGAACTCGCATACGCTTTGTCCCACGAGCTTGCCCGGGTGAATCCTTAAGGAGATCAGCCCGGCGCCCCACACCTTGAAGATTTTCAGATTGCGATCCGTGGCCCACACCAGACCTGGAAATTGCTCCACCAGCACGCTCAAGGGCGCCTCTTGCGGCATCCAGAAGGCTTCGTGGGGGTCGAGCGCGCGGGCGATCTCGAGAATTCCTTTGGCCTCGCCGTCGTGGCCGCGAATAACATTGCGGCGTACGGCCACGAGGATTCTGAAACCATTCTTGTGCAGTCGCTCCCCCAGCTCTACGGCGTGACTATGGTCATTGCTGCGAGCCAGGACCTGCTCGATTTGTGGCGATTCATACAGGGGCAGGAGCCGGCTCAAGGGTTGGCCAATCATTTCCTTGGCGGTATAGCCGTAGAGGTGCTCAGCCGCGGCACTCCACGTCTCGATCGTGCCATCGCGAGTAGCACTGAGAACCGCATCTTCGGTGGATTCAAGCAAAGCGGTGAGCAGGTGCTCACGGGCCAGGTGTGGAGCCATCAAACTCCAAGCGTCTTTCAGAACGGGGAAGGCGTTCGTAGGGGGTTTCCTGGAGGCGAGAGGGTTCGGGCCTGCAGGCAATCCGAAAGGTGCGAGCGGTTCTCGCATCGCAAAATCTATCTTAGCCTATCACCCTAAAACCTGGATTGGTCAGGCAAGAGTTAGTGTCTAAGAAGTACCCAGGCAGTCGGAGAGGGGAGTGCCAATCACGAGACGGCAGTGCAAATAATATTTGCCAACTAAGTCGGACTAAATTAGTCTTATATTAAGTTGCAATCCATTTGCAACAGATTCGACCGCTTACAAGGAGATCGCGGCTCGGTGCTCATTCCCAAAGGTCTGGCTTTCGGCTCATTACTCCTTTTCTGCCTTTGCCTCTCCGCCGGCACAAAGGCCCAGGAGAATCCCTACTTCGTCGCCTATGACCATTACCTCGAGGAGCCAGGGAACCTGGAAATCGAGTATTTTTCAACGTTCGGCACGCAGCGCGGCGGCAACGGCTTTCACTCGTTTTGGACGGAGTTCGAGTACGGGGCTACGGCTTGGTGGACGACCGAGCTTTATCTCGAAGGGCAGTCTACCTTTGGAGATAGCACCGTTTTTACCGGTTTTCGCTGGGAGAACCGCCTCCGGCCTCTGAAGCGCGAACACTTCATCAATCCCATCCTCTACGTTGAATATGAAAACAAGAATGGAGCCGACAAGATCTTGAAAGAAGGAGAAGGGCACGACGTCGAGGCGGACTTCCTCACGTCCAACGCGGCAGCGCGCCGGGAGCGCATACACGAAGCGGAGCTGAAGCTCATTCTCTCCAGCACTTTCAAGGGCTGGAACTTTACGCAGAATACGCTTGCGGCCAAGGACCTTTCCAATTCGCCGTGGGAATTTGGTTACGCGCTGGGCGCAAGCCGCCCCTTGGCGCTGAAAGCGTCTGCGAAACCCTGCACATTTTGCCGGCAGAATTTCGTTGCCGGCGCGGAGATGTACGGCGGGCTCGGGGACCGTCATCATTTCGGCCTGCACGATACTTCGCATTACCTGGCGCCGGTCCTGGGCTGGAATTTGCCCTCGGGTTGGACGCTGCGCGTCTCTCCGGGCTTTGGGCTAAACGACCAGAGCCACCAGTTCCTGCTGCGCTGGGGAGTTTCCCGCGAAATCAACGGGTTCGGCACGATGGTGGGCCGGTTCTTGCGGGGCCGCCAATGACAACCCGCGCCTCGATCGCTTGCGGTTGCGCGCTCCTTCTTTGCGCGTGTCTGCTCTCCGCCGCGGAAGCGCAAAAGAGCAGCCCTTCCGTGTCTAAAAAGAATGCCTCCGGAGAATCCGTGTATACGGAAATCAGCAAGGCGCCGGAAAATGCCCGCGCCCGGCGCAATCCGCTGGAGAAAGATCCCGAGGCGGTTGCGGCGGGACGGATTCTCTTCTCTCAGCGCTGCGCGGAATGTCACGGCGGCACAGCAGAAGGTGGCAAGAAAGGGCCGAGTCTGCGCGCCGCGGAAATACAGAATGCGGAACCGGGGGCCATCTTCTGGATTTTGACGAATGGCGTTGTTCGCAAGGGCATGCCAGTGTGGTCTAAACTACCGGAGCCGCAGCGCTGGCAGCTTGTCAGTTACATCAAGTCTCTCGGCATGGCGCCCGCTAAGACGGAAATCTCACCGCTTCAAGCCACCTCCGGCGCTCACCGCTAGGGATTCGTCTTTGCCGCATCATTGAGGATCATGGCCAGGCGCACGCCGGCTTGGGCGAGGCCCATTTCAACCGTTTTGGCGGCGCGGACCTGGTAGGCATCGTCTGCGGACAAATGTTTCTCGAACATGCGCTTCCCGATGTGATTGTTGTCCGCGCAGCCCTTTGGCTTCACATCCGGTTCGAGCGGGATTTTCACGGAAAATGCGTCGTACACGTCGGTTTCGGCGCGCTCGTGAATCTCCCAGGCCCAGTTTTCCACGTGGATGCCGGCGGCTTCCCAGGAAGTGCTTTGCGCGCGGAGTTTCTCGTCGAGTTCGTCTGCGTAGCGGTGAGGATTCGAGACTTCCATGTCGCGCTCGAGGATTTCCGTGTCCCAAATCTGATGAAGATTCGGGGAGTAGTCTTCGCGCTCGGGGTGTTGCGGGTTGGGCAGCGGTTCGTGATGGAGATATTTCACCGCGACGCAGTTGCCACCATTGTCACCATTGTTTATGGCGTGCAGCGGCTGGTGCAAGTCGCCGACAAAATGGACGAGGTATCGAATAGCTTCGGCGCGCTTCAAAGATTCGGCGGATTTGTCTTTCAAGATGCTGCGCTGCTCTTCGATGGCACGCGTTACGCACCCTTCGGCGCAGTATTTTTCCAGTGAATCCTTGCGTGCGCCGCGCGGAATGTCGATGTAGTGCCAGGGGCCGTTGTGCCTTTCGTTGCGCACGTCGTCAGGCCAGGTGGAAGCATCAACCAGCAGGTCTGCAGTGGCATTGCCGCACCAGCGCCTAAGCGCAGGGTCGATGAGGTTGCCCGAGAGCAATTTCTCGACGAACTGCCGCGCCTCGGGCGTGAGATGCTCTTCCGCGATAAGCGCGACGGTTTGGTGTCCTTTGCAGCCCCAGGCATAGGCAGATGGGACCGCGCAAAAACCACCGGCAAGCACGACCGCAAGAGTGAAGATTCGACGATTCATGTTCGCGACTCTGTCGAAGATGGATTTGAAAAAATATCGCCGCTGTTTCAGTCGCTCAGCCAGCGCCCGACCGCCCGCCACGATTCTGTGTGGTCACAAATGACGCGAAGCGACGCGGTGATGGGAATGGCCAAGACCAAGCCCATGCCTCCCCAAACCCAGCCCCAGAACAGCAGCGAAATGGTGATGGCCACGGCGTTCAGCCGGACGCGGCGGCCCACCAATTTCGGCGCGATCAAATTGAGAGCCAGAATGTGGATGCTGACGAGCACTGCGGCAATCAAGACAAACTGGCTGATGGCCGTCCATTTTCCCAGTGCAATAACAAACGGGGGCAGCCACGCCAGCACTGCACCGATGTACGGCACCATGTTCAAGATCCCGGAGACAATTCCGGTCAGAATCGGAAACTCCATACCCAAAATCCAGAAGAACAAGCTGCTGGCGGCGATGACCAACAGTGTTAGCACGGTCATACCCGCCAGGTAATCCCGCAGCACCTCGCGCAAATCTTCCAGCGTCTCTTTCACTTGCGTGCGGCGCGAAGCAGGAAAGAGCTGCAGCGTCCCATGCCAAACTTGACGCTTCTCCGCCAGCATGAAAAAGACGAGGAAGGGCATGAAGGTAACTTCCAGAAACAGGGCGTACAGGGAGCCGATGCCACGCATGATCAGCATGTGCACCACGCCAGTTTGCGCGGGAGCGGCCGCAACAGAAGGAGGCCCTTCGCTGGGAGCAATCTGCGATACTCTCGTCTCGATGCCCTGGATCTTGCCTTGCACGGTGGCGGCCACGTGCTGCAGCACGCTGCTGTATTTGGGCCACTCCGCGCCGAAATCGGCCGCGCGCGTCCACAGCCCGTAGCCCACCAAGGCCAGCGTTGCACTAAGAATCAGAACCATGACCATGGCACCCAGCGTGCGCGGGAGCTGCAACTTTTCCAGAAGCTCCACTGCCGGGTCGAGGAGATACGCCAACAAAATGGAAAGCAGAAGCGTGATGACTACGCCCGCGGCGTAGTAGAAGAAGAGCAGAATAATCGCCGCGGCGATGACCCGCAGGCTGAAGGTCGAGCCGGTAAAGCGCACCAAAGATGGCGGTGTTTGTGTGGCGGGCACGAGCGGCTCCGGGCCTCCACGGTAACACACTTCAGCAAGCCGTATCGTATTGCGTGTGGAGGCGCGTCGACTCTCCACGCTTTCCAAATCGCCTCCAGCAAACGGAAACACGGTGCGCCGCTGGCGGCAAGAGCTTCATTTTGCGTGTGCTAAACTTTGAAGGTTGTCCGCGCCGGCGTAGGCCGCCGCCACCTTCTGTCACTGCGACGCTTGAGGAAACGGGCTTTCTGCATGGCCAAAGAACTGTTCGGAACAGACGGCATTCGCGGCGTCCCCGGCACGCCACCGCTCGACGACGCCACGCTTTACGCCACGGGGCGCGCGCTTGGTGCCTACCTGAAGCGCAAGCACCGTGCCGCCCATACGCTGATCGGTATGGACACCCGCGAATCCGGCCCGCACCTTGCTTCTTTGCTCGCCGCCGGGCTCACAAAAGCGGGCGCAAGTGTGGCCTTTGCCGGTGTCATCACCACCCCGGGAGTCGCCTGCCTGGTTCGCCAGAACGATTTTCAAGCCGGCGTGGTCATCTCCGCTTCGCACAATCCGTTTCAGGACAACGGGGTGAAGCTTTTCTCGCACGCGGGCATGAAATTTCCTGACGCGGTGGAGGCGGAGCTGGAAGCGGATATTTTCAAGCTCCGAGGCGAGCCGGCGCCGAAGAATCCGCCGCGGCCCTCGCCCGATGAATCCCTGGATGCCAAATACCTCGATTTCTTGCGCAAACGCTTCATTCCCGGCGCCAAGCTGACGGGCTTCCGCATCGTTCTGGACTGCGCCAACGGCGCAGCCTACAAACTCGGTCCCGAGCTCTTTCGCTCGCTTGGCGCCAACGTGGTGGCCATGTCCGTTTCCCCCGACGGCCGCAATATCAACGCGAATTGCGGTTCGCTGCATCTGGAAAGCTTGCAAAAGCGCGTGATGGCAGAGAAGGCGCAGCTCGGCGTGGCTTTCGATGGCGACGCCGACCGCGCGCTGTTTGTCTGTGAGACCGGAAAAGTCGTTAACGGAGACGGAGTTTTGCTCGCCGCCGCGCGGTTCCTGAAATCGCAGAACAAGCTCAAGGGCAATCGCGTGGTAGCCACTTCCATGTCCAATTTGGGCCTCGAGCGCATCCTCGCCGACGAGGGAATGGCGCTGGCGCGCGCCGCCGTCGGTGACCGCTACGTCCTCGAAGAAATGCTGCGCAGCGGCAGCGTGCTGGGGGGCGAACAATCGGGCCACATCATTTTTCTGGAGGACAGCCCGGCGGGCGACGGCCTGCTCACCGCGCTGAAGATCGCTTCGCTTGTATCTATGCGCGGCAAGATCGAATCGCTCGTCGCAGGCTTTAAGGATTACCCGCAACAGATCGTCAACGTGAAGGTGCGCGCGAAGCCGCCACTGGAAACGCTTCCGGAAGTTTCCCGGGCACTGGCCGAAGCGCAATCTGCTCTCGGTGAAAATGGCCGCATTGTTCTGCGCTATTCCGGCACCGAACAGCTGGCCCGCGTAATGGTGGAAGCCGAGCACGAAGCCGACGTCCAGCGCTTCAGCCAGTCCCTAGCCAACGCCCTGCGCTCTTCCATCGGCGCCTGAGCCTTCCTTCTCTGCAAGACCCTGCCGTCTTTGAGCTTTTCCCCGCAGTTTTTTGAAGGAAAGCTCTGCAAGGATTTGCACCCTCCTCGTTCTAATCGTGAAGGAACAGGAGGCATTCCCATGGAAGACCGTCCACGGTCGTTTATCGTTCGTGTTCGTGAGTTTGTTGCTGCCAGGCCGCGCCTTGCGCTAACAAGTGCCCTCGCGGCTGGAGTTTTTCTTCTCTTTTTGTTCGCGTCGAATCCGGGCCGACCGCCGGTGCATCAAAACTCTCCATTTGCGATGGGGCGGGGAACGCTTAGCAGCGAAATCCCTTCGCCCGATGGCTCTCGACCAGACGACGGAAAGATTTTGACGCCACCCGCCGTATCTCCGGACTTCTACAAGGCTGGGCCCGGTGACGTGGCTGGAGCCATGCGTGAGCCGCGCATCTACTTTGCCGCGGAGCTTTCCATGGTTACGAGGGAATTCTCCCGTTCAAGGTCCAACATGGAAGAGATCCTGGACCGGCACCACGGCTATACATCGAAACTGCGGATGGTTGGCCAGCCCTCTGGGAGCGTCCTCACAGCAACGCTGCGCGTCCCATCCTCGGAGTATCGCTCTGCCCTGACAGATCTAAAGGCTGTCGGGCTGGTGGAACACGAGGAAGAGGCCGTGGACGAAATTACGCAACAACACAGTGAGCTGGAGGCACGCCTGGTGAACGCACAAAACGAGGAGAAACGCATTCTCCAGATGCTCCAAAATCGCAACGATAAGGATTCTGAGAACCTCGAACACCAAGTTACGCTGCTTCGCGGCGAAATCGAGCGTATGCAGTCGGAGCGCTATTCCTCTGACAATCGCCTCAGTCTCGCAAACATTTCGCTCTCCCTGCGCGAAGAACGCACGCCTGTTGCGGAGACCATTGGAGCCAAGATGCGAAATGCCGCGGTCGGCGGCCTGTCCGACGCTTTCGAGAGCATCTCCGCCATCCTGCTGTTCTTCGCGGGCAAGGGTCCGCTCCTCGCCCTGTGGGTTGCGCTGCTCTATTTTCCGGCGCGCTACTTCTGGCGCCGACGTTCCCTTTGGGCCTTCAGCGGGGCCCAAACTCCAAAGAACTCATAGCAGCCATGCGCGGCAAGATGGCATTAGGCGGCTTGGGCCTCAATTCTTGATAGGCCCTCCGTTGCAGGTACGCCACTAGTCGGACCTGATCAGGGTACCAGATGAAACTGCAAAGTGGTCGAGGGAAACGCTCCCAAAGACTGTAGGCGCTAGGCTGAAATCTGTGGGATTTTGTAGCTTTCAGTCACCCGTATTGCTGGCTTATTGTGCCTTGCCCACGTAACCCTTTTGATTTCAACGGGCTTGCTCTATTTCGCGAGAAACCAGCCCCTGGCAACCGATTTGCTCCTCTCCTCACAAATTACAAGATTGGCTTCCCGGGGTGGCCGGAACCGATCCTCGACTCGGTTACCGGTTTAGGGGCGTCAATTAGAGAAGAAGGGGGCTTGCACCGGCCCCCTTTTTCATTTTAGAGGCCGCTGCTTTAGCCCTTAGTTCCCGACCGCCGCCCGCCATTCATGGCTGCACCCCAATTGACAACATTCTGAGACCTAGAACCAAGCTGTCGCCGTTGCCTTTAGCGGCATGGTACTGCCAGTCCTCTCCGATCATTCCTACCCACAGTCAACTTAGAATTTGAAAATTCCGGGCTAAAAAAGTGAGCGGCCGGTGGGGGCACCGGCCGCTCGGGCGTTGGGGAATGGAGGGTATTTTTTGTTGTCCAAAGAGGCTCGGCCTAAAGGTCAAACCACTTTCGACTACGCGTATAGTTTGCATTCGCGCTTCGCGTCCGTCGATAGGTCGCGGGGTTCAATCCCTCCGGTACTTTGCCGAAGGACCGAAGTACTTTGCAGCGGTACAGAAGTACTTTTCGCCGCGAGAGCCGTTTCTAGATTTTGCGCACAATCTCCGAGAGCAATTCCACCAATTCGCGCAGGCGCGCCGCTTCCACTTCACCTAGAGAGGCCAGGGCATTGGCCAGGGATTCCACGCGCCGCCTGCGTCCTTCCCAGAGAATCTTCGTGCCCTTGGCCGTCGCTTCCAAGCGCACCCGCCGGCCATCTTCCGTGGCATGACGTTTGATTAGCCCCGCGCGCTGCAGGCCTGAGACGATGCGGCTCATCGTTGGCGGGCGCACTTGTTCGGCTTCGGCGAGCTCCCCGAGCGAGCGCGGGCCACCGAACACCAACACGGACAACGCCGAAAGCTGCGCCGGGCCGACGCCGCTCTCACGGTCGCGCACGCGCAGCCGGCGGAGCAGATGGATGGCCGCCGAGTGCAGCTTATCGGCGGTCTCCAGCAGTTCCGGATGAGGCGCGCTTTTTTGCTTGACAAGCGTCATAGAATATAGTTAGCTATGCTAACAAATTCTGTTTAGGAGGACAACCCCGTGAGCGCCACCGCAACAAATCCGGGAATGCAGGAAAACAGCGCGCTGTCGCGTATCGGTCAGATCGCCATCAACGCCCACGACGTGGACCGCGCTACGGCGTTTTATCGCGATGTGCTTGGTCTGCCGCACCTCTTCCGTGCGGGGCAATTGTCGTTTTTCGATTGTGGCGGCGTGCGCCTGATGCTGGACAAGGCGGAAAAGCCGGAGTTCGATCATCCCAGTTCGATTATTTATTTTCAGGTCGGCGACATCCGGGCCGCGCACAAGCGCCTCAAAGATGCGGGCACAAATTCGAGGATGAGCCGCACGTGATCGCCCAGATGCCGAAGTACGAACTCTGGATGACGTTCTTCCGCGACACCGAAGCCAACCTTCATGCGTTGATGAGCGAAGTTCCGCGGCCCGGTTAGGCCGCAACCGCACCCTCGGAAGCGAGCCCCCCCCCACCCCAGAAGGCAGCCGCTACAAGCCTCGCGCGGATTACGGTATTCTGTCAGGCCATGCACGACCTGAACTACTTCCGCGAGCACTTGGACGTCTTCGCAGAAATGGCGAAGAAGCGAGGCATGGCGCTTGATCTGGAAGGCTTTCGCGCGCTCGACAAGGAGCGCCGCGAGCTCATCACCGCTACCGAACAACTGAAAGCGCAGCGCAACAAAGCCAGCGAAGAGATTGCCCGGCTCAAGAAGGAAAAACAGAACGCCGATGCGCTGATTTCGGAAATGAAGCAGGTTTCCGAACGCATCAAGCAAGCGGATGAGCGTATCGCCGGACTCGATGCCGCGCAGCGCGATTTCATGCTCACCGTTCCCAACCTGCTGCACTCCTCCGTGCCGCCGGGCAAGGGCTCCGAAGAGAACGTAGAAGTCCGTCGATGGGGGACCCCTCCAAAATTTGACTTTGCTCCCCGTCCTCATTGGGAAATCGGGGAAGACGCGGGAATCCTCGACTTGCAGCGAGCCGTGAAGATCGCGGCGGCGCGATTTGCTCTGTATCGCGGGCTCGGAGCGCGCTTGGAGCGCGCACTGGCAAGCTTCTTTCTTGATATGCACACCCGCGAGCACGGCTACACGGAAATTCTTCCGCCTTTCATTGTGAACACCGCTTCCCTGGTGGCGGACGGCAAGCTCCCGAAATTCGCCGGCGACATGTTTCGCCTGGAAGGCACGGACCTGTGGCTTACAACTACGGCGGAGACGGAGCTGACCAACCTGTACCGCGACGAAACGCTCGATGCCACTTTACTGCCAATCAAAGTGTGCGCCTGGACCTCCTGCTTTCGCTCCGAGGCGGGCGCGGCTGGGAAAGACACGCGTGGCATCAAGCGCCAGCACCAGTTTCAAAAAGTCGAACTCTTCAAGTTCACGCACCCGGACTCCAGCTACGAAGAACTGGAGGCTCTGGTGCGCGACGCGGAAGCAGTTCTGCAAAAGCTCGGAATTCACTACCGCGTGATGCAGTTGTGTTCAGGTGACACGGGTTTCGCTTCGTCGAAGACCTATGACATCGAGGCCTGGCTGCCATCGGCTGGAGAATTCATGGAGATTTCCTCCTGCTCGAATTGCGAAGCCTTCCAAGCGCGGCGCGCGGGGATTCGGTTCAAGACGAAAGGCGGAGGGAAAAGCGAATTCGTGCACACGTTGAATGGTTCAGGACTTCCGATCGGTCGAACCTGGATTGCTATTGTCGAGAATTTTCAGCAAGCTGATGGCTCAATTCTGATTCCTGAAGTTCTGCGCCCATACATGGGCATTGACCGCATTCCTGCCGCTAAATAGTGTCTTATCAGCACCATCCGGCCCCGCATGGTGCCTTTCGGTCAATACCCGAACAGGGGGCGCCGTGCACACGTAACCCATTGAAATTAAACGTGTTATCTCTGTCTTGGGTCGAAGAAAGGCTCCCTTCCCTCCGTGTCCCATGTCTCGCAAACCCTTGAAATTACGCCTTTTCGTTTGACTACGCCTTTTCCCCTTACATACACTCACCTCATTGGAACCTTGGTGGTTCCAGTGTTGTATAGCGGTCTTTAGAACCATGACATTTCTTGCTCGCGTCGTGCGATTTCTATTCTGGTTGTTCGTGGTTTCATGGGGCGTGTGGCTTCTTCGCCGCGTTTTCGGCTTTTTGTTGCAGAACTCCGCGGAGTCTGCGCAGGAACGGGCCGATACTGGCGATTCCGCGCAAGCCCCAGGCAGCGGACGTCGCTTGGTGCGCGACCCGACCTGTGGCATGCACGTGGATGAGGCACTCTCGATTCCCATGCGCGAGGACGGCGAGTTGCTGCACTTTTGCTCCATCGCTTGCCGCGACGCGTATGTTGTTAGTTCCAAGAAGTTTGCAGCACATGGGTAAGCATTGGTTTAGTCAACCAAGCACGAATTTGGGTCAAAGCAACGTAACAGTGTTTACGTAAATCCAGCAGACGAAAGGACCGACCCCGATGGCCACGGTCGCAAAGCCCACAGTTACAAAGATTGGCGCACCACCGATGGTGCCGCGCATCGCCCCGCGCGAAGACCTCAATCCCTTTCGCATCGCGCAGATTCAGTTTGATATGGCCGCGGAGTTCCTGAAGCTGGATCCCGGGCTGCGCCAGATCCTGCGCACCCCCAAGCGCATTCTGGAAGTCTCCCTTCCCACCAAGATGGACAACGGCCAGGTCAAAGTGTTCACCGGCTTCCGTGTGCAGCACAACATTTCCCGCGGCCCCGGCAAAGGTGGCATCCGCTACCATCCCGGCGTCACGGTCGACGAAGTCAAGGCGTTGGCCGCCTGGATGACTTGGAAGACCGCCACGGTCAACGTGCCCTTCGGGGGCGCCAAAGGCGGCGTCATCTGCGACCCCAAGCGCATGTCGAAGAGTGAACTCGAGCGCATGACCCGGCGCTTTGCCAGCGAGATTCTGCCGCTCATCGGTCCCGCCCAGGACATTCCTGCGCCCGACGTGTACACCGACTCACAGACGATGGCCTGGATCATGGACACCTATGCCATGACCATCGGCCACGCCGCGCACGGCGTGGTCACCGGCAAGCCGGTTTCCATCGGCGGTTCAGAAGGGCGAGGTGAGGCCACTGCGCGCGGCCTCCTTTATGTGGTGGAAGAAGCCTGCAAAGTAAAGAAGATTCCCCTGCGGGGCGCGACGATCGCTATTCAGGGCTTTGGCAACGCAGGCGCAACGGCCGCGCGCCTGTTCGCCGAGAAGAAAGCCAAAATCATTGCGCTCAGCGACACCCGCGGCGGCGTTACCAATTCCCGCGGCATTGATCCTATTAAAGCCATCCGCTACAAGGAGCGCTCCGGCACGGTTGTGGGCATGCCCGGCGCCTCCCGCCTCAGCAATGACGACCTGTTGACCATGAAGTGCGACATCCTGATTCCCGCGGCGCTCGAAAACGTGATTACCCTGCAAAACGCCGAAGCGGTGAAGGCCCGCATCGTCGCCGAAGCCGCCAACGGCCCCACAACCCCGCACGCCGACGAAATCCTTGCGCGCCGTGGCATCACCGTCCTGCCGGACATCCTCGCCAACGCCGGCGGCGTCACCGTCAGCTATTTCGAGTGGGTGCAGAACCAGGAAGGTCTTGGCTGGGACGTAGACGAAGTCAATGCGCGCTTGCAAAAAGTTATGGTTCGCGCGTTCCGCGAAATGGTGGACACCATGCGCAAGCATCACGTGCCGCCGCGCGCCGGCGCCATGATTCTGGCCGTCGGCCGCGTCGCCGAAGCTACGCTCGTTCGTGGCCTCTTCCCCTGACGCTGCTGTGTGAATCTTCAGTTCAAAGCAATAAACCCCAAGCGGCCAGTTGGTCTGATATGTTTGGCTGCCGGTTCATTAGTGTTTTGTGCCTTCCTCGTCATCGTAGGGGTAGCCCAGCTGCTTGAACTATATCGCTTGCTCAGGCGTCTTCCGGGTGCACCTGATTACTATTCGCTAGGCTACCTCTTAATGTTTGTCGCGAGCGTTTGCTGTTTTATTGGGGCGTGGATTGCCGCCACCACGGGGTTAGATCTGTGGAAGTTCCGGAGGCGCGGGCGTCTGCTCATCCTGACAGCTGACCTTTTCTTCTTCTTGTTCGCCGTGTATCTGCTTCGGGACGCATTTTGGATAGGCGTCATAATTGCCATTTGTAGCGTGGGGATCGCCTTGTATTTTCGGTCGCCAAGAATTCTTACTGCTTTTCGGTCGGAGCCTTCCGATCAAAAGGACTCTTAATTTAGGTCTTGCGTTGCAGATTCCGTGCGCGTACATTCGCAGTTGCCGGTTCGATTTTCGACGCGACCGGCTATTTTCGTCGTTGGAGTAAAAGAGAACGATGAGCACGAACGGACACGCGCATCCAGCTCCGCCCATTCTCCTCACTATCGCGGGATTCGATCCCT
>Ga0307479_10003176_pt1 | contig 14949 bp, 12 predicted proteins | sample atmos_gasesECM4C_FD_203743 | JGI IMG/M metagenome (GOLD analysis project Ga0307479, IMG submission 203743) | Hardwood forest soil microbial communities from Morgan-Monroe State Forest, Indiana, United States - atmos_gasesECM4C_515 | ecosystem: Environmental > Terrestrial > Soil > Temperate... | reverse complement strand
ACGGGCGATCTCTACCGCAGCTGCCACGCCGGCCTGGCTCTCATGCTCACCAAGCATCCCTCCTATCTCCCCTTCGAGCTGATGAGCTGCGGAGCGGTGCCGGTGGTGAATCAGAATTCCGCCAACACCTGGCTCATCCGCAACGGCGAGAACGCGCTGATGGTCGAGCCCACGCCCACCCTGCTCTGCAATGCGCTGGAGAAATTGATGGAGAACCAAGAGCTCCGCGACCGCCTCGCGAAAGCCGGCGCCGAGTTGGTGCGCAGCTACACCTGGGACAGCCAGATCGACCAGGTGCTTTCGTTCATGAACGGGGGGACGCAGAGATGAAGACCGCGCTCATCACCGGCATCACCGGACAGGACGGATCGTACCTCGCCGAATGGCTCCTATCGCAAGGATACAAAGTATACGGTCTCACCCGGCGGTCGAGCACCACCGTCACCGACCGCATCTCGCACCTGCTCGATCGCGTGGAGCTGATCTCCGCCGACCTGCTCGACCAGTCGTCGCTCATCGATGCCGTCAACCAGTCCCGGCCCGACGAGATCTACAACCTGGCCGCGCAGAGCTTCGTGCAGACCTCGTGGACGCAGCCGGTGCTCACCGCGGAGTTCACGGCGGTGGGCGTGACCAAGATGCTGGAGGCCATCCGCAAGGGCCACTCGCAGGCGCGCTTCTACCAAGCATCCACCAGCGAGATGTTCGGCAAGGCGCAGGCGGTGCCGCAGAGCGAGAGCACGCCCTTCTATCCGCGGTCGCCCTACGGCGTGGCCAAGCTCTACGGCCACTGGATCACCGTCAACTACCGCGAGTCGTTCAACATGCACGCCAGCAGCGGCATCCTCTTCAACCACGAGTCGCCGCGGCGCGGAATCGAGTTCGTCACCCGCAAGATCAGCTGGCACGTGGCGATGATCAAGCACGGCCGCGCCGGCGAGCTGCGGCTGGGCAATCTCGACGCGCGCCGCGACTGGGGCTTCGCCGGCGACTACGTCAAGGCGATGTGGCTCATGCTCCAGCAGGACGAGCCCGGCGACTACGTCGTCTCGACCGACGAGACGCACACCGTGCGGGAGTTCGTCGAGCTGGCTTTCGCCCGCGCCGATCTCGACTGGCAGAAGTACGTCATGGTCGACGAGCGCTACATGCGGCCGGCCGAGGTCGACCTCTTGATCGGAAATTCCTCCAAGGCGCGCAAGCGGCTGGGCTGGAAACAAGAGGTGGATTTCAGGAGCCTGGTGGAGATGATGGTCGACGCCGACCTCGAAGTGGTCGCCAAGTCGAGCTGAAGCCATGCAGAAGATTCTCATTTTCACCGCCACCTACAACGAAGCGGACAACATCGCCGAGCTGGTGCGGGAGGTGTTCGAGCAGGTCCCCTCCTGCGAGATGCTGGTGGTCGACGACAACTCTCCCGACGGCACCGGCCGCATCCTCGAAGAGCTGAAGGCGCAGTTCCCCAAGCTCCACGCCATCCACCGCCCCTACAAGAACGGCCTCGGCACCGCGCATAAGCTGGCCGTCAAGCACGCGCTCGCGCACGGCTTCGACGCGCTGGTCACCATGGACGCGGACTTCTCGCACGACCCCAAGTACCTGCCGGAGATGATGCGCCGCCTCGAGCAGGCCGAGTTCGTCACCGGCTCGCGCTATGCCAAAGGGGGAAGCTGCGAATATCCGCCCTCGCGCGTCCTGCTCAGCCGCACCGCGAATTCGCTGACGCGGCTCTTGCTGGGAATTCCGCTGCACGAGACCACCACGAGCTACCGCGGCTTCCGACGGTCGCTCCTCGAGCGCATGAACGTCGACGCCATCCACGCCGACGGATATTCGTACTTCGTCGAGTGCATCTACCAGGTGCGGCGACTGGGCGCGAAGATGGACGAGTTCCCCATCCGTTTCGCCGACCGCCGCGCCGGGTCCACCAAGATTTCCAAGCGCGAGATCTGGCGCGGCTTCACCACGCTCTTGCGTCTGGCGGTCACGCGCACGCTGCGGAAAGTCGGCATCCACCCGCGCCCTCTCGGCGTCGATGCGCACGACGGCCTGCAACCCTGCAACGCCTGTGGCTGTGTCCATCACGTCGAGGAATATCCGGCCACGAACGAGGGCCACCAGAGCGCGACCTACAGCTGCACCAGCACCGGCCACGCCTCGCACGGCCGCATCGTGCAGTGCCTCGGGTGCGGGCTGGTCTACACCAATCCTCAGCTGCCGCAGGCGCAGGTGCTCTCGCTCTACGCGGAGGTGGAGGACAAGACGTACCTCGACAACGTCGAGGCGCGCGTCCAGACCTTCAACTACAACCTCGACCGCATCGCGCGCTTCCTGCCGCCGTCGGGGCGCATGCTCGACGTCGGCTCGTACTGCGGCATCTTCTTGAAGGTGGCGCGCGAGCGCGGCTACCAGGTGCAGGGCGTCGAGCCCTCGCAGTGGGCGTCGAGCTACGCGCGCAAGACGCTGGACATCCCCACCGTGACCGGCGGCATCCGCGACCTGCCGGAAGGCACGCCGCCTTTCGACGTGGTCTGCTCCTGGGACGTGCTCGAGCACGTCTCCGATCCCATGGGCGAGCTCCTGCTGGTGAACGAGAAGCTGCGCGCGGGCGGAGTCTTCGCTTTCTCCACGCTCGACTACGGCAACTGGTTCCCGCGGCTTTTGGGCGAGCGGTGGCCGTGGATGATGGACATGCACTTGTATTACTTCGACCAGAAGATCATCCGGCGGATGCTGGAGCAGTCGGGCTTTCGCCTGCTGCACGTGCGCAAGTATTGCCACATCATCACCCTCGGCTACTTCTTGCGGAAGCTCTCTGCGCTGGGGATTCCGGGCGCCAACGCCGCGCGCTGGCTGGTGGCCAAGACGCCGCTGGCGAAGCTCTACGTGCCGTTCCGCTTCGGCGACATCCAGCTCTTCGTCTGCGAGAAAGTGGCGGCCACGATCAGTCCCGCTCCCGAGAGCGCCAGCAGCAAGACGATCGACCAGCCGGCGGATGGGGTCCACTCGGGCTTCAGCGGAAAGAGCCAGCTTCCGTTGATGCCGACCGCGGAGCGGTGACCGTCGGCGTAGAGGCCGACGAATTGAACCGCCGCGCACACGGCGACGATGGCTGCCCACAATCGCTGCGACAGACGGGCGGCGGCGATCTCGCCGGCCAGGAGCGGCAGGAGGATCGCCACCGGCAGCACGTGCCGTCCCTGCACGGCCCAGCCGATGGGCCGCAAGACGAACGCGTGCAACAGCACCGGAGTGGCCACGGCAATGATCGCGGCCAGGAGCAGCGCGAGCCGATCGCGCAAGGACCCCTTCCACGCGGCGCAGACCACGAGCGCGACCAAGGCCGCGCACCAGAGCACGTAGGCGAAGACCGGCATCGGCGAGTCGGTGTACTGGAAGACGCCGATCATCTGCCACAGCCAGGTGCCGAGCGCCTTCACCGACACGCGCAGCGCCACCAGCGCAGGCTCGGTGCGCGGGAACGACAGCTTGGGTCCATAGCGGATTTCCCAGAGCCGGTTCAGGACGGCCGCTGCGCCGATCAGCGCGGCGGTGATGGCCGCGGCCCGCGGCGCCGATCGCACCGCGGCCATGGCAGCGTCCAGGCCGCGCCACCAGAGCCACACCGCGGCGATGAGCAACACCCACAGAGGGCCGAGCGAGCGGCTGAGGCAGAGCATCGAGCCGCCGACGGCGATCGCGGCCCAGGTCGCGCGGCCGCCGCCGCCAGTCTCGCGAGCCAACGCGAGCATGCCCGCAGTGAAAGCGAGCGCCGCGGCGACCTCGGGTCCGCTCGGATTCAAGGTTGCGGCGAGGAAGAGCGCCATGGGCGTGAGCGCGAGGTGGAAGCCGGGCGAGAGCGACGGCGCCAAGGCAGCGGCGGCGAGCGCGATCAGCGCGATGCAGATCAAAGCAGACGCCAGCCGCGCCAGGAGCAGCGCCGGGACCGGACGCGACGCCGCTTTCAAGAACAGCGCCGGCAACAGATAGGCGGCCGGCTGGTACGTGCCGTTGACCACCACACGCGAGACCGCCGCGGCCGGCGGCACGATCTTCTCGACGCACGCCGCGGAAACATCCGGGTGGAATGCGTTGCAGCCGTAGCCGTCGGGCGCCATTCCCGGCTGCACCATGATCGAGCGCGCCGACTGTGCCACCCACGCCTCCTGCCGCGGATCGAGTTGCGGATTGCTGTAGGCGACCGGCGCGCCGATCAGCTCGCCGTGCGCCATGCCCAGCGCGCGCAGGTAGTGCGCCCATTCGTCGGGCGAGGAGAAGGGCGCGCTGCCCAACGTCCAGGCCGCGATCAAGAGCGCGTAACCTGCGACTGCGGCCTTGCCCGAACTTTTCATTCGACGCAATCTACCGCGAATGAAAATCCTGGTGAGCGGCGGTGCGGGATTCATCGGAGCCCATTCGGTGCGCGCGCTGCTCGACGCCGGCCACGCCGTCCAGGCCGTCGACGATCTCAGCCACGGCCGGCGCGAGGCGCTGCCCGCCGGAGCGTCGCTCGAGGTCCTCGACGTGCGCTCGCCGGAGCTGCTGGCGCGCGTCGCTGCGCTGCGGCCCGACGCCGTGCTGCACCTGGCCGCGCAGATGGACGTGCGCAAGTCGGTGGCCGATCCGCTCTTCGACGCCTCGGTGAACGTGCTCGGCACGCTCAATCTGCTCGAGGCGGCGCGCCGCGCGGGAGCGAAGCGCTTCGTCTTCGCTTCGTCGGGCGGCGCCATCTACGGAGAGCAGGAGGTGTTCCCCGCTCCCGAATCGCACCCGCGCCGTCCGGCCAGCCCCTACGGCGTCTCCAAGCTGTGCGCCGAGGAATACGTCGCGCACTACCGGCTCGCGCATCGGCTCTCGACGCTGTCCTTGCGCTACGCCAACGTCTACGGCCCCGGACAGGACCCGCAGGGCGAGGCGGGCGTGGTGGCCATCTTCTGCGGCAAGCTCACCAAGGGCGAGTCGCCCACCATCAACGGCGACGGCCTGCAGACCCGCGACTACGTGCATGTCTCGGACGTGGCACGGGCCAATCGGCTGGCGATCGAGTCGCAGGCGCCGGGCGTGTTGAACATCGGCACCGGCCGTGAGTGCGACGTGGTCACGCTGGCGCGCCTTCTCGCCTCGGCGCTGGGCGCGCGGCCCGACTTCCGACACGGCCCGCCGGCGCCGGGAGAGCAACGGCGCAGCGTGGTCGATGCGGCGGCGGCGGCTTCGGTGCTGGGCTGGAAGCCTGAGGTCGCGCTCGAGCAGGGCCTGCGCGACACCGCCGAGTGGTTCGCGAAAAAAAAATAATTATTTTTCGCCTGGCCAGGCTAGGGCACCAGGAGCACCTTGCCGAAGTTCTGGCGCGACTGGATGCGCTCGTGCGCGCGGCGCGCCTCGGCGAACGGCACCTCGGCGTCCACCACCGCGCGGAACTCGCCGCTGTCGAAGCCGGCCAGGACCTCGCGCAGCTCGCCGAGGAGCAGCTCCTGCTCGTTCCACATCCGTCCCATGTTCACGCCGAAGATCCCCTTGTTGTCGGGCATCAGCCGCATGGGGTGGAAGAACGGCATGCGGATCACCGTCGAGAGCGCCGTTAGGAGATTCTTCTTCTCGCCGCTCATGACCCCGCTCGCACCGAACATCAAGAGGCGGCCCGCCGGCGCCAGGCAGCGGAAGCTCTTCTTGAAGGCGCCGGTCGCGTCGAGCACCACGTCCACCCCGCGGCCGGAGGTGATCTCCAGGACGCGCTTCTCGAAATCCTCGCGGGTGTAGTCGATGGCGTGGTCGAGGCCCATGGCCCGCAGACGGTCGTGCTTGCCCGCCGAGGCAGTGCCGATCGTTTGAGCACCAACCTTCTTGCAGATCTGCAGCGCCGCCGTGCCCACTCCGCCCGCCGCCGCGTGGATGAGCACGGTGCGGCCGCGCTGCAAGTGCGCCAGCTCCACCAGCATGTGCCAGGCGGTGAGCCACACCACCGGAATCGAGGCGGCCTCCGCGAAGCCCAGCCCCTTCGGCATCGGCACCGCGCGGTCGGCCGCGACGCACACCAGGTCGCTGAAGCCGCCGAATCGGGTCATGGAGATGACCCGCTCGCCGCCGCGCTCGCGCGGCAGGTCGATCTCGCCGGCCACCTCGTATCCCATCACGCACGGCGGCTTGGGCGCGTCGGGGTACATGCCCACGCGCGCCATCACGTCGGCAAAGTTCACGCCCGCCGCCTTGACGCGGATGCGCACCTCGCCCGCCGCCGGCTGCGGGTCCGGCGCCTCGCGGACCTGGAGGACCTCGGGGCCGCCGTGGCGCGTGATCCAGACTTGCCTCATCGGTCATCCCTCCCTTGCGCCAACCCGGCGGCGTTTGCGAGCATGTGCTCCGTGCGCACAACGCGGCTTCTGGCGACGCTCGGCCCTGCGGTGCTCCTCGCCTGCGCGACCGCGCGCACTCCTAGCACGCTGCGCGAAACGCCGCTCGCCGCGCAGGTCGAGGCGCCCGGCCTGCTCTTCGAGGTGCTCTACACGCCGTCCGACGCGGGCGAGGTGCAGCGCATCGAGCGCGGGCTCCTGGCGGTGGGACCCAAGCTGTCGCGCTGGGGCAGCTTCAGCCAGGGCGTGTACATCCGCGTCTTTCCCGATCACGACGCGCTCGAGGCGGCGGTCGATCGCCGCGACTATCCCTGGCTGCGCGCCTGGGCCTTCGGCGATCAGGTCCTCTTGCAGTCGCCGCGGAGCTGGTATGCGGCGGGGCCGGCGCCCGAGCCCGAGCTGGACGAGCTGCTCCTGCACGAGCTGACGCACGTGCTCATGTACCAGCTGATCGAGCCGACCGCGGGGGGGCTGGCGGAGGAGCCGCCGCTCTGGTTTCGCGAGGGGATGGCGTCGGTGACGGCGGGCCAGGGGCACCGGCGGCTGTCGGCCGAGGAGCTGTCGCGCTGGCTCTCGGCGCACCCGGGCGCGGACGTGCTGCACCCCTCGGCCGAGCTGTACCGTCTGGAGAAGGAAGCGGTGTACGGCGCGGCGCACCGCGCGTTCGACCTGCTCTTGCGGCTGAACGGCGACCAGGCCGTCCGCGAGTTGCTGCGCGGCGTGCGCGAGGGCGCGCGATTTGCCGACGCCTTCCAGGCCGCTACCGGGCATGAGCTCGCGGACTTCGAGCGCAACGCCGTCCGCAGCGGATTCGAGGCAGCCGCGCAGGCTTCCGGGGCCGGCGGGCCTTAGCTAACGGTTGGCCGATTCCGGCACCGGCTGCGACCAGGGCGAGAGCATCACCGGAGGGCGGCCGGTGTCCTTGCGCGTGCGCTGCAGCTCGATCTCGCTCACCAGTACCGTGGGCGACACCGTGCTCACCGGCACGAACCCGCTCTCCGCGCCGCAGTACCCGTTGAAGGCGCGCGGGTCGTCGCCGGCGGCGATGATCTTGTTGATGCTGGAGAGCGGCGTGCCGACGATCTCCACTCCGCGCACCAGCGTCTCGGCGCCCGTCCTGGCGTCCACCTTGTAGACTAGCCGCGGCTGACCCTTGAAGGCCTGGTAGGCATATCCGGAGGTGTCGGTGTTGCCGCCGGTCACGTCGCGGATGAGCAGGCCGAAGGGCTTGTCCTGCCGCTTGGCTTCCGCGATCAGCGCCGCCTTGAGCTTGTCCGCCGGCAGCGCCTTGGCCGTCTGCACGATGAGGTTGGACATGCGCGCCACCGGATCGCGGCCCGGCGCCGACCGACCGTGCCCGTTGGACTGCGGCGGCACTCCCTGCACCGGCGCGCGCGAGAGCAAGAAGGTACTAAGTATACCCTTGTCGACGAGGACCGTGCGCCGGCCCGGCACGCCCTGGTCGTCGAAGCGGTAGTAGCCATTGAGCGAGCCGTCGCCCAGCGCGCGCGCCGTCGGGTCGTCGAGGATGGTGAGGAAGGAGGGCAGGATCGGCTTGCCCAGCTGTCCCTTGAAGGTGTGCCCGTCCTTGTCGTCGTTCTGCCGCTCGCCCTCCAGCCGGTGTCCGACCGCCTCGTGGAAGAGCACGCCGGCCGCCTCGGGCGCGAGCAGCGCCGGGCCGGTGTAGGGATCGAGCACCGGCGCGTTGCGCAGCGCGATCAGCTCGGCCACCATCTCGTCGATGCCCTTGGCCAGCATAGCTCCCCGCGGCAGCTCACCTTCGCTCTGGCCGTAGTAGTCGCGGCCGTCCTCGAGCAGCATGCCGTCGGGCGCGCGGGCCCAGGCCTGCACGTGCAGTCCGTAGATGACCTGCTCGGAGACCAGGCGCGTGCCCTCGGTGCTGGCGAACTCGCGCGTCTCGTGGTCGACCGAGACCCGCATCTGCGAGTCGAACAGCTCCGGGTGCGCGCGCAGCCGGCCGCTCTGCTCGCGCGTCTCCCGCTCCCACAGCTGCTTGTCGAAGGGATGCGGCGCGGGCGGGTCGACCGAGAGGTGCGGCTCCTCGCGCGAGAAGCTGGGCGGCGCGTCGGGATCGTCGGGTTTGTATACTTCCTTTCCTTTTTTCTTCAGATACGCCGAGAGCGCCTTCTTGTAGCTCTCGTCGGTGAGCAGCCAGAGCGCGTTGCGCAGCGCGGCCGGGTCGTCGTCGAGCGGCGCCTCGCGGCCGGCGCTGTAGCCGGAGTCGCTGCCGTCGAAGTCGAACATCTCCGGCGAGCCGCTGTTGTCGAACTGGTAGCTGCCCACGCGCACGTCGGTCTGCAGGCGCCGCTCGTGGCGGACGTGGTCGAGGAAGATGGAGCCGTACTTGGCGCCCACCTCTTCGGTGTCGATGCCGCGCACCGCGTAGCTGAGGAAGTAGGGCGCCTCGTGCCCGCGCAGCTGCAGGCTCTGGTGGGCGCGGCCCAGCTCCTCGGCCAGCGCGGCCAGCATGCGCTGGCGCGGGTCGGCAAGGTCGGGCGTCCACGTGGCGGCAGCGGCGATGAGCAGGAGAATCATGCAAAGGTTCTAACGCCGCCGCCGGGGCACGCGCGAGCGCAAAGGGTCGGCCAGCGCTACTTCGCGCAGCGGAAGCCGATGTCGTCCGCGCCGCCCGCGCCGTGGAACCAGCGGCGAGAGGTACGCAGCCAGCTGGCCGGCGCGGAGCTGCTGCCGCCGCGCTTGGCGTGCATGGTGCCGGCATCTGGCCCCCTCGGATCCTGCGCGGTGCTGTGCGCGTAGGCGTCGGGCGCGTACCAGTCGGCCGTCCACTCCCAGAGGTTTCCGGCCATGTCCTGCGCCCCGAAGGGGCTGGCGGAGCCGGGATGGCTGTCGACCGGCGCGGTCGCGCCGCCGCACTCCTGGAACGCGGCCAGCGCGCAGGTGGGCGGCGCGTTGCCCCAGGGAAAGATGCGGCCGTCCTTGCCGCGGGAGGCGTACTCGCGCTCGGCCTCGGTGGGCAGCCGCTTGCCGGCCCAGGCGCAGTAGAGGCGCGCCTGATCCCAGCTGACGAAGTTGACCGGATGCTTGCGGTGCCCGATGGGGTCGAACTGCGCGGAGGGCGGCGTGCAGCGGCCGGCGGCGATGCAGAGCGAGTAGTCGCCTTGCGACACCTTGGTCCGGTCGATGAAGAATCGCGAGAGCGAGACGAGGTGCGCCGGCTTCTCGTCGGCGTTGCACTGCTTGTCGGCGGTCTCGTTGCAGCCCATGGCGAAGGAGCCAGCCGGCACTTCCACCATGGCCGGCGCGGCCGGAGGCGGCGGTTTCGCAGCCGCGTTCTGACAAGCAATCAAGAGCAGCAGGGCAGCACGCACGTCCTTCAGTCTATAGAGGTCCGACATCCGATGTCGGGGGCAGTCCGGGCTTGCGAAACAAAGCGCTCCGTGGTCCGTAAGGCGGCCCATCCTTCCGGGAGACCCGAATGAAGCGACTCCTCGTCTTCGCCCTCGCCGCGGCGTGCACCGCAGGTCCCAAGCCCAGGAGCAGCGAGCCGGAATCGGCGGCGCCGCCGCCTTCTCCCGCAAACCCGCCCGGCGCGGCCGTCACCGCGGCGCCCTCCCCCGCTCCGCCCGCTGCGGGACAGCCGACGCCCGCCATCCCCGCTCCCGGCCCGACCGCGGCGGCCGCCGCGAAGCCGGAGCCGCCCGCCATCGACGAGAGCGCGATGGACAAGTCGACCGACCCCTGCACCGACTTCTACCAGTACGCCTGCGGCAGCTGGCTCAAGCGCACGCCCATCCCCGAAGACCGCGCGCAATGGGGCCGCGGCTTCTCCGAGATCTTCCAGCGCAACGAAGCGCTGCTCCACGACATCCTGGAAAAGGACGCGCGCGGCGAGACCGACCCCGCCGATCCCTACGCGCAGAAAGTCGGCGACTTCTACGCCACCTGCATGGACGAGGCCAAGGCCGAGACCGCCTCGCTCGCGTCGCTGCGCGAGGTCGTCAAGCGCATCGACGCCGTCCACGACGCGAAGACGCTGGCGTACGAGGTCGGTTTCCTGCAATCGCGCGGCGCGCGGGCGCTGTTCGGGTTCGGCTCGCAGCAGGACTTCAAGGACGCGACGCAGGTCATCGGCGGCGCCGACCAGGGAGGGCTGGGCCTCCCCGACCGCGACTACTACCTCAAGGACGACGCGCGCATGAAGGAGCTGCGCGCGCTCTACCAGGACCACGTGGGCAAGATGCTCGAGCTCCTCGGCGCGGAGCCGGCCGCCGCCAAGGCGCAGGCGCAATCGGTGATGGAGATCGAGACCGCGCTCGCCAAGGCGTCGATGGACCGGGTCGAGCGGCGTGACCCGAAGAAGATCTACCACCGCCTCGAGCGAGCAGGCCTGGCCAAGACCGCGCCCCACTTCCTCTGGGACGACTACTTCGCCGAGCTGGGCACGCCCGACGTGCAAGCCATCAACGTGGCGGTGCCGGACTTCTTCGCCGGCATGGACGCGCTCCTCAAAGACTCCAAGAAGCTGCCCGAGCTGAAGACGTACCTGCGCTGGAAGGCGCTGGAGGCCGCCGCAAACACGCTGGGTCAGAAGTTCGTCGACGAGCGCTTCCGCTACACCCGCGCGCTCACCGGCGCCAAGCAGATCCTGCCCCGCTGGAAGCGCTGCGTGGCCATGACCGACCACGCGCTCGGCGAGGCGCTGGGCCGCTCCTTCGTGGTCACCACCATCGGCGACCAGGGCAAGGCCATGGCCAAGGAGATCGTCCAGGAGATCGAGGACTCCTTCCGCCGCAACCTCGACCAGGTCGGCTGGATGGACCCCGACGCGCGCGCCGCCTCGCTGGTCAAGCTGCGCAAGATCGACAACAAGATCGGCTACCCCGAGAAATGGCGCGACTACTCGAGCGTGGCCATCGGCAAGGAGTCGCTGCTCGCCAACCTCGAGGAGGCGGCGCGCTTCGAGACCAAGCGCGACCTGGACAAGATCGGCAAGCCGCTCGATCGCGGCGAGTGGGAGATGTCGCCGCCCACCGTCAACGCCTACTACGAGGCGTCGCTCAACGAGATGGTCTTTCCCGCCGGCATCCTCCAGCCGCCCTTCTTCAAGACCGACGCGCCGATGGATGCCAACTACGGCGGCCTGGGCATGGTGATGGGCCACGAGCTGACCCACGGCTTCGACGACCAGGGGCGCCAGTTCGACGGCGACGGCAACCTGCACGAGTGGTGGCCGGCCGAGGTGAGCAAGGCCTTCACCGAGCGCGCCGAGTGCGTGGCCAAACAGTACGATGGCTACGTGGCGGTGGAGGACGTGCACCTCAACGGCCACCTCACGCTGGGCGAGAACATCGCCGACATCGGCGGGCTGAAGATGGCGCTCTCCGCGCTGCGGCAGAGGCGAGGCGGCGCGCTGGACGCCAAGGGCGCGCAGGACTTCTTCACCGCCTTCGCGCAGACCTGGTGCACCAACTACCGCCCGGAGCAGCTTCGGCTGCGCGCGGCCACCGACCCGCACTCCTCGGCGCAGTGGCGCGTGAACGGGCCGGCGTCCGACAACCCCGACTTCGCCGCCGCCTTCTTCTGCAAGGCGGGCGCACCGATGGCGCCGACGAATCGCTGCAGCGTCTGGTGAACCGCCCGGCTACTCGACTTCGATGGGGCGCTTGCCGGCGTTGACCTCGCCGCGCGTGGCCTCCTCGGCCTTGCGCACCTCGGCGCGCGCCTCGGCCAGCTGGCCCTCGAGCCGCGAGATCTCCTCGCGCAGCCCGGCCTCGACATCGCTCTGCCGCGCGCGCGAGAGGTTGCGTTGCGCGGCGGCGAGGCTGTTCTCCAAGGACCCCACGCGGCGCAGGAGCGCGTCGATCCTCCCTTGCGCCGCCGCCAGCGCCGCCGCCACGTCGGGCTGGCCGGCCGCATCGATGGGCGCGCCCGGCGTGAAGAGGATGCTGCGCTGGTCGGGCGAGTCCCAGGGCGAGACGCCGCAGACGACGCAGGCGGTGTCCAGCGTCAACAGCACGCTGCGCCCGCGCTCGTCGGCCAGCACGCGCAGCACCAGCTCTCCACCGCAGCGGGGGCAGCGAAGGCTGAGCAGCTCGAGTTGCGCCTCCTGCATGCCGCCATTCTTGCACCGAGGCCCGCAAGACCGGTAGGAATCAACCGATGGATCCCTCCCTCTTCGGCATCGTCCACGAGCTGGCGCCGGTGCTGGGGGCGCTGGTGGTCTTCGCCGCTCCGGTGGCGATCTTCTGGATCAAGAAGAACCACCAGCTGCGGATGAAGGAGCTGGAGCTGGAGGCCCAGCTCTCCTCGCGCGTCGAGGGGCGGCTGGTGGCGCTGGAGAAGCGCATCGCCGGCATCGAGGCGGCTGTGGGCGCGCGGCCCGAGCGGCCGGAGTTGATGGAAGGACCGGGCGCTCCGCAGCCGCTCGTCAGGCAGCGCTGAGTCAGCAGTTGCAGATGCGGTTTCCGCTCGAGCAGAAGCTGAGGCACCCGTCCGAGGTGCACAGCCCCATGTCGTGCGTCCCCGAGGGGCACGCGCAGCTGGGCGGAGGACAGCAGCCCCCGTTGCCGGCGCCGCTCGGGCAGCACTGCTGGAAGGTGCCGCAGGAGTTGCCGCCCGAGCCGCCGTTGTTGTTGTTGGTGTATGGCACGCCCACGCACGCGCTCTGCGACTCGACGGCGGTGCAATGGCCGTGGTTGCAGATGTCCCCATTGCAGCACTGGCCCGGGCCACAGTAGTAGCAGAGGGCCCCGCAGTTGCCGCAGCTCACGCCGCCGCCGCCGCAGTCTCCGGAGGAGCTGGGGCAATCGGCGGAGGAGGAGCCGGGCGGGCAGCAGGGGGTCGTGGAAGGCTGGCAGCTCAGCCCGCAGTGGTGCTGGCCCGCGGGGCAGTCGTTGGAGCCGATGCTGCTGTTGCTCGAACAGCAATAGCGCGCGTTCACGCCCGCGGGGAATGCGGCGGCGCAAGTCTGGCCGGCCGGGTTGGGATTGGCGAAGCAGCCGCCGCCCGCCGCGTTGGTGCAGTAGCTCGATCCGGTCGCGCCGGTGAAACGGCCCTCGCAGCAGGCACCGCTCACGGGAACGCAGCCGTCGCCGCACGGGTTCATCCCCTTGGGGCAGGTGAAGCCGGACGCGCCGCCCGAGCCGCAGGCAGCGAGGAGGAGCAAACCGGTGGCCGCCAGCATCCGCACGCGGGTGCATTATTGCACGCTTCCTCTCGTCAAGGGCGGCGCGCGCGAGCTGAGCTAGGGGCCCCAGGCGAGGACGATGTGCGGGTCGGCGGTGAGCCGATGGGCGCGCGCCAGCCAGTAGGGCTCGGCCAGGTCGATGCCGGGGTACTCCTGCTTGCCCTGATCCGCGCCGAAGTGGCGAACAGCCTGGAACGGATCGCCCTCCCAGAGATAGCCGCGCGGCTCGCGCAAGAGCGGAGGGAGCGGATCCTGCGCCAGCACCTGGCCGGGCGAGACCGGCGGGCCCGGAACGTGGAACCCGAAGACGTCGAATCCCTGCTCGCAGAGCGCCACATCCGGCGCGCTGGGCGGCGCGGTCGGATTGCCCGGCAGCGGCGAGGCCTGATCGTCGACGTCGTAGTTGCGCCGGGGGTCGTCGAGGTGCCCCTCGCTGCCGCCGAAGGCGCTCAGCATGTCGAGCGCGTCCGGCGCCGCATCGCCCAGCGCGGCCCAGCCCATCAAGGAGAAGACGAGATTGCCCTCCGCCGCCAGGCTTGCGAACTTCCGGCGCCACAGGTCGGCCCCGCGGGCCTTCGCGGCGGCGTCGCCTTCGAGGAGCAGCGCGACGTACTGCGCGGTCGCCACGTTGTGCCCGCGGAAGTAGCTGGTGCACGCCTTGGGCAGCGTCAAGGCGTCCATGGTGGTGGCCACCTCGCGCGCGTCGGCGCGGGTGACGAGCATCTGGTCGCGCCAGCCCAGGAACGCGGCGTCCCCGGTGAGGTAATACGCGCCCAGCGCTGCCTCGAGCAGGATCACGGCGTCGCTCGCGCGGACGCTGGGATAGAAGACGAAGTCCATCGAGTCGGCGTTCACCACGTCGGGATCCTGGCGGACGATGAGGCGCGCCAGGTGGCCGGCGAAATCCGGCGCGGTCGCGTCGAGCACGTCTTCGGGCGCCGCGTCGGCCGCGAGCGTGTCGGGGCAAGCGCGCGGATAGGCGCCGGCCGAGGCGGCGCTGTAGCGCGGCAGGTAGAGCCCCCAGATCTCGTCGAGCTGCGTGAGGTCGGGCTCGTCGGGCGCGGGATGCCAGACGCCCGCCGCCAGGTATGCCGAGAGAATCTCGCGCAGCGCGGGGTTCTGGGAGAGGTTGAAGAGGTGCAGCGGCCGCAGCCGCTTGAGGAAGCAGGCGTAGTGGCGCGCCAGCCGCGCCTTGAGCGGCGCGTCCTGCAGCAGCGCGAAGGCAAGCGGATAGAAGGCCAGCGGACCCGAGTACTGGTCGATGCTGGGGTTGCCGAGCCACGAGGGCCGGCCCTCGCGGTAGTAGTCGGGCATCTGCGGCAGCGCGCCGTCGGGAATGTCGAAGGCGTCCGACCTCTGCACGACCATGGCGCGCCCGTTGCGGATGGGCGTCCCGGCCGGAACGCCTTCGAAGTGGAAGCGGCCGAGGTATCC
>Ga0307479_10003174_pt1 | contig 14950 bp, 13 predicted proteins | sample atmos_gasesECM4C_FD_203743 | JGI IMG/M metagenome (GOLD analysis project Ga0307479, IMG submission 203743) | Hardwood forest soil microbial communities from Morgan-Monroe State Forest, Indiana, United States - atmos_gasesECM4C_515 | ecosystem: Environmental > Terrestrial > Soil > Temperate... | reverse complement strand
GACGAGAATCAAGTCATAGCCGCGTTCGGCCATTCGTTCGGCATAAGCAACGCCAATTCCCGACGACGCACCGGTGACAACTGCAAAACGGTGATGGTTGCTCATTTCAATAAGCCTCCAATAATCGGCATGGATCTAGACCGGTTCTTGAATCGGGTACGGCACTGGCTTGTTTTGCTCGAGCCACAGCTTCTCATATTCGGAATTTGGCGGTGGCGCGGGCATGCCTTGAACCTGCCAGAGATCGAAAGGCGTTTCGTCGATATGGATTTCCCAATCCCTGCCGCGATCCTTGATGTAGGGCGCCAGCGCCTTTTCAACCCAGCCCATCCATTTGGCTTTTAGCTTCCTGGCGTCAGGCGGGAATGATCGCGCGATATGGTCCACCCAGATGCGAACGAAATTGTGCGCCGGCTCGCCACCCATGTAGAAGGACTCGGGCGCAACCTCTTGAAACACGACGATGACATAGAATTTTGGTAGCGCGCGATAAAGCTCGGTAATGCGCTGTGACAGGGCGCGTTTGTCGTCAGCGTTGAAGGCGCCAACCGGATGATAGATCTTCCAAAATGGCATTTTTCCTCCTGAATGCCGGGGATATCAGTGCATCACAACAATGATAGTCATCATTATTAAAGAGTGTTGTCAATCGTTAATGATGATGTATATCATTGTTGTGAAGGTGGCGGTTCGGAGATTGATGGTGCGGATTACTGAGAATCAAGCCGAAAAGAATCGGCAAAGGGTTGTTGCCAAAGCTTCGAAGCTTTTTCGCGAGAGTGGTTTCGACGGCATTTCGGTCAACGATTTGATGAAGGCAGCAGGCTTCACGCATGGCGGCTTCTACAATCACTTTGACTCGAAAGACGCGTTAGCCGGCGAGGCACTCGATCACGCCTTCCGACAGATGGATGGCGTGCGGGAAGGAATGCCAACTCTGGATGAATTCATTACGTCATATCTGTCGCAGGAGGCCCGGAACGCGCCCGGCTCGACATGTCCAGCGGCTGCACTGGCAGGCGAGGTCGCGCGACAGCCGGATGCCTTAAAAAGGGTTTTCGCCGAGGGTGTTGAGCGAATGATCGTGTCGATCGCAAATTTGTTGCCCAAGGCGCCGTCCGCGCGTGATGAGGCGGTGGATATGGTTTGTCGTATGCTCGGCGCGCTGGTTCTGGCCAGAGCGATGCCGGCGTCGAGCAGCCTTGGCCGAGAACTGCTCGCGACCGCAACAGAGCGGTGCCGGAAAAGCGCGATGACCTCGAACAGGCCGCGACGGGGCGGGAGCAGTCCAAGACGTCAGGGCTGATGCTTCGTCACCAGGTGCGGGTTCGTCAATCTGATGATTCGGATGCGGCGCGAGCCTCTTTGTGCTGCTCGCCATGAGTTCTCTCCGTCCAGGCTGAATTCGGCCGCCCGGGCAAGGAGAATAAATCGAACAAGGCCGCCAAAGCGGCTTTTCTGCAGGGGGAAATATCGTGAACCGTTTTTGGCTACCGCAGTATCCGGATGGGGTGCCCGCCGATGTCGATGCCCACCAGTATCCTTCGCTGATCGAACTATTCGAAGAAAGCTTTGCGACGTTTGTCGATCGCAAAGCGGCTATCTGTATGGACAAGGCGATCACCTACGGCGAACTTGACGAGATGTCAGCCGCCATCGGCGCTTACGTGCAAAGCAGGGGGCTTGCGAAGGGTGCCCGCGTTGCGGTCATGATGCCTAACGTTCTGCAAAATCCTGTCGCGTTGGCTGCCGGTCTGCGTGCAGGTTATACGGTAGTAAACGTCAATCCTCTTTACACTCCGCGAGAGCTGGAGCACCAGCTCAAGGATTCCGGTGCGGAGGCCATAGTCATTTTGGAGAGTTTTGCGACGACCCTGGAAAAGGTGCTGCCGCGGACGGGCATCAAGCACATTATCGTAGGCACGATGGGAGATCTGCTTGGTCTCAAGGGCGTAGTCGTCAATTTTATGGTGCGCAAGATCAGAAAAATGGTCCCTGCGTATTCGCTACCGGGTGCCATCTCGTTCAAGGATGCGCTGTCTGCCGGTCGGAAGTTGACGCTGGAGAAGCCGAACATCGGCCCGAACGATGTCGCGTTTCTCCAATACACGGGCGGCACAACGGGCGTCTCGAAAGGTGCAACGTTGCTCCACCGCAATATGGTGGCGAATGTGCTTCCAATTGAAGCGTGGTCTAATCCGGCCTTGCGCAAGCCGCCACTGGTTGAGCCCTTCCTGACCGCATGCGCGCTACCACTCTATCACATCTTTGCGCTTACGGCCTGTTTCCTGTTTTCTGTGCGAGTGGGCGGCACCAACCTTTTGATCGTAAATCCGCGGGACATTCCAGGATTCATCAAGGAGCTTCGAAAGCACAAGGTCCATAGCTTCCCGGCCGTCAACACGTTGTTCAATGGTCTGCTGCACCATCCCGACTTCAAAAAGGTGGATTTTTCGGAATTGAAGATTGCGATCGGTGGCGGGATGTCGACCCGAAAGACCGTTGCAGATAAATGGCTTGCCGCAACCGGATGTGTCCTTTCCGAAGGCTATGGCCTGTCTGAAACAGCCCCGACCCTGACGTCGACACCGCCAAATCTTACGGAGTTCTCCGGGACGATCGGATTGCCTCTTCCATCAACCTACATTTCGATCCGTGATGACGATGGCAAGGAAGTCCCGATCGGCGAAGCCGGCGAGATTTGCGGCAAGGGGCCGCAGGTGATGGCCGGTTACTGGAACAGGCCTGACGAAACTGCCCTGGTGATGACAAGCGACGGCTTCTTCCGGACGGGTGATATAGGCGTGATGTCGCCGGACGGCTTTACCAAGATCGTGGATCGCAAGAAGGACATGATCATTGTCTCCGGCTTCAATGTCTATCCAAACGAGGTCGAAGAGGTAATCGCTAGCCATCCGAGAGTCCTGGAATGCGCCGCGATCGGCATCCCTGACGCGAAATCCACCGAAGCTGTCAAGATATTCGTGGTCCGCGTCGATCCGCATCTAACAGCCCAAGACATTATCAGTTTCGCCGGGACGCAATTGACGCCGTACAAAGTGCCGAAACACGTCGAGTTCAGGTCTGAACTCCCGAAGAGCAATGTCGGCAAGATACTGCGGCGAGAACTGAGAAACGAAAACCCTAAGAGCCCGCCATCTGCTTGAGTTTTTATGGGCAGAAACAGGAATGTCGGCAGTCGGACCCACTGCAGCGCGACTACGCGACCCGAAACCCCGACCAGGCCGTGATCGTGATGAAACCGTCGAGCCGCAGGTCAAATCGCAGAAGCCGGTTGTGGTCTGCTATCCTGTCGATAACGGCATTGCGCCAATCGCCTACACCAGCATGTCATGTTCATAGGAGACAGAAATGGCCTATTTCTTCTGCAAATTCATCACGCCACGCAAGGACTTTCTCAAGACAATGTCCGCAGACGAAGCGAAGTTGCTGAAGGCTCATGGCGAATATCTCCAGGGGCTGCTTGAGCAGGGCAGGGTCCTAGCGCATGGCCCGGTCGTTGAACCTCAGGGAGGATTCGGCTTGTCCTTGTTCGACGTGGAAGACGAAAACCAACTATCCGACCTGACGGCGCAGGACCCGATGATCTTGGCTGGAGTTGGAGCTCGCTACGACACATTCCCGATGATCCAGCTCCGGTACCGGAGAAATTAAGGTGACAGCATTGGACTGCACGTGGATCCAAGTAAGGACACGGAACGTCAAATTCCCAACGTTGCGGCCTCCGCCTCCAGGTCCCTGGCTATGACCTTCAGCCATTTGTGAACTGCCTTTATTTTCTCGGAAGATGCGTCCACCTTCCGATAGGTAAAGTAAAAGTCTCGTAGACCTATCTGCAAGGAGCCCCACAGCTTCACCACGCTCAGGGCGCCGCTGGTGACCATTGGCGATGCGAGTGGGAACGGTGCAAGTATCACGCCCATGCCGGACCTAGCCATTTGCATTCCGGTCAGCAGGCTGTCGCTGATTAGATCCGGCTCTCTTGACGCGAGTTCTGGCTCCATTTCGCTAAACCATCTTTGCCAGCTATCCGGCGCCGTATTGAATTTGATCAGTGGCATTTTCGCCAGGTCGTGCGAGCCCCGGATGGGCTCAAATCGTTCCAACAGCTTCTGCTCGGCGCACGGCGCGACGCGCGACTTGAACAGTCGATGAAAGGCCAGACCGTTGAAGGGAGGCTCGCCGAGTTGAACCGCGGCATTGACGTTGTCCCTTTCGAAATCGACCGGCGAGTTGTTTGCTTCGAGCCTCAGATCGAGTCCCGGATTATCGACTCTGAATTGTTCGAGATGGGGAAGCGCTGCGAGCATTGCGAAGGTCGGGGTCACGCTGACGCGGACAATCCGTCCTCGCTTCCTATCATCCAAGAGGTCGCCGGCCCGAAACAATTCGCTGAATGCGTTCAGCACTGCAGTGGCGTAGATCGCTCCGCTTTCGGTAAGTGCGATGCCGCGGCCGCTGCGTTGAACGAGCTGGACGCCAAAATGAGCTTCAAGCGTTCGAATTTGATGACTGATCGCCGAGGGCGTGAGGTTCAGGCTTTCGGAAGCAAGCTTGACACTGCCGGAGCGTGCGACAGCCTCGAATGCCCGGAGGCTTGCCAACGGGGGAAGGGAGAGTTGTGCATTCGACATTTGAGGTGAGCCCAGTTCAAGTATCCATAATCGATTTCAATTGTCCTTGTGGTGCCTGCGGAGCAGTCTAGTTGGAGCAGCGAAGCATCCATAGCGGAATTTAGAACGTCCCCGGAGCTTGCGCCGAACAAGGTCCCGGCGTCACTCCGAGGACTGAACCGCAGAAACCAGACCAGGACTAACGATGAATGCACCCCACCCAAAAGATCAACATACCGAGGCCGCAACGAAGATGAATGTGGGCCTGCCGCAGCCACCGGTCTTCAAGACGTTGGCCGAAGAGAGGCAGCACAGGAAAGAGCGGCTCGCCGCAGGCTTCAGGCTTTTTGCAAAATTCGGGTTCGACGAGGGGGTCGCCGGTCACATCACCGCGCGTGATCCGGAGTTCACCGATACCTTCTGGGTGAACGGCTTCGGCATGAGTTTTGGCCTAATCAAGGCGTCAGATCTCATTCGGGTCAACCACAAAGGCGAGGTTGTCGAAGGCAACCACCCCGTCAACGCTGCTGCTTTCGCGATTCATGCGAGCGTTCATGCGGCCCGTCCCGATTCTGTGGGTGCGGCGCATTCGCACTCCACGTACGGCCGCGCGTTCGCGACATTGGGCCGGAAGCTGGACCCGATCACGCAAGACGCTTGCGCCTTTTACAACGACCACGCTCTCTACGAGGACTACGGCGGAGTCGCAGCCGAGCTGGACGAAGGTCAGCGAATCGCCAAGGCGCTCGGTCCCCACAAGGCGGCTATTCTCCAAAACCACGGGCTTCTGACCGTCGGGCAGACCGTCGATGAAGCCGTCTGGTGGTTCATCACGATGGAGCGTTCATGCCAAGTGCAGTTGCTTGCTGAGGCGGCGGCTGCGGGAACAGGTCAATCTCTCAAGATCATCGATGAAGGGGCCGTGCGACAGGCATTCAATATTCTCGGCGCGCCGACGACGGGGTGGTTTCAGTTTCAGACCCTCTATTCGAAGATCGTCAAGGACCAGCCGGATCTGCTCGACTGATGTACCGGCCCAGGGGCGACTCCTTCGGAAGACCCGTCGCGCAGTTGATGCAAAGATATCGCGCTACAGGGATTGAGTGTGATCGACGGCGGTCCGTTGCGACCGCCTCTGGTTCGTAAATTGGGGCGTATCAGCTTTTCCATCGGGCAGGGTTGCGCCGCGATTTCGCGCGTGTGCACGGACGACGATTGGAGCGAAGGAAGGCGAAGGTAAGAGGATCATGACGAACCGAGGCCGATACTAGCGAGCGCTCAGCCCTGCACTCCAAGATGCGGGGGCGAAAAACGCGGGAATGCCGTCTGACGCCGGGAGCGTCTCATTCGAGGAGAGAGCGACGATGTTGCTGAGGAGATTGGTTATCGCGGCGCTGATCCTGGGAGTTGCGCCAGTGTTGTTTGCACAAGAGGCGCGAGCTGAAGATCCAGTCGGCGTTACCGCAACGGAGATCAGGGTCGGATCGACGTTTCCCTTTAGTGGTCCTGCTTCGGCGCTGGGCAATGTCGGAAAGGCACTAATTGCCTACGTTCAGTTTATCAATGACAAGGGAGGCGTTAACGGCCGCAAGATCAAGCTAATTGCGCTCGACGATGCATATACCCCGAGCAAATCCGTCGAGCAGACGCGCAAGCTGGTGGAGAATGAGGAGGTCGCATTTCTATTCAGTCCGCTCGGAACTGCAGGCATCTCGGCGAACGTCAAATACGCCAATAACAAAAAGGTGCCGCACCTGTTTGTTCTTTCGGGTGCAAACAAATTCACTAATCATGTCGAGTATCCTTACACCACGACGGGATTGGCCAGCTACGATACGGAGGGCAAAGTCTATGCGAAATTCATATCTGAAAAAATGCCAGGTTCACGTATCGCAATTCTTTATCAGAACGACGATTTGGGAAAGGATTTTGTTGGGGCATTCCGCTCATACATGAAGGACGATTTCGGCAAATTGGTCGTGGCCAAATCCTACGAATCGACGGATCCAACCGTGGATTCTCAGGTCGTGTTTCTCAAGAGCTCGGGAGCAGAAGCGATTTTCATTGCCGGGTCGCCGAAATTCACGGCGCAGGGCCTCCGCAAAATCCGCGAAATTGGCTGGAACCCTCTGACGGTCATTGTCAGTTCGACCACTTCGGTTGCGGGTACTCTTACGGCGGCAGGGCTCGACAATGCGAAAGGCGTGGTATCAAGCGCATTCCTAAAAGATCCCATGGATACGACATGGAAGAACGATCCTGCAGTCGAAAATTACCGTGCGTTTGTCGCCAAGTATCTTCCCGGCGGTGATCTTGCGGATGGGGTCTACGTTGCTGGCTTTTCTCAGGGCGAAATACTCGAGAAGATACTTCAGCAATGCGGCAATGATTTAACTCGCGATAATATTATGAAGCAGGCACTCAGCCTGAGGAGCTTTTCACCATCCATGGTGCTTCCAGGTATCGCGATCAATACCAGCGCTGACAATCACCAGGCGTGGACTTCGCTTCAGCTACAGAGTTTTGACGGTAAAAACTGGGTTCGGTTTGGAGAGCTCATTAACGCCCCGGCGGACTGACTATGCGTATCGGGAATCGCGACGCTCGCTGAGGTGTTTCCGTTGCGCTCTCTGGCTCGAGTACGGCCGGATAACACCTTGCAGCGCAGAGCTACGATCAGTCACGTCTTAGAGGAGATAAATCTTGCGGATACTCGTAATCGGTGCCGGAGCTATGGGCGGATACTTTGGCGCGAGGCTTCTGGCCGCGGGGCGTGATGTCACGTTCCTGGTGCGGCCGAAGCGCGCGGTAGCTCTTGCGAAAGGTGGCCTCGTTGTGAAGAGCAAGGCCGGCGACCTTCATCTGCCATCGCCCCCGACTGTCACGTCCGAGGAACTGGATGGCTCATATGATCTTATAATTGTGAGCTGCAAGGCTTACGATCTTGACGGCGCCATTGAATCGTTCGCGCCGGCAGTGCATGAAAAGACCGTTATTATCCCTCTTTTAAATGGCTTGCGTCATCTAGATGTGCTGAACGCGCGGTTCGGCGAAAAGAGGGTGTTCGGCGGTCAATGCGCCATCTCGGCGGCGCTCTCCAGAGAAGGAGAGATTGTACATCTGTCGGATCTGAATACGCTGAGCTTTGGAGAACAGAACGGAGGGCGATCGGAACGTCGCGACGAGATCGTCAGTGCCTTGTCCGGCGCCAATTTTGTTGCCGAACTCAGCGAGAACATTCTGCAAGGCATGTGGGAAAAGTGGGTGTTCATTGCTACCATCGCCGGCTCGACCTGCTTGATGCGCGCGTCGACCGGGGACGTCGTCGCTGCCGGCGCATCGAGTGTGTTGACGAAGTTGCTTGGCGAGTGCAGCGCGATCGCGGCCAAGCACGGATTTGAGCCGCGTCCGGCATATCTAGATGGCGTGCGTTCCATACTTACAACGCCGGGTTCTCCGCTGATGGCTTCCATGCTCCGCGATATCGAGCGGGGAGGGCCGATTGAGGGCGACCATATCCTCGGTGATCTGCTTAGTCGCGCCGCGGCAAGTGACGTCCCAATCCTCCTTAGTACGGCGTATGCGCATGCGAAGTCTTATGAGGCGCGTCGCGCTCGGGAAGCCGGTGCACGTTAGCGATTCTGCTCGAGCGACGTAGCAGAACTGCGCATGCCTCGGGGGTAATGCGGGTGGGAGGATGACGTGGTTCACTATGGCGACTATCAGATGGAGATCTACCGCGCAGGCCTGAACGGACGGTTGCCGAAGCTTCCGGTCGATTTTCGTGAACTCGAGGCCCGGGCTCACGCGGCGATGCCGCCGGACCTGGTATCGTACGTGGCGGGCGGCTGCGGGAACGAGCACACGCAAAACATCAATGTATCCGCATTTGAACGCTGGGGGTTGATCCCGCGAATGTTCGTTGGCGCCGCCAAGCGGGATATGTCGATTGATTTATTCGGAATGCGGCTTCCAACACCGATATTCATGAGTCCGATCGGTGTCATTGGTTTGTGCGCGCAGGATGGACACGGCGATATCGCAACGGCAAGGGCTGCGCGGAAGCTTGGCGTGCCCATGGTGGCATCGACCTTGAGCACCAATCCGCTCGAAGAGGTTGCTTCTGAGTTCGGTGAGACGCCGGGCTTCTTTCAGCTGTATACGCCTACTGATCGTGCGCTTGCCGAGAGCTTGATCCGCCGGGCTGAGGCGGCCGGCTTCAAGGGAATCGTTGTGACTCTGGATACGTGGGTGACCGGATGGCGCCCGCGGGATCTCAATCAATCCAACTTCCCTATGCTCCGCGGGCATGCTCTCGCCAACTATTTCTCAGATGCTGTATTTCGCGGCAGTCTGGCAGAGCCGCCCGAGAAGGAGTTGTCGGCAGCCATTATGCAGTGGGGGAAGATTTTCGGAAATCCTCTGAATTGGGATGATCTTCCGTGGTTACGCTCGCTGACAAAATTACCGCTGATAATGAAGGGAATTTGCCATCCCGACGACGCCCGGCGCGCGATCGACGGTGGCGTTGATGGCATCTACTGTTCAAACCATGGCGGCCGCCAGGCCAACGGCGGAATTGCGGCGGTGGATCTGCTGCCCGGCATCGTCAAAGCTTCCGGCAATACCCCCGTTCTGTTTGATTCCGGGATACGCTCAGGAACGGAAGTCATTAAGGCGTTGGCGCTCGGTGCGACGGCCGTTGGCATCGGACGCCCGTATGCTTATGGACTCGCTCTCGACGGCGTGGAGGGTATCGTTCATGTATTGCGATGCATTCTGGCCGAAGCGGATCTGCTGATGGCCGTTGACGGCTATCCCCGGATCGCCGATCTTGTGCCGTCGTCACTGAAGGCGGTGGGTTGAAATCTAGCCGGCAGGAGATGCTAGGAACCTCAGGATGACCCTTGGGTGCCCTCTGGGGCTCTTCGAACATGAGCATGCGCTCAGGATCACGCAACGCGCTTAAGTGGTGAAGCCGCGGGCCTTTACGGCGACACGAGCTGAGTTTCGCCCGGAGTTTGTTCCAACATACACCGGCGCAAATCCGGGAAACAAATCAGTGGGAGCACTTCCAATCCATTGCAACGATGAGAGTAGCTTGGAGACAAATGCAAACGTTCTCAGCAAAGCCAGCTTGCAGCTCCCGCTTCCTCTGCCGATCACGCGCATCATAGTTCTATAAATCGCCACGCTTCGGCATGGCTAAGCGGCCATTCGCAACAGATCGATGATGTCGGCTTCGTTTTTGAAAGGCCGCGGATTGGCCTGCACGAAGCGATGATTGATTGCGATCTTGCTGATCTGATCGAATTTGTCTTCACCGATCCCGACATCAGCGAGGCGGCCGGGTAGTCCAAGTTTTTTGGTGAATTCCGCAAAGGCGTCTCCAGCTTCGATACCTGGGGCGCCAAGAGCCGTTGCCAACCGCTTCTGCGCATCCTCGGTAAATGGTTTGTTGTAGCGGAGAAGGCTCGGCATGATGACAGGTGTGCAGTAGTAATGGGGAACGTCGAAGGTGCCTCCAAGCACATGGCCAATTCCGTGGCTTGCTCCCATGGGGACGCGTGCCTGGAGGCCATAAGACGCGAGCCATGAGCCGTATTGAGACAGTCGGCGTGCCTCCAGATCATCGGGTTGCTGCAAAGTCTGGAGCATTCCCTCACGCAGAATGCGGATGCCCGCCAAGACGACTTCGTCAGCCAACGGGGTGCCGGCAGGCGAGCATAATGCTTCGATGCCATGATCCATTGAGCGTGTTCCCGATCCCATCCAAAGTTTTGCCGGCGTTTGAAGGGTGAGGGCAGGGTCGAGGATAACCGCCATTGGCATCATTTGGGGATGGAAGAAGATCTGCTTCAACTTGTTGCGCTCATCCGTAACGAGCGCTGCTGCATTGTATTCGCCACCATTTAGAGTCGATGGTACCGCGATCTGTCGGACTGTGGGCGAAAGGAACGGAGAGAAGTTTACGCCCGGGCCCATGGGAAATGGATCGAAACCCGCTTCATCGTGGATATCATGTTCCATTGCCATGATGACTATCTTAGCGAGATCGATAGCAGAACCTCCCCCGACAGCCACGATTAGATCAGCTTCTGCGTCATTAGCTTGACGGGCCACTTCGGCAGCTTGCTTGCGCGTCGTATGTTGCGCAACTCCATCAAAGGTCGCCACGTGTTTGTCGCCAAGAGCAAGACGAATCTTCTCGATCTCATCGGTCTTGGTGTTCAAGGTGCGACTGACGATGAGGAAGACGCGCTTAGCAGCCAGTCGCACCGCCTCATCCTTCAGAGAGTCAGCCGCAGCTTTGCCATAAACGACACGATCGATTGCTGGAAAATTATGGATTCCTGATTTGCGCATTTCTTGTCCTCCCATGATTTGTAAAATTAACTAGCTTTCAAGCGGCAGCGGCTTCGCGAACCTGTTCGACCGCCGCATCCAGAAGGGCCTGAGCCAGATCAGGGTCGTTGACGACGCGCGATAGCGTCACCGCGCCGACCATCGTCGAGAGAATAGCCATGGCCTTGCCGCTGGACGCCTCGCCTCCGGTTTCGGCAATGAGGCGGCCGAGCACTTCGAGATGCGCCTTGATTCCCGCTTCGAAGGCCGCTTTCACGTCCCGCCCCTGTCTGGCGGCATCTGAGCCGAGCGCAACGATCGGGCAGCCATCCATCTTTTCTTCGCGATGGTCCCCACTGAGGTAAAACGCGAGCACTGCGCCAAGCGGATCGTCGGGATTCTGCTCGGCTGCGTCCGACCATCGGTGGGAAGCGCTTTCCAATGCGCGCCTGGACGCCTCTACCGCCAAATCCTCTTTTGACGCGAACTGTTTATAGAAGGCACCTTGGGTTAGCCCGGCACCCTCCATCACATCCTTGAGCCCGATGCCGTCAAAGCCGCGCTCCCTGAAGAGGCGACTCGCCACGTTGATGACGGTTTGGCGGTTCTCCGCGGCTTGAATGCGACTCACCCGCATCTTGGACCTCCATTTGGATTTCGATTGAAATCTATAACTCACATAGAGTTCGGACGCAATCTATCAAGGGGCCTTGCTGGATTTGCCGTCGCCGGAGGGGTCAAAAAGGCCGGTTTCGGGCGATCACGTTCCCGTTAGCATCCCAATTTAGATTGCGATCGAGCTCTAACTGGATTATAGAGTTCGAACGAAATCTAAGGAACATGGAGATGGCGATGAGAAAGAGCAGACTTTTGGTCTTGGCAGGTGTCCTGATCGCGGCGTCCGGAGCGGCCGTCTTCGCTACTCTTGCTATTCCCGCCCGAGAAGCTTCCGCCGCGCGCGATCCGAGGCAGGAACCGCCGATGGTTAGCTTGGTGACGGCCGCGCGGGTGAGCGGATCCGAACGCGGTTTCACGGGCACCATAGGCGCGAGGGTGGAAAGCAATCTTGGTTTTCGCGTTGCCGGCAAGATCGTCGAACGGCTTGTGAATGTCGGTGAGCAGGTCAAAGCCGGACAGCCGCTGATGCGGATCGACGAAACCGACCTCCTACTTGCGCTTACTGCAAAGCGCAACGCCGTTGCTGCGGCGCGCGCAACCGTCGTTCAGACGGAAGCTGATGAGCGGCGATACGCCAACTTGGTCAATGATGGATGGACTCCCAAGCAGCGCTACGAACAGGCGAAGGCCGCGTCTGATACGGCCAACGCACAACTCGCCGCGGCGGAAGCCGAGGCTAAGGTCGCCGAGAACCAGGCGACATATTCCGTCCTGGTGGCGGACGCGGACGGAACGGTCATGCAAACGCTTGGTGAGCCGGGACAGGTGGTCTCTGCCGGCCAGACCGTGGTCAGGCTAGCCCAGGCCGGTCCCCGCGAAGCGGTGGTCGCGCTTCCCGAAACGACCCGGCCGGCGATCGGCTCGCTCGCCGAGGCTAGTCTTTATGGCAGCGATGGGCGCCGCTATACGGCACATCTGCGGCAGTTGTCGGATTCCGCCGATGCTCAGACGCGTACCTACGAGGCCCGCTACGTGCTCGATGGGGACGCCGCCGCCGCACCGCTTGGAGCGACGGTTACCATCCGGCTTGCAAGCCAGGAGACTCAGCCGGAAGTCCAGGTGCCGCTGGGAGCTGTGCTCGATGACGGCCGAACGACCGGCGTTTGGGTCTTCGACAGCGGTACGTCGACCGTACACTTTCGGCCTGTCAAGCTTGCGCGTCTGACCAGCGAATCCGCTGTGATCTCCGGATTGAGCTCTGATGATCGGGTTGTTTCCCTCGGCGCTCATCTCCTGCAGGAGGGCGCCCGCGTCGGAACTGCGTCTGAAAGCAGGGGAAACTAATGAGCCTCGATCTTTCCGCGATCACGGTTGGAGAAGTCCAATGCTCTACAGTTACATTGTCAAGAAAGAAATCCGAAAGACCTTCGACCACGTCAACAACCATCGCTGGGATGATGCGGTGAAAGCAGTCGCGCCGCATGTCCATCACCGCGTTTCCGGCGCCCACGCGCTTGGTGGTGAGCGCCACGACAAAAAAGCCATGCGCCGCTGGTTTGAGCGCCTCGGACGCGTCCTGCCCAATCTCCATCTCACGGTCAACAACATCTGGGTGAAGGGCTGGCCGTGGCACACTACCGTGTTTGTTCAGTGGGACGGCGCCGCAACGCTGCTCCACGGCGACGCGTCGTACGTCAACCGTGGTCTCCACGTGTTCACCCTGCGCTGGGGTAGAGTCCATGCACTCGAAGAATTTCAAGATTCACAAGCAGCGGCCCGTGGGCTTGCCGCTCAAGCGGCAGCCGGCCTCAAAGAAGCTGCCGCCGAACCCATCGTAAGTTAGCAGAAGCGCAGTCAGAGGCCCGCGTTCTTTAGGTCAGCGCGGTTCACTCGGCGCCCACCTGCCGCAAGACGGCGAACGTCAGGACGTCGAGGGATAGGAGTCGCCAAATGCTGAATTTCAATTTTTCCGCGATCGCCGTTCGCGAACGGGCCGTCACCCTGTTCTTCATCATCCTGCTGGCGGCCGCAGGCGCCTACGCCTTCTTCATGCTTGGGCGGGCGGAGGACCCCTCCTTCACCATCAAGACCCTGACGGTGACAACGGTATGGCCCGGCGCAACCGCGCGCGAGATGCAGGATCAGGTCGCCGAACCCCTGGAGAAGCGGCTTCAGGAGCTGACCTGGTACGACCGGGTGGAGACGACCACACGGCCAGGCTACGCGTACATGACGGTTACGCTGAAGGACAGCACACCGCCATCTAGCGTGCAGGAGGAGTTCTACCAGGCCCGCAAGAAGCTTGGGGATGAAGCGCGCAAGCTGCCGTCTGGTGTGCTCGGCCCCTTCGTCAACGACGAATATTCGGACGTGAGCTTCGCCCTTTATGCCCTTAAGGCGAAGGGTATGCCGATGCGGGAACTCGCCAGGCAAGCCGAAACCATTCGTCAGGATCTCCTGCACGTGCCCGGCGTCAAGAAGATCAACATCCTCGGTGAGCGTCCCGAACAGATATTCATCGCGTTTTCCTATGCCAAACTGACAACTCTCGGCGTATCGGCACAGGATATTGTTGCCGCCTTGCAGCGGCAGAATACGGTCACACCGGCAGGCTCTATCGACACCAAGGGGCCGCAGGTCTTCATCCGGGTCGATGGCGCTTATGACAGCGTCCAGGCGATCGCCGACACGCCGATCGTCGCTGCTGGGCGGACGCTGAAACTTTCCGACATCGCCGAAGTCCGCCGCGGTTACGAGGATCCTCCCACCTACCTTATCCGACACCAGGGTGAGCCTGCTGTCATGCTCGCTGCGGTTATGCAAGAGGGCTGGGATGGCCTCGCGCTCGGCAAGGCGCTGGAAGAGAGGTCCGCAGCCATCTCCCGAAGGCTGCCACTCGGAATGACGCTGGCCAAGGTCAGCGACCAGGCGGTCAACATCACCTCGGCGGTCGACGAATTCATGATGAAGTTCGCGATGGCGCTCGGCGTGGTGCTGCTGGTGAGCCTGCTCAGCCTCGGCTGGCGCGTCGGCATCGTCGTCGCGGCCGCCGTCCCTTTGACGCTGGCCGTCGTGTTTCTCATCATGCTGGAGACCGGCCGGTTCTTCGACCGTATCACGCTCGGCGCCCTCATCCTGGCGCTTGGGCTTCTCGTCGACGACGCCATCATCGCCATCGAGGTGATGGTGGTAAAAATGGAAGAGGGCATGGATCGCATATCGGCGGCGGCCTATGCGTGGAGCCACACCGCGGCGCCGATGCTGTCCGGAACACTTGTGACGATCGCCGGTTTCCTGCCGGTGGGCTTCGCGCGATCGACGGCCGGCGAATACGCCGGCAACATCTTCTGGGT
>Ga0307479_10003173_pt1 | contig 14950 bp, 25 predicted proteins | sample atmos_gasesECM4C_FD_203743 | JGI IMG/M metagenome (GOLD analysis project Ga0307479, IMG submission 203743) | Hardwood forest soil microbial communities from Morgan-Monroe State Forest, Indiana, United States - atmos_gasesECM4C_515 | ecosystem: Environmental > Terrestrial > Soil > Temperate... | reverse complement strand
TGACGATTGCCAGGGCGCTCGCCGACCCGATCATCGCTGCCACGCCGGTCGAGACACCCTTCAGCACGCAGTCGCTCGCTGAGACCGTCGACATGGTCGTCACCGGCGACGTGTTCACGCACACGTGGGATCTCGCCCGAGCTACTGGGCAGTCGGAGACACTCGATCCTGATCAACTTCAGCGCATGATCGCCGGAATGGGGGCGATGCCCGACGAGGTGCTACGGGCTGAGGGCATGTTCGGCCCCCGCATCGATGTTCCTACCGACGCCGACGACCAGACGAGGTTCCTCGGCTACGTGGGCCGCCGGGCGTAGCGACCTTCGTCCTGTGTACTGCACCCAAATGTCGGAGAACTACGTCTCCTAAGAGATAGCTCGACGGCGCTCGTATCGCCGGCTCCTGACGATACTTTGCGTCCGCCGGAAGGTTATTGGAAAGATCGGCTACGAGCGTCCTACCGAATCCGGCGTCGGTCGAGGCCCAGAACGTGTTGTCGGGGTCGAGGCCCGATCGGCAGTTATGCGGGCCGACTACCTGACTTCACCCCCCGCTGCTTGGGTCGCCAGTTCGACACGATCATCTCGTTAGCGCGACGACGTTGACGACCGGTTAGATCGGCAGCTTCGCGTGTCGCTAGCCGGGCCGGGAGCAACTCGGATCGGCGCAAGTTATGCACCAAGTGTTGCGTCGACGATCGACTCAACTGTGTCGAAGGGCGGACACAAAGCACCCTCGATGTGTAGACGCTCGGCCATGGATCCCGGTGAGTTGTAACTCGCCGATACCACTTTCGTTCCCGTCCTCCCAGACCAGGACCTTGACCGAAGATCCAACGCCGCGACCATCACCCCGCGCCCCTAGTCGGGTTCCCAAACATGACGAGTTTCGAATCGGGCATCTGTACACCAACTTCTTCGGCTGTGCCGCTGTGATCGATGACCTTGAACAACGCAAGGCCCCGATCCGCGATGAAGCGTTTCAGTCGGGCGACGGTCTCTGCTACGGACCTGGTGCTGAACTTGGTGATGACTGAAGATTGGGCGTTTTCCAACGTCAGGCTTCCTCCCTCGCTATATAAGCCTTTCTGGCGTGGCGACAGACAGGTCTTGGAACCCTGCCGCGGGAGCTCTCCGGGCTCCTCGCGTCCCATAATCGACGCCCATAATCACGACGGCTTGGCGTCTTCTATCGCCATGTATCGGCGGTCAGTATTGGATGTCGAGGGCGTAGCGGAGGGCTTGGTCGAGCCGGATCCGGCTGTTGATGTCGAGTTGCCCAACGGGTTCCGAGTCGAAAAGTACGGTGGGAATCGTGATCAGGTTGTCGCAGCTGATGACGCTTTGATCCGGAAGGCCCTCGTCAGGCCCGACCTCAACTTCCGAGCGGATACCACGCATAGTTCGCGTGATGGGTGCACACGTGATCGCGGTGAGGACAACGATCGCGGCGTCACGGGTGAGGACGCAGACGGGCCGCCGCCCGGCGGGTGGTCCCAGGTCGGCCCATACGATGTCGCCCCGCTCTACCACTCGGGGGCGGTCAGTGAGGCGAGTCGCGAGGCGGCGGAGACAATGGCCGGATCTTGTGGCACTCTCCGGTAGGCCTCCTGCAGGGCCTGGTCGGCCTCCGCGCGCTCGGCGGCGTCGAGGACTGCTGCGGCGCCGCGACGGAGCAGATCCGAGCGGTTGGTTCCCTGCTGTTCGGCGAGCCGGTCTAGGCGGTCGATGAGATCGTCGTCGAGCTGTACAAGCACTTCCTTTCGTCCCATGACCATATGGTACACCATATGGTCATTTGGACGGCAGCAACCGGGCAGGCCAGATTGCCTTGGGTCCCTCACCAGAAGGAGCGACACCCAATGGCCACCATTACAACCACCATTCAGCTGCCAGGAACCGAGTTCTCCCTCGATCCGGCCGAAGCGGCAGCTATCGCGTTCCTGGCCCGCTGCAACGGACGGACGCTTGACGCCTATCGCCACGACCTTCGCAACCTGTTCCAACGGGCCGCCGATCACGACTTAGGCGTTCTTGACGCGACCCGGGCTCATTTGGAGTTCTACCGGACCTCGATGGAGCACCGAGGCTTGGCGGCATTGACCGTAGACCGACTAGGCCAGACCGATGGAACCTCACAGGTGGCGACTGAGGGCGGGGGCGGCACGGTCGAGCAGGCGCAGCAGTCTGGGGCGGTCGGGGACATCGTCACCGAATCGGGCGGCCCAATGTACGAACCGCCAACTGTCGAAGGTCGGTTCGTTGCCGGCCAACCGGCGGTACTGGCGGACATAGAGGTCTGTGAGTAGACCTCGGCCGACGGCGGCCAGTGCTCGGAAGACGACTGGCATACCCGGTGGAAGTGCGCCGATGCGCTGGAGTAGGTCCGACCTGGCCACCTCTGATGTCGGATCGCCGCGCGCAGCCCATCCCCAGTCGATGACGACCGGCGCGTCCCACGATCCCAGCAGGTTTCCAAGATGAAAGTCGTTGTGGCACAGTCGGTCGCCTGGTGGAAGTGATGCCAGCAGCCGTAGGGCAAGATCGTGGTGATCGCGGGGAAGGGTGTCGGCCAGGGCAATCCGGGACGCAAGCACATCTTTGAGGTCGGGTAGTTCACGCGGTGCGGCGAAGGAGTTCAGCTCCACATGAACTCTCGCCAGCACGCGGGCAGCCCGGAAGAGCTGATGTGGCCGACGCTGCAGCTGTGTCAGTAAAGAGTCGCCTTCAATACGGTCCATGATCAATCCCGGCCGACCGTCAATCTCGACGAGCGTGTGCACTGTGGGCGCTAGCGGGCTGAGTAGCCTGCAGACCGCGTGCTCCCGCTCGGCCTTCGGTCCGTCGTCAGGCTGACGCCACAGCTTTAATACCTGGCCGTCCGGCCGTAAGAGCACCTCGGCCTCACGACCTTCGGCCAACAGCACACACCACTATGGCGCAGCTCGACGCCTCGCCCGAGATCCCTGGATCTACGGGTGATCCATCGTGCACCTCATGTAACACCGCGACGGCGTTCGGCGGGCTAGCTGTGCCCCAACTCTCATCGAACGACGCGTCCGAGATCGCCGAATCGGGCGTCGAGCTTGACGTGTCCTGATAACCAGATGCGCTCGCGTTCTGCGTCGTCCGGCGAGTTCACGGAAAGCTCCAGGACTGAGCGTCGGACGCGACAGGCGCGTACAGTCCGACCCGTGGCTAGCCGATATTGGGGAACTGCCTGCGCAACATCGCTCCTGGGAGTGCTGTTGCTAGCACTAGGCGCATGTGCGACCACGACAACGACGGGGTCGTTACGTGGATTGCCGACCGGATACGGCAGGCTTGCCGGCTCGGTCGGACCCGGTGCTCCTCCGAACGGAACGATCCCGAACATGGTTCTCACCTTCTCGAATGGAGCTTCGAGCTTCCAGGCAACAGTGACCGCTGGGAAGTACCAGATCGACCTTCCCGCGGGTACATGGGATGTGCTATCAGCGGATGGCGTTTGCGCCAGGGGGATATCAGTGGCCTCCGGAGGTTGGCAACGCGACGACTTCGTGTACCCGATAGGTGGATGTCAAGACTTATCTGGACCGCCGACCCATCCGACTCCTTCGAACCCGCCGTTGTCGTCACCACGGTGAGTTAGCCCAGAATCCGAGGCGGGGGCGCGGATCGCCGACTCGGTACTGATAGTTGACGCGACAAGAGAACAAGACGAGAGCGCGTTCCGCGTCCGTCCCCCGGGCTCAGGATGCCTTAGCCCGGTATTCCTCGATGGCGTCCTCGGGGACATGGGCAATCCCCTTCACCATCTCGTACCGAATCTTGCGCTCGTGAACGAGCCGCAAAAGGTCGTTCGTTCCGATCCCCAAGCGGCGGGCGGCCTCGGATGCCCTCAAGAGTTCAGCGGCCATTTCCACCTCCGGGTAGCTCGAATCCCAGCTTACGGCTCACTGCGGCCACTTGGTGCTCGACTTGTGCCACGACAGCGAGGTGATCGCTGTCGCTGAGCGCGTCCCGAGCATCCTCCAAAGCGGCCAACAGCTCCAAGCATTCTTCGAGGGTGAAGGCGACCGCATTCGGCGGGCCATCCGATGCCATGCAGTCACCGTAGAAGGCGACTACGACGGTCTGCGGTTATGGCTTGGCCTCACCCGGCGTCGGCGAAGGGATCCGAGCACACATACCGCCGAATCTCGCGCTCGGCCAGATGCGGGTCGTCCGGTCGTCCCCAGTTATTGCGCTGACATTCTGCGTCGCACACGAGAGTTGGCCGACGACGCCTGCTGACTACTGAACTCCCGTCTGAGGGAGGAAGATCACTTCGGGTGAACTCCCAAATGGAGCTGTCTGAGGCATCTCCAAAGCGTTGCCGCAACCGTCCAAGAGCTGGAACGAGTAGATGCCTGACGGTGGGCCCCCTCCGGCAAAGTAGGACGAGCCGGACAGCCCACTGGTGGGCTTGACACCAAGAACCGCAACTTCGCCGCCCCTTCCAGAGATCCGGATCTTGGCGGCTGACTGCATCTTGGTCACTCCAAATACGACGCTGCCGGTTGACCCAAGCCCGACCTCACCTGGGGTATAGACACTGTTGGGCTCGCACACCTTTCTATTGTCGTTCGCGCTGAGGTCAACGGCCAAGCAGGTGGTTGACCCTTCCATCCACGCGCTGTATTGGGTGGTCCCCGAAGATCCCCGCACCAGATAGGTCCGTGGATGCCCTCCACCACTGCATCCCGCCAAAGGCAGGAACGACGATAGGGCGACGACGACCAGACCAGAACTGATCCGCTCCACATTTCTACGACCCACGATCCGGTGCACCGGCAACAGGATGGCCGATCCCGAGCGCCGAGCATGGCGTTTGCCCGAACGGGCTCCTCCGGATCGCCTGTCCCTTATCACCATTGTTCTGCGCTAGCTAGGTAGCCTCGGAAGCGATGTGCCTGGCCCTATATGTTTCAGGCGACCAACCGCTTCGTGAGATTCCTTTCCTAAAGGGACAACTCGCACTGCATACAGCCGCTCCGGCGAAGTTCGCGAACTCGAAGATTCGTAAGTGGTTGACAGGTAAGCATGTGCTCGAAATCCGGTCCGCCGAAGGGTGCGCCTGCAAGTTTATTGATGACGACCCGCTACCAGAAAGCCACCAGGAAGCCCAAGCGGCCCTGGCAGAGCTGACCGCCTATCTACGGGGAGCTGGCGATGATCTCGAACTTCTGGCTTGCTGGCTCGGAGACGAAAAGAAGGAGCCACGTCCCCTGAGCCTCCCTATCAGCGACATTCCCTCTGCGCCTTTCCGGGAGTCGTGGGATCAGCCTCTGCTAATACGGCTCCACACCTAGCCTGGCCCGTGGTGCGAAACGCCGAATACCGGACGGCCTCGGAGTCGTGGTCATAACCGAGTGCGCTCACGTTCGGCGCTTTGCGCTTGCTGGGATTACCCTGTCCGACCAGGGCCGATCAAGCGAGGAACCCTGTGGCACGCCTGCGGAGGTTGTACCCCCCGAGTCGAGGTGGAGACTTGCGTACCTTTGGCACCTCGTCATTCGAAGCGCGCCTCCACTTGGAAGAGACAATCGTTGGCGCGGATGGCGAGCGTTCCCGGCTCCGACTCGCTCGAACCGGGATCCACCGCTTGCTCATGACGGGTACCGCCGTCAATCAGGTTTGGAATCTTATCTCCCGGATCCGGTACGTCTTCAGCCGAAACTGGTCCTGGACGCTTACCGTCGTACACCGGGGCGAGTGGGGCGACAAGACGGTGGTGGAGGAACGGTTTCCCAACCGAGCGGAGGGATCTGTCCGAGCTGAGGGGCTGATCGAACTGCTTGCGAACAACCCGGACTATGGAGAGGCGTTACGGCAGGCGAGCACTCGAACGTCCCAGCGCAGACCGCCGAATCGGGGGTGGGTCGTCACGGCTGGTCGGTAACCAGATGCGCTGCCGTTATGCGTCCCCGGCAAGTCCTCCGCTCTCATCGGAGTAGTGCCGCTGTCAGGACGACGGATTATCGTGGCCGAGGTGCCGGTAGGCCTCCTTCTCAGCCTCTGCTAGCTCCGTGGCGGATAGCCTTTGATCCTCGGCAAGACGGCGTAGCGGTCGAAGTGCCAGCGGAAGCATGACTCGTCACCTCCGCTCGCCCCTCAGGTCAGAAGGACAGCCGCGGCTATCTCTACGCCTGAGAGGCATGGGCTCGGTTGTAAGCCACTATTTGGTTAATCATTCCGGCTATCTCGTCTGCGAAGTTCAGACTCATGCCGGGCGGGTTGATCACGATCGAACCGCGGAAGCTCGGCGCCTCGATCGGAGGAGCTACCAGTACGGCCTGTCCCTGCTCGATCGCCTCTCTGCTTTGAACTGGCGGGTTCGCAGGATTCTGTTTGTAGTAGGCGTATCTGGCGGCGGCGATGCGGTCCAGCTTGCGAGCACCCGCCGGGGTCAACTTGATGACAACCTCATAGCCAAAGCCGACTCCTGGGGAAGATTCGGCTCGGGCGGAGACAATGTCAGCAGAGGTCAGATCGGCGGGGCCGCAGACGTAGCGGACTCCGCCTCCGATGTGGGACAGGATCGCTGGAGACGCAGCGGTCTCCTGCTGATCTGAGTTCGCGATCAATGCGGGCGTTCGGCTCAGGCAAGCTGTTGCAGGGCCACTCGGTGCTGCGTTGTGGGACTCTGGCGGAATCATGCAGAGAACGGGCCGGAAGTAAACGTTGTCCGGCTGGCCTTGCGTGATCACGTGCTGCGGAACTTCCGGCGTTGGCTTCGAACTGCTGCACGCAGCGCCAGCGAAGAGCGCTACTAATCCCAGAGCGACAAACCGGTACAAAACCCCCACGGGTCAGTGTTCGTCGCGGTCCCAGAGAATCCTCCGCTCATCCTGTTTGAGCGTCACATAACTTTTGATCCGCGCTGGTCCCGGGCCCCAAGGCTACCCAAGGCATGAGCGCGGAACGACGGGACCCGGCGGTTGCGCCTGAGTCATCGACCGTGACCGGGCCTCGGAGGGGTCGGATGCAAGCAGAGCGCCGACTCCCTCGCTACGGCCGCGACGGGTGGGAACCGATTGGACGGCGAGCGGGATTGAACATTCCGCGCACCTCGATCATGCCCCGCCATCTGGGTTTTGGGACGCCGAGGTCCGATACGGTACGACGGCTATGAGCGGTTCGTCGCCCCCTCGCTTCGAGTACGGGGATCACACCGTGGCACTTAGGCCGGACTCCAATCCCAAGGATGTAGCGGTTGCAATAGACGGCACCCGTCAGCAGATTGGATCTGTGGTTGTATCCCTCCGCGCCCACGACCGCCTTCCCGACAGATTGGTCGAGGCCGCCGCTTCGGAACTGGGAGACTCCAACAACGCACTGCTGTACGTGCTCGGCGACGCAACCGACTTGTCACCCGAAGTACTTTTACCTTTCCAAAAGATCAAGCACCTGAACCTCAACGTCAGGAATCTGGGCACCTGGCAGTTCCTCTCGCAGTTCACGGCTCTGCATACATTGATGATCCAGAACTCGCCGAAAGGGACTGCTCCGCTGACCGTTCTCGACGGTATGAACGAGCTCAGCAGGCTTTCGATCCCCGCAGCGGTGAAGGAGCCCGATGCACTGGGCCGTTGCTCCCAGCTCAGGTATCTGCACTGCTCGTCGTCTAAGCCCGTCATCGACGCGCTGGCCGGTCATCCGGCTCTTGAGTTCTTGGACATCGCCTTCGGCACCAACCGCGACCTACAGGCCCTCGCACGCATACGGTCCCTGATCGGCGTCGCCATCTACCAGATCAGGAGCCTGACCGGCGACGATCTGGTGCCCATTGGTCAGTGTCAGGGCTTGCGAGCCCTCTCGCTCGGCGCTCTCCGCAACGTTTCCCACTTGTCCGCCCTCCGAGCCAAGCCCCGGTACACCCTGCAGGCGCTGCTGATCGAGGACCTTCCCAGCCTTGGATCACTGTCAGATGTGGCTGCTTGTGAACGACTTGAGAGACTCGGCCTCTACGGGTCCCGTCCGAAGGACAAGAGCCTCCAGCCGTTGGCCCAGCTCAAGAACCTCACCCATTTGGTTCTCGGCGACCCATACCCCGCCTCGGAGATAACCGCGCTTACTTCCTGGTACAGCGGCGCGGTGCGATACCGAGACAAGATCAGCAGGGGAGCGCCGGGTCCCGCCTGGCGCACGCCAATCGACCGACTTGCGCCACAACCGCCAGCTACCTGACAACTCATCCGGACGGCCGCGCCGGGAACGGACCTCAGCCGTTAGAGGAGCGCCGATGGACGGGTCGGACCAGCCTGGCCTTCCTAGCCGCCGGCAGGGTGGCCGCCAGGAGCGCGGATCGCCGACTCCGTATCGTTGGTTGATTGGTCAACGTGACCGGATGCGCTGTTGATTTGCGCTTGTCCAATCCTGGCACTGACTGTCCTTATGGCATCTGTGGATGGTCGTGGCTACCTTCATGGCTGTGGGGACAACACCGGCCGAACTCGGCTCACGGCTCTTGGAGCACTTGCGAGGTCACCTCGGGGACCGGAACTTGATCTACGCAGACGAGCCGCGTCGTCTGACCAAGGGGATGTTCGCTCAGGTCTGGCAGTTCGCCCTGTCGAGCGGTCCAGCAGAGTGGCGCGATGCCCTCGTTCTGCGTGTGTATCCGAGCGATGCGGATCCATCTCAGGTGCACGTCGAGGCGGCGGTCCAGAACGGTCTCGTTGTCGAAGGCTTCCCTGCGCCGAAGGTCCTCCTCAGCGAGGACAGCGGCGAGGTGCTCGGCTGTCCGTTCATCGTGATGGAGTGGATACCTGGGCGGCCTGTCCTGCGGGGCCTGCGCTGGGACCGCTTCCTGCGTGACCTTCCTGAGTTGGTGCGAACGTGGCCTTCAACGGTGGCCCAAGTAGCGGCCCGGCTGCACAACTGCCCGACGGGAGCAGTCGAGACCGAGGCGGCGAAGCGAGAGGTGGCTCTGACAACGATCGGATGGGACCGTCACCTGCGCCTGCTCGAACAGCGAATGTCCACGCGTTCCCTGCCCGGCTGGGCTGAGGGCGTGTGCTGGCTGCAAACCCACCAGCCTCCGAGGCCCTCCGCCCCGGTAGTCGTGCATGGAGATCTGTGGGCCACCAACATCCTCTACCAGGACTCCGAGCTCACTGGTGTTGTCGACTGGGACCGAACCACGCTCGGCGAACCTGCCCTCGACATCGGCTTCGCCAAGGCGGGATGGGCGCTGATGCCCGCACCGACGCGGGTCCCTCCGCCCGTCTATCAAGCCCTGCGCCGCGTGGGCAGATCGGTGGCTGACCGGATTGAGAGCGAATACAGCGCGGTGGGAGCCGTCGACCCTGACCGAGTCCGTTATTACGAAGGCCTGCGATGCGCTTTGGAGTTGGCGGCCGTCGTCGACCGCCGGTCCCGGCCGCGTGCCACAGAAGCATCACTTGGTTGGGAGAACGGAGCGAACGCACTGGCGAGGTACTTCGAGGAACTCACCGGAACGCGTCTCGAAACCCAGCCGTCGTGAGATCTCCAACCGTCGTCGAACGGGCTCTAACTCTCATATGGGCACGAATCGGCCCTCCACGACGCCCAGTCCGAGGACGCTCTTATCGCCGAATATTTCGCTCTCTCCGGCCCCCCGGATGTTCGACAGGTGTAACAGGAGGGGCGCGCGTTATGCGCTATCTTCCCGTCGGTGCCGTTGCGCCTTTCGCTAGCGAACCGACTTTCTCGGCGCAGCCAGATCGAGTGCGGGCTTCGTGTCGTTGAAGGCGACCAGGTCGGTCTGCCTGACCGATGGCGGCACGGACTGGCCACGCTGTCCGCACGCAGACTTCAGTTTCATCCGTATCTGCCACCTGGTGTACGAATCAAACGGCCCTTTAGCCGACCAGTCGTGATCGAAATCGTTCGAATCGTTGGCCCCGCTCGACTGGCAAGTGGACTGGAACTTATCTCTGTTAGCTCCGATGCTGAGATTTGGATGCTTGAGACAGACTCAGCGCGAATCGAATGGGCCGTGCTCTCTCGGGTTCGAGAATGGGCGTTCGAGGTCCTCGACGCCAGCTAAAACGCCGATCGCCGAATCCCGCGCCTCCGATATCACGACGGCCTTCGCCTCGATGAGCGCGATATGGAATGTTCTGCGACATCAACGAGCAGGAATGGGCACTGCCTCGTTAGGCTCGTTACGTGATCGGCGGTGCCGAAGGCAGCGGCGTTGGCCTGGTTGTGCTTGGGATTGTTCTAATCGTCGCCTCGCCGCTGTTCTACCGGTTCACGCCGGGCTTCGACCGGGCGATCTCAAGTTTCTGGTTTGGTGGGCGACAGCCGCGTGGAGGAAGAATCCGTCAGATCGGTAACGCCGTATTCTCCCTGACCTTCGGCCTGATAACACTTTCCGTCGGGATAGGAAGGCTCGTCCGCGGCTGAGTTGGTTGTGCGTCCGTATCGCCGGCTACGCATGCGGGGTCGGCCTGCGGGGGTAACTCGGGTGCGTGCTTATGCGCCGCTCGGCTCGTGGTTCAGCGGACGATTCAATGGTCGAACTGACTGACCGTCCACTCACATCCGTCGTGGCCCCACGGACCTCCCCAGACGATCTCAACCGGCTCGCCGGGGACCAAGTACCGGTAGCGCTCTCCCACGACTTGTGAGAACTGAGTGAAGCCCTCCCCCGGTCGCCCCGGAATGATGACTGCACCTCAACCTTCCTCGTCATGCCAGAACTCACAGGTGCCCTGCTCTGGATCGGGATCTAGCTCGGATCTGCGCCGTCGGAAGGAAAAGCTCCACACGTTTGATCATCCTGGCGGTCGGTTGGGAATTCTCGCATGATTTTCGTCCGAGGAAGCCATATCGCCGGAATCACGCGTCTATTGCTCGGGCGTGGCCGTAACCGGATGCGTGCGCGTTCTGCGTCCCCGACTGGGACTCATGGGTGACCGCGTCGCAAGAACGCCCGCCCTATGTAGAAGACGACAGCCCACATCGCTTCCAGGCTGACGAACACCACCGCGGTCCCCAGCACCCCAGCGGCTGCCCCATGGTGACTACCGATCTGGGAACCGGCGAGAGCGGCGACGATACCGTCCCCGAAGGACCAGAGCTTCCGCTTCAGCCAGTACTCCCGATACTGGCCGCTACGAATCTCGTTCTGGCTGCTTTCGGCGGTCGTCCTGCTCCCAGTATTCCTCCACCCGTGCAACACAGCCATCGCCCCGCACTGATGTCGAGCCTCCGGCTGTGAAGAGATCCCAGATCGCCGACTCGGCGTGACTCGTCCTGCCTGGATCGGCGACGAGAGGCGATCGAGATGGAACAATATGTGCTCGCCATGGCAGACGGCCCGGTGGGTACCAAGCGGCTGAGGGTCGGAGCGCTTATCTTCGTAACTCTGGTCGCCTCAGCAGGATGCGGCAGCAGTACGAAGAGACCTGCTTCGGCGTCCACGTCAACAGCCGTCAACCCGACATCTTCGACCGCACAGCCCACTACTGCGACGTCGACGACGGACACCGCGTTAGGTGGCCGTTCCGTGTCTGTGTCGGTTCAGTCTGACGCCGAGATGCGCTCTGCGGGCAATGATGGGCCGTCGTCGTCAATCCTGGTCCCCTCGTCCTGCACGGTGACATCGACGAGCGCCACGGCGAGCGGAACCTATCGAGCTGGGCCCGCCCCAGAGATATACCATCGCTATGGAGATGTGGTCGACCTTTACGTGTTCAGCTCGCCCGCACCCGGATACGCCGAAGGAATACAACTCGCAACGCCCTTCACCCGGAACTCCCCACCCATCGGCGGCAGCGATTCATGGACAGTCACTGTCCCGATTGACATCTCGCTCGGCCAGCCATCTAGGTGCCTGATAGCTGCCCAGCCGACGCACGCCTTCGAAGGGGCCCCCTCGGCCTATTAGCACTGGAAGGGGTCCTCTGAAAGCCGGGACTGGAGTAGCGGAATCAGCTCCACGGGACCGTGGTCTGCGCTTCCGTCACCGACGTGGCGGGGACTCTGGCGTCCTAGGGCGAGCAGAGCGCCGAGTCGGAGTCGAAAGTTGACGTGACAACCGAACGAGATGCGCGCGCGTTCTGGCACCATCTGCCATGCGTTATCGAGTGACCGTGGACGCGACCATCGAGGCCCCAAGCCATCGAGATGCCCTGCACCTCGTCGGGGAAAAGGTGTTGGCCTCGGCCGACGAAAAGAGGGAACGTCGGTCTCCTGGTCAAGGTCTCGATGAACTGCAACCACTGAACTACTGGTTCCAGGTGGTCCCGGAGGAGGACTAGCGCGGATCGCCGATTTTCGGGCGGGGAAAGATCGACGGGTCTGCGACCGGACAGGCACGAGATGGAATGATCTGAGCGTGACCTTCTGCCTTCAGGCCCGTCATGGCTAAGGGTCGATCTCAGTATTGGCAGCCTCGCCCGGACCGTTTCCGCGACTCCGAGCCGCTCGCCTCCTGGGAGGGGGGCATGAGAAGCGGGATCGTGGCTAACTGGAGTCCGCCGCTGGTGAGAATGACGGTTTATCGCTCCGGCGTAGAACTCGGACCGGCGTCGAGGTGGTTGAAGGTCGTCGTGCCCTTCTGGCAGGTACGCCTCGAAGAAATCGTCGTTGTCGAGTCCGTGGGCGTGGGGTTATTCGTCTCTGGCGTACGGTTTTGGACGACCAATGATGACTGGAGGATTTTTTGGACCTATAGCCGCGATGATGTCCTGGGATTCCTGGATCGGCAGGGCATTCCAGTCGATCTCACGCCACGGAGGTTTCGGACATTGGATCCCGGCGGTGACCTCGAAATGGTTCGGACCGATCTGATCCCTACGACTGCGGACAGCTGAGCGCGGATCGCCGAATCGGTACCTGTCAAGTGGCGTGGCTCTTCCAGAAGGACGAGCGCCATACGGAATATTCGGCGTCGGGTGATCGTCAGCCCTGGCGGCTCTGCACGAGCTCAACCATCTGCTTTCTTAGTCACGTACGGCGGGAGTTTCACGAGAAGCGCGGCGAAGTCGAGGCCATCGGGCGGCAGCAGGGCGGCGCCGTTGCTAGGCAATTCATCCGGACAGGGTTCCGCGTGAGTGCGTTCATGGCGTGATCAACCCCACATAAAGGTGACCAGCTCCTGACACCACCTCGACGTTGGCGGCTGATACCGCCGATGAGACCGCTGTCTCTCCGGGGGGCAGGGTAGCGCGACCAAGGCACTTTCCCGTGTCTGCGAACACGAAGAATACTCCTTCTTTGTTGGTAACAGTCACTAGGCCTTGGGAGGCGCTAAGAGTGTCAAGGACGCCAGGTACCGTGACGGAAAGACCATTTGCGGAGGGAGTCCATTCAACCGTGCTTGGTCCCGTACCGAGTGTCGTCGTGAAACCTAGAACGGGCTGCGAACCTGAAATAGCCAGGACAGGAGCAAAACCGGTCGCTTTCGCGACTGCGGACAGTTGAAGTTGCGGCCCGCTGCCGACTCGCTTAACGGAATACACCGTCAGGGAGTTGTCTGTCAGGTTGCCGGTGGCCACCCACGTCGACTCTCCGTTCGCCACTACCGACCCAGGTTCGTTTCCGGGTACTTGTGTGGGCGGCGATACGACCCCGGAGTCTGATACGAATCGCAACTCCAGCGGGGTGCTATTGCTGAGTACCCATGCGCCGCCTGCAGTGGCTGCTATCTGATCGGGCAGAGGCACAGTCGTCGTAGCGACACGACCAGTGTCAGTGTCGAGCATCGTCACGCTGTTTTGTACAGCGGAACTGCGGCTGCCATCGCCGATTGAGTTTGCCACCCAGAGATACTGACCAAACACGCTCACTTCCGAAGGAGACCATCCAACCGGGAAGTTCTGAGATCGGTTGTTCCGTACAACGAGAAGCGTCCCGTTATCCGAAGGGGGTTGTGCTTCGGCGGCATAAGCGCTAGCCGCGACTCCAAGCGCCGCTGCGTCTATACGGCTCACCCCGATCGACTGCGACACTAGATGAAGGCTCGGACACGAAACCACGTTCGAAGCTGTCGGAAGGGAAGGTGCCCGGGTTGCTGGGCTGGGGTGAGCTTGACGATGGGACGGCGTACAGGCAATGCCCTGCAAGGCGAGCGTCCCTACTAGGACAGAAATGCGCCCGACGGACTTAGGAAACACCACCGTTGGTTGTCAAGGTCAGTGTGAGTCCGACATGTGGTGCGCCCAGTCGGTGAACCCGTCGAACCCGTCCCCTCGCGGCACGCCTCGAACCATATCCGCCGCAGCGCCGAGGGATTCAATCTGCGCTCATCTGGACCCAGCAGAATCCCTGCTCGCGAGCCGCCCCGAACGACGGTCGGCGCTCGCCACCCCGGGTGAGCTCGAGTCGGATCTGCCCCCTATCGTGCGACCATAACGTCCCGCCTTCGCGACGGGCGGGTGCCCTCCAACGCCGGCTTATGGACGCTCATCGGGCGAGCCGCTTGGGCCTATCGCGCGCGGTGGACTCGCCCCCTGAAGGTCAGCATCGCGAGGGAGAGGCTGATTAAACCGAGAGCCGCGAGTGCGAGCCCACCCTTCGCGAGAACTGCTGGTTGCCAGCCGGTGAGGATGAGCGATCGCAGCGCTTCGACGAGATAGGTGACCGGGTTGTACGAGGTGCACCGTGGCCTCCCGGGACGTGCTACTGCACCCCGCAGACGCCCCAAGCACCAAGAAGCCGATCGCCAGGTGAGCACCATTGCTCTCGATCCCATCGGCGCCGGGACATTCTTAGCCGACCGCAGGATCTCTTGCCGTCGTCGATTTCGAGCGCCTACTCCAGGTCTAGGCATAGTCGTTTGCTCGGATGTTCTGCATCATGTCCTGTTGTGACGTGCGCGTTCTCCGGTTTCTTCGGCGGCGACCAGCTCCGTTAGGGGACCGGAACTGTGCTTTCGGTCCAGAGGAGCCCACCGTTGATGGTGGTCCAGATCGTGTTGGGGCAAGACACCC
>Ga0307479_10003171_pt1 | contig 14954 bp, 12 predicted proteins | sample atmos_gasesECM4C_FD_203743 | JGI IMG/M metagenome (GOLD analysis project Ga0307479, IMG submission 203743) | Hardwood forest soil microbial communities from Morgan-Monroe State Forest, Indiana, United States - atmos_gasesECM4C_515 | ecosystem: Environmental > Terrestrial > Soil > Temperate... | reverse complement strand
CACGTGCAATCGAAAGTTTGTCCAGTACCGTGAGCGGCGCAAAAGACGCGAATGATCCGGTCAGGTGAAACGGCGCGGGCAAGAAGCCCGCTTGCATTTCGCCTTTGCGCCCTTGCGGATCCAGAAATAAGAGCCGGTCAAAAAATTTGATTTTGCCGGCGGCGCCGATGCGGCGATAGAAATCGTCGAGATTGGTGCAGCAGCCGAGGGTGACGTGCTGGCAATTGTCGACGTGCTCGCCGTCGGGCAAGACGTAAGAGGTTGCTCGGCCGCCGAGGAAGGGACGCTGTTCGAACAGACGTACGCGCCAGCCGGATTCAGCCAGCACGACGCCGGCCGCCAGTCCCGCCAGCCCGCCGCCGATCACGATCACGCTTTTCAAGGATATTCTCTTCCGTATGGCGGCCGAAGCGCGCCTTGGCGATGAACATCATTTTTTCCGCTTTGGAAAGACGGACGCGCTCGCCGAAGACGGCGAAGTCCAGCACTTCGATGCGGCCGAGTAGGGCGCTGTAGGTATGCACCAGCAGCCAGAGCGCGCCGCGGCTATCGGCATCGATGAGGCCAAGTAAGGCAGCACCCTCTTCGTACATTTGCCAGGCGCGTTCGGCTTCGAAGCGGAGCAATTCGCGAATGCCGAGACTAGCTTCGCCTCGGCCGAAATCTTGCGGCGAAACTCCGTAGCGTTGCAGGTCTTCTTCCGGGAGATAGACGCGGCCGAGTTTGTAGTCTTCGTGAACGTCGCGAATGATATTTGTCAATTGAAAGGCGAGCCCCAGTTTCTCAGCGAGGTCGAGGGCCTGCGCGTCAGTGAAGCCGAACACATGCGTGCAGGTGAGCCCCACTGTACCGGCTACCCGATAACAATATTCGCGCAGACGGTCGAAGGTCGGATACGTCTGGACGGTCAAATCCATTTCGGCGCCGCTGATGAGGTCGTGAAGATAGCGCGCGGGCATTTTGTAACGCTGCATAGTCTCCACGAGCGCGGGCAGAACTTCCGAAGCGCCGCTCAAGGACGGCGCAGGTGCGGCCATGGCGGCGTTGCCATCGAAAACTTGATCCTGCCCTGTGATGTATTGATCCAGAGCGGCGCGCCATTTCGCAAGTCCGCGCTGCTTTGCCGCGAGGTCGGCGCCTTCGTCGGCAACGTCGTCGACGAGGCGCATAAAGGCGTAGAGCGCGGCCATGGCATCACGCTTGGGCTTTGGCAGGAGGAAGAAGGCGTAGTAAAAATTACTTTGGGAGGCATGGGCGATACGGTGGCATTCTTCATACGACTGCGCGATCGTTGTGCTCAATTGGGGCGCAGCATGCTGCGCCCCTACAACTGAAGGTCCCGTGGCAACGTCGTTTGAAGGCCGATTCCCGCTGGCTAGATGCGCGACCAGCGCGCGGCCGAGGAGAGCTGCCTGCTTGAGTTTGCTGACGGCAGGGCGATTGTGGAGCGTGTCGTAGCCCATGGATTCGATGGCATCGAGAACGGCGAGACCGCCGCGAGTGAACATCTCGAGGTCCACGCTCAGGCGTCCGTCCACCATTTTTGCCAGCGGCTGGCCTTCGGAAAAGAGGGTTCTCGTGCGCGCGATTAAATCCTTCATCAAGCGGACATAACGCTCATCGAAGCGGCACTCGACGATGTCGCTCTCGGAGAGCCCCTGCGCCGCGGCGGCATCGAGGGGAATGTAGATGCGCCCGATATCCAGGTCTCGCGAAACATCCTGCCAAAAATTGGCGAGTTGCAGCGCCGTGCAGGTGGCATCGGACAAGCGCTGGCGCTCTTCATCTCGATAGCCGCAGAGATACAATACCAACCGGCCGACGGGATTCGCGGAATAAACGCAGTAGCCGAGGACGGCGTCCCAGTTTCGGTAGCGCTTCACGGTCTGGTCTTGGCGGAACGCCTTTAAGAGGTCAGCAAAAGGCTGTTTGGGAATATCTTTCGCGACGATCGTTTGGCGCAACGCCACGAAGACCGGATGCGACGGTTTTCCTTCATAGCAAGCATCCAGTTCATGTTCCCACCAGGCAAGCAATTCCAGCGCGCGCGCCGCTTCGGGCACTTCATCGCCGAGGTCATCGGCCCAGCGGCAGTAGGCGTAGACGTTATAGAAATGCTGGTGCAGGTCTTTGGGGAGCAGCCACGATACGACGTTGAAGTTTTCGTAGTGATGCGTGGCGAGCCAATGCGTGTACTTCTGCGCTTCTTCCGTTGAGCAGCCGGGCATGGGAGCATGCCGCGTGATGTCGATTTCGCCAGGGCGCAGCATCGGAAGAGAGATTCCTCGTTTCGCTCGGAATGACGGGTGAGTGTGGAACGCACCTGAAAATCAGGGCCGCACGGCCAGCTTGATCTCGCCGCTACGCGACTTCATGCGCGCAAAGGCTTGCGGCAAGTCGGCCAGCCGGATCTCTTCGGTGACAAAATCGCGCGCGGAAATGTCGCCGCGGCGAATGGCTTCAAGAGCTTCGCGAAAGAAGCGCGGCGTATGATGAAAAGGCGAAATCAGCTTGATTTCCGAATAGTGGATCGCCGCCGGATCAATTTCCACGCGCGTGCCCGAAGGCAAACCGCTGAAAAAATTCACGACGCCGCCGCGGCGCACCATCGCCAAGGCTTGTTTCCACGTGGCCGGATTGCCGGCCGCTTCGACCACGCAATCGGGCCCACGCTGGTCTTCGGTGAGTGCTTTTACGGCCGCCACGACATGGTCTGTTTCCGTGACGTTGAAGGTCGCTATAGCCCCAAGGCGCTTGGCGATATCGAGCGGTGCCGCCCGCCGCGCCAGAGCGATGACGCGCACGCCGCGGCGCGAAAGCATGCGAACAAACTTCAATCCAATGGGGCCGCAGCCGATTACGGCTGCGGTATCGCCGGTGCGCACTTCCATCTCATGGATTCCTCGAAGCACGCAGGCCAGCGGTTCGGCCAGCGCGGCGCTCTGATCGTCCACCGAATGCGGCACTTCCAGCATGTTTTCCACGACGATGCGGCCGGGGATGCGCATGTAGTCCGCGTACGCGCCGTTGTTGAACAAGAGATCATCGCAAAGATTTTCCTGGCCACGGCGGCAGTGATAGCACCGCAGGCACGGCGCGGAATTCGCGGCGATCACGCGCATGCCGATGCGCCAGCGCGAATCCACACGCTTACCCACAGCCACGATTTCGCCTACGAGCTCATGGCCAAACACGGCGGGCGGCTGAATCATTTTGGCGTGATAGCCGCGCTTCCAGACTTTGAGGTCGGTGCCGTCGGTAAGGGCCAGCCGGACGCGCACCAGGACTTCGTCGGCCGCCAAAGCGGGAACGTCAATTTTTTCAATGCGAAGATCTTCGCTGCCATATAACACGGCGGCGGTCATCTTGGAGGGCACCGTGACGTGGGTTACGGCAGCTTTCACTTCTTCGCCTACTTCCAGCTTTTTTGGCGTTGTCGTGCTCATGCGTGTGTGATCAAGATTTTCAGCGATTCCGCCGTGGGCTTGGCCGCCAAATCCAACCCTTCTTGGATTCTAGCCAATGGAAAACGGTGCGTCACAATCTCCATGACCGGCACTCTCTTCTGCAGCACCAGATCGGCCCCAGCTTCTTGGATGTCCACGGCAGCGCTGTAGCTGCCCAGGATTTCTTTTTCGTCGATCCCCACAGACGCGGCGGGAAACTCAATTCTGGTAACCGGGTCGTTCGCGGCAAACAACAGCACGCGTCCCCCAGGCCTTGCCGCTGCCAGCGCCTCCACCACGACGGACGGATGAGCCACCGCAACCAAAACCGCATCGGCGCCGCGCCCCTCAGTCCGGGCCTTCATCCGTTCCACAAGCTTACCATCACTCGGGTCAAAGGACTCTAATGCTCCTAAAGTTAAACTTTTGGCCCGGCGCACGGCCATGGGGTCGCTGGTATACAACTTTGCGCCTTGGAGATTCGCCACCATCAACAATTGCAGGCCGATGGGGCCGCAGCCGATGATAAGAACCGTTTCGCCGGCGGCTATGCGGGCTTTCTGCACGGCTTTCAGAATGGTGTTGATCGGCTCGATGAAGGTGGCTTCCTCGAAGCTGACGTTGTCTGGCAAGGCGATGATGCCGCGTTCGGCCACCCAGGGCATGGCTTTCACGTATTCGGCGAAGCCGCCGCCGTTTGGTGTGAATCCGCCGGTCAGACCCGTCGTCTTGTATTGCTTGCATTGGGAGAAGAGGCGGCGCTCGCAATAGAAACAGCCGCCGCAAGGGATGTGATGAAAACTCATCACGCGGTCGCCGAGCTTCCATCGCGTCACGCCACGGCCGGTGGCAACGACCGTACCTGCTACTTCGTGGCCTAGTATTTGCGGCGGCGGAACGTAGGCGTGATAAATCTTTTTGATGTCAGTGCCGCAGATGCCGCACGCGGCGACTTTGATGAGGACCTCGCCGTCGGCGACTTCGGGGACCGGGACTTCCTCGACGCGCACGATTCCCTTTTCGCGGTAGACGCCAGCACACATGGTCTTGGGGATGGAGCACAGCGTCCTCGCCGCTTCCAGCGTTGTTCCGGTCCGGCTCATTTCGCCGCCACCTGCCTCGTTTCGTGGTCGATGACGTCTGAAGTCAGGGCCAGTATAAAGCTATCAAGAAACGAACTAAGTTTCCGAGCGGCGCTTCGACTCTGCCGGCCAAATCTGATCAGCTCCGGCACCTGTGCCGGACGTTCCAAAAGCTCTTTTAGCAGGGCGCCGGGCCGTACACGGCCATCAGACGTGAGACATTTGGTGAAATCAACCGGCAGGTCTTCTTCACTACCATCGCTGATTGCCCTGATGACGGCCACGGGCACAGCTTCGTCGGTGAACGCTGACGCCACGTGAAATGATTCCATGTCAACAGCCTCACCGAAGATCGCCAACCGATTTTTTTCCTCCTGCGTCCCGATGATATGGTCCGAAGTCAATAGAGTCGCAATTACCTTCGCTCCCCTACTCTCGGCAAACGACACTGGTCCTGTTGGCAGAAGAATGCCGCTCGCATCTCTTTGTGTCCCCACCTTCTTAGGCACAACGATCTCCTCGGGACCATATTCGCGTTTGAGCGAACCCGCGAGTCCGGATGACAGAATCAAACTGACTCCAGCGGCCTTTAGACAACTTGCTACGGCAAAATCGAAAGACTTAATTCCAATACCAGTCAGAATCACCCAGACTGTGCATCCGCCGATCTGGACTTCTTGTACTTCCGCGCCTCCCGACCAATGGTCAGGATTAACTCGAACCTTTCTGAACGCTCTAAGAGCGCGCCAGGGAGCGAATTCGGCTTCGACGGCGAAGGTGACGAGAATGCGCATGTTAATCAAATTAAGATGCCGGGCTATAGCCCTGCGCTACAAAAACAAAGACACCGGTCTGAAGACCGGCCCCTACAAAACCTTAGGCGGCGGCGTGGGCCATGCGCTTGGCGCGGCTCTTGGCGATGTAGCCGTTGGCTTCGTACCAATGGACGGCGCGCTCCAGCGCCGCGGATACCGGCCCTGCTTGAAAACCCAATTCGCGTTTGGCGCGCGAGCAATCCACAAACATCATGTGGCGCGCGATCTTCACGCCTTCGATGGGAATGCTCGGCTCGCGCCCCACCAGCCGTGAAAACACGGTATTGGCATAGGCTACACCCAGCGCGAGCCCATGAGGAATTTTCAGACCGGGCGCGCGTAGACCCGTTATCTTAGCGAGTGTGTCCAGCATTGCCTTGAGCGTCAGATTCTCTCCGCCCAGCAGATAGCGTTCGCCGACTTTGCCCTTTTCAGCTACTAGGAGGTGTCCTGCCGCACATTCTTCGACGCCGACAAAATTCAAGCCGGTCTCGACGTAGCCGGGCATCTTGCCGTTCAAAAAATCCAGGATGATCTTCCCGGTTGGAGTCGGCTTCCAGTCCCACGGCCCTACTGGCGTTGTCGGCATAGCCACAATCACCGGCAAGCCGTTTTTAGCGGCCTTGAGCGCTTCCTTTTCCGCCATCCACTTGGAGCGTTTGTAGTGGCCGACCATTTCTTCCAGCCTGGCGTCGGTGAATTCGTTCGGAAGCTGCGGCCGGTCGACGGCTATGGTGGCCACGGTGCTGGTGTAGATCAATTGCTCGACGCCGGCGCGCTTCGCCGCTTCGAGCAGATTCTTCGTCCCGCCAACGTTGGAATCGTAAATTTCCTTAGAGCGCCGCGCCCACAAGCGGTAATCCGCCGCGACATGAAAGACGCGCTTGACGTCTTTCATCGCGCGATCCAGCGAGGCGGGGTCGCGCAAATCCCCGGTTACATATTCAAGCGACAAATCTGCGATGGCGCGATTGGTACTCGACGCACGCAGCAGCACGCGCACGGAGTCGCCGCGGGCAACCAACTGCCGCGTGATATGGCTGCCCAGGAATCCCGCCGCGCCTGTGACCAACGTGGTCATGCGACTTTCACGCCTTCCTCGCTAGCGCGCGATTCTTGTTCGATGGGCGCGCCGCTCTTCTCTTCCGAGCTTCGGCCAGCATTCCTTTCGCCGCTCACCGCCGGCTGTATCAAGCGCGAAAAAGATTCCCACCACGCGCTGCCAATCAGCTTCCGCGCTTTCGCAGTCTTCTGCACCGAGGCCGCCGCGTCCGGATTCGCGGAGTTCGATTCCCTGCTCGCCGGCGATATCACAATTCCATCGACATCGTTAGAATGCGCCAAATGGATTAACTCCGCCACTTCACTTATTTCGGTTTCTGAATGGACGCGCCCCTGAACGCAGATCGAAAACCCCGAAAGCCTTGCGGCGCGAATGCCCTCAATGGCCAGATCCAACGCGTCTGTCCGAAGACTTCTTGAGGCCGGGTCCCGCGCACCAGGCTCCAGACGAACGGCCAGAAAAAGCCGCGAAACCGGTTGAAACTCATGAATGCGGCGACGCAGAAGAGTCCCATCGGTTTCGAGGAAAACGAAATGACCGCTCCCCGTGATGGCGCGAACCAAATGCGCGACGCCGGGATGAAGCAACGGTTCGCTTGCTCCGATCCAAACGACCGGCGAGCGGCCGCCGATAATTTCGCGGATCTTTTCGTGCGAAACGGGCTGGCTGGAATCGGAATGCAAAATATCCGCTGCATCGACGAATTGGACCAAGCGGGCGCCCGGCGCGGGACGCAGCTTTTGCGCGATGCGGGCCAGCGCGAGGTCCGCAGTAAGCCGCGGGGGAAAGCGCATCATGCGCTTTAAAACCCGCTGCGCAGCCGGAATTCGCTGGGCTGGAACTTCAGGGCCACGTACTCATCCGCGCCGCGCGACTGGTTGGAGTAGCGTGCCAGCGCATACACCGGAAAGGAATTCCGGTACAGGTGATATTTCAGGTAAAAGACCCCGGGGAATCCCGTGCCGGTGAAATCCGGCTCGCTCCACGAGCCATCTTCTTTCTGGCGGTGCACGAGGTAGGAAACCGCCTTCACGATGGCAGGATCACGGAGATCCGCACCCGCCAGCAATCCGATCAAGCCCCAGGCGGTTTGCGACGCCGTGCTCGGCCCCTGGCCTTTGGTCGAAGGCGTTTCATAGCTGGCCAGCGATTCGCCGAAACTGCCGTCGGCTTTCTGCACCGTGCGAAGCCAGGCCACTGCGCGCTGGCAGTAATCGCGCGCGGTCAACGAAACCGTTTCCAAAGCGCGCAAAACGCCGCTGGTGCCGTAAACGTAATTGACGCCCCATCGGCCGAACCAGGATCCGTCGTCGGATTGATCTTTTAGCAAAAATTTCACGGCGCGCTGAATCGCGGGATGTTCCGCGGGCCAGCCAAACCTACCGAGGCATTCGACGACACGCGCGGTAACATCGGCAGTAGAAGGATCGATCATCGCGTTGTGATCCGCAAAAGGAATGTTACAGAGGGACTTTTGGTCGTTGTCGCGGTCGAACGCGGCCCAGCCGCCGTCGCGATTCTGCATGCTGAGCAGCCACTGGATGCCGCGGCGGATGGCGCCTTCCATGCGCCTGGGGTCAGGGTACTTTACGCGCTGGAGGGCCATCAACACGAACGCGGTATCGTCCACGTCAGGATAAAAATCATTGCGAAACTCGAACGCCCAGCCTCCGGGTTCGGCGTCTTTGTTCTTGATTTGCCAGTCGCCCGGACCGAGTACTTGTTTCGAAAGCATCCAGTCCGCGGCTTTCACCAGCGCGGGATGATCCGCGGGCAATCCCGCTTCCTGCAGGGCGACCATGGCAATGCAGGTATCCCAAATGGGTGAAACGCACGGCTGCATGCGTATGGTGTCGCCCTCTTCAATTTCAAATCGCGAAAACTCCTTGATTTCGCGCCGGGTCAGCGGATCGTCCGGGCCGTGTCCCAAAGCTATCAACGCAAAAATCGAATTCATCATCGCGGGATAAATCGCGGCAAGTCCGTCCGTCCGCTCGAGGTGATTCAGCATCCAGGCTTTGGCTTCGCGCAGAGCGCGCTGGCGGAACGGTTTCCACGGCGATTTTTCATAGAGCTTCAATCCGCGATCGAGCGCCAGAAAAACATTCTTCCAGGAGATGCGCTGCTCGCTCCAATCAAAAGCCGCGGTCTTGCGCGTGGGATCCTTGAACAATTCATCGACCCGCGCGCGCTCCGGCAATCGCCAATCCGGGCGCAGTGTGGACAGGATGGTCATGGGAATCACGATCCCGCGCGTCCAGGAAGACATCTCGTAAATATTGAAGTAGAACCAGGTCGGGAGGAGCATCAGCTCCGGCGGGATCGAGGGAACAAGCTCCCATCCGACCGCGCCAACCAGCGCCATGTAGAACCGCACGTAGGAATTAGTGTGTTCGAGGCCGCCGAGCCGGTGAACGGTCTCGCGCGCTTCCGCCATGTGGCGCGCATCGGTGGAGTCGCCCGCCAGTTTCAGGGCAAAATACGCCTTGCAAGTCGCGTTCAGCTCCGAAGGCCCGCCCGGATAGATGGGCCATCCGCCATCGGGGAGTTGCCGGCGGCGCACGTAGTTTGCCAGCTTGGCGATGCGCTCCGGGTAGGCCATTCCCAGAACGTGCAGGTAATAGATGTAATCGGATTCGAGCGTGGTGTCCGCTTCCAGCTCGCCCTGCCAGAATCCCTCGTCCGCTTGAAGGTCAAGGAGGTGACTCGCGCCGCGCTCGATGGTTTTTTCGAGGTGCTGGGCCCACACCTGTTCCTGAGAAGGCGCAGGCGCGGGTGATACGGGAATCTCTTCTCCCGTTCGGACGAATGAAGCCATCAGTGCTCCCCCAGAGCGAAACTCAAGCCGGCACCTTCGGCGGGCCGGCACAGGCAGCATCGGAATCAGCTTAACTGCCGGTTGTGTATTGCTTCCCCACAAAAGCAACGCGGCGGTTAGAGTCCTGGTAACACAGGTACTACTGAATTATCGCCGCCTTCCGTGGGACGGTCAACGGCTAAGATGCGGCATTTGCAACTCCGTGTTGTCAAATCGAAACATTTGCGGCCCCCTCTAGCATTCGCCGGACGAGTACGTGCAGCGGCTCAGGCAATGGCTGGCCCTCCAGTTGGGTAACCGAGGGCTTTTCCTTGAGCAAGCGCGCCGGAAGCTTGGTCCAGGAAGGTCCTGCTTCAGAAAAAGTGTCCGCAGATCCGCGGAGCACCAGGGCATCGGCGCGGTCGAGAGCAACGCGAGCTGAATCCTTGAAATCTTCTTTTACTGGATCGATGACGGCAAAATAAAGGCTCGGCTTCAGGAATTGCAACAAGGAATTGCTTTCCACGATCACGGGGGGCCGCTCTGGCGCGCCAGCTTCGATCACTTGGTATAGCGCTGTCCTCAGGAGCGGCAGGCCCTCCGCGAGAAAGCCTTGTTTGGTTCTGAGCCAGAAAGACCGCCGCGCCCCGGCCGCCAGAAAACGGGCGCTGTCCGTTCCCGTGTCTGCCTGGACTTCCCAATTGATCGCGCACACATGCTCATCGGGCGCGCAATCGCAATTCTCGCCATTTTGCGCGCAGACGCCATGCCCGTACTGCGTAATTTTTCCCGCGATCCACTTTTCCCGTGGAAAGGCCGCGATGACGTCACACACGAGCTGCGTCTTCCCAATGCTGCGCGTGTGTCCTCCGACAACGATCACGCGCCAATGCGCTGGCGGATTCTTGTCACTTTGCGGCAAGCTTAGCCTCTAAGTCTTTGATGCGGGCCGCCAGCTCAGGTAGCCTGGCATACCAACCATACGCCTCTTTGAATTTACCAATCTCCCGCGCGGGTGTCCCCCAAACGGTTTGTCCGCCACGAATGGTTTTGCCCGTAGGAATGCCCGCTTGGGCTCCTGCGATAGCTCCATCTTCCAACCTACAGTGGTCCGCGATGCCCACTTGTCCGCCCACCACCACGTGACGCCCCAGAACGCTCGAACCGGAAATGCCGGTCTGCGCAGCGATCGCCGTGTGCGCCCCGATTTGGCAGTTGTGTCCCACGTGTACCAGATTGTCCAGCTTGACGCCTTCCGCGATGCGCGTATCGTCCAGTGAGCCGCGATCGATCGTGGAGTTCGCCCCAATTTCTACATCATCGCCAATCTCCACAATTCCAGCCTGGGGAAATTTCCAGTACTTTCCTTCACCGAACGCGTAGCCGAACCCGTCTGCCCCAATCACTGCGCCGGAATGAATCTCCACGCGGTTTCCCAACCTTACGCATCCATACAAAGTGACCCGCGGGTGAATTCGGCAATTTTCGCCGATCCAGCAGCCCGCCCCAATCACCGCATGCGCCCCGATCTGCGTGCCGGGGCCGACATGCGCATCTTCGCCAATCACGGCGTACGGCCCGATGCCCGCGTCCGGCGCGACGCGCGCGAGCGGCGCGACGATCGCCGTCGGATGAATCCCGGAAGCAATCGGAGCGCGCTCAATCAGCAGCTCTGCCGCTCGCGCGAACGCCACCTTCGGCTGCGCGCTCCGCAAAATGGTTTTGCCCGCTAACGCGATTCCCTCAGCCGCAACAACACAAATTGCGGCTGAAGCCGTGGCCCGTTGCGCATGTTTCGTGGACTCCACATAGATCAAGTCGCGTGCTCCCGCTCGCTCCGGCGCGGCCACTCCACCAATTTCGGCCGCGCTATCGCCTTCCAGCCTCGCGCCAATCGCTTCGGCCAATTCTTTAGCAGTTCGTCTCATCATCGACCTCACTGGGAATCGTATGGCGATGGCTCGCCCTTCGGCCTGGTATTCCATCGGCCGTGAACCCAGACCCACTGTTCGGGGTACTCCCGGACAATCTCTTCAATCACCTTCGTGAATTTTTGCGTATTCTCCAAAACGTCCCGCTCCGTATCGCCCGTTCGAACTAACTCCACGGGCGTTTCGAATCGCAGCCGGTATTTCCGCCTGCTTTCATCCCACACGGCGTATCCCGGAACGACCGCCGCGTCGGTATGCAGCGCCACGCGCGCAATTCCCGTGGTGGTGCTGGCCTGCTTCCCGAAAAAATCCACAAACACCGCTTCTTCCGGCATGGTGTTCTGATCCGCCAGAATCCCGATTGTTCCGGCCTCTTTCAAAACCTTCAGCATCACGCGCGCCGACTCATTTTTGAAAATCGGACGATTCCCCGACGAACACCGGTAGCCGTTCACGAGCGCATCAATCCTCGGATTGTCGATTCGTCGCGCCATGTAGTGCAGCGGAAATCCGTACAGTGCGTGCGCAAAAGACGAAAGCTCCCACGCGCCGATGTGCCCGGTCAGATATAACACTCCTTTCCCGCGACGCTGCCCTTCGAGAAAGTTTTCATGCCCGTCCAACACGACAATTTGCTCGATGTTCCCTTTCGAATATTTCGGGAACCGGGCAAACTCCGCCGCCATCCAGCCTAGATTCCGCAGCATCCCGCGCACAACCGCCTTGCGCTGCGCATCTGTCCATTCCGGAAACGCAATCCGCAAATTCACTTCCGCGATTCTCCGCAATCCCGGCAGCAGCGCATAGAAAATCCGCACCACTCCCGCGGCAAGACTCCGCGCAAGCGCGCGCGGCAGCACACCCAGACCTTTCAAAATGATCCACACGGCCGCGTATTCGATCCATTCCCTCATGGCCTGCCCAATTTCGCGCGAGTTCCCCGCCGGGCGACAGTATGCAAGAGGTCCGTCGCTGGAAGATAGTGGTTCGATGTTAGACTCAACTTTCTGTGACCGAAGCAACCGCTCCCATCGCCGCGAGCCCGCGCGCCAGCAACATCGCCCGAATCGGCTGGGCCATCCTCATCCTTGCGACGCTCTACGTCTGCTACTTCAGCCACCTCGGCGCCATCGGCTTCGTCGGACCTGACGAGCCGCGCTACGCCTGGATCGCGCGCGACATGGCCGAGACCGGCGATTGGGTCACTCCGCGCCTCTACGGCAAGCCGTGGTTCGAAAAGCCTCCGCTCCTCTATTGGGGCGCGGCGCTAAGCTTCAAGCTCTTCGGCGTGAGCGAAGCCTCCGCGCGGCTGCCGAGTGCCCTCTCCGCGCTGCTCGCCACGCTTGCGCTTGGCTGGCTCGCGCTGCGTCTCTACGGCGCGGAAACCGCCCGCTGGATGCTGCTTCTGCTTCCCACGACTGTCGGCATGATCGGCTTTTCTCACGCCGCCGCCACGGACATGCCCTTCAGCGGGATGCTCACCATCGCGATGGTCTGCTCCGCCGTCGTTCTAGGTCTTGCGCGCAACGAACACACCCCGATCCTCCCTCGGACACCGTGGGTCGCTCTTCTTCTCTTTGGCTTCTTCCTCGGCCTCGCCGTCCTCGCCAAAGGCCCCGCCGCCATCATTCTCTCCGGCGGCGCCATATTCTTCTGGGCGCTCTTCACCAAGCGCTGGCGCGACGCGTTCCACCTCCTTCACCCCATCGCGATCGCGTCCTTCTGCCTCACCGCGCTTCCCTGGTACATCCTTTGCGCCCGCCGCAACCCCGATTTCTTCCGCATCTTCATCATCGAACACAATTTCAAGCGCTACCTCACCCCCGAATTCCAACACATCCAGCCTTTCTGGTTTTACGTGCCCGTTCTGCTTGTAGCATTCCTGCCGTGGACCGCGGTCTTGTTGTGGACCGGGGTGGCTGGCCTCTTTCGCTTTGGGAAGCTGCGCAAATGCAGCGACGGAATGGGCTTTCTTCTCTGCTGGCTAAGCTTCTGTGTCGTTTTTTTCTCCGTTTCGCAATCCAAGCTGCCGGGCTACATCCTACCGGCAGTACCTGCCCTTGCGCTGGTTTTGGCACGCGCGTGTAACTCCCTCGCTTCGGAGAATGCAAAATCGTTCGGTACCACTCTCTTGGGATTTTCGCTGCTAGTCTTCTACATTACGCTGGCTGAGCGTTTTCGGCTTCAAAGGTCGGGTGCGCATGATTTATCGGAGTTCGCAATAGTCATGATATTGCTTGCCGTGGCTTTCCCTGGCGTCATCCTCAGCCTGGGTTTCGTGTTTTCTCGGAGGGGACAGGTCCGAAGCGCTGCCCTTCTCCTCAGCCTGCTGCCTATACTCTTGCCCCTGTCGGGAGCCGATCGCTTGGTATCTGACTTAGGTATCGTTCGCAATTCGCCGTGTAAGTCCGCAGCGGAATTGCTTGACCAACGCATTCCCATCGATCGCTTAACCACCTACAATTTGGGACCAAGCTGGCGCTATGGTCTAAATTTTTATTTGGGTAAAGAGTTGCCACCTTGGAGCCAGGATCCTTCGATGGACACATATGTTATTTCAGGAATTCATCTCTGCATTGCTTCACAAGCGATGGGATTTTTATGTTCCGACGAGTATTCCGCGGACGGGTTGTTTGTGTCCCACGTTACGCCGAAAGATTCACCGGGCAGGCTGAACGAAAGCAGGCAGCCTCACTAGAAAAAACGACACCACGCGGTTCTCGTAGTCGCGCTTCTCTTCGTCGTTCAAGCTCGCAAAATTTCCATGTGGGATGACCACTTGCTCGCGCGGCTGCGGCGCCTTAAGAAAGATCTGCCGCGTGGTTTCCGCAAGCTCCGGATCATCCAGCGCCTGAATAAAAAGTGTCGGAACCCCGGTTAGCGAAGCCAATCTCGCGGAGACCGGCGGGTCGTCGCGATGCGCATAATTCAAAAGACCAAAGCTGAACTCCGCCGCGCCCGCCATGAACGGAAACCGGCCCAAGCCGTTGCGCTCCACGCCCACTTTAACCAACTGTTTCGGCTGGTCGTACACGGAATCCAGCACCAGCGCGCGAATCCGCTTGTCGCTTTCGGCCTCGCGCAACGCCGCGTAAGCCCCGAGGTTGTAGCCCCACAGCCCGAACCGCGCGGGGGCCACATCGTTCCGCTTGGCCAGCATATCCACCGCCGCGCGCACTTCGTCCGCCTCGCGATAGCCCAGCGTGCTGATTCCCGCGTTCGCCCCGTGCCCGGCAAAATCAAATATGAGAACGTTGTATTGGTGGTCCTGCAGCGCCGATTCCAGCGTCAGCATCTCTCCGCGGCTGGACTCGTATCCATGGCAGAGAACAATCGCCGGCGCGCCTCGAAATCCGGGAAAGAACCACCCCTCGCGCTTTCCCATTCCCCCCGGCAAGTCGAATTCCAGCACTTCCGGCCGCCCGGGAAAACTCGCCATGCTGATCTCGGTGTTGCTCCGCTGCGGTTTCACTATGCGGTAGACGAGGAACCCCGCAATGGCCATCGTGGCCAGCACGGCAAAAAAAGCCAGCGCCATTAGCGCCGTAAGCAGCTTGGTATACCATCTGGATGGAAAGCGGAGCTCGTGAAGGATCTGCATTCGTGGTCTGCGCGACTGGGCTGGCGGCTAGCGCCGCTGCTATCTACCTCTTAATACAAATGCGACGATTTGCATCGTAGCACAACTTTTCCGCAGCTCCTCGGACTGGCAAATCTCCTTGTGTCCCCTCCTTTACCTCCTCGCTTACCTCCTTCGCCTCCTTTACTTCCTTTCCCTCCTTTACCTCCTTTATGATGGATTCGCAGGGCAGGGGCCGCG